>ENA-UEYF01001700-UEYF01001700.1-human-gut-metagenome-genome-assembly--contig:-NODE-1700-length-16868-cov-6.157942_pt1 | contig 16868 bp, 17 predicted proteins | sample MGYA00242902_ERZ507920 | MGnify/ENA primary metagenome ERZ507920 (study PRJEB26167, sample SAMN06115402) | human gut metagenome | host: Homo sapiens | place: China:Jiangxi | collected 2016-07-05...
ACTCCGGTGTGCAAACCGGAGAGCTGGTCTGTGTTCCTCTGCAGGAGAAAGGAGTAGAGGCAGAATTGCAGTTACTTTACCCGGTGCGAGCCTTTCAACAGCATCCCTCTTTCCGAAGCCTTGTCAATAATCTGGAGTCGGAGATGCAGCGTTTTGTGCAGGTGCATCTGCCCGCCTGAACCTTTTTTCAAAAAACAAAAATGCCACCGGATCAGCAGGCAGCAGGCCTGTTTCTCCGGTGGCATTCGTATTTTTATGCAGCGATCACTGGGGGTCTTTCTTGACAAGGTCTTTCGTGTAGAGGGCGCGGGTCGCATTCAGGACAGCGAGGACCATGACGCCGACGTCGGCGAAGATGGCCGCCCACATATTGGCGATACCCAGAGCGCCCAGCAGCAGGCAGGCCGCCTTGATGGCCAGAGCAAAGACGATGTTCTGGTAGACGATGCTCTTGGTGCGGCGGGCAATGCGCATGGCGAGGGCGATCTTGGCCGGGTCGTCATCCATAAGGACGACGTCGGCGGCCTCAATGGCGGCGTCAGAACCCAGAGCACCCATGGCGATGCCCACATCCACACGGGAGAGGACAGGGGCGTCGTTGATGCCATCGCCCACGAAGGCCAGCATCTCTTTGGGGTTCTTGGCGGCCAGGAGCTTCTCGATCTGGTCCACCTTATCGCCGGGCAGCAGACCGGCGTGGTACTCGTCGATGCCCAGCTCTGCCGAGACAGCCTTTGCCACCGGCTCTGCGTCGCCGGTGAGCATGACGGTCTTGCGGACGCCGGCCTGCTTGAGACCCTTGATGGCCTGTGCGCTGTGGGGCTTCACCACGTCGGAGATGAGCAGATAGCCTGCATACTTGCCGTCGATGGCCACATGGACGATGGTGCCGGTCTGGGGGACATCGGGGACGGTGAGGCCCAGCTTTGCCATCAGGCGGGCATTACCGGCAGCGACCAGCTTGCCGTCCACCCTGGCGGTGACGCCGTGGCCGCCCAGCTCCTCCACATCGGTGACGCGGGCAGAGTCGATGTCCTTGCCGTAAGCAGCCTTGATGCTCAGGGAGATGGGGTGCTTCGACCAGCTCTCGGCCAGCGCAGCGGCTTCCACGAGGCTGTCTTCGGTACCGCCCTCCACGGGGCAGACCTTGACGACCTTGAAGGTACCCTGGGTCAGGGTGCCGGTCTTATCGAAGACGACGACGCGGGTATCGGCCAGCTCTTCCAGATAGGTCGAGCCCTTGACGAGGATGCCGCAGGCGGAAGCGCCGCCGATGCCGCCGAAGAAGCTCAGCGGGATAGAGATGACCAGTGCGCAGGGGCAGCTGATGACGAGGAAGGTAAGGGCGCGGTAGACCCAGTCGCCGAAGCGGGCGGGCTGGCCCATCAGCAGCAGAACGATGGGGGGAATGAAGGCCAGCGCCAGCGCGCCGTAGCAGACCGCCGGGGTGTAAACGCGGGCAAAGCGGGTGATAAAGTTCTCGGCGCGGGCCTTCTTCATGCTGGAATTTTCCACGAGGTCGAGAATTTTAGAGACGGTGGATTCGCCGAACTCCTTGGTGGTCCTGACCTTGAGCAGGCCGCTCATGTTGACACAGCCGCTGATGACCTCATCGCCGGACCGGACATCCCGGGGCAGGCTCTCGCCGGTGAGGGCGGCGGTGTTGAGGGTGGAAGCGCCCTCAACGATGACGCCGTCGATAGGCACGCGCTCGCCGGGCTGGACCACGATGAGGGTGCCGATCTCGACCTCATCGGGGTCCACCTGCTCCAGCTTTCCGTCCTCGCCCTCGATGTTGGCGTAGTCGGGCCGGATGTCCATCAGGGCCGAGATGCTGCGGCGGCTCTTGCCGACGGCAACGCCCTGGAACAGCTCGCCGATCTGATAGAAGATGATAACGGCACAGCCCTCGACGTAATCGCCCAGCGCGAAGGCACCCACGGTGGCGACGGCCATCAGGAAGCATTCATCAAAGGGCTGACGGTTCTTGATGCCCAGAAGGGCCTTGCGGAGCACATCCCAGCCCACCACGAGGTAGGGGATGCAGTAGAGCAGCAGCTCCACCGACGTGGGCAGAGGCGGCAGCAGCTTGAGCACCAGCACCAGCGCCAGAGCAGCGATGATGCGGTACAGCATTTTCTTTTGTTTTTTCGTCACGGGTACCAGCCTCCTTTTGGGGCAGTTTTCTCAGATTCAACAGGTTTTCCCCACAAGGGGCTTGTTTTCCACGCTTTCCCCCAGCTTTTCCACGAGGTTTTCCCGCAAAAAGCCGCAAATGCGCGTTCATTTTTCTTTTTTTGCGTCCAGAATGTTGAAAACGCCGTGGAAATTGTTGAAAACTGATTTATTTTTCCACATTTTCCACGCACATCCCGGCAGTGTAAGTCGAAACTCAGATGCCGAAGATCTCGCAGTCGTCCTCGACCTTCTTGCAGGCGGAGAGGACGTTCTGCATGGTAGCCTTGACGTCCGCGCCCTCATCGAACTCGACGTTCATCTTCTGGGTCATGAAGCTGACGGTAGCCTTTGCGACGCCGGCGACCGTGTTGGCGGCATCCTCCATCTTCTGGGCGCAGTTTGCGCAGTCAACTTCGATCTTGTAGCTCTTTTTCATAATAAATACCAGCCTTTCTTTCTATATCTCCGCTCCGCCGCCGGGTGCAGCAGAGCTTGCAGCGTTTTGGGGGCATCACTCTTCGATGTGGTCCATGCCCATGGAGAGGATGCTGCGCACATGGTCATCGTCCAGTGCATAGTAAATGGTCTTGCCGTCGCGGCGGAAGCGGACGAGCTTTGAGTCCTTGAGCACCCGCAGCTGATGGCTCACCGCCGACTGGCTGAGCTGGACGGCATTTGCAATGTCCTGCACGCACAGCTCATCGTCGTGGAGGGCGTAGAGGATCTTGATGCGGGTGGAATCGCCGAACACCCGGAACAAATCGGCCAGCTCGTAGAGCACCTCATCGTCCGGCAGCTCCGGCGGGGCCTTGGGCAGCTTCTGTTCTGGGGCAAGAGCATTCTCAGCCATCGTTGTCATCCTTTCGCTTCAATATATGAACATCTGTTCATGTGTTCATGATAGCACGCTGTATGGCTCCTGTCAAGGGGATTTGCGCAAAAAAACAGCATTCTCTTAAAATTGATAAAACAGACCGCAAAACGCAAGAAATTTGCGGATTTATTTTGCAGGAAGGGTGCAATTTGGGGTAAAAGAAAAAGGCAGTCCTGACCGAACTGCCTTTTTCTAAAGCACTGCATTCATGCCCGCTTCTTCTTTTTATCGTCCGCCGCCCACGGCAGATACATGAGGAACAGCGCCAGCGCGGCGGCAGGCAGGAAGCCCAGGATATAATATTTTTCGCCCAGCAGGGCCGTGAAGGTGCTGGTGATGATGTTCCCGTAGGGATTATTGAGGAAATAGAAGTTGGTGTTAAGGGACTGATTCAGAAAGTAGATGGGCAGGGCAGAGCCGAACAGGAACGCCAGCACCTGCGGCACCCGCCGGGGACTGGGACGGTAGCCGCCCGCCACCAGCAGGACTGGATAGAGTACCAGCAGGGCATGGATACTGACGGAGTGTAGATTGATGAGCGTCCACCAAGAGGGGACATCCAGCCAGCTGGGGCAGAGCAGTGCCAGCATTGCGCCCGGGATACAGAGAGCATACAGCTCCTCTTTGCACCAGTTTCTGTCCATGATCGTGTTGTACAGACAGACGAAGACGTTGATATTGCACAGGTGCAGGGGCAGATAGCTCCAATTCCACTGGCCGGTCAGGGCCATCCCCAGCAGAAGGGCAGCTTCGTCCAGCAGGAGCAAAGCGGTGACTCCGACTAAAATGCGCCGCCGGGTGCGGGCAGAACTGCGGCGATACCACAGGGCCGCCCCCACGATAAAGGCAAGCGAAATGGCCAGCTCCATGAGGTGAACCGTGCCATACAGCGGGTAGCATCGGTAATCGGCCCCGTATTCGGCGTGGGTGATGTCGTAGGATTTCCAGAAATCGTTCATCTTCTTTCCCTCCTTGTCCAGCTTATGATACCGCGTTTGGCCTCAGACGGAAAGAGTTTTGAAGGAAAATCCAGAAAACAGGTGCAATAGTGTGAGTTTTGTGGTATCCTTACAAATGTGAAATTATCTGCCGCAAACCGCGGCAGCACGACAAATTAAGAAAGAGGGAATTTTTATATGTTAGAAACCGGAATCCGCGGCAAGCAGAGCGTCGCCGTGACCCCCGAGAACACCGCCAAGACCATGGGCAGCGGCACACTGAATGTCTTCGCCACCCCTGCACTGGTGGCGCTGGCCGAAAAGACCTGCTGGATGAGCGTCGCCGACGCTCTGGACGAGGGCTGCGGCTCTGTGGGCACCAAGCTGGAGCTGGAGCACACCGCACCCACCCCCGTGGGCATGACCGTCACCTGCGAGAGCGAGCTGACCGCTGTGGAAGGCCGCAAGCTGGTGTTCAAAGTCTCCCTGTACGACGAGAAAGGCCCCGTGGGCGGCGGCGTCCACGAGCGCTTTGTGGTCAACGACGCAAAGTTTGCCGCCAAGGCCGAGAGCAAGAAGGGCTAAGACTCTTTTTTCTCGGCAAGCTCGATGGGCGGCGGGTCGGCAGCCAGCAGCTGCTGCTCGGCCCGGGCCTGAGCTTCCTGCAAAAGCCGTGCCGCCTGTTCGCTGGCACGGAACAGCTCTAAATACATCGCTTTATAGTCCGGCGCAGCCAACACCCCCTTCCGTGTTCCATCACGGGCTTTGGAGTTAGTCTGCCCGGCAGGCTGCAAAAAAATCACCTGAGGAGTTTATCATGAAAAAAACCAATCTCTCGTGGGTGGGTGCTCTGTTGGTATTTGCCCTGCTGCTGTGGTGTACCGCCGCAACGCCCGGCAAAATCGACGACCCTTCCACCTACACCTGCGCCGTGTACAGTTCGGCGCTGTCCCTGCTGCCCCCTGTGGTGGCCATTGTGCTGGCCCTGAACACCAAAGAGGTCTACACCTCGCTGCTGGTGGGCATCGCCACCGGCGCCCTGCTCTACGCCAACGGCAATCTTGAGCTGGCGCTGACCACCCTCTTCTTCAACGAAGACGGCGGCATGGTGTCCAAGCTGTCCGATTCCAGCAACGTGGGCATCCTCGTCTTTCTGGTGATGCTGGGCATTCTGGTGGCCCTGATGAACAAGGCCGGCGGCAGCGCCGCCTTTGGCCGCTGGGCCTCCACCCACATCCACACCCGGGCGGGCGCACAGTTCGCTACCCTGCTGCTGGGCATCCTCATCTTTGTGGACGACTACTTCAACTGCCTGACCGTCGGCTCCGTCATGCGCCCGGTCACTGACCGGCAGAAGGTCTCCCGCGCAAAGCTGGCCTACCTCATCGACGCCACCGCAGCACCCATCTGCATCATCGCACCGGTGTCCAGCTGGGCCGCCGCCGTCACATCCTCCGTCCCGGAAGGCTCGGGCATCAACGGCTTTACCATGTTCCTGCGCACCATCCCTTATAACTACTACGCCATCCTCACCATGGTGATGAGCCTCTTCCTCATCTTCAGCGGCCTCGACTACGGCCCCATGAAAAAGCACGAGGATAACGCCCTGCTGGGCGACCTCTTCACCACCGACGACCGCCCCTACGGCGACGACGTGGACGACAGCAGCGATACCCGCGGCCATGTGGTGGACCTCATCGCGCCGGTGCTGGTGCTCATCGCGGCCTGCATCTTCGGCATGGTGTACACCGGCGGCTTCTTCGAGGGTGTGGACTTCATCACCGCCTTCGCAGATTGCAGCGCCTCTGTGGGCCTCGTGATGGGCAGCGCCATCGCCCTGATGTTCACCTTCGTGTTTTACCGGGTGCGGGGCGTCATGACCTTTCAGGACTTCGCCGCCTGCATCCCCGAGGGCTTCAAGGCCATGGTCAGCCCCATGCTCATTCTGACGCTGGCATGGACCCTTTCCGGCATGACCGGCCTGCTGGGTGCAAAATACTACGTCGCAAGCCTGCTCAGCGGCTCTGCGGCGGCTCTGCAGTACCTGCTGCCCATCATCATCTTTGTGGTGGCGGTCTTCCTCGCCTTTGCCACCGGCACGTCCTGGGGTACTTTCTCGATTCTGGTCCCCATCGTCTGCCATGCCTTCCCGGAGGGTGAGATGCTGGTGGTCTCCATCGCCGCCTGCCTGTCCGGCGCGGTCTGCGGCGACCACTGCTCGCCCATCTCCGACACCACCATCATGGCCTCTGCCGGCGCGCATTGCTGCCACGTGAACCATGTCTCCACCCAGCTGCCCTACGCCATGACCGCCGCCGCCATCTCGGCGGGCTGCTATCTGCTCTGCGGCGCAGCACAGGCTGTCCTCGGCGATGCCGCCAACACCCTGACCTCCTTCGTGCTACTGGCCTGTGCCATCGCCATCGAACTCGTCGTGCTCAGCATCGTCAGGGCGCGGATGGGCCATACTGGGAAGGAAGAGGTCACAAAATCTTAACGGAATCGTAGATTTTTGTCTTCCCCTCCGGCGCAAATCATGGTATACTTATCAAAAGAGTAAATTTTTTGAGCTATTTGCTCACTGGAGGAAAACCCCATGCTGGAAGAAGTCTTTCAGGACGTCTATACAAAATTCAAGCTGCATTTTTATCAGAATGTATTTCAGCGCTTTGCCACCCGCGAAGCCACGCTGACTACGGTGGAGTCCTTCTGCATGGAGGGCATCATGGCGATGGGGGAGCCCACCATTGCAGAGTTTTCCCGCATGATGGGCATCTCCACCCCCAACGCGGCCTATAAAATCGGCAGCCTTGTCAAAAAGGGCTATGTGGAAAAGATCCAGTCCACCACCGACCGCCGCGAATACTTCCTGCGCCCCACCCAGAAATACATCGATTACTACAGCATCAGCTATTCTTACCTGCACACGGTCATCGAGCGTGTGCGCAAGCGCTTCCCGGCTGAGGACTGCGACAAGATGGAGCAGATGCTCTCGGTCATCAGCACCGAGCTGATGCCGGAGCTGGATATGCTGGCCAAGTGCCGCCACCCCGAAGCTCCCAAATCGGAAGAATAAAATAGCACGACGAAAGCCCCCGGCATTGCCGGGGGCTTTCGCATTATCCTATAAAAGCGAAGCGCGGCCGCCCCGACGGAACGGGACAGCCGCAGCTTCATGGGAATGTAAAAGACAGAGCTTGTCTGGATGTTGGGGTTATGCGTTCTCCTTCGCGGCGTTTGCAGCAGCACGCTTGTTGATCTTGCTCTGGTTGTAGACAGAGTAGACGATGACCAGAATAGCGACCGTTGCAAAGACCATTGCGATGGGAGAAGTGGTGATGGCGAAGAAGTTGCCGCGCTGGATGTTCATGTAACGCACGAAGTTCTTCTCGCACATGGGTCCCAGAATGAGGGCCAGCAGGATGGGAGAAAGCGGGAACTCGTACTTGTTCATCAGCCAGCCGATGATGCCGAAGGCGACACAGACGCCCACATCAAAGGCATTCTTGTTGATGGAGAAAGCACCCAGCAGGGAGATGACGAGGATGATGGGGTAGAGCATCTTCTTCTCGACGGAGACGATCTTTGCAAAGAAGCGGACGCCCAGGCAGCCCACGACCAGCATGCAGAGGTTTGCCAGCATCAGAGCCGCAAAGACGCGGTAGACGGTGGGCAGCTCGGTGACGTACATCATGGGGCCGGGGGTGATGCCCTTCATGATGAAGGCACCCAGCAGGATGGCGGTGACGGAGTCACCGGGGACGCCCAGAGACAGCAGGGGGATCATCGCGCCGCCGGAGCAGCCGTTGTTGGCGGACTCGGTAGCAGCAACGCCGTTGGGGATGCCGGTGCCGTACAGCTCGGGGTGCTTGCTGGCAGACTTGCTGGCGCCGTAGGAGACGAAGACCGCGATGTCACCGCCTGCGCCGGGGATGGCGCCGATGAAGGTGCCGATGAGGCCGCCGGAGAGGATGTTGGGCCAGATCTTCTTGATGGTCTTCCAATCGGGCAGGACGTTGGTGATTTTCTCGTTGGACTTCTGCTCATGCTCTTCGCCGCGGATGATGCGCTCAACGCCGGCGATGACTTCAGAGACAGCGAACAGACCGATCAGAGTGGGGATGAACTGGAAGCCATCCAGCAGGCCGGTCTGCTTGGTGGTGATGAAGCGGGGGATGCCGTTGGTGGGGTCGAGGCCGACGGTGCAGAGCAGCATACCGAAGAAGGCGCTGATGAGGCCCTTGGCCACAGACTTGCCGGAAATTGCGACGATGACCGACAGACCGAAGACGGCCAGCATGAACATCTCGCCGGGGCCGAAGTTCATGGCCATGTCAGCGACCAGCGGAGACAGGAAGGTCATGACCAGTGCGCCGATGACGCCGCCGCAGAAGGAGGCGAACATAGCGACGGACAGAGCCTTGCCGGCCTGACCCTTCTTGCACATGGGGTAGCCGTCCAGCAGGGTGGCGGCTGCGGCGGGCGTGCCGGGGGCGTGGATGAGGATAGCGGAAATGGAACCGCCGTACATACCGCCGCAGTAGATGCCCAGCAGCAGGCCGATGGACGGGATGAGATCCATGCCGAAGGAGAAGGGGATGAGCAGCGCCACGCCCATGGTGGCGGTCATGCCCGGGATAGCGCCCAGCAGAACGCCGCCCAGTGCGCCGATGAAGGTCATCAGAAGGACCTCGGGGTTGGACCAGACAGTCGCATAGCTGGAAAGAAGCAGACTAAAATCCATAACTGTGCTCCCTCCTTATATCATGTCCACGAGGGTGCGCAGGAAGTTCAGCGGACCCAGCGGAATATTGACGGTAAGCACCTTGTAGAACACCAGCCACATCAGCAGCGGCACCAGAACGCTCACAAGGATCATCTGCACCCAGTTGCGCTTGCCGATGAGGAACATGATGATCATCGAGAGCACCACAGCGCACAGGATGTAGCCGCAGCTCTTGAACAGAGCAGCGAACAGCACACAGAGGAGCATGACGAGGTAAGCAGCGGCCACGCCCTTATCCTTGAGGGGATTCAGGGTGCCGACTTCGACAGCAACGGGGTCGGTGGGCTTCATGGTACCCATCAGCTTGAAGATGGACTGGATGAGCAGGACCACCGAGAAGATGAGCATACCCACGATCATGACGCGGGGGAAGGTGGAAGCCTGCACATAGGTGTTGGCCACCTCAGGGAAATTATCGGTCTGGAACCACGCCCAGATGCCGATGGCGAGGAAAATGATGGAGCCTACCAGATTGGAGAAGGCCATCGTTTTCATTTTGTCTTTGTTCAAAAGGGGTTCCTCCTCTCTATATCTTCTCATAAAAAAGGGCAGGCATGAACTGCCTGCCCCAGCAAATACTCAGAGAGACAAATCAGAGGCCGACAGCGTCCATAGCAGCTGCGACATCGACAGCAGCCTGCTTCAGGTAGTCAGCATAGCCCTGTGCATCCAGATAGGAGATCGCCTGACCGTTGTTGTTCATGAAGGTCACGAAGTCCGGGTCCTCGATGGCAGCGGCGCAGGCCTCTTCCAGACGGGTCATGATGGCATCATCAACGCCCAGAGGAGCGGCCATACCGCGCTGGGTGTAGTAGGTGATGTCGTAGCCCTGCTCCTTACAGGTAGGAACATCGGGGAAGACGGGGTTGCGCTCTTCGTCCATGACGCCCAGGCAGATCAGGTCGCCGGACTCGATGAAGCTGCGAGCTTCGGCCAGAGAGACGGTAACGCCCTGAATGAAGCCGCCGGCTGCGTTCTGGACAGCGGTAGCAGCGCCTTCCTGATAGGTGATCATCTGGATGTCGATGCCGGTAGCGCTCATCAGGTAGCCGCCAGCGATGTGCCAGACAGAAGCGTTGGAAGAACCGCCCATCTGCACCTCACCGGGGTGAGCCTTGCAGTAATCAATGAAACCGGGCAGGTCGGTGATGCCGTTGTCAGCAGCCCACTTTGCGCCGACGGTGATGGCAGCTGCGTCGGTGTTGACGCGGCACAGGGGAGCGTAATTCTCCCAGGTCAGTTCACTGGTGCCCAGCTTCTTGTAGGTAGCCAGCTCGAAGGTGATCATACCGATGGTGTAGCCGTCGGTGTTGGCGTCTGCGATCGCCTGATGGCCCAGGATGCCGCCGCCGCCAGTCTGGTTATCGACAGTCAGGGTGACGCCCAGGTTCTTGCCCATAGCCTCGCAGAATGCGCGCAGGCAGGAGTCCGTGCCGCCGCCTGCAGACCAGGGGCAGATGACGGAAATACCCTTGGTGGGGTAGTCGGTGGACTTGCCGCCGGCAGCGGTGCTGGCAGCAGTGGAAGCTGCGGTAGAGGTGGCAGTGCTGCTGGAAGAACCGCCGCAGGCGGTCAGGACGCCAGCTGCACCCACAGCAGCAGAAGCTGCGAGGAAGTCACGACGAGAGATCTTTTTCATTTCTTGTTACCTCCGATTCACGTTGCGTTTATCCGTATTATGGCAGCGCCGTGCTTTGCTCACAGCGCCATTCCTTCCGCATACGGGTCGCCTTTGAATATTATGATAGCGCATATTTTCTCATCCCGCAATTAGATTCAAGCACAAATTTTTCAGGCAATGTTTGTACAAAGTGACCCGTTTGATTAGTTTTTGAAGCCTTCTGCAAGCCTTCCTTTCGATTCTTAGCTCTTACATCCAAAATTCTTTGCTGATGTATTTTTGATGCATACAGTCATTCTGAAATTTCATCTGTTCATCGTCCGGATTTCATTGTATAATAATATTGTATAAAAATGTCGTAATATTATAAAGATACGCAGCCAGCGGCCCGTTCGGAGGCGATGTTTTCATGCTTTACCGCATCTGGTCCCTTCTCAAGGAAGTATATCATTACGAAAAGCATCTGATCCTGTTCGCAAACACGGCCCTTATCGTCATGGGCCTGCTCTGGCTGGTACATCTGCCGCTGCTGTCCCGCATCCTCGCTGTGGCCGACTTTACCGACCGCCACCGCCGCCGGGGCGAGACGGACGCCCAAATCGCCGCGGCCCTCCGCGAGTGTGCCGGACATGCGTTCGACCCACAGTGCGTGGAAGTCATGTGCGGGATGCTCACTGAAAAGACGTAAAAAGGAGGATGCTCCATGTCGGACGAAAAGATGAAATATCCACTGCTGGAATTCAAATATGATAAAAAACCTTATGAGAAGCTTTTGACGCTGAATCCGCATCCGGGTTTTATGGATAGGGTCAGCATCGTGACGGAAGATTACGAGCATGACGACTTCGGACGACTTCCGGGTGATGATAAAAATGCTCTCGGCCACGCAGCAGGCGTCTTGCTGAAACTTCATAAACATTGGCTATCCCCTTCGGAAGAAAGGGATCGACCTGTACGAACCAAAAAAGGCTCACGCACAAAATGGTCCAGCCCCTTATCATTTTTAGCTGATTTGGAGAATGATTTCCAGAATTACTGCGCCTGTCTCAAACACGGAATGGGAAACAAAGCCGACTTATATGCACTGACGGAAACTTTGCTCTATTATGGCTGTGAAGATACCGTATGGGAAGAAGTCACCGAATGGAACGACGCTGTAAAAGAAGACAAAAACTCTTCCAAATCGACATTTTTTAACTTTGACAGACTTTATATCCGACAAGCCGACCGGTTTCTCTTTCTGGACAACAACACCGAAGAAGCGCTGAAATTTTACGCGCTTGCGGCGTTGCCGTGGAGGACCGGTCCATCCGAAGCCCCCGCAGAAAAGAACATTGATGATTATTCTGTTTCTTTCATACGCCAGTATGAACTTTACGACCACATTTCGCGGGGTGTAAGGTATCCTTACGGCACTTCCTCGCAGTCATCCGCATTTTATCAGCAGTATAACCGTATTATCCATACTGAAATTTCGTCGTCCTCCCTTTCTAGAAATCTGAGCAGTTTTGTTTCATCTATTCAAGAAGTGCTAGATGCCCCCACTCTTCGGAAACTCCATCGTGCCCGACTCGCCCTGCTGATGTTCTTTGTTATCACCAAAAGACATCTTATCCCTGAATTGGCCCGTCTTTACGATGACCCTGACAAAGAGCGCTGGGAAGTTGAAATAACAGAAAAATCCCTCCTGCTCAAGGGTACAAACTATTCCATTCTTTCCCGCTATGCAGCACATATGACATGGAAATCGGGGAAGCGGTATTTCGACTCTTATTTGGGTCTGGCCAAGGCCGCACACCTTTCGGAACTTCTTCTGGACGAACTTAATGCCGAAGATGATAATGAAGAAATCGCATACTACATATCAGCAGATGTCTTCTCTTACATGCTCCCCGAAAAGTGCAAGGAGGAGGATAAGAAAGACGACCGTCTGGGGAAACTGACCGTGATGCATCTCTCCTACATGAACGACCCCAACGAGGGAAAAACTCTGCAAAAGGCGATTTATGGTCCATCGTATGGAGCTCTTCAAAAAGGCCGCAAGCCGCTGGACGTCCCCTTTGTATTCGTAAAATGCTTTAGTCCCCGCATCGACTATCTGCCTATGTGGGAAATGTACGGCGACCATGCCCGAGGTTGCTGCCTTGTTATCGACTGGGAGATGTCAAAGTGGATGGAGGATGAATCAGAGCCTATTCTTTACCGTGTTTGCTATCTTCGAAAGCAAGGGAATTCCTATATTGTTCTAAAGGAAGATAACGAAAAACTTTCGAAATCCTGCCGCACTATAAATTCACAGCTTCAAGAGCTTCACAAGGTCGCCGAAGGAATTGCCGAAGAAGACCGCCATTATCTTGATGATGTTCTAGGTAAGGTCCTCTACCTCTTCAAAGACAGCAGCTACAGCTACGAGCAGGAACTGCGGGTCATTTATCAGACCAAGGAAAATATCCTTCATACCGAACCGAAGAATCCCGAGGATAAGCCGTGGCTCTTTGTACAAACACCTTTCCCGCTCCAGCTGGATGAAGTCATCTTGGGGCCGAAATTCCCGGACGTCAGCACCCGGGTACCTTACCTTCAGGAGCAGATCGACCAGATGTGTGAAAAAACCGACACCGAAATGCCCCGCATCACCCTCTCCGAGATAGACTATCGTTAAACGCAGAAACAGCCCGCAGGCTGGGCATTCGTCCGCCTGCGGGATGTTTCTATTTCCTGTGAAATCATACCTTCCCGGCGCCCTTGTCCAGTATCTTGTCGAAGCGGGAGAAGAAGGTGATGGCGGTAATGGTCGCTGCCAGAATATCACTGACCGGCTCGGCGAGAAAGACGCCGAAGCACTTATCTGCCGTGAAGCAGGGCAGGATAAAAATCAGCGGGATCAGCAGGATGATCTTCCGCAGACAGGCCAGCAGGAGGCTGACTTTGGCCTGACCCAGCGCCATGAAGCTCTGCTGGCAGGCGATCTGAACGCCCATGGCGAGGATGCCCGCCATGTAGATGCGCATAGCCCATGTGGTGTATTCGATGAGGGCGGCATCCGAGGTAAAGATGCCCGCCACCACGCCGGGGGCCAGCATCATGAGCAGCCAGAACAGGGTGGTATAGCCGAAGCAGAGGGTGAGCTGGAAGCGGAACGCCTCCTTGACGCGGGGCTTTTTGCCTGCGCCGAAGTTGAAGCTCATGACCGGCTGGCCGCCCTGACAGATGCCCTGAATGGGCAGGGTGCAGAGCTGGGAGGCGCTGGTGATCACCGTCATGGCACCCACCGCCACATCACCGCCGTAGCGGGCGAGGCTGGAGCTGAAGCTGATGGAGAGCAGACTCTCGGTGGAGAGCATCACAAAGGTGGAGATGCCCAGCCCCATCACCGGCAGGATGATGTTCCGCTCCACTTTGAGGTTTTCTTTCCGCAGCTTGAGGATAGTCTTGGAGCCGGTGAGGAACTTCAATATCCAGCAGGCACCCACGGCCTGACTGAGCACCGTCGCCACTGCCGCACCCCGGACGCCCCAGCCAAGACCAAAAATCAGGATGGGGTCGAGGATGATGTTGATGACTGCGCCGATGACCGTCGTGAGCATACTGATCTTCGCAAAGCCCTGGGTCGTGATGAAGGGGTTCATGCCCATGACCAGCAGCACGAACACCGAGCCGAGGATGTAGATGCGGCCATAGGCCACCGCATAGGGGAGAGTTGCGTCACTGGCACCGAAAAGCCGCAGCAGGGCGGGCGCACCGGCATAGAAGCCCGCCGTCAGCACCACAGCGAAAAACAGCAGCATGGTAAAGCTGTTGCCGATGATTTTTTCGGCCTCGTCTTTATTGCCCTGTCCCAGCGCGATGGCCGTGCGGGGCGCACCGCCCGCGCCGATGAGCATGGCGAAGGCGTTCAGGAGCATAAGGATCGGCGCAAACAGGCCCACGCCCGTCAGTGCCGCCGCACCGATGCCCCCGATGTGGCCGATGTAAATGCGGTCTACGATGTTATAGAGCAGATTGACCACCTGCGCCACCACGGCGGGTATCATCAGCTGCAAAAGCAGGGGCTTGACCGGCCCGCTGCCCATATCCTGTCGATTCTGTGCCATAGGTTCTCCTTTGAGTGCATACTTCAAATTTGAAATAAATATAGCACGCCCCGCTCTGCCTGTCAAGCACAAGGGAAAGGGCTTTTTGTATTTCCAGTTGACGGAAAGGCGGGATTTTGCTATAATAATGAAGCTGTATTGTGAATATGGAGCATTACTCAAGTGGTCGTAAGAGGTCGCACTCGAAATCCAAGTGGATGCTTCGCCGGATGTCTCCATATCACACAAGGGAACGTCGATTTTGATGTCCTGACAGGCTTCAGAACCTGTCTGAACGATGCGTTTTCTAACAATATTCTAACAGCAACTGTTCCAAGTTTCAAGGCCGATTTGCGATATACAAATCGTAAATTTGCCATGAAAATATACTTGGAGATGTATCGAAGCGGTCGTAACGAGAACGACTCGAAATCGTTTTGTCCTTAATCGGGCACGTGGGTTCGAATCCCACCATCTCCGCCAGAAGTCGCAGATTCAAACGAACCTGCGACTTTTTCTTTTGCATCAAGCAAAGAAAGACCGCTTTTTCCTCATCACAGTATGCTTTATACATGAACGATAAATCCATAATTACTTGGGGAGTTTGGATTCTCCCAAAAGGTTCGCAATGACCCCAGCAGACCCCTGTTTGCTTTTGTAATCGAGATGTGCGTAGATGTCAGCGGTGGTAGAAAAGGTGCTGTGCCCCAGCCATTCCTGAACCTGCTTCATGGATACGCCGTTCATCACCATCAGGCTGGCGCAGCTGTGGCGCAGATCGTGAAAGCGGATGTGCTTCAGCCCATACTTGGTCAGCAGCCAGTCGAAGTGCTCCGTCACGAAGTTCGGGCGGATCAGCTTGCCTTCCTGATCGGTGCAGACGAAATCCAGATACTCAGTGCTGTAGCTCTTCTTGAACAGCTTGCGGTAAAGCTGCTGCTTTTCCTTCTGCTTCAGAAGTTCTTCTTCCACAGCCGGGATCAGCGGCAGGGTGCGGCAGCTGGTCTTGTTCTTCATCACATCGCTGACCACAGGAACGTACTTGCCGTTCACCAACTGTTCCGTCACCTTGTGATTGATGGTGATGGACTTGCGCTCAAAGTCGATAGACGACCACTTCAACCCCAGTACCTCGCTGCGGCGCAGACCGTAGTAGGCCGTAATGAGGATGCACAGGTGCAGGGGGTCATCCTGCGATACTTCCAGCAGCTGCTGGACTTCATCCTTGGAGTAGAAGTTGGGCCGGAAGCTGTTCTTCTTCGGGCGGTCAACTTTCAGCATCGGGTTGGTTTCCAGATAGTCCTTGCGGACGGCATCCTTGAACGCTTTACCGAAGATGGCGTGGTAGTGAATGACCGTGTTGGTAGTGTAGCCCTCCAACAAGATCTTCTCCTGAAACTCATCCAGCACCTGCGGCGTGACCTCGCACAGCTTCAAACCCAGCGGCTCAAAATACTGCGTGATACGACCTTGAATCATCTGATTATAGCTGATAAAGGTTGCAGGCTGGATGGATGCCTTGTGAACTTGCACCCACTCGTTGAGATAATCCAGAAACAGCATCTCCGACTTGTTGACGGGCTGGAGGGGCAGCGGCAGGGGCTTGGCGGTTTTAGCATCTACTTTTTCGTAGGCTCCGCCCCGCCCTGTGGGCAGCTCCCCGGTCTCATCATAGTGGAGCAATACTTCCCGGAGCATGGATTCTGCCTTGCGCTTGTTGCCCCGGACGGTCAGACCTGTGGAGATCCACTTGATCTTCCGCTTGCCGTTGGCATCATAAAGATTGATCACGAAATAGAAACGTCCATTTTTCTCTTGGACAGACCCTGTAGTTTTCATCATAAACCTCCTTTGGGTCAACAGGCGTGCTGTCCGTTGCTGCACCCACAGCATACCACATCCAGCGGCGGATTTCCAGCCGGGAAGGTGCTCTGTCCGGTGAGCAGAAACTCGATCACGCTCAGCTTCGGGATACGGTAGGTGCGGCCGATTTTAAGCGCAAACAGGCGGCGGGAACGGATCAATTCCCCAACTGTATGGCGGTTCAGACCAAGCATCTCCGCAGCCTGCTGAAGGCTGACGGCATCGGGGTAGCCGGGAAACATCTGGGAATAGGCATCGTTAAACTTCATAGACCCTCCTTGGATATGGCAGATGATCATGCCGTGAAAACTGATAATTTGAAAAAGCTTAGGTAAAGCTTGAGGATAAAAGCGATATGTAAGAGAAGCCGGCTAACATGCTGACTTCCCGAAAAATATGTTAAGGTCTCCCATATTCGCCCTCGGCACCCTAGGAGTGGGGAATCGTCCAGCAGCGGATTCACACCGCACCATTGGCATTTCAGCCACCCCGTCTTCGTTATGACCGGGCTGCGAGTTACAGAAGTACCTTTTGT
>ENA-UEYF01001706-UEYF01001706.1-human-gut-metagenome-genome-assembly--contig:-NODE-1706-length-16820-cov-5.962850_pt1 | contig 16820 bp, 14 predicted proteins | sample MGYA00242902_ERZ507920 | MGnify/ENA primary metagenome ERZ507920 (study PRJEB26167, sample SAMN06115402) | human gut metagenome | host: Homo sapiens | place: China:Jiangxi | collected 2016-07-05...
GAGGACGGCGAAGGCCGTCCTCTTTTTTTGAAGTATTTAGGCAAGCGCCGCGGTGATAATCGCCATGGAGTAGACCTCCTGGGCGTTGCAGCCGCGGGAGAGGTCGTTGATCGGCGCGTTCAGACCGAGCAGGATCGGGCCGTAGGCATCAAAAGAGCCGAGGCGCTGAGCGATCTTGTAGCCGATGTTGCCGGCGTTGATGTCGGGGAAGATAAAGGTATTGGCGTGGCCGCCGACCGCGTCGGTGATGTGCTTGGTCTTGGCGACAGCCGGAGAGACCGCCGCGTCGAACTGGAACTCGCCGCCGATCGGGGTGTCGGGCATAAGGGCCTTGGCCTTCTCGCAGGCATTGCGCATCTTGTCGACGTCCTCGCCCTTGCCGGAGCCGAGGGTGGAGTAGCTCAGGAAAGCGACCTTCGGGTCAACGCCGAAGATCTTGGCGCAGGAAACGGTCTCCTTGCAGATCTCGACGAGCTCGTCCTCGTTGGGCTTGATGTTGATGGCGCAGTCGGCCATGGCGAGCACTTCGTTCTCGCCGGAAGCGGCGGGACGGACCATGATGAAGCAGGAAGAGACGATCTTGTTGCCGGGCTTGGTCTTGATGAGCTGGAGCGCGGGACGGACCGTGTCGGCCGTGGAGTAGGTAGCGCCGCCGAGCAGGCAGTCGGCCTTGCCCATCTTGACGAGCATGGTGCCGAAGTAGTTGCTCTTCTTGAGCGCGGCGCGGCACTCGTCGGCGGTCATCTTGCCCTTGCGCAGCTCGACCATCTTGTCGACCATCTCGTCCATGCCGTCGTAATTCTCGGGGTCGATGATCTCGGCACCGCGGATGTTGAAGCCGATGTCCTCAGCGGCGGCGGCAATCTCATCGGGGTTGCCGACGAGCACGGGCTTTAAGAAGTTACCGGACAGCAGACGGGCGCTTGCTTCGAGAATGCGGTGGTCGGTACCTTCGGTGAAAACGATCGTTTTGGGGCTCTTTTTCAGCGTGTTGATCAGTTGTGCAAACATGTTGATTCCTCCTGATATATGATGTGCCGGTCAAGCGGGCACAGATTTACGGATATAGTATACACCCACTTTTTCACCCTCTCAAGGAAAAATAACGCAAAATTCATGCAAAAGTTTACAAATTTTCCAAACTCTTACAATATATTAGCAGTATCATTTTCCCAAAAGGCTTGACGGAGCCTTGAAAACCAAGTATACTGGTCAATGGTTACAAATTGTAACTTTTATTTTTACTTGCATCCTCTAAGGAGTTTTGATATGTCAGAGCAAAAACGATCCACCCCGCAGCGCAGCGATGCACCCACGCAGCGCCGCCGTTCGAATGCCTCGCCGCGAAGACGGACGAGCAGGCGCGGCGGCATGCCGCAATGGTTGAGCGGCTGGCTCGAGCACATGGCGCTGTTTTTTTCTACGCTTGGTGCGCGCATTCGCCGCATCGGCCCGCGCGCCCGCACCGTGATGCGCGAGAGCAGGGCGCGCAACTTCCCCGAATCCAACCGCTTTTTGGTGCAGGTCTTCCTCGTCATTGGCGGGATGTTCCCGATGTGGCACTCGCTGCTGCATGAAAGGGTGATGGCGCGCCGCCGCCAGCGCAGCCACGCTGCCGGCGAGCACGAGGACCGCTGGCGCAGGCAGGCGCGGCGCGTGAATCCGTTCTACTTTATCGGCGGCGCGGCTGTTGTGGCTGCGATCGCGCTGTTTTTCTCGTTCTACACGCTGGGAACGACCGTGGAGTATAACGGCAGCGTGGTCGATACCGTCGCCAGCGCCGCGCAGGCGCGCAAGGCGGCCTCTAAGCTCGAGAGCATCACGACCGAGACGCTCGGCAAGAGCTATGAGATCGCAAAGGATGCCATCCACTATTCGACGGCCTTCGTCCGCCGCAGCGATGTGACGGACGCAACGACCTTCGAGCAGGACCTCGCCGACGAGCTCGGTCAGGTGACCTACGGCTACTCGCTCTATGTCGACGATGAGATTATCGGTTCGACGCAGTACGCCGGCGCGCTGGACGAGCTGCTCAAGCAGATCAAGCAGGTCTACGCCTCGGCGGATACGCTGAGCGTCGACTTTGTCGAAAATGTCCGCATCGCGGAGGGCTACGTCCCGACCGACAGCGTGATGAACCTCGGCGAGATCGCCGAGATCCTGAATTCGACGAAGTCGGGCGAGGTGACCTATACCGTCGTCAAGGGCGACACCTGGGGCCAGATCGCCAACAACAACGGCATGACCGCCGCTGAACTCGAAGCGCTGAACCCCGGCTACGACATCAACCGCATCCACATCGGCGATGCGCTGACGCTCTCGAACGCTGTGCCGTACCTGACCGTCAAGGTCACCGAGCGGCAGAACTATGTCGAGGACGTCAACTATGACGTGAACTACGTGAGCGATTCGTCCATGTATCAGGGCGACGAGCGCGTGATCTCCAAGGGCTCGTTCGGCAAGGCCGATATTGTGGCCGACGTCACCTATATCAACGGCGAGGAGCAGGAGCGCACGGTCATCTCGTCCGTCACGCTCTCCGACCCTGTGGCCGAAACGCGCGCCCGCGGCACGAAGGTGCGCCCCACCTGGTACCCCACCGGCAGCTTCCGCTGGCCGTGCTCGGGTCGCATCACGTCGTACTTTGGCTACCGCAGCACGGGTATCCGCGGCGCGACGAGCAACCACAAGGGCATCGACATCGCCTGCTCCTACGGCACGCCAATCTACGCCGCCGACGGTGGCCGCGTGACCTACGCGGGCTACAAGGGCGCGATGGGCTACGTCGTCATCATCGACCACAACAACGGCTATGTCACGTATTACGAGCACAACTCGTCGCTGCTCGTCTCCGCGGGACAGACGGTCTATAAGGGCCAGCAGGTCGCCAAAGCGGGCCGCAGCGGCGTCGCCAGCGGTGTCCACTGCCACTTCGGCATTCAGAGAAACGGCAGCTACGTCAACCCGCTCAACTATCTAAGTTAAAATCAAAGGGATCCCATCCGATGGATGGGATCCCTTTGATTTTACTGTTCCGTTAAGACGCGGCGGACCTCGCCGGTGAAGTAGAGCGAGCCCCAGGAGCAGATGGCGTCGTCCTCACCTGCAATCGCTAAGGCGCGGCGGACGCCGTCGTCGGTGTCCTTGGCGGGAACGGCCTGCACGCCCTGTGCGTTCAGCCACGCGGCGAGCTCGTTTTCATCGAGTGCGCGGGCAGAAGGCGGCGTGATGACGACGAACGCCTTGGCGAGCGGGAGCGCGCGGCGCAGCATTTGCTGCCAGTCCTTGTCGCGAAGCACCCCTGTGAGGAAGATAAGTTTTTTGTCGCCGTAGAGCGCGGCGAGCGAATCCATCAGCGCGTCGACGCACTGGGGATTGTGCGCGCCGTCAACGATGAAGTCCGGCCCGCGGCGCAGGAGCTCGAGCCGTCCGGGCCACTGGGCGTGGGAAAGACCCTCGTCAATGGCCTCGTCCGTGAGCTTGTCCCAGCCGCGCGAGCGCAGCGCGTTGCACACGTCGATGACCGTCAGCGCGTTCAAGAGCTGATACTCGCCGAGAAGCCGCAGATGGTACGGCCCGCGGCCGCGGTATTTGAACTCTTGACCGTCGAGCGAGGACGAAATGCGCTCAAGCTTTTCCTGCGCGGTGATCGTGAGAGCCACGTCCTCCTGCGCGCACTTTTCGCGCGCGACGTTCTCCACACCCTCGCTCTGGCCGAAGAGCACGGCGTGCGCGCCGTGCTTGATGATGCCGCATTTCTCCGCGGCGATCTTCTCGACTGTGTCGCCGAGAATGGCCGTGTGCTCCAAGCCGATGTTCGCCACGACGCAGACCTCCGGCGCGGGGATGACGTTCGTCGAGTCCATGCGCCCGCCGAGGCCGACCTCAAGCGAGACGATGTCGCACCGCTCCTGCACGAAGTAGAGGAAGGCGATGGCCGTCATGATCTCAAAGCCCGTGGGCATTTCACTCATGCTCTCCGCCGCGTTCCGCACGGTGTTCGTGAGCGAAATGAGGGAGTTGTCGTCGATCTCTTCCCCGTTCACGCGCATGCGCTCGTGGAAGCGCAGCAGGTGCGGCGAGGTATAGAGCCCCGTGCGGTACCCCGCGCGCTGGAGCACGGAGGCGAGCATCGCGGCGGTAGAGCCCTTGCCGTTCGTGCCCGCGATGTGGACGAATTTGAGTTTCTTCTCGGGGTTGCCGAGCAGGCCCAGAAGCTCGCGCGAGCGCGCAAGGCCCGGCGCGCTCTGCTCCCAGTTGTCGAATTGCAGATATTTGAGTGTCTCCTCAATGGTTTGCAGGTCTTTCACTTTGTTCACCTGTATTTCCTGTAGAATAAGGCGAAGGCGTCGGCCCTCGCCTGCGGGATTTGATCTATCGGTCGATCTTTCGCAGCATGGCGGTGAATTCCTCGGGCAGCGGGCATGTGAGCGAGACGAGCTCCTTCGTCCGCGGGTGGATAAATTGCAGCCCCACCGCGTGAAGGCACTGACCCGTCAGGCCTGGAACGGACTTTTTTGCGCCGTAGACCGTGTCGCCCAGGATCGGGTGGCCGAGGTAGGCCATGTGCACGCGAATTTGATGCGTGCGGCCCGTTTCGAGCCTGCACCGCACATGCGTGTAGCCGGGATAACGGGCGATGACCTCCCAGTGCGTTACCGCGCGGCGTCCACCCGGAACGACGGCCATGCGCTTGCGGTCGCGGCTGTCGCGCGCGATGGGCGCGTCGACCGTGCCGCTGTCCTCACGTAAGTTGCCGACCACGATACACTCATACGTGCGCGCGAGCGTGTGGTCGGCCAGCTGGGCGGAGAGGAACTGGTGCGCGTAGTCGTTTTTTGCCGCGATGATGAGCCCGCTCGTGTCACGGTCGATGCGATGCACGATGCCGGGGCGCAGCGCGCCGCCGACGCCGGAGAGACTGTCGCCGCAGTGATACAAAAGGGCGTTCACGAGCGTCCCGTCCGGATGGCCCGGCGCGGGATGGACGACGAGCCCGCTCGGCTTGTTGACGACGATGACGTCGTCGTCCTCGTAGACAACGTCCAGAGGGATGTCCTGCGGAACGGCGTCGATGGGCGCGGGCTCTTCGGGGGTGAATTCGATCTGCTCGTGTCCCGTGAGCTTGTAGCTCTTGTTCGGCGCTTTGCCGTTCACGAGGACACGCCCGTCCTCGACGGCTTTCGCCGCGGCGGAGCGGGTCAGGTCTTCAATTGCGCGGGCGAGGCAGGCGTCGAGCCGCGTACCAGCATCGGCTTCACTTGTTTGCAGCAGGATCGGTTCCATCGACCTTGTTCCCCCAGTTTTTCTCGTCGCTCTTGCTGTAAAAGGCAAGGTAGTAAATCAGCGCGCATACCGTGCCGCACACGACGAACACATCCGCCACGTTGAAGACGGGAAAGTCCATGAACATCGTGTCCAGCATGTCAACGACGTACCCGAGGCGCACGCGGTCAATGAGATTGCCGATGCCGCCGCCGAGGATGATCGCGAGCGACCACTGGCCCAGCGGATGGCGCACGATCTTGACGAGCAGCCATGCGATGGCGCACATGCCCGCCGCCGTCAGTGCGATGAGCAGCCACCGTGCGCCCGAAAAGCTCGACCACGCCGCGCCGTAGTTGTGCACGCGCGTGAGCTGTAACAGCGGCGGCAGCAGCGGCTCCGATTCGCCGAGCGACATTGTGTTCACGACGAGGAATTTGACGCCCTGATCCGCCGCCACGCAGAAAACCGCCGCGAGGGCAAGGCAGACCGCCTTGCCCTTGCCGCGTCGGTAAAATGCAGCGTATAAAATCACCATCAGCGCCAGCGCGCCGAAAAAGATCCACAGGATCGGCGGCGCGATGCTGCCGCTGACCATGATGACCGTTTCGCCGTCCGCGCCGCCGATCACGCCGATGTTGTTCATGTGTTCCCCTCTTCCTCCGCGGCGTTGTTTTCCGCAGGCGCTTCTTCCGCTTTTGCGACCTCCACGATCACAAGCTCCTCTGCCGCAGCGAGCGCGGCCTTTTCCTCTTCGTCAAGCGGCAGCGCCTCGCTCAGCTCGTGTGCGGTCTCCGGCACGACGAGGTAGCTCACACTATCCTCCGCCTCGGCATATACAGCCATGCCGTGCTCGCGCAGGAAATCCGCCGCCGCGGGCAGATCCAGCGTGATGATGGCATAGCCGCCGCTTGCGTCGGCGGAGCGGTCGTCTGCGCCGTCTTCCGCGTCATAGGTGTCGAACGGGCTGGCGTCGGCCTGCACGCCCTCCTTCTGCACGGCGGAATAGCTGTAGGTAAAGTCCTCCGCCGTGTCGCCGGACGCAGCGGGCGCACTCGCCGTGTCATTGCCGCTGGTATTGCAGTCCGCGGCGCTGTCGTTGCTGCTGCCCATCGCGGGCGCCAGCTTCCACGCCGCGGCCGTGATGACGAACAGCGCAAAGCACGCAGCCAGCACGCGCGGCCATGCGCGGCGGTGGCGCGATCTCGCGCGCTTTTCCTCATGCACCCGCTCGAGCACGCGCTCGGAAAAGCCCTCCGGCGCGTCGAGCTCGGGCATTTCCTCGAACATCGTGTGCACGATCATCAGTTCCGAGAGATACTCCCGGCAGTTCCGGCAGTGCTCTACGTGCGAGAGCACCTCTTCCTTTTCGTTTTCGCTCAATTCTCCGTCCACAAAGGCAGAGAGCGCGGCGGCGTACTGTTCACAACATTTCATTTGGCGCTCATCTCCTCACGATTACATTCTGTAACTTTTGACGAAGCAATTTCAAAAAAGTTCCCGTTTCCGGATAAAAAGTTGCGCAAAAGTGATCGGCCCCTGCTGATGCGCGATTTGACCGTGCCCAGCTCGATCGACGCGCTTTCTGCGATCTCGGTGTAGCTCAGGCCTTCGATCTCGCGCAGGATGAGCACCTTTCGGTACTCCTCCGGCAAGGCGGAGAGGCCCTCCTGCAATAATTTCTGTGCCTCGCGGTGCTCGACCGTCTCCTGCGGCTGGGGCGAGGTGTCGACCGCGTCGACAAACAGCGCCTCGTCGTCGAGCGAGACGCTGCCGCTCTGTTTTTTTCGCCGCCGCAGCGTGTCGATGCAGGCGTTCGTCGCCAGACGATAGATCCACGTCGAAAGCGATGACTCCTGACGGAAGCGGTCGATCCCGCGCCAGAGCGCGAGAAAGGCGTCCTGCGCGGCCTCCTCGGCGTCCTCGCTGTTGCCGCACATGCGGAAGCACAGCGTATACACTTTTTTCTCATATTGGCGGATCAGCTCTTCGAAGGCGGCTTCATCCCGCTTTTGAAGGCGCGCAATGAGTTCCCGTTCGTCCATAGCTTTTTATTGATCCTCAGCGCAGATCCCGCTTGATCGACGCGCTGAGCGCGTGCAGCTCAGAAAGCGTTGAGAGCTGTACGATCTTCTCCTTATAATAATTCGCGTGGCTGATGCCCTTTAGGTACCAGCACAGGTGATGGCGCGCCTGTAACATGGCGACACGCTCGTTTTGATACTGTGCGGCCAGTTCCACCTGACGCACGGCAGTGTCCCACCGCTCGGCAAACGGCGGCAGCGGCGGAATGTCGCGCCCTGAGAGCGCGGCGGCGGACTGCTCGAAAAGCCACGGATTGCCGAAGCTCCCGCGGCCGATCATCGCCATGTCCGCGCCCGTGAATTTGAGGATGCGCACCGCGGCCTCGGGCGAAAAAACGTCGCCGTTGGCGATGACGGGGATGCTGACGGCCTGCTTGACGTCGCGGATCGTGTTCCAGTCGGCCTCGCCGCCGTACATCTGCATGCGCGTGCGCCCGTGCACCGCGACGGCGCTGACGCCCACTTCTTCGAGCATTTTGGCAAGCTCCACGGCGTTGATGCTGCCCTTGTCCCAGCCGCGGCGCATCTTCGCCGTGACGGGGACCTTGACGGCGCGCACGACCGCCTCAGCGATGCGCACGGCCTTTTCGGGATCTTTCATCAGCGCGCTGCCGTCGCCGTTTTTGACGACCTTGCCCACGGGGCAGCCCATGTTGATATCCAAGATGTCCGCGCCGGAAATTTCGATCGCCATCTGCGCGGCCTCGGCCATGCAGTTCACATCGCTGCCAAAGATCTGCGCGGCAAACGGCTTTTCGCTCGGAAACGGACGAAGCAGCTGCGCGGTCTTCGTGTCGTGGTAGCACAGCGCCTTGGCGCTCACAAGCTCTGTGACGGTGTAGCCCGCGCCTTTTTCGGAGCAGATCTGGCGGAATGCAGCGTCCGTTACGCCTGCCATCGGCGCGAGCGCGAGCTTCGATTCAATTTTTACCGTTCCGATCTGCATAGTCCGCCTCTTTTCGATAACAATACAAATATAGTATAGCATAGCAAGGCCGACAAGTCAAAGGAACAAAACGTGGACGGAGAAGTTTTTTGCAAACAGGTGTTGACATCACAGCGGAGGTATGGTATATTATCTGTTGCCGATATCTGCCGGTGTGGTGGAATTGGTAGACACAGGGGACTTAAAATCCCCCGGTAGCGATACTGTACCGGTTCGAGTCCGGTCACCGGCACCAGTATTCCCTTAATTTCATATCGCGGAGTGGAGCAGTTGGTAGCTCGTCGGGCTCATAACCCGGAGGCCGTAGGTTCGAGTCCTGCCTCCGCAACCAGAAAAGTCCTGAAATCGCAAGATTTCAGGACTTTTTTTGCACTTTTTTGCCCGATAACTTGCTTGCTGTTTTTTCTGACCCAAACGCTGACCCCAACGGGACGGGGAGCGGAAAGCATCAGACCGCACGGGAGAGGATATTGCCCATTGTTTTTGCCGCTTCACGCTTGGCCGAGGTCGTTACATGAGCGTAGGCGAAAGCGAGTTACACACTCGGCTCTCGGCGAAAAATCGCACACAGCGGCTTACACGGCGAAACAGGGGCTGTTTCGGATGGGGGTGGTATCATTACCCTCGGAGTGTTCCGCGTACTGCTGAAACGCTGGACGTCCGCTTGCCAAAAGGGCTTATTTGCCGTTTTCTGAGGTCAGGTGATTATCTTTGCTTCCAGCGATGGAACAGGCTGTGAGCAAAAATGTCATGTCCGCCAACAAGCAGAAAAACAAGGAATGTTTCAGTTCAGATATTCCTCAAAGAACGCTTTCAGCTTTTCAAATGGGATCACGTCCATCTGATCGTATCCTCTTCCATAATTGCACGAATCACCCGGCACGGATTGCCGACAGCCACCGAGTTGTCAGGAATATCTTTAACAACAACACTGCCGCCGCCAATCACAACATTGCTTCCGATCGTAACCCCCGGCATGACATGAACGCCCGCTCCGATCCAAACATTGCTGCCCACCGTGATGGGATACGCATATTCCAGTCCCTTGTTGCGCCGCTCGGCATCAATGGGGTGTCCTGCCGTGTAGAAGCCGCAGTTCGGTGCAATAAACACATTGTCACCGAAGGTGACCTTCCCGCCATCCAGAATCACCGTGTTGTGATTTGCGAAGAAGTTTTCACCGATCTCAATGTTATAGCCGTACCGCCCCACCACGGGTCTGCGCTATACAAGCGGTTCCTTGGCTATAAAAAGGGTGCTGACGGTGAGCCTGAAATCGTACCGAGCGAAGCGGCTATCGTGGAACGCATCTTCAATCTCTATCTGGCTGGAGAAACCGTGGACAATATTTCCAAGATGATGCAGGCTGAGAACTATGATATCCCCGGCAAAACCATCAGCTTCAGCAAGGGCATGATCATGAATATGCTCTCCAACGAGCGATACTGCGGAGAAGCTCCAATGTACTATGTTCAGAATAACCATCCAGCCATCATCGACAGAGTGACCTTCAACAAGGTTCAGGAAGAGCTGGCCAGGCGAAAAACGAAAACGCCAGGCTCTGCAAAGAGTTCTATCACATCCACCGGAAAGTATTCTCGCTACGCCCTGACAGATGTGCTCATCTGCGGCAACTGCGGTACCCGCTATCGCCGTGTGACATGGTCAAGAAATGGTACCAAGCGCATCGTGTGGCGCTGTATCAGCCGACTGGACTACGGCAAGAAATACTGCAGCGATTCCCCCACCATTATGGAGGACAAGCTGCAGGAAGCCATCGTTCGAGCGGTCAACAAGTTCAACGAGCGGGATAACGCCACCTATAAGGCACTCATGAGAGCAACCATCAGCGAAGCCCTCGGCCTTAATGGAGAGCCGGAAGAAGTAGATATGTTGGAGCGAAGCGGATCGTGTTCAATATGGCAGTTTCCAATTAAGAGAATCCCGTCCTCCAAGCGATGCACGAAGGGCGGAATTTTTTGCCTGCGGGGTTTGGAAGACGGGATGCTCGGAGAAGGGCGCGGCGGTGCAAAGAGAAAACTGTGCCATAAACCGATGAAAATCCATTTTTCGTCATAGTGTCCAAAAATTATGCAAGTTGCTACAAATTTCGGATATTGCTTGACAATATTTATGCAAGATGTTATCTTAACATCAAGATTCACAGCATTCATTCGCCGCTCTTATCGCTCATACACATCAATAAGGACGGCATGGATGCGGGGTCGATCCCGCACGGCGGACATCCATCCCTGCAAGCCCCGACCGTTCCGGTAGGGAACTTGGTCACAACAATTTGAAGGAGGATTAAACCATGCGCAAATCTATGAAGAAGCTCATTGCTCTCACCCTGACCTGTCTGATGCTCGCGACACTGTTCGTCGGCTGCGGGTCGAAAGACGAGGGAGGCGATTCCGGCGGCGACACCATCAAGCTCGGCTGGATGGGCTCGCTCACCGGCGACCAGGCCGCCTACGGCACCTGCGAAAGCCAGACCCTCAAGATGCTGGTCGAAGACCTCAACGCCAACGGCGGTCTGCTCGGCAAGAAGATCGATCTGATCTGCTACGACACCAAGGGCGACGCGCAGGAGGCGGTCAACGTCGCCAAGCGTCTGTGCGCGCAGGATCAGGTCTGCGCGATCATCGGCCCGAACGCTTCCGGCCAGTGCATCGCCATTCAGTCCGTTCTCGACCAGTACAAGATCTCCGATATGTCCACCGTGGCGACCAACGAGAAGGTCACCATGCAGGACGGTCAGCTCAAGGAATACAACTTCCGCGTCTGCTTCCTTGATCCCCAGCAGGGCAAGATCGCCGGTACGTTCGTGTACGATAACCTCGGCTTCGACAAGGCCGCCATCCTCTACGACGTCAACGACGACTACGCGCTGGGCCTGAAGGACAACTTCGTCAAGGTCTTTGAGTCCAAGGGCGGTACCATCGTCGCCGAGGAGGGCTACACCGCCGGCGACACCGACTTCACCGCGCAGCTGACCAAGATCAAGGAAGCGCAGCCCCAGATCATCTTCACCCCCATCTTCTATCAGGATTTCATCATGATCCACAAGCAGGCCCGCACCCTCGGCATTGAGGTGCCGATGCTCGGCGGCGACGGCTGCGCGTCCGAGGTCCTCTTCGACGCCGCCGACGCGGTGGACGGCTCCTACGTCATCAACCACGTTTCCCTCGTCGATCCCGCGGGCGATGCCTTCCGCAAGGAGTATGCCGAGAAGTACAACGGCGCGAAGATGGAGCTCAACGGCTACATGGCGCACGACGCGTTCCTGCTCTGGTGCGCGGCGGTCGAGAAGGCCGGCAGCGATGACCCGCAGGCCATCGCCGACGCGTACTCTCAGGTCGAGGTCGAGGGTATGGCCGGCAAGATCAAGATCTCTGCCGAGGACCACAACCCCGTCGGCAAGTCCGGCTGCGTGGAGCGCATCGACGGCAAGAACAAGACCTACGTCTTTGAGACCTACATCGCCGCGGACTAAGCACATCCCCAAAACAGAAAAAGCAAGCACCCTTTCGACACTCGGGCGCCCCGTGCGGGGCGCCCGAGGTTAACAGGACAAAAGGAGGCTATACATGGGTATAGAATATTTTCTCCAGCAGCTGGTCAACGGCATCTGCCTCGGCGGTATGTACGCGCTGATGTCGGTCGGCTATTCGCTGGTCTACAGCATTATGAACTTTTCCAACTTTGCCCACGGAGGCGTCATCATGGTCGGCGCTTATGTGGGCTATTTTGCTCTTACGTCGCTGAACGTTCCGTTTTTCCCGGCGTTCCTGCTGTGCGGCTTAGGCAGCGGTCTGCTCGCGGTCATCATCGAGCGCCTGGTCTATTCGCCGCTGCGTAAGCGCCACGCCCCGTCGCTCTACTTCATCATCTCGGCGATGGGCGCGTCCATTTTCCTTGAAAACTTCGTCATCGCCACCATCGACGGAACCCCCAGAAACTATCCCCCGATCTTCGATAACCGCATCAGCATCGGCGGGATCTCCCTCGGCGTGGACAGTTTGCTGATGATCGTGGTTTCGTCCGTCGCGCTGCTGATTTTGATGTTCATCATACAGAAGACCAAGGTCGGCCTCGCCATTCGTGCCTGCGCTTACAGCGAAAAGGCTTCGACCCTTATGGGCATCAACGGCGACCTCGTGATCTTCATCGTCTTCCTCATGGGCGGTGTACTTGCGGGCTTTGCCGGTATGCTCTACGGCATGCGCTTCATCGTCAAGCCCACCATCGGTCAGGTCACGAACAAGTCCTTCGTCGCGGCGGTGTTCGGCGGTCTCGGCAGTCTCCCCGGCGCGATCGTCGGCTCGGTGCTGCTTGGCATCATGGAGATCTTCGTCGCGTCCTTCAACTCCAACCTGCGCGATCTGTTCGTGTACGCGCTGCTGATCCTCGTCCTCATCATCAAGCCCTCCGGCCTGATGGGCAAGGTCGTGGAAGACAAGGCATAAGGAGGGAGGAACGATATGTTTAGTTGGTATTACATTGAAGGTATCCTCATTCAGTCCTGCTACACCCTGCTGATCGTGTTGGGCCTTTCCATCCTCACGGGCTACACCGGTATGTTCTCCTTCGGCCATGCGGGCTTTGTGTGCATCGGCGCATATGTGTCCGTCATCTGCACAATGGCCTTCGGCCTGCCGTACTGGCTCTCGCTCATTCTCGCCGGCCTTGCTGCCATGCTGCTCGGCGCGGGCCTCGGTAAGATCACGCTCAACCTCAAGGGCGACTATTTCTGCATTGCCACGCTCGGCGTGGGCGAGGCGATCCGATTGATCTTCAACAATTTGCAGCTCAATATCAACGTCGGCGGCAAGGACTTCCTGCTCGACGGTGCGAAGGGCGTTGCGAGCATTCCGCTGCACACCACTTTTGCAGGCTCGCTCGTGATCGTCGTCATCTTCCTCACCGCCACGGCGCTGCTGATGAACTCCAAGCACGGGCGCAGTATGCTCGCCGTGCGCGAGGACGATCTGGCCGCGCAGATGAGCGGCATCAACACCTTCCGCTCCAAGATGCTTGCCATGTGCATGTCCGCGCTCTACGCCGGCATCGCCGGCGGCATGATGGCGCACTACTTCGGTTATCTCCAGCCCAAGATGTTTATGATGGTCAAGTCCACGGAATATACCATCATGGTCATTTTCGGCGGCATGGGTTCCATCACCGGTTCGGTGCTCGGCACGGTGCTGCTGTGCGCGCTGCCGGAGCTGCTGCGCGCGGTGGGCGACTGGCGACTTGTGATGTACGGCCTTGCCGTTATCATCATCATGATCGTCCGCCCGAAGGGCCTCATGGGCGGCAAGGAGTTTCCGATCGGCCGCATCTGCCGTGCCATTGGCCGCATTTTCACCGGAAAAAAGAAGAACCTGCCCCCGCCTGACGGCGGAAACGGCAGCGGAGAGGAGGCGCTGGTATGACGGACATCACCTTTAAGAATCACGATCCCGATGTTATGCTCGAACTCTGGCACGTTACCAAGCGCTTCGGCGGCCTGACCGCCGTGGGCGATGTCTCCTTTAAGATCAAAAAGGGCGAGATCTACGCGCTCATCGGCCCCAACGGCGCCGGTAAGACCACCATCTTCAACCTCATCACCGGCGTCTATGCACTCACGGAAGGCCGCGTCATTTTCAATGGTACGGTCATCGGACAGGGCGAGGACATCATCAAGGACGACATGCGCGAGACCGAGGTCAAGCCCTTCCAGAAAAAGCCCTACGACATCATGTCCCGCGGCATGGCGCGCACCTTCCAGAATATCCGCCTTTTTAAGAGCGAAACGGTGTACAACAACGTTCTCACGGCCTGCCACGCGGGTGCGGACTACAACATTTTCCAGTCCCTCTGGCGCTTCAAGTTCGGCCCCAAGTGGCTGACGAAGTACTACTGGCAGGAAAAGGCGCTGCGCGAGAAGACGGAAGAGTTGCTCAAGATCATGGGCATCTGGGAGCAGCGCGATATGATCGCGGTCAACCTGCCCTACGGCCAGCAGCGCAAGCTGGAAATTGCCCGTGCGCTGGCGACCGACCCGAAGCTTTTGCTGCTCGACGAGCCTGCCGCCGGTATGAACCCGGAGGAAACGCTTGCGCTGATGGATCTTATCCGTGAGATCCGCGACCGCTTCGACCTCACCGTGCTCATCATCGAGCACCACATGGACCTCGTCATGAATGTTTCCGACCGCATTTTCGTGCTCAACTTCGGTAAGCCCCTTGCCGAAGGCACCCCTGCGGAGATCCAGAGCAATCCCGAGGTCATCGAGGCCTATCTCGGAAAGGAGGATGACGGCGATGGCGATGCTTGAAATTCGTGACCTGAACGTTTATTACGGCGGCATCCATGCTCTCAAGGGCATCTCCCTCGAAGTTTCAGAGGGGCAGATCGTATCCATGATCGGCTCAAACGGCGCGGGCAAATCGTCCATGATGAATGCCATCTCCGGTATTGTAAAGTACAAGTCCGGCGAGATCCTCTATAAGGGCGAGCCGCTGCCGACGGCGGCGAACAAGGTCGTCAAGCTCGGCGTGTGCCAGGTGCCGGAGGGGCGTCAGATCTTTGCAAACCTCACGACCTACGAAAATCTCAAGATCGGCGCTTACCTTCGCAGCGACAAGGACGGCATCGAGCGCGACCTCAAGCGCGTGTATGAGATATTCCCGCGTCTGGAGGAGCGCAAGAATCAGATCGCCGGTACGCTTTCCGGCGGCGAGCAGCAGATGCTCGCCATGGGCCGCGGCATCATGTCCGCACCTGACCTTATCATGTTAGATGAGCCGTCCCTTGGCCTTGCCCCGCTCTTGGTCAACACGATTTTCGACACCATTAAGGAGATCAAGGCCATGGGCAAGACCATTCTGCTCGTGGAGCAGAACGCGCTCAAGGCGCTTTCCGTCGCGGACAACGCCTATGTTCTTGAGCAGGGCCGCATCACCAAGTTCGGCCCCGGCCAGGTCCTTCTCAAAGACCCGGCTATCGCGGAGGCCTATCTCGGCAAGGCTGCGCGCTGAGCCGAACCATAAATTTTGGAGGTAATTCCCAATGGCTAAAACGGCACAGGAGGTCATGCAGCTCATTCGTGAGCAGGGCATCAAGATGGTCGATTTCAAAATGGTCGATATCAACGGCCAGTACCGCCATGTGACCATTCCCGCCCAGAATTTTACCGAAGCGACCATGACCGACGGCATCGGTTTCGACGCCTCGAACTATGGCTACGCTGTGGTCGAAAAGAGCGATATGGTCTTTATCCCTGACCCGGACACCGCGCAGATCGACCCGTTCTGCGAGATCCCGACGCTCTCGATGACCGGCAATGCCATGATCATCGACTATCCTGCCAACCGTCCGCTCGATCAGTATCCGCGCAACATCGTGCGCGCGGCGGAGCAGTATATGCGTGACAGCGGCATTGCCGACACCATGCTCATTCTGCCCGAGTTTGAATTCTATCTCTTCGACGATGTGGCGTGGAAGGTCGCGCCGAACGAGATCGGCATGAGCCTCGACGCGGAGCAGGCGCATTGGAACGGCGACATCAACGGCCGCGGCGTCATCGTCCCGCGGCAGGGCCACTACCACATTGCCAAGCCGCTCGACCGCACCTACGAGTGCCGCAGCGAGATGTGCCTGCGCATGGAGGAGGCTGGCGTCCCCATCAAGTATCACCACCCCGAGGTCGGCGGCGCGGGCCAGTTCGAGATCGAGCCGAAGCTCGGCGAGATGAGCAAGATGGCCGACGCGACCATGCTCATCAAGTATATCATCCGCAACACGGCGCTCAAGTACGGCAAGACCGCGACCTTTATGCCCAAGCCCGTCTACGGTGAGGCAGGCAGCGGAATGCACGTCCATATGCTGCTTTTGAAGAACGGCGAGCCGGTGTTCTCCGATGACAACGGTTACTCTCACCTCAGCCAGGAGGCGCACTGGTTCATCGGCGGCCTTTTGAAACACGTTTCTTCGCTCTGCGCCATCACGAACCCGTCTACCAACTCCTTCAAGCGTCTGGTGCCCGGCTTTGAGGCGCCCGTCACCGTCGGCTATGCCACGAGCAACCGCAGCGCGGTCATCCGTATCCCTGCTTACGCCAAGACGCCGAACCTGCGCCGCTTTGAGATCCGTAACCCGGACGCCACCTGCAACCCGTATTTTTGCTATGCGGCGCTGCTGATGGCAGGTCTCGACGGCATTGAGAACAAGATCGACCCGCATGAGAATGGCTGGGGACCCTATGATGTGAACCTCTACACCCTCTCTGACGAGGAGAAGGCCAAACTCAGCCACCTGCCGACTTCGCTCGACGCGGCGCTCGACGCGCTTGAAGCGGATCACGACTACCTTACGCGCGGCGGCGTATTCCCTGAAGCGCTGCTCAAGAACTTCATCGCTGCCAAGCGCAAGGAGTGCGCGGCGATGGCTGCCATTCCGCACCCCGCGGAGTTTGAGCACTACTATAACCTGTAAGAATGGTTTCAAGGTAAAAAGAGAGCCGCCCGCGGGCGGCT
>ENA-UEYF01001720-UEYF01001720.1-human-gut-metagenome-genome-assembly--contig:-NODE-1720-length-16718-cov-4.847365_pt1 | contig 16718 bp, 5 predicted proteins | sample MGYA00242902_ERZ507920 | MGnify/ENA primary metagenome ERZ507920 (study PRJEB26167, sample SAMN06115402) | human gut metagenome | host: Homo sapiens | place: China:Jiangxi | collected 2016-07-05...
CAACGGTAACATCTATAACGAAGAGTTTTCCGCTTTTCAAGCCAGCCTGCAAGAGCTTGACACCCCGTCGGATAAAGCACTTGAAGAAAAAGCCGAAACATTTATCCGCCAACACAACTTTTCTTTTGCCAGTATCTATCTGCTCGACAAATATTTTGTTCAGAAAGAAAACCCCGATTTCGATAAAATTAAAGAGCTTATCAACATCATGGCCGGAATCTTACAGGACAAACCTCGTATCGGACAACTTACAGAATATATCGGCCAACTGGAAAAAGTAAATAAAGACAAAGCAGCGCCATTCTTCAGTATCCCCAATGAAAAAGGAGAAAAAATAACCCGCACAGGGCAATTTAAAGATAAGTATCTGCTTATCAACTTCTGGGCATCCTGGTGCGAAGACTGTGACTCCACAAATGTCGAACTGCGCAAGATAAACGCCAAATACAAAAAGAGCAAAGATTTCGGGATACTCGGCATTTCACTCGATATAGACAAGAAAGCCTGGAAAAACAAAATCAAACAAGACACATTAAACTGGGAACAGGTATGCACCTTCACCGGATGGGACATGGAAACAGCCAAACAATATGCCGTTCAGAAGCTGCCTGTCAGCATACTCGTATCCCCAAGCGGAAGAATACTTGCAAGAGATATCCCGGCAGACAGCCTAAGCCACAAAGTGGAAGAAGTGCTAAAGAAAAACGAAAAGAAATAATTGCCCTTAAATTACTAAGAAAAACATGCTCATAAAAGTATTCGGAGCGGCCGTACAAGGTATAAACGCAACCCTTATCACCATCGAAGTAAACAGCTCAAGAGGTTGCATGTTCTATCTGGTAGGTCTGCCCGACTCTGCCGTAAAAGAGAGCCATCAACGTATCATCTCCGCCCTGCAAGTGACCGGGTACAAAATGCCCACCAGCAATATAGTCATCAACATGGCACCGGCAGATATTCGTAAAGAAGGTTCGGCCTACGACCTCCCGCTTGCCATAGGCATCCTTGCCGCCAATGAAACCATCTCTTCCGAGAAACTGCCCCATTATTTACTCATGGGAGAACTAAGTCTCGACGGTAGCATACAACCGATCAAAGGGGCACTTCCCATAGCTATCAAAGCACGGGAAGAGAAATTCGACGGACTGATCGTTCCCCTGCAGAATGCCCGTGAAGCGGCAGTCGTCAATAACCTGAACGTATACGGAGTTACGAATATCAAAGAGGTCATCGAATTTTTCAACGGGAAATGCGAGTTACAGCCCACGATCGTCAATACACGGGAAGAGTTCTATACCCGCCAGGAAGAGTTTGAATACGACTTCGCAGATGTCAAGGGGCAGGAAAATGTAAAAAGAGCATTAGAAGTGGCGGCGGCCGGCGGGCATAATCTTATTATGATCGGAGCACCCGGAAGCGGGAAATCCATGATGGCCAAACGTTTGCCGTCCATCCTGCCGCCTCTGTCTCTCGGTGAAAGTCTGGAGACCACCAAAATACATTCCGTAGCCGGAAAACTGAGCCGAGACACCTCACTGATTACAAAACGTCCGTTTCGTAACCCCCATCATACGATTTCGCAATCAGCTATGGTTGGCGGTGGAAATTTTCCACAACCGGGTGAGATCAGCCTTGCCCATAACGGCGTACTCTTTTTAGATGAACTTCCGGAATTCCAACGCAGTGTATTGGAAGTATTGCGTCAACCGTTGGAAGATCGCCGCATCTCTATATCCCGGGTAAGATGCAGCATTGATTATCCGGCGAGTTTCACACTGATCGCTTCTATGAATCCATGTCCTTGCGGATATTATAATCACCCCACAAAAGCCTGTGTCTGTTCTCCGGGGCAAGTGCAGAAATATCTGAATAAAATATCAGGGCCTTTACTGGATCGTATCGACATACAAATAGAAATTGTGCCGGTTCCTTTTGAAGAGATGGCCAACAACCATCCTGCCGAACCAAGCTCAGAAATTCGTAAACGGGTTATCAAAGCCCGGCAAATACAGGATACCCGTTTTGCCGACCAACCAGGCATTTATTGCAATGCACAAATGACGAGCAAACTGCTTGCCCAATATGCCCAACCCGACAACAAAGGCCTGACTTTACTAAAAAATGCCATGAACCGGCTCAACCTCTCCGCCCGCGCCTACGACCGCATATTAAAAGTATCGCGCACCATTGCCGATCTGGAAGGTAGCGAACAAATACTCTCCGCTCACCTGGCCGAAGCCATCAGCTATCGGAATCTGGACAGGGAGAATTGGGGAGGGTGAAAAGAAGGGAGAATTCTCCCCTCTCTTCATCTTTCTTTTTCGATTCTTATCCGCGCATCCACCGCTATCACCTCTTTCTCCGTAGCCAATAGCGGATTGATATCCATCTCCTTGATCTCCGTGGCAAAACGTAGCAGGGTGGAAAGACGGACGATGATCTCGGCAAATTTATCTTCGTTTACCCCTTTCTGTCCACGGGTTCCCTGAATAATCTTATAGGCACGGAGGGAATGGATCATAGAATAAGCCTCTTCATAAGACAACGGGGCAAGGCCGGAAGAAACATCCTTCAAAACTTCAACAAAAATACCTCCTAAACCACAGAGCACAACGTGTCCGAATTTCTCTTCATATTTTGCACCGATAAAGAGTTCCGTGCCTTTCAGCATGGGTTGAACCATAATGGCATGTGCCTCGGGAATCTGCATCATCCGATCGAACTCCAAAGCGAGATGCTGCTCGCCTTTTATGTTCAGTACCACTCCTCCCACATCGGATTTGTGTACCGGACCGACAACCTTTGCCACTACCGGGAATCCACAACGGCGTGCAAAAGCAACCACCTCTTCTTTATTGCCGGAAACAAACTCATCGACAAGCGGAATACCGGCGGAATGCAGCAATGCCTGCACATAATGGGGGGCGATATAACCATCTTCGGGGATAGAGTCGATGATACGCCTGATACGAGGTACATCCACACCGAAAAGCTCTATTTCATTGGTGGCCGGTTGCGGGGCATTCACTATCCTCGACAAGGCCGTACCCAATGTCACCTCATCAGCAAAGTTCACATGCCCTTTTGCCAGAAAAGCGGCAACCTCGGCTCCTGCCGTATTGATAGAAGGAAGAATCGGAAAAATCGGTTTACGGCAAGTCTGCATCTTTTCATGTAGCACATCATACATTTCAAACATAGTAACCAGGCCCGGAGTACCGAAAATAGCCATCATCGCATCTATATTCTCAAACTTCTCTTCACAATAATCGATGCAAAGCCGCAAATGCTCGGGAGTACCGGTAGCTAAGATATCAATCGGATTGCCAACGGCAGCACCGGGATAAAGGCGGGATTTTAATTCATCTGCCAACGGGCCTTCCAACCGGGGAACATTCAGTCCGCCTTTGCTCAGAGCATCGGTCAGCATCACCCCGGGACCGCCGGCGTGCGTAATAATAGCAAAATTCTTCCCCCGCAATTCCGGTAACGTGAAAACGCAGCCTACCGTGGTCAACTCTTCACGGGAGAAACAACGCACGATACCTGCTTTACGGAACAGAGCCTCGACAGCAGAGTCGGAACTGGCAATAGCCCCCGTATGCGAAGAGGCCGCACGGCTCCCGCTTTCGGAACTTCCCGCTTTGATGGCAGCAATCTTACAGCCTTTCTTGATCAACGACGAAGCATGAAACAGCAAACGGTCGGGATCACCGATACTCTCGATATAAAGCAATTTAATCCGTGAATCCTTTTCCGGATCAAATGTATTATCCATATATTCCAACACATCTTCCACACCGATCTGCTTCGCATTGCCTACTGACCAGACAGAATTGAACTGCAATCCTTTTGTCACCGCACTCTCCAAAATAAAGACTGCCGTTGCACCGGAACTGGAAATCAAATCTACTCCCTGCAAGCTCAATTGCGGAATAGGCTGACTGAATACGCTGTGATGCCACGTGTTCATCAACCCGATGCAGTTCGGCCCGATCAGCGAAGCACCGTATGTATTCACCGTTGCCAGAATCCGTTCTTCGAGCAGTGCACCTTCGTGCGTCTCTTCGCCAAAACCGGCAGAGAGAATGATAAATGCCTTCGTTTGCTTTCCGCTCGCCAACGCTTCTACCACATCCGGACACAACGCCGCCGGAATGGCAAGAATCGCCAAATCGGTATCGGGTATGTCTTTGGCATCGGCAAAAGAAGGAATCCCCTGCACTTCCGTCTCCTTCGGGTTGACGGCACGAAGTTCACCACGATAACCACCATTGATAAGATTCTTTAATATAGCACCGCCCGGTTTATGCACATTATTCGATGCACCCACGACGACGATGCTCTCCGGACGGAGCAACTGTGTTGTAATCATACGATTGTATATTATTCGGTTATTAATGCACAAATATAGTATTTCCCAAAAACATAAGCAACTTAAAACATGGAAATTCATTTCCCCTTTCCCCCTTCCGCTTTTCGTTATTCATCGGTATTTAAGTGCAGAAGGGAGGGGAAGAAAGTTTTAAATATAATTCCCCGTCGGCAATCATCAACTGATCGATTGACAGTAGTCAACAGATAAGCCGACAACTACCAATAGATAAATTGACTACTGTCAACATACAATAATAGTTATACAATCTGTAAAGAATTAAATAAGGAAGATATATTTCCTCCCATATAATCCATATCTTCCGGTTATGAACATAGACTCCCATTTTCAAAAATCTCTCCGTTCGCAGTGCCAATCACCGAAGCCCTTCCGCAATATCGCAAGCTCTTCCGCTCCGTAATGCTTGCCACCAAGGCTTTTTAGCTATTGTACAAGGGGACATGTGCAATGCAACAGTACAGTTAAGGCTCCATCGGAGCATCATCATATTGTTAAAATCCGTCAAAAGCACAATCGTCACACAAATTAAACAAATAAATAACAGCGCACTAATATAAATTTTGTCACTGTAAACCGTTACAAAACAAAAACAAGTAAAAGGAAATAAGGCATGCAACTATTTTTTTTAAGAATGAATGCTTCTTATTTCTGTTTTATTAACTACATTTGTAGGCGAAGTATTAATAATATAAAAGTCTCCATACTTCTAAAAAATTAGGGATGATTGCGAAAGGAGACTGTCGCAAACAAACAATTATTACATGAATCAAAACAATTTCAAACATCTGTTTTTACTTTTTTATTTTCTGTTGTTCTTATGTCCGAGTATTCTATCGGCCCAACAGAGTAAAATTACGGTAACTTCCTTTAATCGGATGGAAAACGACATCACCGCCCGTATCACAGCACCGAAACGGGATCAAAACGGAGAAATATGTGCGTTGATACGCATCGTGACCAACGAAAAAGACCTTATGTTCGAGCCCGATGCCTTAGGCATTACAGCCCGCGAAAACAAGACAGGAGAAGTGTGGGTTTATGTCCCCCGTGGTGCACGACGCATCTCAATCCTGCATGACAAACTGGGAATTCTGCGCAACTATTTCTATCCGGACATCATCGAAAAGGCAACCGTATACGAGATGGTACTCAACACAAGCGACGACCAGAACAAGCCCGTGGCGGAAAGTAACATGCAATTTCTCGTAGTCCGCCCCGAGCCGGCCACAGCCAATGTTTACATTAACGAAGAACCGGTACCTGTGGAAAACGGACTTTTCAACGCAACCATGCCGAAAGGAGAACACACCTATCGGGTGGAAGCACCGATGTATCAGCCCGATGCCGGTGTCATCAAGTTAGGTAATACTCCGGTCACCAAAAGCGTTGCATTAAAACCCAAATTCGGTTACATGGAAATCTTCTCACTACCCGAGCAGGATGCCGACGTATACATCGACAGCGTACGGGTAGGAAAAACTCCCTACCGCAGTGACCGCATGGGGATCAAGGAATATAAAGTGCGTATCGAGAAACAAACATACTTCCCGATAGACACCGTGCTGAATGTAACCGCCGGAGAAACCGTACGCCCTACCTTCCACATGATATCCACCATCAAACCGAAAGTTCCGATGAACACGCTCATTATGGTACAGGCAGGATTTGGCGGTGGCGGGCAAACCTCCTTCGGCGGCATGATCGGTTTTACACGCACCAACGGATTCTATGCCGCTTTCAGGAGTGACTTCAACTCGATCAAAACCGTAGGTGAATGTGACGATAACCAAAAGACCACCGAAGGCGCCTCCATCATCTACGAACCGGGAAGAACAGAGAAATCCTACCTCTGCATTACAGCCGGATATATGCGCCGTCTGGCTAAACCACTTTACGGCTATGCCGGCGTAGGATACGGTAACCGCACTTTTGCCTGGCTCGAAGCCGACACGGAAGACAACTGGTATAAAAACACCGATCACTCCGCATCCGGAGTAGCGGCAGAAATAGGGGCTATCCTGCGCCTGAAAGGGTTCCTGCTTTCGGCAGGATTCAACACAATCAATTTCAAACAGCACCAGGTCACCGCCGGTGTAGGTATTATTTTCTAAGAATAACATAAATCACTTCAAACGATATGAAACGACTCATACGAACCATCGCCATCCTGTGCTTTATCTGGCTGACAGGAGGTTGTGAAAAAGATACAGAACCCACTTGGATTGCCCCGAAAATGGAGATCCAAGTAGTATCGCAAGATGACATTAAACGCAAAAGCGCCATACTGAAAGGGAATATCGGAGAAAACGATCTGGAAATTACCGAATGCGGCTTCCTCTACTCCATCAACAAGACTCTGCTCGAAAGTAAAGCATTGGGTGACAAAGATGTAATCAAAGTGCTTGTAGAGCAAACATCCGGTGAAGTAAAAGTACAATTGGAAGAACTCATTCCGGGAACGAACTATTTTTACTGCCTTTTCATCACCTGCGGCAACACCACTGTCATCAGTCCGGAAATTCTGCAGTTTGCCACAGTTGCCAACAATGCGCCCGAACTGGATGCAATAACCCTCCGAACCAAAGACAATCAAAGTATTACGGTCGCAAGCGAGGTCATCTCCAGCGGGGCAGAAAGCATCGAACTGCGAGGTGTCTGCTACGTCAAAGGAACCGAAGGCGACCCTAAATTGGGAGACAACAATGTGGCCGTACCCGAAGGCGAAACCGATTTCGTAGTCACCATCAGCAATTTGAGCGCCTCTACCGACTATACCATACGGGCTTTTGCCATGAACAACGAAGGCATCGTAGGATACGGCAAAACAACCGTTATCCGCACCGAGAATTCGGAAAAGCCAACTGTACGCACATACGACGAGCCAACTGTACGCGGTAATTATGCCGTAGTAACCGCTGAAGTGACCGATGCCGGAACTTCTGCCGTAACCTCCCGGGGATTCTGCTGGAGCAGTACAAACTCCACCCCCATGCTTGGTGCTTGCGACGGACAGACAGAAATGCCTTTAACAGAAAGTAATGTATTCGCAGGAGAAATCAATAAACTCAAAGAAGGCACCGTTTATCATATCCGGGCTTATGCAACCAACGGAAAAGGAACCGGATACGGCAATGCTGTCACCATCACTACCACCAGTGTGACACTGCCGGAAGTTACGATCACCACCCCTACGTTTACTACCAAAACAGCCGACCTCAGTGCCGCCATAGCCAGCAACGGAGGCGGTACAATCACCGAACAGGGATTCTGTTGGAGTGCATCCGTACACAATCCGCAAACAGACACGGAAGGATGCGAACATAAAGCAATAGAAGGCGACGACTTCAAGTACATGTTAGAAGAACTGACACCGGGAACCACCTATTACGTGACAGCCTATGCCGTCAACGAAAAAGGAACCGGATACTCGAACGTCAAAGAATTTAAAACCATGGAGCTCACAGTGCCCCGACTGGATGCACTCGTCATCTCCACACCCAAAACAGATGGCGCAAGCGTCAACTGCACACTGCTCAGCAACGGCAACGGTACCGTGACCGAACGCGGATTCTGCTGGAGCACCTCCGTACAGAATCCTCGATTGGACATGCAAGGATGCGAAAAAATACAGATGACAGGCACGGAATTTCTGCATGAATTTACCGGACTAAACCCCGGTACTCCGTACTACGTGACGGCTTACGCCACCAATGAAGCAGGAACGGGATATTCTCAGGCCGGAAGCTTCACCACTGTAACTATTTCCGAACCCACGTTGGACATTCCGTATATTTCGGCCATCAATACCACCTCGGCCTATGTGCGTAGCAGTATTATCAATGACAATAATTCTCCGGTCACAGGAAAAGGGTTCTGTTATAGTACAACGAATCCCAACCCGACAACCTCTGATAAAGTGATCAGTGTTGAAGGCAACGACTTCACGCAGCAACTGCTCGGGCTGAATCACGGTACCCTCTATTACATACGCGCTTTTGCAACCAACAGCGTAGGTACGGGATATAGCAGCAGCGAAAGTTTCACCACCACTCAAATCACCGCTCCCGGCCTGTATAGTACAAATGTCTCAGGCGTCACCATCAACAGCGCAGTACTTACCGCCACGATCTACTCGGCAGGTAACGGCACCATCAGCCGGAAAGGTTTCTGCTGGAGCACCGAAACGAGTCAGCCGGATATGGATAAAAACACCCACCAAGACATTGAAGGCAACGTAACCGCCCTCAACCACACCCTCACCGGCTTAACGCCCGGAAAGACCTATTACGTACGTGCATATGCCGTCAACGAAGCGGGAGTGACCTACAATAGCCATGCACAATTCACCACGGATGCCGTCAATAAGCCGACTTTCGGAAATATCTCCGTGACAGACGTGGCAATCACCACAGCTAAAGTCACTGCACGTATCAGCAGTAACGGAAACCAGGAAATCACACGGAAAGGTTTTTATTGGAGCAGCACCAACCACGAACCGGGCGAAAACGACCAAGTAAAAGCCATCGAAGGCACAGGAGACCAGATGGTTCTGAACATGAGCGACCTGAAATCAAGTACCACTTACTATGTACGTGCTTTTGCCACAAATTCACAAGGCACAACTCTCTCTAATATCACCTCATTCACCACCGCCATCGACCCCGTACCGGGTGATGGAGATATGGGTAATCCGGATAAATAACCCTCGAAACAGAAAAGTAATATGAAAAAGATATTCTTATATATATGTATGATATGCCTGGCAGGTCTGAGCACCTACGCTGCCATAAACGGAACACAAGCAAACGATGACACTTTTGCCACCAATGCGCTGAAAGAAGGCTCTTTCCCACTGACCTTTGAACAGGAATCTACCACTGCCCCGTGGACAACTGCGGGAAACGGGGTTGTGACCAGCAGTAATAAAGAAGCGAACTCTGAAGTAGGGTTCAGTACAACGTTCAACCTATCATTTGATGCTACGGTTTCTTTCGACTGGTCTGTCAATGGCGACCAACTGATATTTTATGTGGACAACAAGCAAGTAACTAATATATCCGGCATTATATCCAACTATACCCCTTATAGTTATGATCTAAAAACGGGTGTGCATACTTTGAAATGGAGCTACAAAAACAGTAGTTCCGCTACCACCGGAGATGATCGCGGCTATGTGAAAAATATCTATATGTCGCCAACATCATTCATAATGCCGGGCGTTGCTTACCCTGTATGCGAGACCCAACTTTACTTCGGAAATGTAGTAAAAAATGCACCGACAACGGTCAACCTGAATGTCCGCAATATCGGTAGTGAACAACTAAACATAACGAAAGTGACAACCGACAATACCATTTTCTCCATAGGAGATTATGAAAAGAATATTCCAGCATTGGAGACACGCACAATCCCTTTCACCGTCACTGTAACAGCCGAAGGACTGATTGAAGCCAAAGCTATCATAGTAACCAATGGAGGCACACGGGAGGTTTCCTTGCGGGCCAATTGTACAAGCGATATAACAAGCATCGCTGTGACAAGTCCAGGGAACCTCAGCAATCAAGTATCAGCGAGCGATTATGCAAAAATCAACAATCTTAAGCTGACAGGCGTTATTAATGATACAGATATCGCTTTCATCAAGCAAAACCTAACAGCTGTCAAGACGCTGGACTTATTGGATGCCTCATTTATAAACAACAGCATCAATACGCAATTCCAAAAGAATACATGGGTAACGTTGATATTGCCAAAAGGAACATTGACAATCAATTCTGCGGCACTCCAAGAGAGTGAATGGCTACAAAGTATCGTATTGCCCGAAGGATTGACAGACATAAATTCTAATGCTTTTTACAAGTGTAGTTCTTTACAAAATATCGTCCTCCCATCCACTCTACGAACTATCGGCATAAGAGCTTTTAATGATTGTGCGTCATTAAAAGCCATAACGATTCCGGACAGAGTTGAATCTATCGAACAATATGTATTCTATGAATGCAGTGCTCTCGAAGAAATAATTATCGGAAACGAGGTTAAGAGCATATCGGATTATGGCCCATTTGAGGGATGTAGCAACCTTAAGAAAGTGGTCATCGGAAACGGCCTGACAGATTTAACCGGCAGTATATTCCAAGGCAAAACAAACCTAACAGAAGTCATATTAGGAGAAAATATAACAACAATAGGAAGTTTCTGTTTTAATGGATGTACCGGACTGGAGAAGATCGTATTACCTAAAAAACTACGTAATATAGAGGGGGGAGTATTCTACGAATGCGACAATTTAAGAACGATTGAAATGCCCGACAGTTTAAGAATACTTAAAGATCAAGTTTTTCAAGGATGTGAAAACCTACGAAGCATAACGTTACCGGACAGTTTAGAAAGTATAGGGAATCAAGTATTCAGAGATTGTAAAGCCTTGAAATCAATAACTATTCCGTCAAAAGTCACATCTTTAGGACAATATGTTTTTTATGGATGCAGTGCCTTGGAAAGTTTTATTTTAGGAGATGGAATTGAAGAAATATCTACTTATGACCCTTTTTACGAATGTAATAATCTTCGTTATGTAAAACTCAACGATAAACTTACCTATATAAGTAATTGGTTCTCCAATAAAAGTAACCTGGAAACTGTTGTTTTAGGAAACCAAGTCACAACAATTGGTAATTCTGCTTTCGCCAATTGTAAATCACTCCAAACCATCAACATGCCGGAAACATTAACAACCATTGGAAATTCGGCTTTCAGCGGATGTAGTAAATTGGCTTCTATTTACATTCCGGAAAGTGTTAATAAAATAGAGAACTATGCCTTTAGCAACTCCGGACTTCGTACATTTACACTTCCTCAAAACATAACGATCATCCCTAACTATGTTTTTAATAATTGCGATAGTCTACGAACAATTACTCTAACTCCTCAATTGACTGCCATAGAGGAAGATGCTTTCAATTCCTGCGACAGTGTAAAAGATATCACTATCAACAATGAAAATGAAACCATTATTGCCACAGCCGGAAAATTCGCCAGCATTCAAAAAGTGACCTTTGGAGATTTAGTTACTGCCATCCCCGATAACCTATTCAAAGACAAAAAATATCTGAAAGAAGTGAAGTTCGGCAAAGAGTTAGCTACCATTGGAGCCAATGCATTTTATAATACCGGCTTAGAGAAATTCACCCTGCCCGATCAGGTGACAACCATTGGCGAAGCCGCTTTCAAAGGAAACAAACAATTGACTGAATTCACTCTAAGCAAAAGCATCAACGAGATCCCTACAGAAGCCTTTGCCGGATGTATTAAGTTGGATTCCATCGGATTCCCTGCCTCCATTCGTAAAGTGGGTAGTAAAGCTTTCGACGGTTGTGACTCATTGCGGGTGATCGAATTAAATCCGGAATTAACAGAAATCGGTGAATATGCCTTTTATAATGCCGGAGACAAAAAACTGGAAAGCATCACCATCCCGGCCAAAGTGAAAAGTATAGGAAGCTATGCCTTCGCAAGTTGTGATACATTAAGTAATATCACGCTTGGTGAAGCAGTAGACAGCATTGCAACATACGCATTCCAAAAATGCCGCTGCCTGAAAGCAATCACTTTGCCGGCAAAACTGCGTAAACTGGAACACGATGTGTTCAACGGTACAGAGATTGCATCGCTCAACATCCCGGATCAAGTAACAGATGTCACCGGAGTATTCAACGGATTAAATAGCAAATTAACCTCCGTCACTCTCGGTAACGGGATAAAGGCACTTCCCGAAGGAATATTCAACAGTTTCTCCGCCCTACAAAGTGTCAGAATAGGAACCGGTGTCACCAAACTGCCAAGCAATACGTTCTATTATTGCAAGGCGTTGACCGATGTTACCATCGGAGCTAATGTCACGACCCTGGACGCTTATAGCTTCGGCTATTGCACAGCCTTGAAACAACTCAGCATCCCGGAGAAAGTAACCGATATACACGAAAATGCTTTTTACGGTACGGCCTTGACAGACTTAGCCCTAAATATGGAAGAGATCAAAGATTACGCCTTCAACAACCGGACGGATCTGACCCAAATCACCATCGGCAAAAACGTAAAACGCATCGGCGTTCAAGCATTCGGATATACCAATATCACAAACATCACACTACCCGAAAATCTGACTACTATTGCCGAAAAAGCTTTCTATGGAACTAAGCTGCAAAACATCCGCATCCCGGCATCGGTAAAAACCGTAGGGTCACAAGCATTCTACAACTGCAAAGAACTGCAAAGCGTGGAAATAGCAGCCGGCTCGGTATCGATCGGCAAACAGGCTTTCCAAGCCAGCCCGAAATTAACCACCGTCATCATGAAAGAAGGCGGCGAAAAGAACATTGCAACAGAAGCATTCTACAACTGCCCGGCACTGGAACAAGTCACTCTTGCTTCCACCGACTCCATTGGCACACGGGCCTTCTCCAACTGCCCGAAGCTGGCAAGCATCCATATACCCGCCAAAACCATAGGCGCCTATGCCTTTGCCAATTGCAGTACACTGACCGATGTGACCTTCGCCGAAGGCATGGACTCTATCGCCGACTACGCTTTTGTCAACTCAACGAATATCAACAGGGTGGCATTGCCGAACAGTCTGCGCACAATCGGCGCCTATGCATTCAGTGCCGAAAATAAAGAGAACTCATTAAGGAGCATCAGTTTCGGGAACAATCTGGAAACCATCGGAAAGAATGCGTTCTATAAAAGCACACAGGTAAAGGACATCGTCATCCCCGACAAAGTAAAAACCATACGGCTCAATGCTTTCAGTAATTGTGAAAATCTGCGTACGGTAAGCGTAGGCAGTGGAGTAGTCACCGTTGAACCCTTTGCTTTCAATGCCAACCCCAACCTGATGTCCATCACATGGAACAGTAAAACACGTATCGAAAACGATGCTTTCAACAGTTATGCCAAAAACTGCCTGATGTATGTCACCGCACAGACAGAGGTTCCTCAAAAATGGTATAATGTGATTCGCGACGGGGTGGCCGAGAACATTGAAATAGCAGATAAATATCCGTTCCATTGCTGGAAAGCATTTGAAGCGAAGAAAGCCATATTTCGCAAGACGTTCAGTCTGGAAACCGGACGTGGCAACGTGTCCAAGGGATGGGAGTCAATCACACTGCCATTCGATGTCAGCCGCATATGGTTCGAGTCAAAAAGTACCGAGCTCCTGCCGTTCGGCGCAGAAGGAGCAAGTACACGCCGTTTCTGGTTACGCGAACTGGGAGAAAACGGATTCCAGTCGTGTCAGCAGATAAAAGCACATACCCCTTACATTATCGCCATGCCGAACAACCGGGAATATGACGAGCAATATAACATCACCGGAGAGGTGCAATTCATAGCCGAAGATTACCGGATACCTGTCACACCCGAAGTTCTGCCAATCGTAGAAGGACCGAAATTCAATTTTGTCCCGACGCTTACAGCAGTCGAACAATCACAGGAGGTATATGCCCTGAACATCGATCCATACAACACGGAAGAGACAACCGGTAGCGTATTCGAACGTTATCGCCGTGACGTAAAGCCGTTCGAAGCTTACGTTACAGACAAACCGGGGTCGCTCAATGCGCCGCTCATGTTCAGTATCGGTGACAATGGCGGTGGTGCCACCGACATACGCATAACGCTGGGCGAAACCATCGATAACGTGAAAGCATACAGCCGAAACGGTATCCTTTACATCGAATCGGACTGTACACGTACCATCGAAATTTATGGTGTAAACGGCATGTTGCTCCGTAATGCAGAAGTGAATGAAGGAATCAATCAGGTGACCGACCTTGATGAGGGCGTCTACTTCCTTGAAGGACAAAAAGTGATTGTGAAACAATAAAATCATCATTGAGCCTCAAACAGAAAACCAACCATTACTGAAACCATTACTGAAAAGAAACCCGTCATCGGCATGTATTTGTCAATGACGGGTTTCTTTTCAGTAATGATTAAACGATGACCGGGTAGCACTGAAGTTGTTAATTTGACAAGTACAGGGAGGAAGCGTTTTTCGAGTCAATGAGGGCCGCCCGATACAAGGAAGTAGTCGCAAATGCTATTGTTCATTGTATATCAAATCATTAACTGTTCATCTCCTAAGTAAATGAATCTATATTCTTAGCCTGCAAGAATACGTATTTAATACTGTGTTAAATACAATTTTTTGTCAACAAGAATACGTATCTTTACAGGCAAAGAATTAATGTTTTGCAACAGAAGAAACAATATGCCGCAAAACAGAATTAACAATGTTAAAATCAGACATACGATTTTCTCATTGACAAGTTCTTAAAGAACGGTAATACAACAAAAATATCATGTTTTAAGTCCGATGATTTTAAAACAATACCGAAAAATAGTATCTTTACCGAAAAATAGAGTTTAGACATTAGAATTTGTATGCCAATAGCCCACTTTGAAAGAAAAATTCAAGAACTCAACTTTTCCTTTATTTCTGAAAAAGGAACCAGTGGAGTGTTATTGACTCAAAACTATGAAAGTCTTTCAAAAGCCATATCCGCACCAGACATTCTTTTCGCCTTAGAAACCGCAAAAAATAAATTCGGTGCAGATGCTGTGTATTTCCGCTATTTCCAAGATAGCAGAGCCGCCGTGCCACAGCTATATATCTTTGACTATACCCTAAAACCGTTAAGCTCTCAAGAAAAAAACCGCATACACAGAAATATGTGGAATGGTTATCAGGTACCTGTATACATCATCATCGAGAAGTCATCTGTGAGCTTTTTCGACGCAAGAGAAAAACCCGATTACAACAGGATAAATTATGCACAAGAGATAATCATAAAAACAGGAGAAGCCATTAGAAATTTTAATGCGCAAAGCTTTGATAATGGCCTATTTTGGGAAGAGGAAATAAACAAAAATCATTTTCAATTTGAACAATCGGCGACAAAAGATTTAATCCGTGGCCTTAAAGAGGTATATGCCAGTTTTCAAAAAGAATCCGGTTTGGACAAGCACGTAGCCTTAAAATTGCTGGTTCAATGTCTTCTTATAAAATATCTGGAAGAACGGGACGAAGATTCACAGAGCGGGTACTTTGCAAGTACTTACTTTCAAAAACATTTCCAATGCAACGGATTTTGTGATGTTATCCGTCAAGGCAAACTTCTTGACTTATTAGATAAATTAGCTTCTGATTTCAATGGGAAGATAGTTCAATGGGACAAGGAAAAAGAAGTAAAGGAGAGAACATCCATTAGAAAAACAGAAATCAAATACCTGGCAAACTATTTAGATGCCAATATAGAAAACAATCAATATGTTTTCTGGCGGCTATATTCATTCTCACACCTGCCGGTAGAAGTAATCAGTTCTGTATATGAAGAGCTATTGACCGATAGCAAGGACATCGTTTACACACCCGAAATGATCGTCTCCACTTTAGTGGACGAATGCATGCCTCTGCAATCTCCTCAAAAAGATTTTAAACTGATCGATGTAAGTTGTGGCTCCGGAATATTCTTGGTTAAAGCCTACAAACGCATCGTTCAATGGTGGCGGTATGAACAATGGCAAAAAACAGGCAAACTGGAGAAACCGTCGCTACCGGTATTAAAAGACTTATTATTAAAGAGCATTCATGGAGTAGATATTGAGCAAGATGCCATTCGTTTGTCTATTTTCAGCCTGGCCCTTGCAATCTTAGATGAAGTAAATCTGGATTCTCCGACATGGGGAGAGTTGAAATTTCCTGATCTGAACAATAATATCATCACAAAGAACTTCTTTAAATATGTAACGGAAAATCCACCCAATGACTTTTCATTGGTGATTGGAAATCCACCTTTCAACTTGCCGTTTGTAAATGATAAAGAACCTGCCAGAAAGGAATATTTTAAAAAGTTAGAAAAACAGTTTGGTTATAAAACAGAAATAGATATACCGGACGAAAATCCTGCACTGCACTTCTTAGTACAATCTATGAAACTTCTAAAAGCGGGAGGAATACTTTCTATGATTCAACCATCCGGACAGGTATTGTATCAAAAAGAGTTAAAATTCAAGGAAGCGGTCTTTTCTAAATGCACTTTATTGCAAGTTAGTGATTTCAACAAACTTGCAGTTAAACTATGGGGTAAAAAGAACGTGTCAACAGCAGCTGTGTTTTTACAGAAATCAAGACCGGACTCAGAACCTGTTTTACATCTGATAGCCAATCGCACCTTCTCAAATGCAAATAAACTTTTTTTAGAGTTTGATTATTACGATTTCCACTTCATGTCTAAAAATGATGCTATTTTTAAGCCAT
>ENA-UEYF01001732-UEYF01001732.1-human-gut-metagenome-genome-assembly--contig:-NODE-1732-length-16625-cov-105.023991_pt1 | contig 16625 bp, 10 predicted proteins | sample MGYA00242902_ERZ507920 | MGnify/ENA primary metagenome ERZ507920 (study PRJEB26167, sample SAMN06115402) | human gut metagenome | host: Homo sapiens | place: China:Jiangxi | collected 2016-07-05...
CTTCTGCTTCTTCAAAAAGAAAAGGGAATCAACCTGCAAGAATCTTGTCTGGGTATCATTGGTGTAGGGCATGTGGGAGAACGTATCCGGCAGATGGCACAACGTATCGGATTGAAAGTATTGCTGAACGACCCTCCTCGGGCTGATGAGGGAGAAGAAGGTTTCTGTTCATTAGACACACTGGCCGAACAATGTAACATTCTGACCTTTCATACACCCCTCATCCGGGAAGGAAAATATAAGACCTACCATCTGGCCGACAGTACTTTCTTTCAAAAGTTACAACAAGCCCCTTACCTCATCAATACATCACGTGGAGAAGTCGTAGATACCGAGGCACTGCTCACAGCCATGAATCAAGGGCTCGTAACGAGTGCTGTCATTGACGTATGGGAAAACGAACCGCACATCAGTCAGGAGTTGCTCGACAAGGTATTTATCGGCACACCTCACATTGCCGGTTATTCTGCCGACGGAAAAGCCAATGCTACCCGCATGGTACTGGAAGCATTTTGCCGTTTCTTCCATAAACGGGCTGATTTTCATATTGCCCTCCCCAACAATCCGAATCAAACCTTATCGCAGGACGAGAATGTGAGGGTACTTCAATTGTATAACCCACACAAGGACTGCGAAGAATTGCGTGCACACCCGGAGCTGTTTGAACAACTGCGCGGCGACTATCATTTACGAAGGGAATAAGGCATAAAAAAAACAAGTTTACGTGCACAGAATGTATAAAAATGTGCAAAGGAAAAGCATTTATTTGCCTGAATATTTGCTTAGAATCAGAAATATTTATTCCTTTGCAGCGAAAAATCAATAAATTACATTATTTATAAACTTAAAAAACTTAGAATTATGTCTGAAATCGCATCAAAAGTACAGAAAATTATCGTAGATAAATTGGGCGTAGAAGAATCAGAAGTAGTTGCAACTGCTAGCTTCACTAACGACCTGGGTGCTGACTCTTTGGATACTGTAGAATTGATCATGGAATTCGAAAAAGAATTCGGAATCTCTATTCCAGACGATCAGGCAGAAAAGATCCAGACTGTAGGTGACGCTATCTCTTACATCGAAGCTAACGCAAAATAATTTAATTCTACCTTTATGGAATTAAAAAGAGTAGTAGTAACAGGTCTTGGTGCGTTGACTCCAGTGGGTAACACTGTTCCGGAATTCTGGAACAACCTCCTGAACGGCGTCAGCGGAGCAGGACCTATTACTCATTTTGATGCGTCAAAATTTAAGACTCAGTTCGCTTGCGAAGTGAAGAACTTCAACGCTGCTGACCATATTGACCGTAAGGAAGCCCGTAAGATGGACCTTTACACTCAGTATGCTGTAGTTGCAGCTAAAGAAGCGGTAACTGATGCCGGTATCGACGTAGAAAAAGAAGATTTGAACAAAGTCGGAGTGATTCTCGGTGTCGGGATCGGAGGTATTCATACTTTCGAAGAAGAAGTCGCTGGTTACGAAAAGACTAAAAACGACCTCGGACCGAAATTCAATCCGTTCTTTATTCCGAAAATGATTGCAGATATTGCATCCGGACAGATTTCTATCATGTACGGCTTCCACGGACCTAACTTCACCACTACTTCTGCATGTGCGTCTTCTTCTAACGCTATAGCTGATGCATTCAACTATATCCGTTTGGGAAAAGCCAACATCATTGTAACAGGTGGAGCCGAAGCAGCTATCTTCCCTGCAGGAGTAGGCGGCTTCAATGCCATGCATGCACTGTCTACACGCAATGACGACCCTGCACGTGCTTCACGTCCGTTCAGTGCCAGCCGCGATGGTTTCGTAATGGGCGAAGGTGCCGGATGTTTGATTCTTGAAGAACTGGAACACGCTAAAGCACGTGGTGCGAAGATATACGCAGAATTGGCCGGTACAGGTGCATCTGGCGACGCTTACCATTTAACAGCTTCTCATCCTGAAGGCCTGGGTGCGAAACTGGTTATGCAGAGCGCTCTGGAAGATGCCGGAATGAAACCGGAAGATATCGACTATATCAACGTACACGGAACTTCTACTCCGGTAGGCGACGTTTCTGAAGTAAAAGCCATCAAGGATTTGTTTGGCGAACATGCTTACAAACTGAACATCAGTTCTACCAAGTCTATGACTGGACACCTGTTGGGTGCAACCGGAGGTGTAGAAGCCATTGCTTGCGTACTGTCTGTAAAAAATGATATTGTACCTCCGACAATCAACCACGAAGAAGGTGACAACGATGAAAACATCGACTACAACCTGAACTTCACTTTCAATAAGGCACAGCAGCGTACTGTACGTGCTGCATTGAGCAACACATTCGGATTTGGTGGTCACAATGCATGTGTAATCATTAAAAAATACACTGAATAAACTGTGTTTAGCAATATACTAGATGAGATAAGACTTCTTTTTCGAAAGGATAAGGAGTCTTATCTTTGTTTTTATAAGATACTGGGATTTTATCCGCGAAACATCGAAATCTACCAGCAGGCCCTCCTGCACAAATCGTCTTCGGTAAAAGCTAAAGGCAGACTGTTGAACAATGAACGACTGGAGTTCTTAGGAGATGCCATACTGGATGCAGTAGTGGCCGACATTGTGTACAAACGGTTTGAGGGGAAAAGAGAGGGATTTCTGACCAATACACGCTCTAAAATCGTACAACGAGAAACATTGAACCAGATTGCCGTAAAAATCGGACTGGACAAGCTGATAAAATACACCACACGGCAGTCGTCACACAATAGCTACATGTGTGGTAATGCCTTTGAAGCGCTTGTGGGAGCCATTTATCTGGACCGTGGGTACGCCACCTGCAAGTTCTTCATGGAAGAACGTATTATCAAGCCCTACCTGAATCTGGAGAAGCTGTCGCGGAAGGAAGTCAACTTCAAGTCGAAACTGATTGAATGGGGACAGAAAAACAAGTTCCTCATTGAATTCAACCTGCTGGAGCAGACGGTCGACGAGCAACAGAATCCGGTCTTTGAAACACAGGTCGTGATAGAACAGGTTCCCGCTGGGCAAGGTAAAGGATATTCCAAGAAAGAATCACAGCAGGAAGCTGCTCATGAAACCTTGAACAAAATCAAAAATGACCCGCAGTTCATTGACACGATTTTTGCAGAAAAAGCCGCACGAGAACAAGCTGCTGCAGAGGAGAATCCGACTTCAACTGACGCAACCGATGCATTGACTGCGGAAGCAGATACTCTTCCCGTACAAGCAGACGAGCAGAACCCGGAATCTTTCGATACGGAAGTGAAAGAAGAAACTACTGTTACTGAGAAATACGATGACGTGGAACGGATTATTGCCGAAGCAGAAGAAGCGGCATTCCAGCTTACAGAAGAGACAGAAACAGACAGTGAAGAAACAAAAATTACTACGTAGTAATCGCCTGATTACCCCGTAGTAACTTCCAAATTACCTTATAGTAAATCCTCAGCTACCCCGTAGTAATAGTTGAGGATTTTTTGTATACCTTTGCTTGCTCCTTCCCAAAAACTCTTCAAGGAAGAAAGCTCTACATTTACCGTTCCTTTACAATGGAAGTCAGCGGGTGGCGATTGCCTTTAATATCGGTCAGAAAGGCTTTTGCCGAACCAAAGTTCAGGTACATATCCAGGCGCACCGGCAAGTGATTACGGTCGTCCGTAATATAGAAGGTAATGACTTCTTTTTCCTTCTTTTCTTCACCCACATATTCTACGAGCGAGAATACCAGACAACGATACGTCACCCCATTTTCAGCCTTATAATTCTCCTTACGGCGATAAATCAGAGTCTGTTTTTCTACTGCCCTTCCAGTAGCCATAGAGAAAAGAATCTTCTGCCCGGGCTTGTACTCTGTGGGGTCATACGAACGGGCCTGCAAGAGGATACTCAGCATATCGTACACACACACCGGCATCTCGTCATGATGTTTGTCCGTATTACCACGCAAAGTGCGTTGCTGGTCGACGATGCACTTTCCGTTCTGGTAACTGAATTTCACCTCATCTACCGTGTAGCGTTTTCCTTCCTCCGCTCCCTTTCGGAAATACAAAGGAACCAAATCCTGCGAAGTGATGCAGGTCAACGTGTCACGCATCTTGAAGAAGAAGTCAATCTTCTTGTTGGTGTACGACTGCAAGTCCGTTTTCAAACATGGACGACCGTTATAAGTCGTCTCGTTTACCGTCATCTTTGCCCATCCGGCATTAATCCAGACGAATTTCCAGTTAAACTTCAGCTCATAAGAGAGTGTTTCTCCTGGCTTGATTGCATCATTCACTGCACCACATTGTGCGCTGGCTGCCATCCCTCCTACCAGAAGGAAAAGGCAAAGAATCAGTTTCCTTATCATGTTCTTCCTAGTTTACGAGCCCGCTCCTTGTTGCGGTCTTTGATTTTCTTGGCCTCATCAGGCTTTTGTTTCTTTATCTCGTCCAACTTCTGCTTGTCAAGCGGCACAGCGTGTATGTCCCACGTTTCTTCAAACTCAAAGTTGGCTTTCATTTCCCATACTTTCGGGAAGTAGTACACTTCTTCCGGCTGGCGTTTCTCTTCGTAGTTACCGGTATCCCACACCCCGTTGTTATTGTCATCATTGAACAGACGGATATAATATTTTGTGCTGGGCTGCAAGAAATAGAAATCACACGTATTCTTGTCCGTCACCGGTTGCTGCCGCACCACTCCATCACTGCTGTTCAGCAATTGCACCACGGCATGAGGTCCTGCCCCTACGATATTCAGATACAGCGTACCGTAATCTTCCAAAGTCTTCACTTTCAACTGGTTTTCCACCTTGTTGGTATAGAGTCCGTAAATACCCTTGATACCCAACGAGTCTATTTTGAGCTGATACTCCTGTCCGGGTTGCCAGTCGGCCAGAATCTGATACTGACGGGGAACCACGGAGTCTGCCATCAGAATAAACGGTATATCCTCCCACAGCGAGTCTACCTTGACAGCCATGTGAATGGCCGCCGTGTCAATATGTTCCACCGGCTCCTCAAATTTCAGCACGATGTTCCGGTTCAAATCCAGACTGGAAGGTGCATCCACCGACATCGCAAAGAATTTCGGTTCCACCTTCAGTGTATCACCTTTCTTTGCACGTTTTTTCCGCTCTTTCTCTTCCTTCTTCATGGCTTCTTCGGCCAAGGCCATACGTCGTTTCTTGTCAATCTTGTTCACCATACGCAAGGTATCGGTCTTCGGCACAAGCTGTCCCAACGTGTCCGTAGCCAGATAGTCCATCTGGAAGGTCAGCGTATCACGTTCGCACATCACGGTATCCTTAATCCAGTAACGAATGGTATCGTTACGCGGATTACTTTCGATGATAAATGCATCCTTCTCATCAAAATCCAATCCCTTGATGGTAGGAAGCGTATCCGCTTTGGCACTGAAATACAAAGAAAAACGGTTCAACTGTTCACGCTCGCTCTTCACCAGATACTGCATCGGATTCTCTTCCTTGAACGAACGCAGAATCAGGTTATCAGGCAAGAAACGTGTATAATGCACCTCGTAAATCGTATCATAAGCCAGTGTATCCAACTCATTCCATACGGTATCCTGACGTACATCCGGACGCATGTCGGGCACCACCAACGAATCCAAGAAAGCAACGGCCTCTGTCTTCGAATCAAACAAATAGTTCTGATTACCGTCCATCAAGGCATAAATACGATATTTCCCCGGGGCAACCCCGCGAATGGTAAAATGCCCGCGGCTGTCAGTACGTGAAATACGGTCGAACGGAAGCTTCACGAATGCACTGTCTTCCAAATTCTTATGAAGCCCTACCTGAATACCCTTTACCGGTTCCAGGTTGTCAGCCGACAGCACCGTCCCCGATACCTCCATCGTATCAATATGCTCGCCCGTAGAGAAAGCGTATGCAAAGTTTCCCAACGGGTTATCTTCGTTGTTGTCCACAATGGCATCACCAAAATCTATCGTATAAGTGGTATTTTCACGAAGAGTATCAAAAAATTCCACCAGGACCCGATGTCCGCTTACCTTCACTTCGGGCGCCTCATTCTGAGGAGGCGAAATAATCACCTTCTCCGATGCCTTGTCAAGCTTGATGTATTCATCGAATTCAATGGAGATTTTCTTGCGCTTGTTGTTCGTGGCATTGGGTTCCGGCGTAGCACGCACAAACTTGGGCGGCGTTTCATCATACGGTCCCCCGTCGGGCATACCCGTGCTCGCGCATGCATAAAACCCGATAATGACCAACAACAATGCAATATATTTAGGTATAGGTTTCATCTATATAGTTTAGTTATTCAGTTTCAACATTTCTTCAATATAGTCACGGCTGTTGCTCAGGCGAGGCACTTTGTGCTGGCCACCCAGCTTTCCTTTCTGTTTCAACCAGTCGTGAAACAGGCCTTCACGAGCCTTGATTACTTCCAGACGCTGCAAGGTAATATCTTTATGCCGTTTGGCCTCATAATCTGAATTTATTTCCTGCAACGCGGTATCCAGCACCTGGGCAAACTTCTCCAGCGAATCCGGCATCACACTGAATTCTATCAGCCACTGGTGACGACACTTGGCATTGGCATCCATAAAGACAGGAGCTGCCGTATATTCCAGTACCTGTGCACCGGTTTCCTTACAAGCTCTTTCCAGTCCTTTCTCTGCATTATCTACCATCAGTTCCTCACCGAAGGCATTGATAAAGTGCTTGGTACGACCGGAAATAATAAACTTATATGGGTCTTTCTGCGTGAACTTCACCGTATCCCCAATGATATATCTCCACAAACCGCAGGAGGTACTGATTACTACCGCATAGTTACGTCCTACTTCCACACCCCACAAAGGTACAATCGTAGGATTCGGCTTATCGATTTCCTCCAAAGGAATAAACTCATAGAACACGTCATAGTCAATCATCAGCAACATGGCCGGATCGTGCAAATCGCTTTGCAGGCCAAAGAAGCCTTCACTGGCATTATACGTTTCCATGTAATGCATCTTGTCTGTAGGAATAAGCTGCTTGTACTGTTCACGATAAGGTGTGAAGCATACTCCTCCATGGAAGAAGACCTCCAGATTAGGCCATACCTCATTCAAATGTTTGGCACCCGTTTTCTCCAGCACACGGTTCAGTACAGCTAGCATCCAGGAAGGAACTCCCGAAATGTTGGTCACATTCTGATGAATCGTGGTACTAGCAATACGTTCCACCTTCTCTTCAAACTCACTCAACAAGGCAATCTCTTTCTTCGGCACCCGAATCAGGTTCACCAGCGGACTGATATTCTGAATCAGGATGGCCGACAGGTCACCCACCAGACTGTCCTTCACGTTATAGTTCGGGCTATGACTGCCTCCCAATATCAATCCCTTCCCCGAAAAGAAACGGCTTTCAGGATTCTCACGGAGGTACAATGCCACTGCGTCTGTTCCTCCCCGATAATGGATTCCTTTCAATCCTTCCGGGCTGACAGGAATAAACTTACTTTTATCATTAGTGGTTCCAGATGATTTGGCATACCAGATGACCTTCCCTGGCCAAAGCACATTTCTTTCACCGTGACGCATACGGTCCACATATCCCTTCACATCCTCGTACGTCTGTATCGGAACACGCTGAAAATCCGTATAATCCTGGATATGATTATAATCATACCGCATACCCCACTCTGTAGCGGAAGCTTTATGTATCAGTTTTCGGAATACACGAGCCTGAATTTCTTCGGCCTTTGTCCCATAAAGGTCGATTTCCTTCTGTCGGGGGACAAATATTTTTCCTATTAACTTGGTTGAATTCATTGGTTTCTAAATTTCAAATCCTTATATGTGATGCTTGCAAAGGTAGATTTTTTCTGCCTAATTCAGCAGAGAGGAACATTATTTTTTCCTCCTTCATGACAAATATACAGTTTTTTCTTACCTTTACCACACAATCTATTAATACAGCAAAACATGAAGATAGGAATCTTGACTTCAGGAGGCGACTGTCCGGGAATCAATGCCACCATTCGAGGGGTATGCAAGACAGCCATCAACCATTACGGGATGGAGGTTTATGGAATTCATAGTGGGTTTCGGGGACTGCTGGACAATGACATTGTTCCGCTGGACGAAAGCTCACTGACAGGACTTCTGAACCTGGGAGGAACCATCCTTGGTACTTCACGCGAAAAACCGTTCAAAAGAAAAGCGGGTGCCGTATCGGAAAACAAACCTGCCATCATGCTTCAGACCATCCGCGAGCGCGGCCTGGACTGCATCGTGTGCATCGGAGGAAACGGTACGCAGAAAACAGCTGCGAAACTGGCTGAAGCGGGAGTGAATGTGGTAAGCATTCCCAAAACCATCGACAATGACGTGTGGGGAACCGACGTTTCTTTTGGTTTCGATTCGGCCGTAACGATAGCCACCGACGCTATTGACCGCCTGCATTCCACTGCCAGTGCCCACCAGCGTGTCATGGTCATTGAAGTCATGGGCCACAAGGCTGGATGGATTGCCCTTCACTCCGGTATGGCGGGAGGAGGCGACATTATTCTGCTTCCTGAAATTCCTTTCGACATTCACCGTATCGGTGACGCCATCATCAACCGCCTGAAGAAAGGAAAGCCCTACTCTATTGTAGTAGTAGCAGAAGGAATTCCTACAATCGGAGGTAAAAAAGCTGCGCAATACATTGCCGAAGAAATAGAATACGAAACGGGATTCGAAACCCGCGAAACTGTATTGGGATACATCCAGCGCGGAGGAAGTCCTACTGCCTACGACCGCAACCTGGCTACCCGTATGGGAGGACATGCCACCGAACTGATTGCCCAAGGAATGTTTGGCCGGATGGTAGCGCTGAAAGGCAATGCCATCGAGTCTGTTCCACTGAGTGAAGTGGCCAGCAAGCTGAAACTGGTTACGGAAGACCACGACCTGGTGGTTCAAGGCCGACGGATGGGTATCTGTTTCGGATAAATATACAGTTTATACACATAAAATCATTGCTGAAAAAACGTCCTTGCGCTTGGAGGAAAACACCTTTACGTTTGACCTTAAACGCAAGGACGTTTTGTGTAAAACGCTTCGACGTTTTAGTTCAAACGCACTTGCGTTTTTTTACTGTCTTTCCACACTCCTATAAACCACTGATTTCCAGTACAAAACACCTTACCCATCCCAGATTAATTTTTTTATTTTTCATTTATTAATAAAAAATATTTCTTTCATATGCCACATTACTATATTTTTGCGAAAAGCAGAAAACAGAAAACCAAGAATCAATACTAACTGAAAACATATAATCAAAAGATTAATCATTTAACCTTATAACCTGAAAATCACAAGAGATAAAGACCGAATAACCTTATTACAGCCTTACTACTGTTTTTTTACCTTGAAACCTCTTCCACAAGAGCTTAATACCTAAATTTAATAACCTTAATTTTACTGACATGCAACAAGGAAAAACGAACAAGTTTACAAAAAAAATTGGACTGGCATTATGTATGCTACCTCTTTCCTCCTGGGCTGTGTCCAGTGCCACACTCGATGCAAGCCCCCTTCCAGCAGTTTCCTTTCATGAAACCAAAGACATCGAGGCTACTGCACAAAGTCCCAGAAAACGAACCATCACCGGTACCATTACCGATGCTTCGGACGGAACACCTATCATCGGAGCCAACATCGTATTGAAAGGAAAAAGCACCGGTGTCATTTCCGACCTGGATGGTAATTATTCTATCGAAGCTACCAGCAAAGACATCCTGGTGGTCAGCTTCATCGGTTATAAAACCCGTGAGATTTCCGTGGCCGACCTCGGCGTCATCAACGTGAAACTACAGTCGGACAATGAAATGCTGGACGAAGTTGTAGTAGTCGGTGCCGGTACGCAGAAAAAAGTCAGTGTCACTGGTTCTATCACCAGTGTAAAAGGTTCATCCCTTGTCACTCCTACTTCTTCTTTGACCAATGCCCTCGCCGGTAAGCTGGCAGGTGTCATCGCCAAGACTTCCAGCGGTGCGCCGGGACAGGCCGCCGAATTCTACATCCGTGGTATCGGTACCTTCGGTGGAAGAGCAACCCCGCTGATTATGTTAGACGATGTAGAAATCTCAGCTGCCGACCTGAACAGCATTCCGGCAGAAACCATTGAAAGCTTTTCTATTCTGAAAGATGCTTCTGCTACCGCGATTTATGGTGCCCGTGGTGCCAACGGTGTAATGTTGATTACGACCAAATCCGGACGTGAAAATGAACGTACACAGATTAACGTGACTGTAGAAAACGCTTTCAATGTCATGACCAACTTCCCCGACTTCGTGGACGGTGCTACCTGGATGACAATGTACAACGAAGCACAGGTAACCCGCACTCCGGGCATCACTCCGAAATATACTCAGGAACAAATAGAAAATACCCGTCTGGGTACAAACCCTTACATGTATCCCAGCGTAAAATGGAATGATGTAATTTTCAAGAACATGGCCATGAGCCAGCGTGCCAACATCAACGTGCAGGGCGGTGGTTCCAGAGCAACTTACTATATGAGTATCCAGGCTAATCACGATTCCGGATTGCTGAACACCCGAAAGGTATACTCCTATAACAACAACATCAACAACTGGAGTTACAACTTCCAGAACAACATCAAATATAAGTTAACCTCTACCACGACCGTAGACCTGAGAATGAATGCGCAGATACGAAACAATCAGGGTCCCAACTACAATACATCCGACTTGTTCAATATGGCCCTGACCACCAATCCTATCAACTTCCCTGTCACGTTCCCGGCTCAGGAAGGCGATACGCACATACGGTTCGGTAATGCCATTCTGAGTGGTGACAACTTACGCACCAATCCGTACGCCTACATGCTCTCTTCTTACAAACAAACTCAGGAAAACACCTTGAACACCTCATTAAAGGTAAGCCAGCAGCTTGATTTCATCACCAAGGGACTGAGCGCTACGGCATTGGTAAACTTCAAAAACTGGTCGTCCAACTGGTATAACCGCACCATTGAGCCCTACTACTACCGAATTAAAGACGGAAGTTTCAATCCTTCCACAGGAGAATATACACTGGAAAGATTAGGCACAAGTGGAACAGACTATATCGCACAGTCGGACATCACGAAAGACGGAGACAACACATTCTTCCTGCAATTTACCCTCGACTATCAGCGTCGTTTCGGAAAACACAACGTAGGGGGTATGCTGCTCTATATGCAACGTGAATACCGGAATGCCGTGTTACCCAACCGCAACCAGGGATTCTCCGGGCGCTTCACCTACGATTTTGACCAGCGTTACCTTGCTGAAATCAACTTCGGTTACAACGGAACCGAACGTCTGGCCAAAGGTGACCGCTTTGAATTCTTCCCTGCTATCTCTTTAGGATGGGTGGTATCCAATGAAAAATTCTTTGCCCCACTCAGCAAGGTCGTATCTTCTTTGAAACTGAGAGGCTCTTACGGTCTGGTAGGTAGTGACGAAACCGGTCCTGAAGGCTCACCTCACTTCTTGTATATCGATCAGGTACAGGTAACGGGCAACAAGCGTCCGGGAGCGACTTTCGGTGAAGACCTGAATGTCAGCAAATACGGTCCGATTGTTACTCAGTATGCTGTGCAGAATGCCGGATGGGAACGCGTGAAAAAACTCGACCTCGGTTTCGACATGGAATTGTTCCGCTGCCTGAGCCTGACATTCGACTTCTTCTACGACAAACGTTACAACATCCTGCTGCACCGCGAAGCATGGCCACAATCGTTAGGATACGACTCCGCCAAACCCTGGAGCAACAAAGGAAAGGTAGACAACTGGGGATATGAACTGAGCATGAACTATCGCAAGCAGTTCAACAAAGACCTGGCTGTAGATTTCCAAGGAAACTTTACCTACACCCAAAACAAATACGTAGACTACGATGAGCCGCTCTATCCATATACATGGCAGACCGTGACCGGCAAACCTTTGAGCCACCAGACCGGTTACATTGCGGAAGGACTCTTCCAAAGCCAGGAAGAAATAGACAACAGCCCGACACAGAACTTAGGAAGTACCGCAATGGTGGGCGACGTGAAATACCGCGACGTGAACGGTGACGGCATCATCAATACGGAAGATAAGGTCATGATTTCAGAATACGGTAACATGCCGCGCATTCAGTACGGACTTGGCATGAACATCGACTACAAAGGTTTCAACTTCGGCGTGTTCTTCAACGGTTCAGCCATGCGTACACTCATGATCAGTGGAATTACTCCGTTTGGACAAAATGACTACAACGTCATGCAGTTCATTGCCAATGATTACTGGACAGAAGCCAACCCGAACCCCAATGCGGCTTATCCACGCCTGGGATTGACTGATGCACAGACAGCCAACAACACCCAGCCCAGTACCTACTGGATGAGAAACGGTAACTTCATCCGCTTCAAGACATTGGAAATAGGCTACCGTTTCAAGCATGCCCGCGTGTACTTCAGCGGGAACAACCTGTTCGTATTCAGCCCGTTCAAATTATGGGATCCCGAACTGGCATGGAACAGTTATCCTTTACAGAGAACGTTTAATATCGGATTACAGTTAACATTCTAAAAATCTAATTACGATGAAGACTTTAAAAAATATAGGAAAAATAGCCTTGCTTTCACTGGCTTTATGTGGAGGAACCACCTCATGTAATTACCTGGATGTGGTACCGCCCGAACAAGCTTCTTTACCGGATGCGACCAAAGATCCGGAATCAACCCTCGGATTCCTGTTCTCCTGCTACGGAGGTATAAGAAATCCTTTCGACTATCAAACGGTAGAAGCCGGTGCCGATGAATATGTGCTTCCTCCATTGTGGAACACCGGTTCACAGAAAATAACCTGGGACCTGAACCTTCCGACGAACATTGCCGACGGATGGAGCTGGGGCAGCAACTATCGGTTTATCGGACAGTGCCTGCTTTTCCTCCAGCAATTACCTCATGCAAGAGGAGTGACTGATGAGCAGAAAAGAGCCTGGGCTGCTGAAGCGAACTTCCTGCTGGCTTACTACCACATGGTTACACTGGTTGCCTACGGTCCATGCCCCATTACCGATACATACATTGATCAGGCCACTCCTGAATCAGAATACAACGGACGTATGCACTTCGACTATGTAAAAGACTGGATTTGCCAGAAATTCGATGAAGTATGCGAAGACGGACAGCTCCCGGCTACCCGCACCGGAGACGAATGGGGAAGAGCCACTTCTGTCATGGCCAAGGCCCTGAAAGCACGCCTGCTCGTCTATGCAGCTTCTCCATTGTTCAATGGAAGCTTCCCCTACAAAGACTGGGAGAACACAAATTTTGAGACTCCGGGATATGGAAAAGAACTCATCAGCCTAAAATATGACCGCAAGAAATGGGAAGTTGCCAAGGCTGCCTGCCAGGAAGCCATTACTGCTGCAGAAGCAGCCGGCCACAAACTGTTCAGTCTGGAAGATGCACAGTCACTATACCAGCAGGCCGGACTCCCTCTCCCGTTTGTTCCTTTCAAAAGCGCAGAAGGCGGAACGGCCGACAAGGACAAAGAGTTCATGGAACGCGTACAGCTGATGCGATACGTGGTGACCACACGCTATAAAGAAGGTAACCGTGAAACCATCTGGGGACTGGCTAATCAGGGAACCATGATTATCGGTTCTCTTCCACATCGTGTCATCAAGAACAATCAGGGAACCTGGAAAGCCGGATATTCGGGTGTATCGCCCACGCTAAATACAGTGGAGCGTTTCTACACCGAGAACGGAGTACCTATTGAAAAAGACAATCAGTTCTACCCGCAATCGGAATGGTACCAGAGCGCAGGGGTAACCGACCGCAGTGACATTATCAAGCTGAACACCCGCCGTGAGCCTCGCTTCTATGCCTGGATTGCTTTTGACGGCGGCGACATGGGAAGCCGTATTTATGGCGGACAACCTTTGAAACTGGAAATGCGCAATTCGGAACTTCACGGCTACAATCCGTCCTTGTTTAACCGCGACAACTGCGTGACCGGATATCTGTCGCAGAAGTTCATTGAGCCTACCTTTGCATGGACAGCCAGCGCAGAAGAAAAGCAGGACAAGCCGAGACCTCTTATCCGTATGGCAGAGTTGTACCTGAATCTGGCAGAATGCTACGCCGCCCTGGATGAAGTTCCCCAAGCATTAGCGCAGTTGAACATCGTTCGCAAACGTGCCGGTATCAGAGAACTTACCACCAGTGACGTGACAGACGACATGCCGATTATGAAATGGGTACAGAACGAACGTTTCGTTGAGCTGTGGGGAGAAGGACACCGCTACTATGACATACGCCGCTGGATGATTGCTCCAGAATATATGTCGGCAGGCGTACGCCGAGGGCTCAACGCCATGAGCAAGCTTGATCCTTCTTTCGAAGAATTCAACACCCCGGTAGTAATCAGTCAGGACTTCAAATGGACTAACCGAATGTATTTCCTTCCTGTTTTTGAAAATGAAGTTTACAAGAATCCACAACTCATTCAAGCACCAGGTTATTAAATAAGTATCTAATATGAAATTACACCATATATTTGGGGCTGCATGTGTCTTAGGAGGCACATTGGCCCTATCCAGCTGCGAAAAATATGACGAACTGTTCCCTGCGCAATACCATTGCGTATTGAACATCAAGGATGCAGGCATCCGTAACACAGAATTATATACTACCGAGGCAGAAGGAACCACTCCGGTTTCCATCATGAAAACCGGAAGCAAGGGGGATGTACCCGCCAACGGAACACTTGTCCCGATGGCCGCAGAAGCTTTCCAGGCCTATTGCACCAACAACGCGCTGAAATATGCTTATCTGCCTGCAGAATATTATTCACTTCCCAATGAGGAACTGCAATTTTCCGCACAGGAACGCTACAAAATAATAAACGTTGTGCTGAAAACAAGAGAAATCTCGAAACTGCAGGAGAGCAATCACGGACAGAAATATGCCTTGCCCTTGCTGCTCCACGGAAACGGAGCTTCCGTACACGACAGCCTGCTCATCATTGCCCCTGACATCAAGGCTCCTTCACTCGAACTGACCAGTGCCGGATTCGTAAGTGCCGTCCAGTTCACTTCCAAGGGAGAAGCCAAACAGACCCATACGGTGGAACTGGCCCTGCCCACTCCAAACGCTTGGGGATTGAAATGCAGCGTCACTTGCAACGATGAAGCGATAGAGGCTTTCCAGAAATACAATGCACAGAACGGCAACCGTTACCAGCAACTTCCGGCAAACGCATACACCCTGCCCGACAATGGCGTGGTAACTTTTGCCGAAGCGGCCACTACCGCCACCATGGAAGTCACTTTCAACCGGGATGCCATGCAAATGGGAGAATATATCCTTCCTCTTACCATTTCCAATCCTAACGTGGAAGGCATGGAAATCAAAGCCTCTCAGAAAACCGTCCTGTTGGGAGTTTCTTACTCTCCAGACAAGCTGGTGCTGAAGGCAGACCAGTTTAAGACCAACTCCATTGCCGACGGCGACGGAACAGGACTTACCGGTCTGATTGACGGACTCGGAGCCGGCCTGCATTTCCACTCCAACTGGGGTACACCAGTGACAAATGCCACTTACGGCAACTACATTGATGTGACACTGACTGCTCCTATCCAATCCATCAAGCTGGACTACTGGACCCGCTTTGAAAACGGAAATGCGGCCCCGACCCACATCAAGCTGTTTACCAGCGTAGACGGTAATGACTGGACTGAACTGGGAGAGATTAAAAGCGGACTTCCTACAGGTGCAAACCAGCAGTATTCCTCTCCTATCTATCGTGCAGCCAACCCATTCTCTCATTTCCGTTTCGCCGTGCTGACAAGTACCGCAGGCTCCATGACCAGTGGAGGAGGCTCTTGGTTCAACTTGGGAGAGCTCACACTGTACGGTAATTAATTCTTTACACATTCACTCAAAGAAAGAGGAAGGAGAACCAACCTATACTCCTTCCTCTTTTAACTACCCCAACCCTTATCACCATGAAAAAGAAATTATTTTTCGCGTCTTTCACGATGCTGTTGCTCCTGATACTTTCTTCCTCGGGATGTAAAGAGAAAGAAAATCTCAAAGACCGTATCTTTTCCATTGAGGAGGCAGACATGAACCAGGAATTCGGAAGTACTCCGGAAAATAAAATCATCCTTATCAAAACCAATCTGTCACTGAACGACTGGAAAGCCGAAAGTGAAGCCAACTGGCTTTTCCTGTCTACCCAAGAAGATGCTTCGCAGGGAGCAAGCCTCAAAATTTCTGCTACGGCCAACACCTCTGGGGAGCGTAGAACAGCGGTGGTCAAGCTTCTGTCTCCCGTACAGAACTATATCCTCAACGTGACCCAATATGGCTCGTCCGATATCGTCCTCAGCGAAGACATCAAAGTGCAGCCTTCTGGAGGAAAAGCCAGCGAATTCCAGCCAGGACAAGGTATTGAAAATACCTGGGATGGCAAATTCTCGGCTGATGGGGCCAACCCTTATCATTCAGTTTGGGGACAGTCGGCCAATTTCCCGGTCACACTGGAGTATTATTTCCAGGGAGGTGCCGATATTGACTACCTGATTTATTACACTCGTGCCGGAAATGGAAA
>ENA-UEYF01001742-UEYF01001742.1-human-gut-metagenome-genome-assembly--contig:-NODE-1742-length-16526-cov-6.521247_pt1 | contig 16526 bp, 10 predicted proteins | sample MGYA00242902_ERZ507920 | MGnify/ENA primary metagenome ERZ507920 (study PRJEB26167, sample SAMN06115402) | human gut metagenome | host: Homo sapiens | place: China:Jiangxi | collected 2016-07-05...
AACAGGACTACATACTGCCAAATGGTATCCTGAAGAACTTAGAATGGTAACCTATGAGGACTATGCAACAAGTAAGGGTAAATGATATTCTTGACAGGCTGAAACTCCGTTTTCTCGAAAGCGAGTTTCTGATTGGAGATGTAAATAACTTGTGGAAGACAAGAATAGTAATTATCTTTGGAACAAAAGTGAAAAGATAATGACAAACAGTATCGTACGCAAACTGCCGATAGGTATACAGACCTTCGAGAAGATAAGGGAAGGGAATTATGTATATGTGGATAAGACGGAATGGGTGTGGCGGATGGCCTCGTTGGAGACACCGTTTTTCCTAAGTCGTCCCCGTAGGTTTGGAAAGAGCCTTTTGCTTTCTACTTTTGAGGCTTATTTTAAAGGAAGAAAAGATCTGTTTAAGGGATTGGCTATCGAACGGTTGGAACAGGATTGGATTGAGTATCCGGTGATCCATTTGGATTTGAATGCCAAGAAATTTGATACAGGGGAGGATCTGATTCGTCTTGTGGATAGGCAGTTGCTTGTTTACGAGGCTATATATGGTTCTAGTGATGCGGATGAGACGATTGATGACCGTTTGTTTACCTTGTTACGCTTGATTTGTGAACAGACAGGAAAACGGGTGGTCGTTTTAGTGGATGAGTATGATAAGCCTCTTTTGCAATCATTTGATAATGAGAAATTGCAAGAGGAGTATCGCCTAATGTTGAAAGCGTTCTATGGGGTGTTGAAAAGTGCGGATCGCTATTTGCGCTTTGTATTCCTAACCGGGGTGACAAAGTTCTCTCAAGTTAGCGTGTTTAGTGACTTGAACCAGTTGAACGATATTAGCATGGACTGGCAATTCGCAACGCTTTGTGGCATAACACGGGAAGAGTTAGCGACGAATTTTGTACCGGAGATAGAAGCCTTCGGGAAAAAGAATAATTGGTCGTTTGTTGAGGTGGTAGAGCGGATGGAACGTAATTATGATGGGTATCATTTTCATCAAGATGGAGTGGGAGTGTTTAATCCGTTCAGTGTACTGAATGCGTTCAATAAGCTGGAGTTGGAGAGTTATTGGTTTCAGACGGGTACGCCGACCTTTTTGGTGAGCCTCCTCCGTAAAAGTAATTATGATTTACGGCTTTTGATAGATGGTATCGAGGCGCCTGCTGCTTCATTCACTGAATATCGAGTAAACACCAATAATCCGATTCCGTTGATTTATCAGAGTGGATATTTGACGATAAAGGATTATGATCGGGAATTTCGTAATTATTTATTGGAATTTCCGAACGAAGAAGTAAAATATGGTTTTATTAATTTCTTAGTCCCTTACTATACCTCCATTTCCAAGGAAGAGCAGAGTTTTTATATTGGTAAATTTGTACAAGAATTACGGACAAAGGATATAGATGCTTTCCTTTCCCGTCTCCAAGCTTTCTTCGCTGATTTCCCGTATGAGTTGAATGATAAGACCGAACGTCATTATCAAGTGGTTTTCTATTTGGTCTTTAAGTTGATGGGGCAATTTACTGAGGCGGAGGTGCGAAGTGCCAGAGGACGTGCGGATGCGGTGGTTAAAACACCAAAATACATTTACGTCTTTGAGTTCAAGTTGAACGGAACCGCCGAGGAAGCCATATGGCAAATCGATGAGAAAGGTTATTTGGTTCCCTATCAGGCGGATGGGCGTAAGTTGATAAAGGTTGGCGTGGAATTTAGCGCTATAGAACGTAATATTAGTCGTTGGCTGTATTTTTGATGCCTCTTCGTGAAGGTGTTCTCAAATAAAATACTATTTTTGCGCATTATAAAGAATATTCCGCAAATAATGGATATACAGAGGCATAGTAGCGTATTGGGCGATACGGTGGAGAAGCTATCGGATGAGGCATCGTATAAACAATTGTTCCATGCGTACAGGGATGAGGAGGCGCTGCCCTCGGGCGAGGTGCTGAAAGAGATCATCGATCTATGCCGTGCGATCCTGTTCCCCGGTTATTATGGGAATGCCCGTATCAGTAAACAGACGATCCGTTTTCATACGGGCGTAAATGTTGAGACTCTTCATTCTTTATTATCCAAGCAGGTTTATGCGGGACTTTGTTTCGCGGATACATCTTGCGTGACTTGCCCGGAAGAAAAGATCTCCGCTGAGGCAGAGGCTATTTCGGAGGCTTTCATCTCTACGCTTCCGGAGATTCGCGGTCTGCTGGCTACGGATGTGGAGGCGACTTTCAATGGCGATCCCGCCGCTCAAAATCTAGGTGAGGTCATATTTTGTTATCCCGGTTTCCGGGCGATCGGTAATTACCGGATCGCCCATCAATTGTATAAGCTCGGGGTTCCTTATATTCCTCGTATGATTACGGAGATGGCACATTCCGAGACCGGTATCGATATCCATCCGGGCGCGAAGATCGGTCATCATTTCTCGATAGACCACGGGACGGGTACGGTGATCGGCGAGACGAGCGTGATCGGCAATTACGTCCGAATCTTTCAGGGCGTCAGCTTGGCGGGAGAGAAACTTCCCCCCGATGAGAACGGTAACGCTATCCGTGGCGTAGCCCGTCATCCTATCTTGGAAGATCATGTGACAGTATATTCTAATTCCACCTTAATCGGTAAAATCCGGATTGGCAGAGGGGCTACGATATGTGGTAACGTCTGGATAGCGGAGGATGTACCGGCAGGGAGTACGGTTACACAATTGAAAATTGAGAATTGAAAATTATCAAGAGGGTAGCTGGAAGGAGATCGAAGCATGTCAGAGAGCGAAATGAGAATAATTAATAATAAACAACGTAATACGCAATTGGGAATAATTTTCAATTCTCAATTCTCAATTTTCAATTAAAATGAGCGAGACATTTGAAATGGTGGCCAAAACCCTATACGGGTTGGAAGAGATCTTGGCCGAGGAGTTATTAGCTTTAGGTGCCAACGACTTGCAGATCGGTCGTCGTATGGTTTCCTTTACGGGTGATAAGGAATTGCTTTATAAAGCGAATTTCCACTGCCGTACTGCCCTGCGCATTCTGAAACCGATTTATCATTTCAAGGCCAAAGATGCTGATACCGTTTATAAAGAGGTGAAAAAGGTAGAGTGGGAGAAGTATTTGTCGCTGGACAAGACGTTCGCGATCGACTCGGTGATCTATTCCGAGGATTTCAATCACTCGAAGTTTGTCGCTTACCGTACGAAAGACGCTATCGTGGATTATTTCATCGAGAAGTTCAAGAAGCGTCCGTCCGTTCGTGTCAATAACCCGGACTTATATATCAATATCCATATTTCGCATAACGATTGTACCTTATCTATCGATAGCTCCGGCGAGTCTTTGCACAAGCGTGGTTATCGGGTGGATCAAACGGAAGCTCCGTTGAATGAGGTGTTGGCTGCCGGCATGATCCTAAAAACCGGTTGGAAAGGAGAATCTAATTTCGTAGATCCGATGTGTGGTTCCGGTACATTGTTGATCGAGGCTGCCATGATCGCCTTGAATATCGCTCCGGGTATTCATCGGAAAGAGTTCGCTTTCCAGAAATGGGTGGACTATGATGAGGAATTGTTCGATCGTATTTATAATGATGAGAGCGGGGAGCGTGAGTTCGCTTTCCATTGCTATGGCTCCGATATTTCCCAAGCCGCTATCGATATCGCCTTGGAGAATATCCGTAGCGCTGGCTTGATGAAATATATCGATCTGAAGGTGAAACCGTTCCAACAATATACAGAGGCTCCGAAGCCAGGTATATTGGTGACGAACCCACCTTATGGAGAGCGTATATCATCTCGTGATCTATTGGGATTGTATAATATGATCGGCGAGCGTTTGAAACATGTGTTCATGGGATATAAGGCTTGGATTTTGAGCTATAAAGATGAATGTTTCGATAAGATCGGCTTGCGCCCGAGCGAGAAGATCAAATTGATGAACGGTTCCTTGGAGTGCGAATACCGTTGCTATGAGTTATTTGAGGGAACCAATAAGGACTTCAAAAAGGCATTGAATGAGGATGGAGAGGAGCGTCCGCACAGATCGGAAGGCTCTTTCGAGCGTAGAGGCAATGATCGTCCAAACTTCCGTACGGGCCGTGTGGATCGTCCGGAACGTCGTTTCGCCGCTGCTCATAGCGAGGATGATGAGGAGCGTTTCGCTTCCATTCCGGGGAAACGTATCTTTGGAGAGGATCGGGGAGAGGATCGTCCGGTCCGCAAGAAATTCGTGGATGCCCCGGTTCGTAAGCCGATCAAGCCAAAAGGAGAACGTCCTGTGAAAATGCGTTATCGGGATGAGGATGACCGTAAGAAAGGGTTTGGCGATCATAAGCGGGATGGAAAGCGCCCGTTTAGCAAACCTATAAAGCCTATAAAACGGAGAGGGTATGATGATTATGAGGATTAAATCATCTTTATTCATAAGCCTATGTCTGATTTTATTAACGATGTCGATTACCGCCCAAGATAAGCAACTCTCCTTGCACGACTTGATTCCGGGAGGAAAAACGTATAGCCGCTTCGTACCTCGTGACTTGAAACAGTTACGATGGTGTGGGGACGAGTACTTATATGTTAAGGGAGATAGCGTGTTAGGAGCTAAGCCGGGGAAAAAAGAAGAGGTCCTTTTTTCGTTGGAAAGACTGAATGGGGCCTTGATGGTGGCAAACCTACAGACGGTTGGTTCCTTGCCTAGCTTTTCGGTACCTTATGAAAGTGGTTCGGTCTTGGCTTTTACTAGCAAACAGCACCGGATTCATTATGACTATAAGAAGAATAAGGTAGTCGCTGATTATGCTTTGAAGAATAACTGGGCGAATTATGACTTTTGCCCGGCTACGAATAACTTAGCTTTTACGGAGGGAAACAATGTGCATATTTTATCCCCGGATGGACGAAATACGATTGTTACACGTGAAACACAGGATGGAATCGTATGCGGACAGGCTGTCCATCAACGGGAGTTCGGGATTACGAAAGGTATGTTTTGGTCTCCTAAAGGCTCGGCTCTAGCGTTTTATCGTATGGATGAGCGTATGGTGACCGCTTACCCGCTGGTGAATATCGATACTCGTTGCGCTACGCCGGTTCCTCATAAATATCCGATGGCTGGAATGAAGAGCCATGAGGTTACGGTGGGTGTCTATCAGGTAGCTACCGGGCAGACGGTTTGGTTGGAGACAGGCTTGCCGAAAGAGAAATATTTAACAAATATCGCTTGGAGTCCGGATGAGAAGAGTATTTATATCGCTGAGTTGAATCGTGAGCAGAACGAGATGCATTTGGTGCGGTACTCTGCCTTGACGGGAAAGAAAGAGGCTGATCTGTTTACCGAGACGGATCGTTGTTATGTGGAGCCGCAGCATCCTGTGCTCTTCTTGCCGAACGATCCGGATAAGTTTATCTGGCAGAGTGAGGCGGATGGCTATAACCATCTATATCTGTATGATACGACTGGAAAGGAATTAAGGAAGCTAACCGGTGGGGAATGGGTGGTTACCAAGGTGCTAGGCTTTAGCAAAGACGGAAATAAGGTGATTTTCGAGGGAACGGCACCTCATCCCGTATCTCCGAATATGCAAGGAACGGGGATGCAACGTTATATTTGGGAGACGGATTTGAGAACGGGTGATATCATGAATTGCTTGAGTTGGAAAGTGGGCGTGCACCGTTGGTTGCTGAGTCCCTCCGGCGAATATGCGATTGATTATGTAAGTTCTCCTTCTACCCCGAGGGATATCGATTTAGTCTGTATAAAGGACGCTAAGGTGATTTCTACCTTACTTTCCGCTCCGGATCCCTTTAAATTGTATCGGATGCCCCGGATCAAGGTTGGACATATCCTTGCTGCCGATGGTAAGACTCGCTTGAATTACCGGTTGACTTTACCGCCGGATTTGGATGAGACGAAGAAGTATCCTACGATTGTCTATGTATATGGAGGCCCTAAAGTACAGCTTGTTACGGGCGACTGGCAAAACGGGGCTCGTGGTTGGGACCTCTATATGGCACAGAGAGGTTATGTGATGTTTACCGTGGATAGCCGCGGCTCGGCAAATCGTGGACATGCTTTTGAGAGCGTGATTCATCGTAATTTGGGTATCAATGAGATGGCGGACCAAGTGAAGGGTGTCGAGTTCCTGAAATCCTTGCCTTATGTGGATGCCGACCGTATCGGGGTACATGGCTGGAGTTATGGCGGTTTTATGACAACGAACTTGATGCTGACTTATCCGGAGATCTTTAAGGTGGGCGTGGCCGGAGGGCCGGTTATCGACTGGAGCAATTACGAGATTATGTATGGCGAGCGTTATATGGATCGCCCGCAGGATAATCCGGAAGGTTATAAGAACGCGAACCTGAAACTGAAGGCCGGTAATCTGAAAGGCCATCTGTTGATGATACATGGGGATATCGATCCGGTGGTAGTGTGGCAACACAGCCTTGGTTTCTTAAAGGCTTGCGTAGAGGCTGATACGTATCCGGATTACTTTGTGTATCCTCGCCATGAGCATAATGTGACCGGTAAGGACCGTCCGCATTTGCATGAGAAGATTACGAGGTATTTCGATGACTACCTTGGGAATTGAAAATGGAGAATGGAGAATTGAGAATTGAAAATTAGAAGAGATATGAATATATTGTTATTAGGCTCTGGTGGGCGTGAGCATGCGATCGCTTGGAAGATCGCTCAAAGCCCGAAAGTTGATAAGTTATTTATCGCTCCCGGTAATGCGGGAACAGCGTTGGTAGGAACCAACGTGGATATTAAAGCGGATGATTTTGCCGCTATCAAGGATTTTGCGTTGGCGAACCAAGTGAATATGGTCGTGGTAGGTCCCGAGGATCCATTGGTGAAGGGTGTTTATGATTATTTCAAGAAGGATGAGGCATTAAGCTCCATCCCCGTGATCGGCCCGAGTGGGGAAGGTGCCCAATTGGAAGGTAGCAAGGATTTCGCCAAGGCGTTTATGATGCGTCATCATATCCCGACCGCTCGTTATAAGAGTATTTCCACTGAAAACCTAGAGGAAGGCTATGCGTTCTTGGAATCTCTTTCCGCTCCTTATGTATTGAAAGCGGATGGATTGGCTGCCGGTAAAGGGGTACTGATTATCGATAACTTGGAGGAAGCCAAGAAAGAGTTGGGAGATATGCTGGGCGGAATGTTTGGCGACGCGAGCAAGACGGTCGTGATCGAGGAGTTCTTGGATGGTATCGAATGCTCCGTATTCGTCTTGACGGATGGCAACGATTACAAGGTGCTTCCGGTAGCAAAAGATTATAAGCGTATCGGTGAGGGTAATACGGGTTTAAACACAGGTGGAATGGGAGCTGTTTCCCCGGTTCCTTTTGCGGATGAGGTATTTATGGCGAAGGTGGACGAGCGTATTATCCGTCCTACCGTAGAGGGATTGAAAGCGGAGCATATCGATTATAAAGGTTTCATCTTCTTGGGTCTGATCAATGTGAAGAATGAGCCGATGGTGATAGAATACAATTGTCGTATGGGCGATCCGGAGACAGAGGTAGTCATGCTTCGTATCCAAAGCGATTTGGTTGATTTGCTGGAAGGGGTAGCGGAAGGCGATTTAGCGGCTCGTACATTGGTACAGGACCCTCGCGCGGCGGTTACGGTTATGTTGGTAAGCGGCGGTTATCCGGAGGCTTACGAGAAAAATAAGGTAATCACGGGATTGGATGGCGTATCCTCGAACAATATAGTGTTCCATGCCGGAACGAAGCTGGTAGACGGCCAGATCCTGACGAATGGCGGTCGTGTGATTGCGGTCAGTTCGTATGGGGCTACTAAGGAAGAGGCTTTGGCCCAATCTTTCGCCGGAGCTAAGCAGATCGATTTCGATAAGAAGTATTTCCGTCGGGATATCGGGTTTGATCTGTAAATGACAATTAGAGAGAATATACGTATGAAAAAACGAAAACTATTGCTTTTAGGGGTTGTTTGTGCGGCTCTCTATGCATGTTCGACTGATCAGACGAACGAATCGGGGAAGCGTGTCTCCGCATTGGATGATGCCGCTTGGAACCATTCCGAATGGATATCCGTGGCAAATGCTCCTGTTATAACGGGTGAGATCAACGGATCGAATGAGCGTGCGGCCGATGGTGCCGCTTGGTTCGTGAGTGTCGTAAGGAATGAAAAAGAGATAACCTCGGCACGCTGGATGACCACGGGCTTGGGTGTGTACGAGTTATACGTGAATGGGAAGTTGATCGGAGAAGAGATTCTCAAACCGGGTTTTACGCATCCCTACAAGACGAAGCGTTCGTTTACGTATGAGGTAAGCAATGCCCTGTCGAAACAAGCGGGAGCGGAGAATGTTTTCGCTGTGCAGGTGACACCGGGATGGTGGGCCGATAAGATCATCACATACAGCGGCCAGCAAGGAATGGTGGGTACCAAGGTCGCTTTCCGTGGAGTGCTTGAGCTTACCTATGCGGATGGTAGCAAGGCGTACTTAGGTTCCAATACGAGCGATTGGAAAGCCGGGATCGCCGGACCGGTCAAACATGCCGCTATCTTTGATGGTGAGGAATATGATGCCCGTGAGTTACCGGGATACGATACGCTCGATAAGCTTTCGACACCGGAAAAGAATACGGAATTTGAGGGAGAGATACTTCCTTCAAATGGAGGTGAGGTCTATTTTCGTGAAGATTTGGCGCTTTCTCCTCAAAAGGCCTATCTATGGAAAGGGGTCACCGGAGAGAGTGAAGATGCTTATGGAAAGGTTGTTATAACGAAAGAATATGCGGCTGGCGAGGAAATGGTGGTTCATCCGGGCGAGACACTTGTCGTGGACTTTGGCCAGAATTGCGCGGCGGTTCCTGCTTTCGAGTTCATGGCAAAGGAGGGTACCCAACTAAATTGTCGTCCTTCTGAGATATTGAACGATGGAAATGGTGCGAAGAGCCGAGGAATGGATGGGCCTGAAGGTAGTTGCCATCGCTTGAATCTACGCACTCCGGATACCGGGATGTTACTCGACTATACCTTTGCGGATCATAAGGACTATACGACCTATCGCCCTCTTCGCACGTTCTATGGTTATCGCTTCGTATCGATCACGGCCGATCAGGAGGTACGTATCCGGTCGATCCAGTCGATTCCTGTCTCCTCGATTACCCAACAGATGGAGACCGGATCAATAACGACCGGCAACAAACTAGTCAATCAGTTGATTTCAAATACCCTATGGGGACAACGTTCCAACTACCTTTCGGTTCCTACCGACTGTCCGCAGCGCAACGAACGGCTGGGATGGACCGCCGACACGCAGGTATTTGCTGAGACTGGTACTTTCTTTGCCAATACCGCTGATTTCTTCCATAAATGGATGCGTGATATGCGTGACACACAATCACCAACCGGTGCGTATCCCGGTGTCGCTCCATTGGCTCAATACGGTGCGTCTCCTACTGATATGAACCGCTTGGGCTGGTCGGACGCGGGAGTTATCGTGCCTTGGGTTGTCTGGAAACAATTTGGTGACACTCAGATTATCGATGAGAATTGGGCGGCGATGGAGAAATATCTCAATCATATCAACGAGACCAAGTATGACCATCATGCCCTCAGCGCGGAGAATGGCAATTACCAGTGGGCCGACTGGCTCAGTTACGAGCCGCTTGAGAGTTGCAGCGGCAGACATACAGCGAAGGATGGATCCGGAACGCTTCCGGAAGCCTATGATTATTGGAATTATCTAAGTGCGAATTACTGGCTTATAGATGCCGGAATGATGAGCGATATGGCTCGTGCGACGGGACGGGATGCCGAGAAATACGAAGCGATGGCTGCTCTAGCGAAACAGTATATATTGGATAAATTCCTGAATGTTGACGGAGAATTTAAGACGGCGATATTCAATACCATGCAGACGCCTGCCCTATTCGCCTTGAAGAACAAGCTGGTCGAAGGGGTAGCCAAGGAGAACATGATGAAACGACTGCGTGACAACTTCGCCGAGCATGGCAATTGCCTTCAGACAGGTTTCTTGGGTACTTCTATCCTGATGCCTACGCTTACGGAGAATGGAATGAGCGATATCGCTTACGAGCTTCTTTTCCAGCGCAAGAATCCGAGTTGGCTGTATTCGGTAGATAATGGGGCGACAACGATTTGGGAGCGTTGGAATAGCTATATGCTTGATAAAGGCATGGGACCGCAAGGCATGAACAGCTTTAATCACTATGCCTATGGATGTGTATGTGAATGGATGTGGGAGACCATGGCTGGTATCTCTGCGGATACGTCGGAGCCAGGATTCAAGCGCATTATCATGAAGCCGATTCCCGATAAGCGTCTGGAGTTCGTAAACGCGGAGTACAATTCGGCGGCAGGGATTATCAAGAGCTCTTGGAAGTATGAGGGAGACCAGTGGATTTGGGATTTCACCATTCCCGAAGGAGCGGTCGCTCTCGTGACACTTCCGGGCGAAAGCCAAGCTCACGAGTATCGTGCGGGTTCGTATCAGATCGTTAAATAAGTAGCTTATACTTACCCAAGTTTACATTGAAGTTTGTAAGCTTGGGTAAGATTATTGATAGTATTATTTTAATTTACTCAGATCAAAATCAATAATAATCGGACGATGATCGGATGGCCACCAGAAATTAGATAGCTCTTTCGGGTCACGTACAGGCTTCGTGTACTCATCTGTAATTACGTCTGCATACTGGATTATGTCAAACAAAGGCTGTGTACAATATACGTAATCAATGCGGGCTTCTTTACCGGTTGTTGTCTTAAATTCATTTGGATACTTCTTAGCGATGACATCTACATAAGGTGTTTCTTGAGCGATATAGTCTTGCGTCAAAAACTTAGGACTATCTTCCGGATATCGATAGATGGCGTTGTCTGTGCGATTGCGGCTGTTGAAGTCACCCATCATCATCCAATATTCGTTGGTAGCATTCGTGCTAGTACCAATGGTGTGCTTACAAATATACTCTATTTCCATGCGACGGTATTTATCACCACCGTTTTCAGCTTTACTTGCTTCTTGGTCTTCAGTGCGAAAAGCCCATTGTTGTGGCCATGTGTGTAGTGTTACTATATTTAAAACCTTTTCGTCTACAATGATCTTTGCCCAACCGGCACCGTGGGTTACTACTTGGTTTGGCTCCTCACCTATTATTTTTTTTATATTTTCGATCGGATACTTAGAGGTGATGACCTGCGGGTAATTATCCCGATGTCCGCCTATGTACCAGTAAGGGTGTCCGTACCGTTTGGCTAATACTCCCCAATTATCTACCAGAAAACGTTCTTGGGAATCCAAAGGATCCGCGGTACCATTTTTATAGATGCTTTGAGCCTCACACCATACGCAAATATCAGGATCTTGTTGTTTTACCCAAGTCGTGAATTTCTCGTAATTATCATCTTGTCCACACCACATACCGTTTTGTATATTCCAGTAGAGTAGACGTAATGGTTTCTGTTCTTTTTTTTGTCCGCAAGAGATTAAGAGAGTGGAGATGCAGACTGCGGATAATGTCTTTAAAAATTTGTTTCTGTTCATAATATATCTGATTTGTTTTGTCCCGGGCGTAAGTAACCCGGGACTGGTTTGTTACAAATTTATCTTTTTCTTTTTTAATTGGAGCTGGTATAACCCGGATTCTGATCTTTAACTTGATCCATTGCTTTGTTATAATTGAATTCGCTGTCTGGTATTTTCCATAAATAATGACGTTCTTGAATCTGTGTATATTCACCGGTCTCCACATTAAAGTACTTACCTACCAGTTCTTGAGCACGACCTTGACGGACTATGAAGTCCCAGTGCTTTGCCTCATTGAAGTGTTCATAAGTCTCTTCTTTTAATAGTAAATCCATATAAGCGGTCATACTGGCGTAATCACTCAACTTATAGTCCAGTTCAGCATTAGGTACTTTAGGATCTTTGCCATAGGCACGTCGGCGCAATTGGTTTAACATTTCAATGGATTCCATAGTTGGGGTATTGGCAACACGGGCACAAGCCTCACTGTAGATCAGCATAGCATCTGTATAGCGGATCAAAGGAATAGATACATTTGCGCCATTACCTTGTGCGTTCGGATCCGTATATTTTGTGAGTAGACAAGTATATTCACCGTAAGCGTCTTTGCCGAATACATAAAAACCTATGTTCATACCGTAACGTAGGTCATTCGTGTCCCAGCTCTTGATGATATGGTTACGCAGGTCTGTATAGTGCGTGTAATAGCCGTTACCATTTAACATGGTTTTACCGGGAACGAACTCATACTTTGGATGTGAGGTATAGGATAGGTAGTCCCATGTCTTACCATCAATACGTGAAGTCTTGATGTAGAATATCTCCTCTGTAGAGGTGGTCAAGTCTGCGCCAAATACCTTGTCAAAGTCACGTGGTTCCGCAACTTGTACTAATTGGTATGTACCACTGTTCACCACTTCTCCACTTAGCTTTTTTGCCTCGATGTAATCTCCTGTATGCATATATACATCTGCTAGGCAGACCCGTACGGTATTTTTATCTGGAGTAGCCAAATAACGTTTTTTGTCAGGACAATTATCTAAAGCATATTTTAAATCTTCGATTATGAAGTTGTATACTTCTTCTTTGCTACTCTTGGGAATATTCCACTCTGTGATATTTTTATCTGTTTTCAAAGGTACACCACCCCAGTATTTCACGAGATTAAAGTAGTTGAAGCCTCGTAAAAAGCGTAACTCTCCCAGATAGGCCAACTTTTCCTCTTCGGTCATCTTTGTAGCGTTAGGTATCCGCTCGATAGCGGTGTTACAGAACATAATAGCCTTATAGAGGCTCTGCCAGTTTGAATCACTCCGGTTCATATGTGTTGCGTTCACAAAGCCATTGTATTGTTTGTATGTTTGATAAACTCCTTTTGGATAACAATATTCTGTATTGATCTCTAATGTGGCGAAGAAGTTTGAATTATAGGCTGACCGCATTGCGTCTAACGGTGCTAATACCGCAGCATTTGCTTCTTCTACAGTATTATAAAATGTCTCGCTTGAGATCGAATAAGTATAATCGGTCTCATTTAAGGCGTTGTCACAAGCTGTTAGTAGAGTAACTCCGGCCATTGCGCTTATTATTATTAGATGTCTCATTGTTTTCGCTTATTTTAAAATTTAACACTCACACCCATGGAAAGGGTTTTACTGTTTGGATAAGTCAAATGGTCTATACCTGCATTCACGTCGCTGCCTTTTGAGCTAACTTCAGGATCTACACCTTTATACTTCGTTAATGTCAACCAGTTCTGTGCGCTAACGAAGATACGAATACCGTTTAGCCAATTTTTGGTAGCCCACTTGTCACATGGCAGATTGTAAGCTAAACTGATGTTTTTTAGACGCAGATAGGAACCATTCTCGATAAAGCGGTCAGAGTATTTCAGTGAACCAACGGCATTGATCTTGGGATAGGCAGCATGACTGTTGTCTTGACCTTCTCGCCAACTCTCGTAGTATACTTTACGCTCAATATTCATGCCTTGGCCATAGCTGTAGTTTCGCATCTCACTCAAGTTAAACACGTCGTTACCTTGACTGCCTTGTAAAAAGAAGTTGAAGTCCCAGTTCTTATAGCGGATACCACAGTTCAAACCATATGTAAAATCAGGGAAAGGAGAACCTGCGATGTAACGGTCTTCCGTATCGGTGTACTGGCCATCTCCGTTCATATCCTCATAAGATAAAGAACCGTTCTCGTCTAAACCAGTGTCTTTGTAGACATAGAAAGCTCCTAATGGCTCACCTTCACGGATAATTGTGATGGAACCAGATCCATAGTTGCTATAAGTTGTGCCAAGGATATCTTTACCATCAGCTAATTCTTCGACGCGATTCTTATTATGAGCTATATTGAACTGTAAGGTTAAGCCAAAGTCCTTGTTTTGTACCACATCACCCTCGATCAATAATTCGACGCCTTGATTGCTTATACTACCGATGTTACGTACGGTGGACTTGTAACCGGATGATGAAGGAAGTGATACTGTATTCAGTAGATCCGTGGTTTTCTTATAATAGTAGTCTGCGGTAATACGTAGACGTTGTTTAAAGAATCCCAAATCCACGCCGGCATCCCATTGCGAGGTCGTCTCCCATTTCAGATCTTCTGGATAGGTACTGCTGGGTGAGTAGTAAGGTACGTTCTCGCTTCCAGTAGCAGTCTTGCCTGTGGTTAGTAGATTTTGTGTCATGTAGGGATCAATAGCTGTTGAGCCTGTCTTTCCATAGCCAACACGCAACTTCATGTTTGAAATACTTTCAAATTCTTTCATGAAAGGCTCTTCAGACACACGCCATGCCACAGCACCAGAAGGGAAATATCCCCATCTTGATCCTTCCGAATAGCGGCTTGATCCATCAGCACGGAAACTGGCTGTTACGAGGTAACGTCCTAATAAACTATAGTTGATACGCCCAAGATAAGACATCAAGACCCATTTGCTGTAGTTTGTACTTGGTGTGTTGGCTGTTCCTGCTGATGACAGGTTGTTCGTTTCTTGAACGTCACTCAAGAAAGTGTTGCCTGAGGCTGCGATCGATTTGTAAACATTTTGTTGGTAAGTAAAGCCGCCCATTACGTTAAAACTGTGGATGTTGTTTAACGAAAAATCGTAGGTCACGATATCTTCGTTAATGATGTTCGTACTACGCTTGTGGTTGACATCGGCAGTATTATTTTTGTAAATATACTTTTTGGTGGTGTAACCATCGTAGCGGGCATCAGATCCTTCCAATCCGAAACTGGTCCGTATGCTTAAGCCTTTAATCGGATTGAAGTTCAAGGCGGCGTTGATGTTGGTCAGATTTGTCACGGTTTTATAAGTGGACTCATAAGCCATACATAAAGGGTTCTTGATCTCATGGCTAGACCAGCTGTACCAAGAGCGTAGATCTTTATAATCTCCATTCTCATCATAAGGATAAAAGTTTGGTGAGGCGGAGTAAGCAGCACCAATCATAGATGAACCGCCATTACCACCTCCATCAGACTGGTTCATCTGGTTAATCATACTATAGCCCATACTGACGGAAGCGGTTATCATCTTGCTCATAGTCATATCCAAACTACTACGCAAATTGTACTTGTTATAATAACTGTTCGGGATCAAACCATCTTTAGTCATGGCAGAGCCACTGACAAAATATTTTAGGTCATCGGTACCTCCAGATACATTGATGTTATGATTCATAATGGGAGCATTTTGAAAGAACTCTTTTTGCCAGTCCATACCTTTCCCCATGGCGGTTATGTCAGCTTCACTAAAGGGAGCGGTTTCCAGTATCTCTGCGTTTACAAGGTATTCGTTATAAAAACGGGCCCACTCTTGGGCATCCATCAAATCCAGTTTCTTGATTTGCTTTTGGAATCCATATTCAAAATCGTATGAGACTTTCGCTTTTCCACTTTTCCCTTTCTTGGTCGTGATCATCACGACACCATTAGCACCACGTGAACCATAGATGGCAGTAGCGGATGCGTCTTTCAAAATTTCCATAGATTCAATATCATAGGTATTGATAGAGGCTGTGCTGGCAGGAATACCATCGATAATGTATAGGGGTGAGTTGTCACCTTTGATAGAGTTTACTCCACGTATCCTAATAGAATAGTCTCCGGAAGGATCACCTGTATTTTGGGAGAGTACTACGCCGGGAACTCTTCCTTGTAAAGCCTGTACTGGGTTGGCTACGGTAAAGGCTGTCAGCTCATCTGCCTTCACGCTACTCACAGAGCCGGTTAGGTCTTTCTTCTTCATTGTCCCATAACCAACTACCACTACCTCATCTAAAGATTCCACATCTTCTTTCAGGGTAATATTAAGTGTATGTTGGCCTTTGACTGCCACTTCTTGTGAATTATAACCGATATAACTGATTTGTAGAATGTCGTTTGGCTTTACTTGTAAACTGAACTTCCCATTTAAGTCTGTTACTACTCCATTCGTTGTTCCTTTTACCAATACATTGGCTCCAATTACAGGTTCACCCATTCCATCGAGGATGGTACCGGTTAACTGATAACTGCCTTGTTGCTGGCTGATAGGTGCTAATGAAGACTCTGCCCAAGCTTCCTTTGGCATAAAGGATAAAGATGCCATCAAGCAAAAGGCTCCCAGAATAGGGACTACATGTTTGCAATTTTTCATAAATCGTTTTAATTTTTAGCTATTACAAAGTACGACTATTCATGTGACAAGTAGATTACATTAGAGTTGCATAGTAAGAAAGATTTTGAATCTAAGCGCTTTTATATGGTTTTCTCTATATTAAATCTTGCTCATAAATAATCAATTTAACATACGTTTAAGGGCTTATTCTTAACGTTAACAAAGTAGCCGTGAGGGCTTTGAGCAATTGTTTACATGAATTGTTAGAGGGAGTACCTCTTGATCCTGAATTACAAGTGGGATACGTTGGCTTGGATCTCATAACACCGACGTTGTGTACCCATAAGTCCTTTCCTGAATAAAGTTCCCT
>ENA-UEYF01001757-UEYF01001757.1-human-gut-metagenome-genome-assembly--contig:-NODE-1757-length-16438-cov-6.514027_pt1 | contig 16438 bp, 16 predicted proteins | sample MGYA00242902_ERZ507920 | MGnify/ENA primary metagenome ERZ507920 (study PRJEB26167, sample SAMN06115402) | human gut metagenome | host: Homo sapiens | place: China:Jiangxi | collected 2016-07-05...
GCATTTTCATGGGTTAGATTGCAGTAAAAATCGTCCCGCACAAAAAACATTACTGCGCAGGTGATGGGCAGCCGCTGTCCCCCGGGACATAGAGGTTGTTGGAAACGAACTCCAGCTTATCCTTGAGCACCAGTTCAAGGTTTGCGACGGCGTGCACCATATTGGTGGCGGAGTCGTTCACCTCCAGCAGCTTGCAAAGATCCAGGCCATCCAAATCCATGGCCTTCTGCATCTTCCGGCTTTCGGCACACAAAATGTGGCTGAGCGCCGTTTCCTGCAAGGCAATGCTTTCCATCAGGTCCACAACGGCCTGATCCAAGCTGACCTTGGGCATTTCCGGGCACTGAGAACGGGCTCATGGTGTATCGATCATCATAGGGCAAAACCTTCCTTTCCGGTCGTGTGCCCTATCCTATGCTGCGGCGGGTGCGGCTGTTACTGCTTTTCAGCCTGCGCGCGCACCTTCTCGATGGTGTCGCGGTAGCCGCCGGAGCCGTACTGGATGCAGCGGTTGATGCGGCTGATGGTGGCGGTGCTGATCTCCACCGCCTTTACGATCTGGTCGTAGGTGCTGCCGCTGAGCAGGAGCTTGGCCGCTTCCAGACGCTGGGCCATATCGGAGATCTCCTTGACCGTGCAGAGGTCTTCGAAGAAGTTGTAGCACTCCTCCCGCGTCTCAAGACTCAGGATCGCGTCAAACAGTGCGTCGGTGGTGGGGTTTCTTCTGGGGTTCTTGTCCGCCATAGCTGCCTCCTTTAGGGCAAAGTGCCGCGGGGTGCGGCACAGATCTTTCTATTCCTCTGTTACTTTAGCACTTGAAAGTGTAAAAGTCAAGTGTTCGGTCTTTCTTTCCGGGGGTTTAGCAGATTTCACCTGTGGAGGCGTTAAGTTTTATTCATCTCACATCTGAACAAAAATCGCCTAAATTTTCTTAGTTTCTCCCCCGCAAAAATGGCACAGTCTCCTAACTTGCCCAAAATATATTGACAAGTTATGAAATCAGGACTAAAGTATACACAATCATTCGGCAAATGCAATGAACAGGACATGACTTTTCGCATTCCCTGCGCTCAGAGAGCCGCCATTCCGGTGCAAGACGGCAGCACAGTGCGATCAGCCCTCACCTGCGAGCAGCCTGTGCGAACCCGCTTGCGGCAGTAGTGCATGGCCGTTCAGCCCACGTTACAGGGCGGCGTATCGGCGGCAGGAACGCCTGTACGCGCAAGCGGCTGCTCCCGAAAGCAGCAAACGAAGTGGTACCGCGGAGAACGACCGGTGCAGATGCACCGTTTGGCCTTCGTCTTCGAGGAAGATGGAACACATCTTTGTGTCTCTGTCTTTCATGAGGACGGAGGCTTTTTTCACCCCTCCGGGCCGTTTCGCCTGCCCTGCTTTTGGGCACAGCCGCTCTGTCTGGCACATTGCCGGTTGCCGGTGTGAAAGAAAGGAAAGAGGTATAAAGAAATGAATACGCTGGTCATCGTTTTGATCGCAGCCGTGTGTCTGTTCGGCGCTTATACGCTGTACGGCCGCTGGCTGGCCAACAAGTGGGGCATCGACCCCACTGCCAAGACCCCCGCAGTCGTCCATGAGGATGGCCGTGACTATGTCCCCACCAACGGCTGGACCGTGTTTGCACACCAGTTCAGCTCCATCGCCGGTGCAGGCCCTGTCACCGGTGCTATCCAGGCTGCTGCTTTCGGCTGGCTGCCTGTCCTGCTGTGGGTGCTGCTGGGCGGCATCTTCTTCGGCGCTGTCACCGACTTCGGCGCTCTGTACGCTTCCGTCAAGAACGACGGCAAGAGCATGGGCATGCTGATCGAGAAGTACATCGGCAAGACCGGCCGCAAGCTGTTCCTGCTGTTCTGCTGGCTGTTCTGCGGCATCGTCATTGCAGCGTTTGCTGACATGGTGGCCGGAACCTTCAACGCCTTCGGCGCCGACGGCGCTCTGGCGGAGACTGCTCAGACCAACGGCGCTGCCGGTATGGTCTCCATCATGTTCATGGTCTTCGCTGTCGTCTTCGGCCTCATCCAGAAGAAGTTCAACTTCTCCGGCTGGAAAGAGAGCGTCATCAGCATCGTTTTCATCGTGCTTTCCTTCGTCATCGGTGCGAACCTGCCCATCATTCTGGGCAAGGCTGCATGGAGCTATATCACCTTCGTCTACATCTTCTTTGCCGCAGTTCTGCCCATGTGGCTGCTGAAGCAGCCCCGTGACCACATGACCACCTTTATGTTCGTGGCCATGATCGCCGGTGCCGTTGTGGGCCTGCTGGTCGCTCATCCCACCATGAACCTGCCCGTCTTCACCGGTTTCACCAACGAGAAGCTGGGTACCATGTTCCCCATCCTGTTCGTCACCGTGGCCTGCGGTGCTGTCTCCGGCTTCCACGGCCTCGTCTCTTCCGGCACTTCCTCCAAGACCGTCGAGAACGAGAAGGATATGCTGAAGGTCGGCTATGGTGCCATGATCCTCGAGAGCCTGCTGGCTGTTCTGGCTCTCTGCGTCGCCGGTGCCGCTGCCGCTGCTGACGGCACCCCCGCCGCCGGTACTCCCTTCCAGATCTTCAGCCGCGGCGTTGCCGGTTTCTTTGAGATGTTCGGCGTCCCCGCTTATGCCGCTACCGTCTTTATGACCATGTGCGTTTCCGCACTGGCTCTGACCAGCCTGGATGCCGTGGCCCGTATCGGCCGCATGAGCTTCCAGGAGCTGTTCAGCGTGGACGACATGGAGCACGCTGAGGGCTGGCGCAAGCTGCTCTGCAACGTCTACTTCTCCACCTTCATCACTCTGGTGTTCGGCTTCATCCTGACCAAGATCGGCTACGCCAACATCTGGCCCCTGTTCGGTTCTGCAAACCAGCTGCTGAGCGCTCTGGTCCTGTCTACCCTGTGCGTCTTCCTGAAGGTCACCGGCCGCAGCAACAAGATGCTCTTCCCCCCGCTGATCATCATGCTCTGCGTCACCTTCACCGCTCTGGTGCAGCGTCTCATGGCTATGGTCAAGGCCATCAGCAATGCCGCTGCTGTCACCATCCCTGCCGGGGAGACCACCTGGGGCGCTGTGTTCATCGCCAACGGCCTGCAGCTCATCCTGGCTGTCCTGCTGATCGTTCTGGGCCTGAACATCGTGTTCCACTCCTTCTCCGCCTATAAGAAGGCAGAGCACAACAGCGAGGCCAAGGCCTGATCCATTGACCGCTGCTGACTGAATAAGCAAAGCGCCGCTGACGGCTTCTGAACCGTCAGCGGCGTTTCATTATATTCTTTTTTGGTTACAGCATCTTCACCATGATGATCTCATCCCGGTAGGTGCCGTCTTTCAGCTTAAAGGCCCGGGGCTGGATGCCATAGCGCTCAAACCCAACCTTTTCATAGAGATGGATGGCGCGGGCGTTATCGCTGTACACCCCCAGCTCCAACTGCTCGAAGCCGTTGGAGCGGGTCTGGTCAATGGCCAGCTGCATCAGATAACTGCCCAGACCGCAGCCCCAATACTCTTTCCGGACAGAGATGCCCATTACGGCACGATGGCGATACTTGATGTGCGGCCGCAGCTGTGCAACCCCAAACTCCCCCACCAGCTTTTCTCCGGCAAAAGCGCCCACCTCAAAGTTCACAGGGCTTTCCCCGCAGTCTGCAAGCCGATTCCCCATCGCTTCCAGACTCACCCCTTCCTCCGGGTATCGGGCCATAAAATAGGTCTCGCTGTAGGTTACATTGCGGAATGCATTCAGCGCCTCAGCATCATCGGCGCATAAACTGCGCACTGTCAACACTTCCCCGTTGGGCAGGGTGAATGTTCTGGGTTCGATCTTCATGTTTCCCCTCTCCCCTTTCTGTCATTTGTTCTATGATAGCATACTTGCGGCCTGAGCACAACAAAAAGAGCCGCAGCGCCCTGTTACAGGCACGTATGCTTCAGCAGTAGAAGCTGGCTTACTTCACCATGCTTGCGACTTCAGCAGCGAAGTCGTCAGAACGCTTCTCCAGGCCCTCGCCCTTGACGAAGTGGGTGAACTTGATGACCTTGATGTCGCCGCCCAGGTCCTTTGCGACCTTGGCAGTGTACTGACCAACGGTCATGTCGCCGTCCTTGACGAACTCCTGATCGACCAGGCAGTTCTCCTTGAAGTACTTCTTGATCTTGCCCTCGATCATCTTCTGCTTGACAGCGTCGGGCTTGTTGGCGTTCTTGGGGTCGTTGGCCATCTGAGCGAGGAGGATCTCCTTCTCCTTGGCGACGACCTCAGCGGGGACAGCAGCCTCATCGACGTAGCTGGGGTTGGCAGCTGCGACCTGCATGGCAACATCCTTGCCGTATGCAGCGAACTCGTCCTTGGCCTCGATGCCGTTGGTGGTCTCGAAGTTGACCAGGATGCCGTGGGTGCCGCCGCCGTGGACGTATGCAGAGCAGACGCCCTCGTAACGGACGAAACGGCGGACCTTGATGTTCTCCTTGATGACCAGGATGAGGTTCTTCAGAGCCTCATCGACGGTCTCGCCGCTCTCGGTCTTGCATGCCATCAGAGCCTCGACATCAGCGGGGTTCTGCTTCATGATGACCTTGGTGGCCTCCTTGACGAAGGCGACGAACTTGTCGTTCTTGGCGACGAAGTCGGTCTCGGCGTTGACCTCGATGACGACGCCCACCTTGCACTCGGGGCAGTAATCAGCGTAGACCATGCCCTCGGCAGCCACGCGGCTTGCCTTCTTGGCGGCGGTAGCCAGACCACGCTCACGCAGGATCTCGATCGCCTTCTCGAAGTTGCCGTCAGCCTCGGTCAGAGCCTTCTTGCACTCCATCATGCCGCAGTCGGTCTGCTTGCGCAGTTCCATAACGTCCTTTGCAGTAATAGCCATTTTGGTATTCTCCCTTACACAGTATTTGTTGGTTTGTGAGAATTTCGGGAAATCAGGCGTTTGCTGCGTCCTCAGCGGGAGCGGCCTCCTGGTTGCCCTGCTTGCCTTCCAGCACAGCGTCAGCCATAGCGCCAGCGATCAGCTTGACAGCGCGGATCGCGTCGTCGTTGCCGGGGATGACGTAGTCGATCTCGTCGGGGTTGCAGTTGGTATCAACGATAGCCACGATGGGGATGTTCAGCTTGCGGGCCTCAGCAACAGCGATGCGCTCCTTGTGAGGATCGACGATGAACATAGCCTTCGGCAGGGTCTTCATGTTCTTGACGCCGCCGAGGTACTTGTCCAGCTTCTCCATCTCCAGCTCCAGCTTGGCCACTTCCTTCTTGGGCAGCAGCTCGAAGGTGCCGTTGTCCTTCATGTTCTGCAGCTGAGCCATACGGTCGATGCGCTTGCGGATGGTGCGGAAGTTGGTCAGCATACCGCCCAGCCAGCGAGCGTTGACGTAGTGCATACCGCAGCGCAGAGCCTCGTCACGGATGGACTCCTGAGCCTGCTTCTTGGTGCCGACGAACAGGATGTCGCCGCCCTCAGCTGCAACTTCCTTCACGTAGTTGTAAGCCTCGTCCAGCTTCTTGACGGTCTTCTGCAGGTCGATGATATAGATGCCGTTGCGCTCGGTGAAGATATACTTCGCCATCTTGGGGTTCCAGCGGCGGGTCTGGTGACCAAAGTGAACGCCTGCCTCGAGAAGCTGCTTCATAGAAACGACTGCCATAGTAAAATTACCTCCAAAATTTGTTTTGCCTCCGCACACCGTGATCCACTGACATATCGGATGTCCGTGAACTGCCCTCAACTCGTCAGAGCACAAAAGGGCATAGTGATGCGTGTGTAATGCTAAGTAATAATAGCACAAACCTCTGGCCGTTGCAAGGGGTTTTCCTGCTTTTTTCTAAAATGGAACGCACTTTTTCGTCAATCTGCGGCCTCGGCCAGCTCCTTGAGGCCCATCCGGTTCAGGGCATAGCCTTTGCCGAACATGAGGTCGTACTGGAGCAGCCAGTGCTCATCGCTCCACTTCTGCTGCAAAGGGGTCAGCTCGTTCGAGGCGGTGCCGTCCTTCCCCAGGATGGTGCCGCGGGTGTTGGCCCGGTAGGCGGCCCGGAGCTGACGGCCAAGGAACTGGAAGTAGGCGGGCTGACGCAGGCCGAACAGCTCCATCATCACCGGCGAGATGTCGTAGGCGGCGATGGTGCCGAGGTCTACCGCCCGGTCGGAGTAGTTCGACCACATCAGCAGGGTGGTCTGATGGAGGCGGGGGTCGGCGCTGGAGCCGCTGGCATAGCCGCTGCGGGTGTAGATGTCGTAGTTCGAGTCGATGGGGTTGTAGTGGTCGCCCCAGAACACGAGGATGACCGGCTCGTCCACCTGCGAGAAGTAGTCCGTCAGCCTGCCCAGCATGGCGTCGGCGTCCCGGATGCCGGTGGCAAAGTCTTCCAGCGCACCCACGGTGCTGGCCTTGAGGCCCGCCGGGGCTTCGGTGACTTTCACCCGCTGGTCGTCGGGGTAGTTATCCTTATTATAATTGGTATGGTTCTGCATGGTGACGGCGTGGAGGAAGACGGGGGCGTCGGACTGGGCCTTCATGGTCTCGTACTGGCCGATGATCTGGTCGGCCATCGAGTCGTCGGTGACGAGGCCGGTGGTCCAGTAGTGGCGGCGCACCTTCTGGACGCCGTGCATCTTCTCGAGGCTGATGAAGTCGTCGAGGCCGAGGTTGGGGTAGGCCGTGTCGCGGCTCCAGTATCTGGCCCAGAAGCAGTGGACCGCCGCCGTCTGATACCCTTCGGTCTTGAGGTAGCTGGGCAGGGCGAACATGGGTCTCGTCACGTGCTGCTGGTAGGGCTTGCTGCCGCTGGGCAGATAGGACACCGAGTAGCCCGTCAGGGCCTCGAACTCCACGTCACAGGTGCCGCCGCCGAAGCTGGGGCTGTAGACCCGGCCATAGGCGCTGGTCTGCTGCAGAGCGTGGAGGTTGACCGAGACGTCGGTGTCGAACCGGAAGCCGTACTGTTCCAGCTCCGAGACGTCCCAGTAGGACTCGTCCATCACGTAGAGGATGGTGGGCTGCTTCACCTGTTCGTCTGCCGGGGTCTGGGCGGCGTAGGAGTCGGGCCAGACCGGGCCGGTGGTGTACTTCTCCCCTGCCTCCACGTCGTCGAGGATGGCGTCGACGGCCTCCTCCGAGTAAGCCTCGGGCTTATTGATCTCCAGATTGGTCAGGTTGGTGAGGAAGCTGGTGATGACGCCGTAGTAGCGGTAGTAGCGGTCCTGCATCCATGCGTCGGGCAGGATGCCCAGCGACTGGGTGACGGCAGGCTGCAAAAACACCCCGAAGATGAGGGCGCAGGTGGCCGCTGTGCTGGCCGCGAAGCCCGCCAGACGCTGCACCCAGGGCAGCTTCTGACGCCCCCGGTAGAGGAAGAAGGAGCCGACGGTCAGAGCCAGCACCACGACGCCGGAGACGACCATGCTCTTCTGGACGTGGATGCCCGCCGCGGAGGCCACGCCGGCGGCCTCGGACACCTGCATCAGGTCCCACGGGAGGAAGGGCTCGCCCCGGAGCTGCAGGATGTAAAAGTCCACCGTGGCGGGCAGACAGCCCAGCAGGGCCGACAGGAGGGTGGCCAGCGGGGCGAAGCGGGTGAGCCAGTCCACCGCCATCCAGACGAGGAAGAGCAGCCCCCACGCCAGCAGGTAGGCTTCTGGGTGGGGGAAGATGTACTGCACAAAGGTATCTCCGCTCAGGGCGCCGCGGGCGATGTACTCGGTGAGCACCAGAAACAGAAGGGTGGCCACAGGCGGAAACAGCAGCCGCGCCCCATGCAGCCGGAGGGACGCAGCACTCGGATGGTGTGTCATAAAGAAGTTCCTTTCACTTCTGCGTTTTTCGTATTATTTGAAGCTGCTTTCGCAAGCAGGGTGCGCCGAACGACGAGAATTTTTGCCCGCAGACAAGGCGATTTTCCGCAGCAATCCTGACGGATTGCAAGGGAAAGCAACGCAGTATGCGAGCAAAAAGACCGTTCGAGCGGTGTGCAATGCTTACGAAAACGGCTTCACAGGCGCGGCGGACTCCGCCCCAGTCCTCTATTATAATCATCCCGCCTCCAAAATCCAGCCCTGACGGACAAAAAACGGGTGAAAATCTTTCATCCGTTCAGCCACTGATGCAATTTATCCAGCAGTCCCCCGTGGGAGGGCGGCGGGGCGGGGATGTCCGTCCGCACGAGGATGGCGTCCAGACCGATGCGCTCGATGTCGGCCCAGGGGATGGTCAGGGTCTCGTCCCGGCCCAGCAGCCCGAAGAGCCGGGGCCGCCCCAGCAGAAGCAGGCTCTCGATGCGGGCCGTGTCGGCGTCCAGCTCCAGATCGTCCACCCGGCCAAGGCAGGCCCCGTCCTTCAGCTGGACGACTTCCTTGCTGCACAGCTCCCGAAAGGTCATCTCCCCCGCCCCCTTACAGTCCCATCCTATGCCGGGGCGGGCCGGACCATGCAAAAGGGCTGGAAAATACTGCCCCGGATGTGCTATACTGGGCGCAGGGACATCCCAACTTTTTTTAAGAGGTATCATCGATGTATAAAAATATCGTGTTCGACTTCGGCGGCGTCATGGTGGATTTCGACCCCCACAAGTACCTCATCGACCTGTTCGGGAACCGGGGGCTGGAAGAGGAGGTCTATGACCTGACCTTCGGCAGCAGAGAATGGCGGCTGCTGGACGCAGGCCGCATCACCCGCCGGGAGGCCAACGAGCGGATGCTCCAGCGGGCCAGGGCCGTGGGCCGGGGCTTCGAGGTGGAGGGCGTGCTGGACGACTGGATGAGTATGCTCCACCCCCGCCGCCGGATGCAGACGCTGGTGGAGCAGCTCAAGCAGCGCGGCTACTGCGTCTACTATCTGAGCAACATCCCCGAGGACGTGCTGGACCTGCTGATGCGCCGGGACTTCGAGGGCCTCTTCGACGGCGGCGTGGCCTCCTGCGAAGTGAAGGTCAACAAGCCCGACCCCCGCATCTACCAGACCCTGCTGGACAAGTACCATCTCCGGGCCGATGAGTGCATCTTCATCGACGACCGGGCCGACAACCTAGTAGCTGCCAGCGCTCTGGGCTTTGGCACCTACGAGATGCACGGCGTCGGCACCCTGCTGCGCAGCCTGCCCACCTTCGGCGTCAGCCTCCACTAAAGGCACAAATGATAAAAGACCCCTGCCCGGCAAGGCCGTCGGGCAGAGGTCTTTTTGTTGTGCAGAACTTACTTCTTCTCGTAGCTCTGGCAGTAGTGCGGGATGTCCACCTGCTGAGAAGAGCAGGTGCAGCGCTCCGTCACCGTGATCTCGGGCAAGTCACACTTGCTGCTCCCCACATTGTGGCGGCACTCGCAGACATCACAGCGGACACCTGTGTTTTCCATTCATTCATCACCTCTTTGTCCCTAGGTTGCCCCCAAAGACGCGGGATGATGCAGGATGGGCCGGTGTTATTTTTTACCAGTTGGCCAGCTCAGCGCCCAGCTTGCGGCAGGCAGCCTGAGCGTCGTCGTCGGGCGTCTCGTTGCAGATGAGGCCCTCGTCGCTGAACAGCTGTGCGCCGTCCTCTTTGACACGCTCGCACCAGTCGCGCATCCACTGGCCGTCGCCCCAGCCGTAGGAGCCGAACAGAGCCACCTTCTTGCCGTTCAGAGAGCCTTCGAGGCCCGCGAACATCGGCTCGAACTCGCTCTCCTCCAGCTGCTCAGCGCCCATGGCCGGGCAGCCGAAGGCCACCACGTCATACCCGCCCAGCTTTGCTGCGTCCATCTCGGCGCAAGGGACGATGGTGGCGGCAGCGCCTGCACCCTCCGCGATGCAGTTTGCCATGGTCTCGGTGTTGCCGGTGGCGCTCCAGAATACGATTGCTACTTTGCTCATAATGTTCAGCCTCACTTTTGATTTATTGGGTTAGCTGCTTCTAACTTTTCGTTCCATAAAAATGCGTCGGAAGCAGGCTCAGACGCATCTCTTAGTTAGATTTCTCTAACTGTCCATAGGATACCACAGCGCCGCTGCTTTGTCAAGCGGTCACAGAGGCTAACTTTTCCAGAAGCTTTACCCCGCTCTCACCAGCCGGAACGCCGCCGTCAGCACCCCCAGGATGACCGGCTGATGGAGCAGATAGAGCACCAGCGAGTGACGGCCCATCCAGCCCAGCGGCGGGCAGACCGACCGGCGCAGCGGCGCGAGGCGTTCGCGGCCCACGAGGTGGTGGAGGAAGTACCCCGCCCAGAACAGAAACAGCCAGGGCAGCAGCGGGAAATAGTCGGTGGAGAAAAAGCTCTTGGGCATGAAGCCCAGATAGGCCGTGGTGTAGCTGGCGTAGAGGGCCTGCGGCAGGGCCAGACGCCCGCCCGGCAGGTTCCAGAAGCCGTTCATCGTGGGGTAGGTCATCCAGAACAGCAGGGCGCTGACGGCCACGCCCACGGCGGGCGGGACACGGCGAAACAGCGGGTCCAGCGCGGCGGTGAGGAGCATGGACGAGCCCAGCAGGGTCAGCACCCCGAACCACACCACGTCCTCGGGCAGGAAGAGCAGGGTGACGGCTGTGACCAGCGCCCCTGCCCCGAAGACGATGGCTCCCCGCCGGAACGGGTGATGCCCCAGCGGCAGGCAGAAGCCCGAAAGCAGGATAAAGACCCAGCAGATGCTCTGCTGCCACACAAAGCCCGGGCGTCCGGTGTACCACTTCTGGGCCACGCCGAAGAGGAACACCACGTCCCACATCCCGTGGTAGAGCATCATGCTGATGAGGTCGAGTCCCCGCAGCTCGTCCAGAAGACGATAGCGGGCGGCAGTTTGCAGTTCCATAGAGTCCTCCTTCCCTCTTCCTGATAAGACTGGGGAAATTATAGCACAAAAAGACCTCCCTGCAAAGACAGGGAGGCCGCAGTGCTTCAAAGCTTACTTCTCGTCGCGGGGCAGCAGGCAGTTGAGCAGGATGGCCACGAAGGCAGCAGGCACGATGCCGCTCTCACCGCAGATGAGCTGGACGAACTGGGGGGTGTTGGCGAGGATCTTGGCGTTTGCACCCATGCCGTAGCCCACGCCCAGCGCCACAGAGACGATGGTCAGGGTGCGGGGAGTCATCTTCTCCTTGGTGATGAGCTGGATGCCCGACACCACGATGGAGGAGAACATCATGACGGCAGCGCCGCCCAGAACGGCCTGGGGCATGATGGAGATGAGTGCGCCCAGCTTGGGGATGAGGCCGCAGAGCATCAGGAAGATGGCGCCGGTGGCCAGTGCGCCCCGGTTGACCACCTTGGTCATGGCCACGAGGCCCACGTTCTGGCTGAAGGAAGTGTTGGGCAGGACGCCGAAGCAGGCGGCGACGGTAGAGCCGAGGCCGTCGCAGATGATGCCGCCGCTCAGCTCCTTATCGGTGGCCTCGCGGCCCATGCCGCCCTCCATGACGCCGGAAATGTCGCCCACCGTCTCCACGGCGGTGACGATGAACATGATCATGACGGGCAGGATGGCACGGAGGTCGAAGACGATCTTGACCGGCACCAGCTTCGGGATGGCGAACCAGCTGGCCTCAGCGACCTTGTTCCAGTTCAGCACCCATGCTTTGGTGAACTCCACACCGTCGGCGGTGACGCCGGTGGTGGGCAGGACGAAGCCCATGACGATGGCTGCCAGATAGCCCGCGATGATGCCCACGAGGATGGAGGAAGAGCTGAAGAAGCCATTGGTCCAGTGCTTGAAGAAGAGGATGACCACCAGCACGAAGACGGCCAGCAGCAGGTTCTCCACCGAGCCGAAGTCCTTGGCTGCGTTGCCGCCGCCGAAGGAGTTGACGCCCACGGAGATGAGGGACAGACCGATGGACAGCACGACCGTGCCGGTGACCACCGGCGGGAACAGCTTGCGCAGGGGCTTCAGGAAGACGCCCAGCACGCTCTCGAACAGGCCGCCCAGAATGGATGCGCCCATCATGGCGCCGTAGGCCGTGACGCCGCCGCCCATGGTGGCAGCCACGCTGTTGAACACGCCCAGAAAGCCCGAACTGGTACCCATGATGATCGGCACCTTGCCGCCCACAGGGCCGAGGCCGTACAGCTGCACCAGCGTGACGATGCCCGCCACGAACATGGCGTTCTGCAGCAGGCTCACCTGCAGGTCTGCGAACTCACCGCCCGCGAGGCCGCAGGCGCTGGTGATGATGAGCAGCGGGGTGAGGTTGCCCACGAACATGGCGAAGACGTGCTGCAATCCCAGCGGGACAGCGTGGCGCAGCGGCATTTTCGCCTCAAACTCGTATGCCGAATTTTCCAGTTCAGCGCTTTTTATCATATTCCTGGCTCCTTTACTTCACTTCAGGTTTTTGTAACAAGCATAGAAAATTATAGCAGACCGGAACCGGGAACGGTAGGGCTTTTTCGAGTTTTTATTCATATTTTCGTCATAAGTCGTACTTCTCACGCAGACCAAAGCCTCTCCCTTTGGGAGAGGCTTTGGCATTCCGCATCGCTTCCTGTATCTTTTTGTTGAAGTTTATGGTATACTTATTTTGCACCCGGTGCCCGCGCATTGACACCTGATCAACAGGACGGTGTGGGAAAAAAAACCTGCTGCTGTTGCAGAAGAACTTGTTTTTTCAAACTCTATGCCGACAAGCTGGAAAAACGGCGCTTTACCCAGAATGTCCAGCCGCAAAAAAAAAATTGCGGACTACTTTGGCATTACCGTTGAAGAGCTTATGGGCACAAAAAAAGAGCCCGCCGGGATGGGCGAGCTCGACAAACAGATGCAGGAAATTGTGGAGTTGCTTTTTGTTGTATCTATAATTTTGTGTTACAACAGCTATAAGCTGAAATCCAGAGGAAAGAGGAACATCGAATGAAAATTACAGAAAAATGCAAAGTTATTGTGGCGAGCAGCCTTGTGGCCGCTCTGATGACAGGTACTGCATTGCCCGCGCTGGCCGCCAGCCCCGCCGGGGACGTTCCTTTTGCGGTGCTTGCGCAGCAGAATAGTGCTGTAACGCCGGAGCAGGTAGAAGCGCTGATCAGCCAGATCGGTACTGTCACGCGCAGCAGACGCGCGGCAATCGTGGCCGCTCTGGATGCCTATAACCAGTTGGATGATGCAGGAAAAGCTGCTGTCACCAATTTTGGTGTGCTGGCAGAAGCACAGCAGATTCTTGGTATTCAGGATGCACTTGCAAAGTGCAATGTCAACTACGATGCAGTAGAAGACTGCTGGGCGATTACAACCCCGCATGATGACAGCATCGATAAGCGCAAGACGTGTGGCATTGGCCCCAACCTTTATATCTGGGACAAGGGGAACACGATTGTTTTCTGGGAAGATTTTACTTACATGGGCTCTTCCGAGCTGGATATCGATGACATCATTCTGCGCGGTGGAGATTATAAGTACACTTACATTTGCGATTATGATAACTCCGATTATGGATACGACAAAGAGCTTGGTAAATGGTTTGCATGGGCCACCTTTGAAATGGAAGACAGTGAAGTCGAATGGTTGCGAAACCTTTTGAGTGCCGATACCGTTATCATGCGTTTCGAGGGAACGGATTATAGCAAGTTTGATTACACATGGACGGAGCAGGACCGGCAGGCAATCACCGATATTATTGACCTCTATAATCTTCTGAAAGCAGTTACACCGGAAGTGCGTGAAAAAGCACTGCGTAACTAAAAGGAGCCCGGGTTGCGGTCGTCGCCGTTGCAAGTGGCTTGACGGATGGTTCACGGGCCGTAAGCACTAAATAAAGAAGACCCCCTTTTGGAGCTGGCACTCCAGGAGGGGGTTTTCTTTCGCTTTGGTGAGAGCAATGAACTACATTGCTTCTATCTTTTGTACTTTTGTTATATGCCATTCCCCGCAAAAGTCAAGCGCTGTGCAGAAAGTTTACAAGCCTGCCCTCTGTAGCAGCGCCCGCCCTTTTGCGCCATATCGGGCTTCGGGCGTCCAGTAGGAAGTTGCCCGACATGCCAAGGCCTCTCCCTCTGGGAGAGGTGTCGCCATAGGCGACGGAGAGGGCTACACTCCCGGCACCAGCAGTCTCCGCGCCTCGTCGAGGCGGGCGGTGCCGTCGGGGAGGTCGTTGGCGGCCAGCATCTGGCCGGGCGAGACGTGGTAGCGCCGGGCGATGGCGAACAGCTCCTCCCCCGGCTGGGCGTAGCAGATGCGGAGCGACACCTCCGGGTCGGCGGGGGCGAGGGGGTCGCCCAGCTCCACCGCCCCCACAAGAGAGGCCGTCTGCCGCGCCAGCACCGCGCCCTCGGCCCGGACGGTGAGGGACACATCCAGCGCGCCGCCCGCGCTGGCGCATTGCAGGTCCTGAACGCTCAGCCAGCACTCGGGGTAGGCGTCGGTGTCGGGCGGGAGGTCGGCGGGGAGGGGCAGGGCGTAGTCCAGCGCCTTTTCGTAGCACTCCATCTCCCCGAGGGTGTTTTCCGCAAAGGCCGACACCACGGCCCGGGCCGCGAGGAACGCTCTCCCCTCCTGCCGCGTCAGGCTCACCGGCCCGAAGGACGCGAAGCAGGCTAAAATATGCGCTCCTGCGTCGGGCAGAGGGCCGGAGCCCCGCAGCACCGTCGTCTCGTCCAGCGCGCAGTGCAGCGACTCGGTGGCGAGAGTCTGGGGCGTGAGGGTCGTCTCGAAGCGGGTGGAGAAGGCATCGGCCACGCATTGGAGCTGGTAGGGACGCCAGCCGCTCAGCCGCAGCATCGCCGTGGCCGTGAGGGTGGTGGAGGCCGCGCCGTCCTCGGTGGTCTCCCCTTCCGCCGCCGCAAAGCCCACCGGCTCCAGCACGCAGAGGCAGCGGCAGTCCTCGCTGAGGCCGTCGGCATCCAATATCTGGTTGAAGGGCAGGTCGGCGGTCTGGCTGCGGAGGGCGGCGTCCCCCTCGGCCCGCCATCCGCAGAGGACGTGCAAGACCCCCTTCGCCACGGCCTTGCCCTGCATCCGTTTCAGCTCCCTCACCTCGGCGGTGCCGGTGATGTCGAGGATGGCGGCAGGGGGCTTCGGGAAGGTCAGCGCCCCCTCGATGGTCACGAGCTTTTCGAGGGTGGCGGCCCGCCGCACCCCTGCCAGCGTGACCGGCTTCTGCTCGATGCCGCCCTCGCTGAGGGCCGTGATGACCTCGGTGGACAGCTGGGCGTGGACGCTCACCACCAGCCCGTAGGCCCCCCGCACCTCGATGCGGCGGGGGTTGACGGCCCGGCAGTTGAGGTATTCGGTCTGGCCCTCGACGCAGGCTGTCCACGCCGTGGCCGCGAAAGAGGGCAGCTCGAGGGCCTTGGTGAAGGGCAGCTTCTGCTCGGTCTGGCACAGCCCCGCCCCCTCTTCGCCCTGATAATACACGGTACAGCGCAAATATCCTTCCAGCGTCAGCCGCCCGGGGGCCAGCTGCTTTTGCAGCACCACCGGCTTTGCGAAGCACTTGACGATGCGCTGCACCGGCGGCAGATAGTCCGAGATCAGTAGTTCGGTCTCGAGGGGCAGCTCCGCCTTGGCGGTGCAGTCCGCACCCGCCGCAGGCAGAACGTCCCGGAACACTTTCAGCTCCATGGTGATGCTCCTTTCCTGTCCTTGCTCTGATGAGAGTGTATGCGGAGCAAAGCCGGGCTATGCCCTGCCCAGCCCACAGGCGCAAAAAGGCCCCCTCAGAGGGGCCTCTGAGGGGGCTTTGGGGAGAGCTTATCCGTTCCGACGCCGGGGCATCACCAACTGAGCTCCCAGAGCGCCACCACGGCCAGATAGGTCTCGCCGTCCTTGGTAAAGGTTCCGGCAAAGAGATCTACTTTACTGTTCTCTTTTCTGTTACCCATATTAGTTTTCACAAACCAATATCCATTCAACTCGCTCTTATAGGTCGGTAGGTTCGATACCGAGGGCTGGCCCGGCTCTACTTCCGCAGCGTCCTTACCGAAGGTGCCGCCATCGCCATGAGTATACTCAGCCCAGTAGAGCGTTCTGTCCTCCGAGATCGCCGGGACTGCATCTGCGCTGGTCGGAGACAGCTTCATCACATCGATACACATCCCGCTCCAGTTCTGCGGCAACTGGTTTTTTGCCACCTCGTTCAGGGCCGTCTGCCCTTCGGCGTTCAGTGCATTCTTGTCGGCATCCATCATGGTGGCAGCATTCAGCTTGCCCACCACCTCCTCAAGGGCCTTCCGGCTCCTGTCGGTGAAGACATCTGCTTTTTTGAGCCCTAAGCGGTCCATGATCTGGCTTTTCAGCCCATTGTAATCCTTGTCATTGAGCTCCTCCAGATTCACGCCGTTGCCCCGGGAGGCGCTGCCGCTGCCGCCCCCAAAGAACCAGTCGTAGAGGGCATCCAGCGGGGTGCAGGCGGTGAGGGTCACTGCGGTCATCACGCCCGCGAGGGCGAGGGCAAGGAATTTTTTTCGTTTCATGGTCGTATCCTCCTTTTTCCAGGGTGTTTTTGATACTTCCATTATACGTAATGTAGTTCTTAAACTGCCAATACTTGCTT
>ENA-UEYF01001763-UEYF01001763.1-human-gut-metagenome-genome-assembly--contig:-NODE-1763-length-16399-cov-5.526774_pt1 | contig 16399 bp, 16 predicted proteins | sample MGYA00242902_ERZ507920 | MGnify/ENA primary metagenome ERZ507920 (study PRJEB26167, sample SAMN06115402) | human gut metagenome | host: Homo sapiens | place: China:Jiangxi | collected 2016-07-05...
ATTGGCAACTCAAAAATCAAATTTCAAACTTAGGATAAGACTTATTGAAATAAGAATTCACATTGGTTTTATCATTGATTCGATGAAAGCGATTTCCTCATCTGTCAGAGAGTATTTGATATAGAGTTGCTGATCTATCTCAGTAATAGCCTTGTTCCAGTCAATATCACTTGAAGATGTGAAGTTTTGCAAAGGGACAAGACGGTAAACACTCTGTGTAGCGTGCTGTGAGATTTTTAGAGGCGCAACAAGTAAATGAAAGAATTTTGTGTTAATATACTTCTCTGCATTTTCGACTTCTGCCCATGTGTCAAACGGCCCCACCATAAGATAAGTCTCAAAACATACAGATCGATGTTCTGGAATGAACGGTTTTAGCCTGTCTTCTCCAATTCGACCATTGCCCCAAGCACATGGTATAAACAACTTTGGCTTTTCAATAAGTGAAAGCCCCTCATTCACTTTATCAATATCAAGATACCCAACACCATCTTTTCGCCAACCAAAATAATAATATGCGACATCCGTCACTTTGTTGCGAGATAATGAAAATTTTGGTTTAACCTGAATATAAGTCCCTGTAGCTCGAATATCTAAACCGAAAGGGTCTCGTGAACTTACAATAGAATCAAATGTTGCCATTGTTTTCTTCCGAACTTTCTCTACAATAGACACTGCTTCGTTATGTCTAATGAAAGAATCCATCCCTGTCATTACGAGAGGTCTATCAGCGATTGATACAGTTCCGTTAGGAGTCTGGGAGACTACATGACAATTTCCGTAGTAACCTTTATCCCAACGGAAATACATAATTCCTCCTTTTATCTCAACATTGGAGAAGCATGCTCTTGCATCAAAATAATCGTGTATGAGTGATAATTGCTTGTCTGCTAACATCGTTTTACGAAACTCATCAACACCACGACCTCCTGCAAACCATCGTGCAGGCATAATCAATGACATGTGCTTAGGCGAAAGTCTCTTTGATATATCAACAAAGAAATTATAGACGGGAGAGGCACTTGCACCAGCTGCGTCCTTCATAACTTGATACGGCGGATTGCCAATAACCACATCAAACTTAAAATCCTTACTCATAACACCCTCGCTCCCTTCACCGTCCAGCATATCCTTAAACTGTAAAACCTTGCCTGTAGACCAATTTTTAAGCTTGCAATAAACACCGTTATGCAAATCAATGTTATCCTTCAAACAGCCTTGGCACTTTTGGCGCTCGTCCTCATCCACATCACAAGGACTCACACTGCGCTTTAAGGTGCGTGCGCTGAAATCCTTTGCCGCAAACAGGTTAGGCGTTACCGCCTGCCGTTCTTTTTTATAATCATGGCAGCTATTGGGTACAACAGCCTTCAAGCCATCCATCTGCCAAATGTTCCACGAAATTATTTCCGCAAAATGCTCCAGCATTTCCATGTTCAAAGCATCTCCAAACTTGGCAGCGTAATAATCCGCAACAGTGAACAGCAAATTTTCCCTTGCCAGCAAAATGTTGTCGCCAGCCCATTCAAAGCCATAAATACTGCGCACTGCCAGTGTTGTCAGCTCCAGCCAACGTTTTTTGGCTCTTGCCTTGTCTTTGAAATTGCGGGTACGCTCGTTAATTACACGCAGCTTTCTGTCAAGCAGGCCTATACGCTTTTCCAGAGGCACTATTTCGCCCGTCATGGTATCGTAACGGCTGGCAAGATACGGTGCTTCACCGCAGGTAATTTCCAAACGCTTACTGCCAATATAAGCTCTCCAGCCATCAGCACCATCTTCACTTGGAAAAGCAATTTTGCCCTCAGTCGCCTGCCAATCTGTTCCATTTTCGGTATTAAAGACGTTTTCACGTCCAAACCAAGCATTATCCGCAAGGTTATTCTGCTTGTTGCAAATCCACAAAGGGGTGAACACTTCTGCCATGTTGCGGGTGCGCGCTCCCTGCTCTTCCTTGCTTTTGAGGGCGCGCGGTTTAATCAAATTGCCATGAGCACCGGTAATCGCCGGTAAGGTAATTTCATCATCTGCAGCAAAGCCAATGCCAAGATCTTTGTAATCATCTGTCGCCCAAAGGATGTTTTTACCTGTACTACGGTCCTTAAGCAGGATAAGCAATATATTTTTATCTAATTCTGCTAAAGCTGTTTCCTGCACATCAGCAGGCGTTTGTTGTTCTTGGCACACAAAAAAACCTCCCAGGCTGAGAAAATTTGCATCAAATTTCCCCAGCCCCGGAGGTTGGAAAGTTTATTTTAACTACCGCCCGAAAATGTCCCCGGGGGGGAGTTGAATGTCTATTATTTAATTTTAGCACAAAAAAATTAAAGCGTCACGCATTTTCAGTTAATTCTTGCGAAACTTGTTCTACCAAGCCAACTCTCCCTCAATCCTCCCCCTTCCTGCTCCACTTCCTCTGCGTCACCCGCGCCAGCTCCTGCAGCAAATACTCCGGTCGCACCTCAAAAATAGCAGCCATCTTAAAAAAATTCTCCATAGTCAAAGGCAGCCAACTGTTTTCAATCCTGCTCAGCGTAATACGTGACATCCCCAACAGCTTCGCCATATCCTCCTGTTTAATGCCCCGAGCCGTGCGGTACGAGCCTATCAGCACTCCCAGCTCCAAAAGCTCCTCGGAAAAATCAAGCTCCCCAACCTCCTGCGCCTGAAAAGTTCTGCGTCTTTTTAGCATACTGTCACCTCAAAATATCACTATTTTGCTAACAGCGTATTACAAAACGAGCAGTGAAAACGTATATGTAGCATATCTGATACATTTATGAATCTTTTAAATTTTCTGTGATACAATAGCCACAGCAAGACTTGATGCAGTACAGCACAGAATTCTGCCATACGCGGTCAACGAACCGCCACAGAAAGGAACTGGCGAAAATAACCAATCAACCAAACAAAATCCATAATACGGAGCGTTACACTCCGAAAGAACTAAAGGAGCTGATCCTTGCTGCACAAGCAGCAGACGAAAAGGCTATCGAATCGCTTTGCGAAACCTTTAAGCCGCTTATACTCAAGGAAAGTCATTACCCAAGCATCTTCGATATTTTAGGCGAGGATGCGGTCAACACTGCCTGGGTTATCTTTTTGCAATTTATAAAAAAATATAACGGTAATGATTTTGTACATCTGCCGGGACTTATTCAATGTCATTTGCGCTATGAGCTTATGCATACAGCCTGCAGGCAGAACTATTGCAGTAAAGAAACATCCTTGGAAAAAGCCTTGGAATATCTGGGCTATTCTCCCCTAGATGCACCAACCTTTAACATGGCACTCAAACAGGCTATGACAAGACTTACCGACAAGGAGCAAATTGTTTTACGCTATTGCTACGAAGCCAGACTTACGCAGGAGCAGACAGCAATAAAATTAGGATGCAGCGAACGCAGTATACGTCGTTATCATGCAAAAGCATTACATAAACTAAAGCAAATATTGGATTAACATCAGAGGCGTTCTACCGCAGTATAGGTAGAGCGCCTTTTGCTTACGCTATACTTCTAGCGTACTTTACGTCTATCCTTTAGGTAGTATTATTTAGAACAAGGTTACTACTAGCTTGCGCTAGTAGTTTTTATCACCGCAGAAGAAATAAAGACCGAAAGAAAAATATTAAAAAGAAAGTGAGAAAAAAGAAGATTCACTTATACAATGGGGCATTTTTGCTCAAAGCGGACAAGCGAACGCAATAATTTTTAAAAAACTTTTTCAGCCACTTTTATTGGCACGTAAGAAAATCCCAAGGACGAAGATTTTTAAAATATTATCAAAAAAATTTTTCTCAGGCTGTCCGCTTTTGTCATTTTAGGCCCATTGTATAAGTGAGAGGCAAAAACAACACGCTCCCGCCTCTTGCCGAAAACAGAATCCGGATATGTAAGTAAGCGCATGGGAGAAAAAATACAAAGGAGCTTTTTGATATATGCTTGTAACAAATCCCCGCAGAATTAATCATGAACAGCTGCGAATCTTGGCTAGAAATGCCAAAGGCGGTATCACTCACATCTATCTGCATTGGACGGCAGGAACCTACGACCAGGTTTTTGATGATTACCACATCAACATCGGCGAGCAGGGCGAGCTTTACCTCACCTGCAATATGCTGCGCGAATATAAGTCGCACACCTGGCGTCGCAACAGTCGCTCCATTGGCGTCACTCTCTGTTGCGCTAAGGATGCAATCCTTGCCTACAAATGCAATCCTGTGTTTGGCGCATATCCACCGACTGAACTTCAAGTGGAACAGATGGCGATAGTAGTCGCTATCCTGTGTCATGAGCTGGAGCTGGAAATCAATAATGATACAGTTCTGACGCATGCCGAAGCAGCCAGTCGCGACCAATATGGTCCCGGTCAAGGTGATCCCGATATGCGCTGGGATTTGTACATGCTCAAAGGCATGCCGGAAACGAGGGCCCTGCGCCCGGGAGGCGTGCTGCTGCGGAAAAAAGCTTTGGCGTATTTGCACAGTATGCTCAGGGATAAGCTGTTGCAACCGCATGAACCCAAGGTGGAGCAGCCCGAGCTGCTGGCGGCGTAAGGGATTGACAGAGCCTCTCTGCTACCGAACTTTTTATCTCTCACAACCCTTCCGTCTACTCGCTACGCTCGTAGCCACCTCCCCTTTCAGGGGAGATATAACCTACTTGCGAAACGCAATTCTTAAAATCACCACTAACCCATATATGCTCCCTGAAAGGGAGCTGGCATCGCCGAAGGCGATGACTGAGGGTTGGCGTAAAAAACACTAAGGAGTGATCCTCATGGAATTTGACAGACTTCTCTCCGCTGCTGCGGATTATGGTTTCCCCATGCTCGTCAGCTCGTATCTTCTGGTCCGTATGGAAGGCAAAATCGAAAAGCTGAGTGCCAATATCGACACCTTAACCCGCGTATTGCAGGAAAGACTTGTGATGCAATTTCCATATGTACAGCAGTAAACAGTATATACAAGCAAAAATATACTAAGAACTAATCATATGGCACAGGGGCTGTCGTACACATCATGCGGCAGCCCATCTTTATAGAAAACAAAAGCCCCCGGACATAAAAGTCTGAGGGTTTTCTTCATTATATATAGTGATTTATGGCAAGCATCCCCTACAGGAGCGGAATGGAACCGGCAAGCTGTCTATCCTAAAGCAAAACTAAAAGGCCATTAGTATCATAAAAGGCAAAAAAAGTCCTGCGCAGCATCTGAAATGCACGCAGGACTATGAAACTTGTTATGAAATTTTCGGCTTACAGGTCTTCCCCGTCTTGCTGAATCGCACCCTTAACCTTGTTCATGCGCTGCCATACATAGGCAACAGCAACAAGCGCAACACCGATACCGTCGGTAAATACGCCCGGGATAATCATGCAGATACCGCCAACGAGGAACAGGATACGCTGCGGAATGTTCAGCAGATTGTTGCAGAAACCAATCATCGCCATGGAAGCACCCCACATACCTACAATCGCGGTGAAGGCGCTGTAGCAGATGGTGAACGGAGTTGCGTTGATCATCAGCAGTTCAGGTGCCAGTACGAAGATGTACGGAACGATGAACGCTGCAATCGCCAGCTTAGCAGCGATAACGCCGGTACGCATCGGGTTAGCACCGGCAATACCTGCTCCGGCATAAGCAGCCAAGGCAACAGGCGGTGTAACGTCGGCAACGATACCGAAGTAGAATGCGAACATGTGCGCTGCCAGCACCGGTACATTCATCTGCACCAGAGCAGGCGCTGCAATGGTAGAGGTAATTACATAGTTAGCCGTTGTCGGCACGCCCATGCCAAGAATCAGAGAAGTGATCATGGTGAAGAACATTGCCGGCAGCAGATTACCGCCTGCCAAATCCAGCAAAGCAGTAGCAATCTTCAGGCCAACGCCGGTTTTGGTAACAACGCCGATGATGATACCTGCGGTAGCACAGGCAATCAGTACGCCAAGCACGCCCTTGGAGCCGTCAATAAGGCCTTGGACGATTTGCTTGAAGCCGATGCGGGTGGATTTACGCAGGCAGGCGCAGACGATGGTCAGCACGATGGCTGCCAATGCGGCACGCATCGGAGTATAACCGCTTACGAGCAGGTAAACGATAACGATTAACGGAATAGCCAGATGGCCTTTTTCGAGGAACAGTTCCTTGAACTTTGGCAGTTGGTCACGCGGAGTGCCCTTCAGGCCGAACTTTTTAGCTTCGTAGTGAACGCCCAGCCATACGCCGATGTAGTACAGCATTGCCGGGATAACGGCAGCCTTAACAACATCAAAGTACGGAACGCCTACAAACTCTGCCATCAGGAAGGCAGCAGCGCCCATAACAGGAGGCATCAGCTGACCGCCGGTAGAAGCAGCAGCCTCAACAGCGCCCGCAAATGCCGGACGATAGCCAAGCTTTTTCATCATCGGTATAGTGAAAGCACCGGTGCCGGCAACGTTACCAACGGAGCTGCCGGAAACAGTACCCATGAGCCCGGAGGACAATACGGCAACCTTCGCCGGTCCGCCTGCTGCCCAGCCTGCGATAGCATTGGCAATATCAATGAAGAATTTGCCCAGGCCGGTGGTTTCCAAGTAAGCACCGAAGAGAATGAACAGATAAATGAAGGTAGAAGATACACCCATAGGCGTACCGAAAATACCCTCGGTAGTGAAGAACAGATGGTCAAACATTTCCTGCACGCCAACGCCGCGATGCGCCAGAATACCGGGAACGTAAGGACCTAAGAAGGCGTACAGCATAAAGCAGAAGGCAACGATAATCATCGGCCAGCCTACTACGCGGCGCGCTGCTTCAAATACCATAATCGTACCGATAAGGCCGACGATGAAGTCGGTTTCCGTATTCATGCCGGCACGCAGCACCAGCTCCTGATAGTTCACAACCAGATACATGGCAGTACCTGCGCTGAGCAGTGCCAGGAAGGCATCAAAGGGATGCATCTTGCTGCGGGACCAGGAATGTCTGGACGGATACAGCAGGAAAATCAATAAAAAGCCGAAGGCTAAGTGAATAGCGCGCTGCAGATGCGCATCAAGCACACCGAAGGTGGCTGTATATAATTGGAAAAGTGCAAACAGAATACAGATTGCGGAAATAATTTTACCCCACACACCTGTAAGCTCACGCTTGTCTGATTCCTTGTCAAATTTTTGCAATACCTCTTCTGCTGAAAGCTCTTTTACTTTCTTTTCTTTTTCAGACATGGGTATCAGCTCCTCTCATTTAATATAATAAAACCTAAAAGTACCGTTCCAGCCAGTACTGATATCGATACATGACCTTCACTGTTACCGCAGTCCCCTGCCCGTACAGAGCAATCAGATCGTAGCTGTCGCCGCCATGGACAATGTGCGGCATTGCCTGCTCGGATATACGCAGGGCTACCTCCTTATAGGGACGGTTCATCTCCATATCAAACTTGCCGTCGGCAGTCTGCGTCAGCTTGCCGTCGGCAGCGGAATAAGGATAACCCCAACCCAGCGAGGAAAAGCGGGTGTGCGTCATGGTCATGTTATTTGCGCCGTTAACCCTGAAATAATCATTCCAGGCAGTTTTTTCCACCGAATGCGTCAGGCTGATGTACCATTCATCACCTGCCGCTGTGGCAAAAGTAACAGCTCCCGAAGTTCCCTCAGGTATAATCGCCACCACCAGGCGCGTACTATACCACCCCAAAAGCATTAACACAACGCTTACAATAATTACTAAATTCTTTACTGGGAAAAAAGACCGGCCACCGGCAAACGCCGGTTTCCGGTCTTTGAAGTTCGGCATCATTTAAAATCCTTATTTTTCGTTAAAGAATTTTTCAGCACCCGGGTTCAGCTTAATGGACATGCCGTCTTTAGCAGTATCTTTGCTGATAGCATTTGCTGCGGAGTGAGCGGATTTCATACGGTCAAGGTTGCCGTACAGAGCTTTAGCGATTGCATAAGCGGTGTTTTCGTCCATCTTATCGGTTACTGCCAGCATGCATTTTACTGCTACTGCGGTAACGTCAGCATCCTGCTTCGGATAAGTACCGGCTTTGATAACCAGCTTGGTGTAGAACGGATATTTTTTGATCAGAGCGTCAGCCTTGTCAGCATCAACCGGAACCAGTACAACGTCGTTCTGAGTTGCGATATCCTGAATAGCAGCAGTCGGATGGCCTGCGGTTATGAAAGCAGCATCAACGTTGCCGTCTTTCAGAGCACTTGCAGCTTCACCGAAGGACAGGTATTGAACCTTAATATCATCATATTTAATGCCATATGCTTCCATAATCTGGCGAGCGTTAGCTTCGGTACCGGAGCCTGCAGCACCTACAGCGATGCGTTTACCTTTGAAATCAGCAACAGATTTGATACCGGATTTTTTCAGGGTAACAATCTGTACAGTTTCCGGATACAGAGTTGCAAGACCTTGCAGGCCGGCAACCTGTTTGCCTTTGAACATTTCAGTGCCGTTGGCAGCATAGTAAGCAATATCATTTTGAATAAAAGCAATTTCAACCTTGCCTTGGCTGAGCAGGTTTACGTTAGCTACGGAAGCGCCGGTAGATTGTGCGGAAGCATTGGTACCCGGAATATTTTTATTCAGGATATCAGCCAAAGCACCGCCTAACGGGAAGTAGGTACCGGAGGTACCGCCGGTAGCAATGTTGATAAATTTTTGTGCAGCAGGTTTTTTATCATCTTTCTTATCTCCACCGCCGCAGCCGGCAATCATAGTAGCCATAACCATGATACCAAGTAAAAAAGCCAAGAGTTTTTTCATAAGAGTTCCCCTCCTTTAATATACATATGTGCTAAGATAACAAAATTGACGCAGCAACATATCGTTATTCTTCTTATTCGTCAACATTTTGTAAATTCCTGCTAAATTTTTGATAGAAGCGTCATGTATACAGAATACATTGGCATAAAAATGCAGATTCTATGAAAAATTCTTGCTGTTTTTTGATTATTAATACAGTTTTTTTGCATAAATCGCTGTGAAATCATTTCATTATAGATTCATTTTGCTTATTTCCGTAATCTATGTTACAATAATAGCGTTATGTTTATTGCTTTTTCAGATAAAGCGAGAGTCATCAAAAACATCTTTTTAAGGAGTGAATAATATGAGTTCTGGAGCTTATTCTTTAAGACTCGCTCGTACCCTGTACGAAAATGTTTATCATGCTATGCTGTACAATGAAAACCAACAGCCTATCGGTGATCTGGAAATTATTCCGAACATCCCTCTCGACCGCAGCCAGGTTCCTGAGGATGCACCGGAAGTACCGGCTTATCTGCTGGTAATCGTAAAAGACGCTGATATCAACAAGGACAACCTGATTGATTTCGAAGAGCGCGCTTCCTATGCTCTGCTGAAACGTTTCTCCACCGAGGTTATCAACTTCCAGCACTGCAAATTCTACTATCCGTCCCCTGCCTTCATTTTTGAACAGCCGGACGCAGTAAACGGTGGCACTGAGCCCATGCCGCTGCAATAATTTAAACCGAAAAACTCCGCTCCCTGCTGCCTGTGCAGTAAGGAACGGAGTTTTTTTGTGCCCAAACTTTTGTGATTAAGCCTCCGCAGCTGCCTTGGCAACCGCTTCGGACATACTCTTGACGTATTCGTAAACGTGCTCGGGAGAAGCCTCGCCGTATTGTGCCACGATTTTTTCAATCGCACTGCCTACAATAGCGCCGTCACTGGCCTTAGCCATCTTGTACGCCTGCTCGGGAGCAGCGATACCGAAGCCGACAGCCACCGGAATATCGGTAGCCTTGCGCACCTCTGCCACAATGCCGTCGATATCGGTAGTGATGTTGCTGCGCACGCCGGTAACGCCTAAGGAAGAAACTACATATACATAGCCTTGGGCAACAGCGGCGATTTTCTGGATGCGGTCCTTGGAGGTAGGCGCAATCAGCGGCACCAGGGCAACGTTATGCGGTTCGCTGAACGGACGCATCTCCTCGCGCTCCTCGTACGGTATATCCGGTATGATGACGCCGTCTACACCTGTTTCTTCGCAGCGAGTGAAGAATTTTTCCGCACCGTAGGCATAAATCGGGTTAGCGTAGGTCAAAAATACCAGCGGTACCTGTGTTTCCTTGCGAAGCTCCGCTACGAGGTCAAAAATTTTATCGGTAGTAGTGCCTGCCGCCAACGCACGCATATCCGCTTTTTGGATAACCTCGCCCTCAGCCACGGGGTCGGAGAAGGGAATACCGAACTCAATTAAGCCTGCACCGCCCTTAATCATGGCTCTCACCAGCTCCTTGGTTGTAGCAAGATTGGGATCGCCTGCGGTCACAAAGCCGATAAATACCTTTTTCTTTTCGTCAAATGCCTTTTGTATTCTATTCATGTAAATCAACTCCCATATAACGTGCGATTGCGGCAACGTCCTTATCACCGCGGCCGGAAATATTTATAACCATAATCTTATCCTTCGGCAGAGTGGGTGCCAGCTTCATAGCGTAGGCTACGGCATGCGCACTTTCGATTGCCGGGATAATGCCTTCTGTTTTAGAAAGATAGTTGAAGGCGTCAACCGCCTCCTTATCGGTAGCAGGAACGTATTCCGCACGGCCGATGTCGTGCAGATAAGCATGCTCGGGGCCGATGCCGGGGTAATCAAGACCGGCGGAGATGGAATAAACCGGAGCAATCTGGCCGTATTCATCCTGAAGGAAGTAGCTCTTCATGCCGTGGAAGATGCCCAGCTTGCCGTTAGCCATGGTTGCGGCGTTCTTGGGATTGTCTACGCCCAGGCCTGCAGCCTCTACGCCGATTAAGCGCACGTCCTTGTCCTCGATGAAGTCGTAGAACATGCCCATAGCATTGGAGCCGCCGCCTACGCAGGCCACCAACACATCAGGCAGGCGTCCTTCCTTTTCCAGCATCTGCGCCTTGATTTCCTCGCCGATGATCTTCTGGAAGTCACGCACAATTTCCGGATACGGATGCGGGCCCATAACGCTGCCCAGAACATAGTAGGTATCCTCAACGCGTTCGGTCCATACGCGCAGCGCTTCGTTTACGGCATCCTTCAAGGTACCGGTGCCGCTGCTTACAGGCACAACCTTCGCACCTAAAAGCTCCATGCGGAACACGTTGAGCGCCTGACGCTCGCAGTCCTCCTTGCCCATGTACACAACGCATTCCATGTTCATCAGCGCCGCTGCGGTAGCAGTCGCAACACCGTGCTGGCCTGCGCCGGTTTCGGCAATAACACGCTTTTTGCCCATCTTCTGCGCCAGCAGAATCTGCCCTAATACGTTGTTGATTTTATGAGCGCCGGTGTGGTTCAAATCCTCGCGCTTCAGATAAATCTTGCAGCCACCCAAGTCCTTGGTCATCTTCTCCGCATAATACAAGAGGGACGGTCTGTTGGCATATTCGCGGTACAGGCGCGCCAGCTCCGCCTTGAATTCGGGATCATTTTTAAATTTTTCATAAGCAGCCTCTAATTCCAGAACTGCGTTCATCAAAGTTTCCGGCATGTATTGACCGCCGTGAATACCATATCTACCTTTTGTCATCGTTATCTCTCCTTACCTCCGCTATAAATGCGGCAATTTTTTCCGAGTCCTTGAACCCTTCTGTTTCTACGCCACCGCTTACATCTACGGCAAAGGCGTTACTGTTTTTCAATACATCTGCAACATTCGCTGCCTCAAGACCGCCTGCGATAAAATACGGCTTCTTGATTTTTTCATCTGCCACCAGCGCTAAATCAAAACGCTTACCAGTGCCGCCGTACTGCCCCTTGGTATAGGTATCAAAGAGCAGGTAATCGCAGGGATAGGCTTGCAGATTTTCAAAGGAGCCTGCATCCTTCACGCGGACTGCTTTGATAATCGGCAGCTCCGTCTGCAGCCGCAGCCTTTCGCAATAGGCCGCATCCTCGTCACCGTGCAGCTGGATGACGTCTATCGTCCTGCTTTCGGCCAAGCGTATAATCTTATCCATCTCGGCGTTGACAAAAACGCCGACCGCCTTAATCTGCGGGTTAAGCATTGCCTTCAGCTGTGCTGCCTGCTGCTCCGTCACCTCGCGTTTGGTCTTGGCAAAAACGAAGCCTATATAATCCGGCAGCAACCTGTTGACGCATTCTATATCCTGTGCACGCTTCAGGCCGCAGATTTTAACCTTTACCTTACGCATCACGCATCTCCTTCAGCATCGCCGCCGCATCAGCGCTGAGCATCAATGCCTCGCCCACCAGCACCGCCTGCACGCCTGCCTGCTTCAGCGCCTGTGCATCGGCCGCGCATTGAATGCCGCTTTCCGCTACGAAAAGCTTGCTTGCGGGAATCGCATCCCTCAGGCGCAGGCTGTTTAGCGGGTTCACGCTGAAATCCTTGAGATTGCGGTTGTTCACGCCGATGATTTCCGCTCCCGCCGCCAGTGCCTGCTGCACCTCGCCTGCAGTGTGCGCCTCCACCAAAGCGCTCAGCCCCAGCTCCTGCACCTGCGCCAGGTATTCGCCCAGCTGCGCTGCACTCAGCAGGCTGCAGATAAGCAGAACAGCGTCGGCTCCGATGCATTTGGCCTCGTAAATCTGGTACTCATCCAACGTAAAATCCTTCCGCAGAAGCGGCAGCTCCACTCTTTGGCGCACCGCCTGCAGGTAAGCATCGCTGCCCTGAAAGAACTTCGGCTCCGTCAGGCAGGAGATGGCTGCTGCGCCGCCTGCCTCGTACTCTGCAGCCTTGCGCAGGTAGATGTCCGTAAAGTCTGGAGCAATGATGCCCTTCGAGGGGGATGCCTTCTTCAGCTCGGCGATGACACTCAGGCCGGGGGCAGCAAGCGCTGCCCTGAAATCCTTGCCCTGCGGTCTGCCCTCTGCCTCATCACGCACCGCGTAAAGGCTTTTGTGCGCTTTGAGCGCCCGCACACGCTCCTTGGTATATTCCGCAATCTCATCTAAAATCATAATCTAACCTCTTTAATCAGCTTATTTATTGCTCAGCTCAATCAGCTTTTCCAATGTCTGCAGCGCCTTGCCGCTGTCAATCAGCTCTGCCGCCAGCTTCACGCCATCCGCAAAGCTTGCAGCCTTGCCGCCGATATACAGGCTGGCGCCGGCATTCAGCAAAACTGCATTGCGTTTCGGTCCCTGCGCTCCCGCCAAAATGTCGCGCGTAATCTTAGCATTTTCCTCCGGCAGACCGCCTACCAGATCAGCCTTGGTGCAGCGCTCCAGGCCGAAGTCCTCAGGCTTGATAACGTAATTTTTCATCCAGCCGTCCTTGAACTCGCAAACGGTAGTAGGTGCGCTCAGCGAAATCTCATCAAGTCTGTCCTGACCGTAAACCACCATGCCACGCTTAACTCCCAGGTTCATCAGTACCTGCGCCAACGGCTGAACCAGATACTCGTCATACACACCCAAGAGCTGCATCTTCGGGCTGCCGGGGTTCGTCAAAGGTCCGAGTATATTGAATACGGTGCGGATGCCCAGCTCCTTGCGGATAGGTCCTACATATTTCATCGAGGTGTGGTATTTCTGTGCGAAGAAGAAGCACATGCCAACTTCCTTTAACAGCTCCACACATTTTTCCGGGTCCTGCTGAATGTTCACGCCCAACGCCTCCAGGCAATCCGCGGTGCCGCATTTGGAGGAAGCGGCACGGTTGCCGTGCTTAGCAACCTTCATGCCGCCTGCCGCAGCAACCAGAGCGGAGGTTGTGGAGATGTTGAAGCTGTTGGAGCCGTCACCGCCGGTACCGACGATTTCAAAAATGTCCATGCCCGTTTCACATTTCAGTGCGTGGTCACGCATCGCAGCGGCACAGCCGGCGATTTCATCGGTAGTTTCCGCCGTGGTGCTCTTGGTAGAAAGCGCTGCCAGAAAGGCCGAATTCTGCGTTGCACTTGTTTCACCGCTCATAATCTCGTTGATTACGTCATAAGCTTCGTTATAGGTTAAGTCCTCTTTGCCGACGATTTTTACAATAGCTTCTTTAATCATTTTAATTCCTCCCATAGTTTACGCTAACATTCTACGAGAAGGTCTATCACAGTTTTGTTATACAAAAAAGCCTGTCCTGAAGCTGCTTAGCTTTTCCTAAGCAATTCCAAGGACAGGCTGTAAATACTTATACCTGCGGTACCACCTTGTTTCGCCGCTATCGCGACGCGCTCTCGCAGAGTGCCATCACACTCCTCACCTTTAACGCCGGTGTTGCGTTGCCGAATACTCTCGCCGAAGCGATTTGACAGCACCCTCAACGGTCCATTTATCAGCCTGCATCTCTATCCGGCTTCCACCTGCCCGAACTCTCTGTAAGCGCATCTGCTGACTTGATCTCCGTCTCAACGGTTTGTGGTCTTTTTTGAAGTTGTGCCTAGTGTAACACTCTACATTGATAGAGTCAAGAAAATATTACACTTTGCGTACTTCCGATTATTTTGCAGTAAATAATGTAAAGCAGGTTACAGTTTCAAAATAACTGCGCAACAGCAAGCAATGCAACCATTACGCAAGTTTTTCTTCTCCAAACGAAAAACTTCTTATTTTTAAGCATTGTTTCTTCTGCAGGCGAAAAACTTTTGGATGTAGGAAGCAATATAACTACTTGACTCAATTTTCTTCCAAAAGAAAATCTATGATATTCTTTTGCTCAATCCCATCCTCACCCATAGGGAATTCATCAAGAGTAAGCACATACTTCGGATAGCTGTCATTAATCTTTTTTAGCGGAGCAAACTCACGCTCATATGTTTTTTCATCTAAAACCGTTGCTGATACTTGATAATAAATGCGCTTATCCTCTTTTTGAGCAATGAAATCTACTTCGAGCAAATCTAATTTGCCTATGCTGACCTGATATCCTTTTCGCAAAAGCTCCAGATAAACAATATTTTCAAGAATATGTCCGATATCGCGAGTGCGTTCACCCAATAAAAGGTTACGCAAGCCTATATCAACGATATAATATTTTTCCAGTGATTTCAAAAACTCTTTCCCTTTGATATCATAGCGATTTGCTTCATACAAAATAAAAGCATCTTTTAGTGCTCGAATATAGTTATCAATAGTCCCTTATTTAGTCCTTCTGGCATTACTGTTCAAGGTATCAGCTATTTTTTTAGTTGAAACTATATTTCCTATATTATCAAATAAAAATCGTATTACATCTTCCAAGAGCTTTACGTCTGAAATCCTCTTGCGTTCAACTATATCCTTAAGTAAAACAGTGTTGAATATACCTCTAAAGTATTCCAAGCGAACTTCTTTGTTATCAATAGTTGCAGCATAAGGAAAGCCACCATTAAGATAATATTTATTAAACGCCGTCTTTTTATCTCCACCGACTAATTCCCAATACTCCTTAAACGACAACGGTAGTATGCTCAGTTCAATATACCTTCCAGACAACAATGTAGATAATTCACCAGAAAGCAAATATGCATTAGAACCAGTAATATAAATATCTACATCATCACGTAAGAACAAACTGTTGATAGCCTTTTGAAACTCAGGAACAATTTGTATTTCATCTAAGAATATGTAATTTTTTTCATTAGGGGATAAGTTTTCCAGGATATGATTATATAAAGCATGATAATCCTTAAGACTTTCCCAACGCAAATCTTCAAAATTTATATATTGACAGCATGAAGGATGCACACCACTGCTCACTAAAAAATCTCTATACATTTCCAGCAGTGTCGACTTACCGGAACGACGCACACCTGTAATAACCTTGATAATCTTTTTATCTCGCATCAATTTTAGTTTTTCCAAATATGTCTGACGTACAATCATACAAATCCTCCTCTCCCAACCTACCATTATACTTCTTTGTCCTTTATATCATAACAGAAAGAATAATCCTACGCAAGTTTTTTCTTCTCCATGAGAAAAACTCATCAAAAATCCAAAGTTTTCCTTTTATAAACGAAAAACTTCTGAATTTCAAGTACTTTTTCTTTTATAGGCGAAAAACTTTGGAGTTAAAAATTTCTTTATACAAGCGAAAAAAGGCGGTGCACTCACACCGCCCCAAGGTTTCAGGTTAAACTTACTATTTCATACACGCATCACGCGGCAGTCCCAGCTGCTCGCAGATGTCGCCCCATTTTTGCTGACGTGTCTTCATTGCCAGCAGCTCCTCCACGCTCTTGTCGCAGTGGCGCGCCAAGAACATTGCGCGCTTCACCTGATGCGAAGCATAGCCCATGCGCATGTACTTGTCTACCAGCTTTTTATCCAGGCCAAACAAACGGTGGATGCGGTCAACCTTGTACTCATGCTCGGCACGCGCCAGCTTCTCCGGCGTCAGCCCCAGCAGATAATCAACGCGCGTCCACACGTATTTCAATGACGTGACGGCAGAAATGTATCACATCCGAAACCTCGGAATGGGATATGCATTCTTCAGAAACAAGTTTCTC
>ENA-UEYF01001776-UEYF01001776.1-human-gut-metagenome-genome-assembly--contig:-NODE-1776-length-16315-cov-4.032147_pt1 | contig 16315 bp, 7 predicted proteins | sample MGYA00242902_ERZ507920 | MGnify/ENA primary metagenome ERZ507920 (study PRJEB26167, sample SAMN06115402) | human gut metagenome | host: Homo sapiens | place: China:Jiangxi | collected 2016-07-05...
GGTAACTATGCGCACATACAAAACACTCGGCGGCGCGCTCGCTGCCATTCTATCGCTCATCCTGACGCAGCTGATCGCGCAGGGAGCAGCCGATCTGCTCGCCATGATCAAGCTCCCGGCCGGTGTCTGCAACATCATCGCCGGCATCCTGTATGCAGGTCTTGCCTACGCTGCGCTGCGGCTGCTGAGCGAAAAGGTGCTGCACGAGCATACGGCCGCACTCGGGATGCCGAAGCTGCACATTCAGCCCCGCTGGGCAATCACGGCGGTGCTCCTGCCGCTGGCTGTAACCGGCTGCTATCTGCTGCTCTTTCGCGGCACATTTGTGCGCGCGGATATGCGCGGCGGTGAGGTGTTCAGCACCCTCAGCGCCGGGATCGCGTTCACCGGCATCGCCGCCGGTTTCGTGGAGGAAATGGTCTTTCGCGGCGTGATCCTGAACCTCTTTGCGCAGCGTTGGAACAAGGTCGTCGCCGTCATTGTGCCGTCGCTCCTGTTTGGCATTGTGCACATTCTGGGCGCGGATTTTACGCTTGGAAGCTGTCTGCTCGTCATCCTCGCCGGAACGATGGTCGGCGTGATGTTTTCGCTCATTGCGCTGCAAAGCGGCTCAGTCTGGAACAGCGGGATCGTGCACGCCGTCTGGAACATCGTGATCATCGGCGGCGGGCTCTCGATCGGCGAGGCAGCAGATGCGCACGCCGTTGTGAGCTATGTGCTCGAGTCAGACAGCTTCGCCGTCACGGGCGGGCAATTCGGCATTGAGGCGTCTGTGATCTCACTTGCCGGGTACTGCATCGTCGCCGTGATCGCATATGCGCAGCTGCGCGCAGACAATGCGAAGCGCAGTTAACCGAAACCTGATAACAAACGGCGGGCTGTCCGAGATGGGCAGCCCGCCGCTTTGTCTCATCAGGCATCTAAAAAAATTCTCCCCCGGCAAAGCCGGAGGAGAATTTCAAAGCGATGAATTACTCGTTGATGGCGATGACAACACCGGAACCAACGGTACGGCCGCCTTCACGGATAGCGAAACGCAGGCCGGGCTCGATGGCGATCGGGGTGATCAGCTCGACGTCCATGTCGACGTTGTCGCCGGGCATGCACATCTCAACACCCTCGGGGAGGCTGATGACGCCGGTCACGTCGGTGGTACGGAAGTAGAACTGCGGACGGTAGTTGTTGAAGAACGGGGTGTGACGGCCGCCCTCTTCCTTGGACAGGACGTAAACCTGGCCCTTGAACTTGGTGTGGGGGTGGATGGACTTCGGAGCAGCGAGAACCTGGCCACGCTCAACGCCCTTCTTGTCGATGCCGCGGAGCAGGCAGCCGACGTTGTCGCCAGCCTCGGCGAACTCGAGGGTCTTGTGGAACATCTCGGTGCCGGTGACGGTGGTCTCCTGGGTGTCCTTGATGCCGACGATCTCAACCTTATCGCCAACCTTGACGACGCCACGCTCGACACGGCCGGTAACGACGGTGCCACGGCCGGAGATGGTGAACACGTCCTCGATGGGCATCAGGAACGGCTTGTCAGCGGCACGCTCCGGGGTCTTGATCCAGGTGTCAACAGCGTCCATGAGCTCCCAGATGCAGGCATACTCGGGGGCCTTCGGATCGGTGGACTCGGAGATCAGGGCGTTCAGAGCGGAGCCCTTGATGATCGGGGTATCGTCGCCCGGGAAATCGTACTTGTCGAGCAGCTCACGGACTTCCATCTCGACGAGCTCGAGCAGCTCGGGATCGTCGACCTGGTCGACCTTGTTCAGGAAGACGAGCACGTACGGAACGTTGACCTGACGGGCGAGCAGCAGGTGCTCACGGGTCTGAGCCATCGGGCCGTCGGAAGCGGCAATGACGAGGATCGCGCCGTCCATCTGAGCAGCGCCGGTGATCATGTTCTTGATATAGTCGGCGTGGCCCGGGCAGTCGACGTGCGCATAGTGGCGGCCCTTGATCTCGGTGCCGTCGGCGCCGATGCGGTCGTCGGTCTGGTACTCAACGTGAGCGGTGTTGATCGTGATACCACGAGCCTTCTCCTCCGGAGCCTTATCGATCTGGTCGTAGGCGGCGAACTCGGCGCTGTTCGGGTCGGACAGGGACAGAACCTTCGTGATCGCAGCGGTCAGGGTGGTCTTGCCGTGGTCGATATGGCCGATGGTGCCGATATTGACATGGGGCTTGCTTCTATTGAACATCTGCTTTGCCATTAGAATATCCTCCTAATTCTAAAATAATGTTGTGACTTACTTCTTATAAGGCACATTGTGCCGGTTGCGCAGGTCAGTTGCTGCCGTGGATGATCTTCTCCTGAAGAGACTTCGGCAGCTCTACGAAATGACTGGGCTCCATGCTGTAGGTTGCACGGCCCTGCGTCTTGCTGCGCAGGTCGGTCGCGTAGCCGAACATGGATGCCAGCGGCACGTTTGCAGTGACGATCGCCGCACCGTTGCGGATGTCCGTACCGGCGATCTGTCCGCGGCGGGCATTGATATCGCCCATGACATCGCCCATGTAGCTTTCCGGCGCCGTGACGACGACCTTCATGATGGGCTCGAGGAGCGTGGGGCCCGCCTTCTGGCAGGCTTCCTTGAATGCCATACTGCCGCAGATCTTAAACGCCATCTCGGACGAGTCGACCTCGTGATACGAGCCGTCGATGAGCGTGACCTTCACGTCCACGACCTCATAGCCCGCAAGCACGCCGGCCTGCATCGCGCCCTGGATGCCCTGATCCACACAGGGGATAAACTCTTTCGGAATTGCACCGCCGGTGATCGCGTTGACGAACTCGTAACCCTTGCCGGGCTCGTTGGGCTCGATCGTGAGCTTGACGTGTGCAAACTGGCCTTTGCCGCCGGTCTGGCGCGCGTAGCGCGTGTCCACCGTAGCGGCCTTGGTGATGGTCTCCTTATAGGAAACCTGAGGTCTGCCGACATTCGCCTCGACGCGGAACTCGCGCAGAAGGCGATCGACGATGATCTCCAGATGGAGCTCGCCCATGCCGGCGATAATGGTCTGGCCCGTCTCCTCGTCCGTGTAGGCTTTGAAGGTGGGATCCTCCTCGGCGAGCTTCGCCAGAGCGATGTCCATCTTCTCCTGTCCGGCCTTGGTCTTGGGCTCGATAGCTACGCGGATAACCGGCTCCGGGAACTCCATCGACTCGAGAACGATCGGGTTCTTCTCGTCGCAGAGCGTGTCGCCGGTCGTGGTGTTCTTCAGGCCGACCGCCGCCGCGATGTCACCGGAATAGACCTGCGTGATATCCTCGCGGTGGTTGGCGTGCATCAAAAGGATGCGGCCCAGACGCTCACGCTGGCCCTTCGTGGAGTTCAGGACGGATTTGCCGGCTTCGATCGTGCCGGAATAGACACGGAAGAACGCCAGACGGCCGACGTAGGGGTCGGTCATGATCTTGAAGGCCAGAGCGGAGAACGGCGCGGAATCGTCCGCAGCGCGGTGCTCGACCTCGTCCGTCTTGGGCACGGTGCCGGTGATCGGCGGGATGTCCAGCGGGGACGGCATATAATCGACGATGGCGTCCAGCAGCTTCTGCACACCCTTATTCTTATAGGACGTGCCGCACACGATCGGGACGAACTTGACCTGCGTCGTGGCCTTGCGAATGGCCGCTCTGATCTTTTCGGTGGGCACCTGCTCACCCTCAAGATACAGCTCCATGATCTCGTCGTCGAAATCGGCGACTGCCTCAATCAGCTGCGTGCGGTACTCTTCAGCCTCGTCGCGCATATTCTCGGGGATCTCCTCGACGCGCATATCCTTGCCGAGATCGTCGTAGTAGACGTCCGCCTTCATATCGATCAGGTCGATGATGCCGCGGAAATCTGCCTCAGCGCCGATCGGCAGCTGGATCGGAACAGCATTGCAGCGCAGGCGATCATGCACCATGTCCACAACGTTGTAGAAGTTCGCGCCCATGATGTCCATCTTGTTGATGTAGATCATGCGGGGAACATTGTAATGGTCAGCCTGTCTCCAGACCGTCTCGGACTGCGGCTCAACGCCGCCCTTGGCACAGAGGACCGTCACGCAGCCGTCGAGCACGCGCAGGCTGCGCTCGACCTCAACGGTGAAGTCGACGTGGCCCGGAGTGTCGATGATGTTGATGCGGTTGCCCTTCCAGAAGCAAGTGGTCGCAGCGCTCGTGATCGTGATGCCGCGCTCCTGCTCCTGCGCCATCCAGTCCATGGTGGCGGTGCCTTCATGGGTCTCACCGAGCTTGTGGTTGACGCCCGTGTAGAACAGAATGCGTTCCGTCGTGGTCGTCTTACCGGCGTCGATGTGCGCCATGATGCCAATGTTTCTTGTGTTTTCAAGGGAATATTGTCTGGGCATAATTGATAGCTCCTAGTCGGAAGATTACCAGCGGAAGTGTGCGAACGCCTTGTTGGCCTCGGCCATCTTGTGCGTGTCTTCGCGCTTCTTCACAGCAGCGCCGGTGTTGTTGCAGGCATCCATGATCTCGCCTGCGAGGCGCTCCTTCATGGTCTTTTCACTGCGCTTGCGGGCATAGCCCGTCAGCCAGCGCAGGCCGAGCGTCTGGCGTCTCTCAGGACGCACTTCCATAGGAACCTGGTAGGTTGCGCCGCCGACGCGGCGGGCCTTGACTTCGAGGCTCGGCATGATGTTGTTCAGGGCTTCGGTAAACGCGTCAAGCGGTTCCTTGCCGGTCTTTTCCTTGATGATGTCAAAAGCATCGTACACGACCTTCTGAGCAACACCCTTTTTGCCGTCGAGCATCACGCTGTTGACGAGCTTCGTCACCAGAACGCTGTTGTACATCGGATCCGGCAAAACTTCTCTTTTGGGAACGTTACCTCTTCTGGGCACTATACTTCCCTCCTTCATTAAAAAATGACTTCACAGGTACTCGAAGATGCAGCGCATCTCCGTCTGCGCCCCGAGGTCAACGATAATATATATCAGTTAACAACAGGGCAAAAAATGCTGTTGGAACTTACTTCTTTCCTGCCTTCGGCCGCTTGGCACCGTACTTGGAACGGGCCTGCATACGTCCGGAAACGCCCTGCGTATCGAGGGTGCCGCGGATGATGTGGTAACGAACGCCGGGGAGATCCTTGACACGGCCGCCGCGGATCATAACGACGCTATGCTCCTGCAGGTTGTGACCGATGCCCGGGATGTAGGCGGTTACCTCGTAGCCGTTGGTCAGACGCACACGGGCGATCTTACGAAGCGCGGAGTTCGGCTTCTTGGGGGTAGAGGTACGCACAGCAGTGCAGACGCCTCTCTTCTGAGGAGCGCTCAGATCGGTCTCGCGGTTCTTCAGGGTGTTGAGACCCTTCTGCATGGCGGGAGACGCAGACTTGTAGGTAGCCTTTTCTCTGCCCTTTCTCACCAACTGGTTAAAAGTAGGCATGGTTTTCCTCCTTTCCTCGAAAAATGATTTATTTATACGATGCCAAAAAGCAGCACCGGATAAACCGTGATTCTGCCGGAATTATTTCGGAAAACTCCGGGCTTTTTGTGCTATTTACACAGGCGCAACAAAGCAGTGGGCGCACGCCCACGCAAAATAGGATTTTAGCATATTGCACAAGATTCGTCAAGTATTTTTATTCAAGTCGAAAGCGAAAATTTCACCGGGATATGTGAGCATATCCCGGTGAAACAATTGGTATTCGGCGATCAGAGCGCGTTGGAGATGTTGGCGAGATCGGACAGATCCACGCCGTCGTCCTCGGGCTCAGCGGGAGCGATCGGCTCTTCGTTCGTCTCAAAGTTGCGGTAGCAGGCAAGGCCGCTGCCGGCGGGGATGAGCTTGCCGATGATGACGTTCTCCTTCAGGCCGACCAGATGGTCGATCTTGCCCTTGATGGCAGCATCGGTGAGCACCTTCGTCGTCTCCTGGAAGGAGGCCGCCGACAGGAAGCTCTCGGTCGCGAGCGAGGCCTTGGTGATGCCCATGAGCACGTGCTCGGCCGTGGCGGGCACGAGGTCGGTCTCCCCTGCCGCGATGCGCTCGGCGATGGCGCGGTTGGCCGCGCGGAACTCATGCAGATCCACGACAGCGCCGGACAGCAGATCCGTGCTGCCGGAATCGTCGATGCGGACCTTGCGCATCATCTGACGGACGATGACCTCGATGTGCTTATCGTTGATGTCAACGCCCTGCTGACGGTAGACCTTCTGGACTTCCTGAATGATATACTGCTGGCAGGCGTCCACGCCGCAGATACGCAGCACGTCGTGCGGGCTGTACGCACCGCCCGAGAGCGGCTGGCCCTTGGTGACCGTGTCGCCGTTGGCAACCAGGATGCCGGCAGAGTACGGCAGGTTGTAAGTGACGGTCTCGCCATCGACCGGGTTCGTGATCGTGACGGCATAGATAGACGTCTTTTTCGTCTCCTCGATGGTGACGATGCCGGGGATCTCGGCGAGCGTCGCCATCTTCTTCGGCTTGCGCGCCTCGAACAGCTCCTCGACGCGGGGAAGGCCCTGCGTGATATCGTCGCCGGCGACGCCGCCGGTGTGGAACGTACGCATGGTCAGCTGCGTGCCAGGCTCACCGATGGACTGGGCGGCGATGACGCCGACCGCCTCGCCGGCGTTGACCGGCTGGCCGATGGCCAGGTTGATACCATAGCACTTGGCGCAGACACCGCTGCGCGCCTCGCAGGTCATGACGCTGCGGATCTTGACTTCCTCAATGCCGTGCTCCTCGAGCACCTTGGCATCATCGGGCATGAGCATATGGTCGGTGTCGAAGAGCACCTCACCGGTCTTGGGCGACACAACAGGCTCAGCCGGGTAGCGGCCGTGGATGCTCTCGCCGAGGCTCTGGACTTCCTGTCCCTTGTCAAACACGGCGCGCGCCATGATGCCGTCGGTCGTGCCGCAGTCGGGCTCGCGGATGATGACATCCTGCGAAACGTCGACCAGACGACGGGTCAGGTAACCGGAGTCTGCGGTACGCAGTGCGGTATCGGCCAGGCCCTTACGAGCGCCTCGGGACGAGATGAAGTACTCGAGGACGGACAGACCTTCGCGGTAGTTCGCCTTGATCGGGATCTCGATGGTCTTACCGGCGGTATTCGCGATCAGGCCGCGCATGCCGGCGAGCTGACGGATCTGCGCCATGGAACCACGGGCGCCGGAGTCGGCCATCATATAGATCGGGTTGAACTCATCGAGGCAGTCCTGCAGCGCCGTGGTGACGTCCTTGGTGGTCTTTTCCCACTCGGACACGGCCAGACGGTAGCGCTCGTCTTCCGTAATGAAGCCGCGCTTATACTGCTTTTCAATGCTGATGACTTTCTTCTCCGTGGCAGCGATGAGGGTCTTTTTCTCGTCCGGGACGGTCATGTCCGCAATGGAGATCGTGATGGCGCCGATGGTGGAGTACTTATAGCCGAGCGCCTTGACATTGTCAAGCACCTCGGTCGCAACGGTGAAGCCATGCTTCTCGATGCAGCGGTCAATGATCTTGCCGAGCTGCTTCTTGCCGACCTTGAAGCTGACCTCAAGATCGAACATGTGCTCGGGATCGGTGCGGTCAACATAGCCGAGATCCTGCGGGATGGGCTCGTTGTAGATGATGCGGCCGACGGTCGTCTCGATCGTGCGGTGCAGCAGCTCGCCGTCGACCTCGCGCGCAACGCGCACAAGGATCGGCGCGTGCAGGCCGACATCGCCGTAGTTATAGGCCATGATGGCCTCGTTCGGATCGCGGTACACCTTGAGCGGCTTGTAGCTCGGCGGCGTCTTGCCGTCGGCCTCGGCCTGCTTGTGCGCGGCGACAAAGTCGTCGGCATCCACGATCTCGTTCACCGGCAGATCGGTGTCGCCGGCATCGGTCACGAACACCTGCTCGGCGCCCTTCTCGGCCTTGCCGAGGCGGACATAGGTCAGGTAATACGCGCCGAGGATCATGTCCTGCGTCGGCACGGTGACGGGGTGGCCGTCCTGCGGGCGGAGGAGGTTGTTTGCCGAGAGCATGAGGATACGTGCCTCAGCCTGCGCCTCCGCGGACAGCGGGACATGGATCGCCATCTGGTCGCCGTCAAAGTCGGCGTTGAATGCGGTGCAGCACAGGGGGTGCAGCTTGAGCGCACGGCCCTCGACAAGCACGGGCTCGAACGCCTGAATGCCCAGACGGTGGAGCGTCGGCGCACGGTTGAGCATGACCGGGTGATCCTTGATGACGACCTCGAGCGCGTCCCAGACCTCGGTACGCTGCTTGTCGACCATCTTCTTGGCGGACTTGATGTTGTTGGCAACGCCGTCCTCGACGAGCTTTTTCATGACAAACGGGCGGAAGAGCTCAATGGCCATTTCCTTCGGCACGCCGCACTGATAGAGCTTCAGCTCCGGGCCGACGACGATAACGCTTCGGCCGGAGTAGTCGACACGCTTGCCGAGCAGGTTCTGGCGGAAGCGGCCCTGCTTGCCCTTGAGCATATCGGACAGGGACTTGAGTGCGCGGGAGTTGGCGCCGGTGACGGCACGGCCGCGGCGGCCGTTGTCGATCAGGGCATCAACGGCTTCCTGCAGCATACGCTTCTCGTTGCGGACGATGATGTCCGGCGCGTTGAGCTGCATGAGGCGCTTGAGACGGTTGTTGCGGTTGATGACGCGGCGGTACAGGTCATTGAGGTCGGACGTGGCAAAGCGGCCGCCGTCGAGCTGCACCATGGGGCGGATCTCGGGCGGGATGACCGGCAGCACGTCAATGATCATCCACTCAGGGCGGTTGCCGCTGCGGTGGAACGCCTCGACGACCTCCAGACGCTTGACGATCTTGGCCTTCTTCTGGCCGCTGGCCTCCTCGAGCTCGGCGCGCAGCTGCTCGGAGAGCTTGGCGCAGTCGATCTGCTGCAGGAGCTTCTTGATGGCCTCGGCGCCCATGCCGGCCTCAAAATCGTCCTCATACTTCTCGCGCATATCGCGGTACTCTTTTTCGGACAGGATCTGGCAGCGCTGCAGCGGCGTCATGCCGGGGTCGGTGACGATGTACGCACCGAAGTACAGCACCTTTTCCAGAATGCGCGGGGTCAGATCGAGGATCAGACCCATGCGCGACGGAATGCCCTTGAAATACCAGATGTGGCTCACGGGCGCGGCCAGCTCGATGTGGCCCATGCGCTCGCGGCGGACTTTTGCGCGCGTGACTTCCACGCCGCAGCGGTCGCAGATCTTGCCCTTGTAGCGGATCTTCTTATACTTGCCGCAGTGGCACTCCCAGTCCTTCGTGGGTCCGAAAATGCGCTCGCAGAACAGGCCGTCACGCTCGGGCTTGAGCGTGCGGTAGTTGATGGTCTCGGGCTTTTTCACTTCGCCGGAGGACCAGGAAAGGATCATCTCAGGGGAGGCAATGCCGATCTGAATTGCATCAAACGGGGTGTAGCTCATGTTTTATTCCTCCTCCTTATCAGCGTCATCCGTGTAGTCGTCACCGTCATTGGCGGAAAATGCGCCGAGGTCATCGTCCTCGTCGACCGGTACGTCCTCGATCGTGAAGCCGCTGCCGGTGATCTCGTCATCGTCGGACTTGTAGGACATCTCGTCGCGCATACCGGGGATGAAATCGTCCTCGTCGTCCTTGAGCTCGATCTCGTCGCCGTTCTCGTCGAGGATGCGCACATCCAGGCACAGGGACTGCAGCTCCTTGATAAGCACCTTGAACGACTCGGGCACGCCCGGCTGCGGGATGTTCTCGCCCTTGACGATGGCTTCGTACGTGCGCACACGGCCGGTCACGTCGTCGGACTTCACCGTCAGGATCTCCTGCAGGGTGTAAGCCGCGCCGTAAGCCTCGAGCGCCCAGACTTCCATTTCGCCGAAGCGCTGGCCGCCGAACTGCGCCTTGCCGCCGAGCGGCTGCTGCGTGACGAGGCTGTACGGGCCGGTGCTGCGGGCGTGGATCTTATCATCGACGAGGTGGTGGAGCTTGAGGAAGTAGACCCAGCCGACCGTGACGTCGTTATCGAATTTCTGACCGGTGCGGCCGTCATAGAGCTCACTCTTGCCGTCCTCACGCAGGCCGGCCTTGACGAGCGTCTCGCGGATCGTTTCCTCGTTCGCGCCGTTAAAGACCGGCGTGGCGACCTTCCAGCCGAGCGCCTGCGCCGCATAGCCGAGGTGCACCTCGAGCATCTGACCGATGTTCATACGGGAAGGCACGCCCAGCGGGTTGAGCACGATGTCGAGCGGCGTGCCGTCCGGCAGGTACGGCATATCCTCACGCGGGAGGATGCGGGACACGACGCCCTTGTTGCCGTGGCGGCCTGCCATCTTGTCGCCGACGGAGATCTTACGCTTCTGCGCAATGTACACGCGCACGACCTCGTTGACACCCGGGGACATCTCATCGCCGTTTTCGCGGGTGAAGCGCTTGACGTCGACCACGATGCCGGCCTCGCCGTGCGGGACCTTGAGCGAGGTGTCGCGGACTTCTCTCGCCTTCTCGCCGAAGATGGCGCGCAGCAGGCGCTCCTCGGCGGTCAGATCGGTCTCGCCCTTCGGCGTGACCTTGCCGACCAGAATATCACCGCTGCGCACCTCTGCACCGACGCAGATGATGCCGCGGTCGTCGAGATACTTGAGCGCATCGTCGCCGACGCCGGGGATGTCACGGGTGATCTCCTCGGGGCCGAGCTTCGTGTCGCGCGCATCGCACTCGAACTCTTCAATATGAATGGAGGTGTAGACGTCCTCCATGACCAGACGCTCGTTGATGAGAACGGCGTCCTCGTAGTTGTAGCCTTCCCAGGTCATGAAGCCGACCAGCAGGTTCTTGCCGAGCGCGATCTCGCCCTGCGAGGTGGCCGGGCCGTCGGCAATGACGTCACCCTCGCTCAGACGGTCGCCGACGGCGACGATCGGGCGCTGGTTGATGCACGTGCCCTGGTTGGAACGGGCAAACTTGATGAGCTTGTAGTCCTTGATCTCGCCGCTGTCGTAGCGCACCTTGACGTTGTCGGCCGACACGGACAGCACAACGCCATCGCCCTCGGCGAGCACGACCACGCCGGAGTCCACGCACAGCTTGTGCTCGATGCCGGTGGCGACGATCGGCGCCTGCGTGACCATCAGCGGCACGGCCTGACGCTGCATGTTCGCGCCCATGAGGGCACGGTTCGCGTCGTCGTTTTCCAGGAACGGGATCATGGCCGTCGCGATGGAGACCATCATGCGCGGGGAGATGTCGATGTAGTCGACGCGGTCGCGGTCGACCTCAACGATCTCGTCGCGGTGGCGGCAGGTGATACGGTCGTTGATGAGGCAGCCGTTTTCATCGACAGGCTCGCTCGCCTGCGCGACGATGTAGCGGTCCTCGACGTCCGCCGTCATGTACTCGACGTCGTCGGTCACGCGGCAGGTGCCCTTTTCCACGCGGCGGAACGGCGTCACAAGGAAGCCGTACTCGTTCACGCGGGCGTAGGACGCGAGGTAGCTGATCAGACCGATGTTCGGACCTTCCGGCGTCTCGATCGGGCACATACGGCCGTAGTGGCTGTAGTGCACGTCACGCACGTCGAAGCTTGCGCGCTCACGCGACAGGCCGCCGGGGCCGAGTGCGGAGATACGGCGCTTGTGCGTCAGCTCTGCCAGCGGGTTGGTCTGGTCCATGAACTGGGACAGCGGGCTGCTGCCGAAGAACTCCTTGATGGAGGCCGTCACAGGACGGATGTTAATGAGCGACTGCGGGGTGACCACGTCGAGATCCTGCAGCGTCATGCGCTCACGGATCACGCGCTCCATGCGGCTGAAGCCGATGCGGAACTGATTCTGCAGCAGCTCGCCCACGCTGCGCACGCGGCGGTTGCCGAGGTGGTCGATGTCATCCGGCTCGCCGATGCCGTGCGCCAGGCAGCACAGATAGTTGACGGACGCGAACATATCGTCGGCGATGATGTGCTTCGGGATGAGCAGGTCGATGTTCTCCTCAATGGCTTCCTTGAGCGCGTCGCCCTCGTACTGCTCCATGAGCTGGCGCAGGATGATGCCGCGCACGAGCTCCTTGATGCCGAGCTCGGCCGGGTCGAAGTCAACGTAGTGCTTCATATCGACCATGCCGTTGCCGAACACGCGGATGGACTTGCCATCCACGTCCAGATAGACATCGTTGACGCCGGCCTCGGCGATCTCCTCGGCGCGCTCGCGCGTGAGCACCTCGCCCGCCTCGGCGATGATCTCGCCGGTCATCGGATCGACGACCGGAGCGGCCAGCATATGGCCAGCGATGCGGCTGCGCAGGCCGAGCTTTTTATTGAACTTATAGCGGCCGACATTGGAAATGTCGTAGCGGCGGCGGTCGTAGAACAGGCCCTCAAGCAGGGACTCGGAGCTCTCCACCGTCGGGGGATCGCCCGGACGGAGCTTGCGGTAGATCTCGACGAGCGCCTCCTCGCGGGAGTTGCAGGTGTCCTTGTCGAGGGTGGCGACGATGCGCGCATCGTTATCGAACACTTCCTTGATCTGCTCGTTGGTGACGACGCCGGTCGTCATATCCGGGATGCAGGACAGCCAGGTGTTCGGGTTATCCGCCTTGTAGGCGCCCATGGCCTTGATGAACCAGGTCACCGGCAGCTTGCGGTTTTTATCGATGCGGCAGTTGAAGATGTCGTTGAGGTCGGTCTCGTACTCGAGCCATGCGCCGTGGTACGGGATGACGGTCGTGCCGTAGGTGGAGTTGTAGGCCTTGTCGGTCTTCTTGTCATAGTACACGCCGGGGGAACGCACGATCTGCGAGACGATGACACGCTCCGCGCCGTTGATGACGAAGGTGCCGCTGGGCGTCATGATCGGGAAATCGCCCATGAAGATCTCCTGCTCCTTGATCTCCTCGGTCTCCTTGTTGCGCAGGCGGACGCTGACCTTCAGCGGGGCCGCATACGTGGCGTCGCGCGCTTTGCACTCCTCCTCGGTGTACTTCGGATTCTCGTCCATGGCGTAATCCACGAAGCGCAGCTCGAGGTTGCCGGAGTAGTCGGTGATGACGTCCACATCCTTGAACACATCACGCAGGCCCTCTTCGAGGAACCATTTGTACGAATTCTTCTGGATCTCCAGAAGATTCGGCATGCTCTGGATCTCCTCGTGACGGGCAAAGCTCATTCGTTCGGTTTTTCCGTAGGTGACTGCCTTTGGCATGGCGAACACTCCTTCTTTTGAGACTGTGAACACCCGGTAGGGTTGTGAAATACTTTTTTGACCTGTTGCATTTTTACGGTCAATCCGCTAAAATAATCTTGTAAGTTGCGGAAGTAGTTTCTTCCGCTTTCAAGACACATAGCGTGATATTTTACCATTTACGCGCGCTGGTTGTCAAGTGTTATTTTGTGAATTTTCCGCCGGCAGGAGCGTATCGCCCTGCCGCTTTTTTGTATCTTCGGAGGGATGGCCATGGATATCCGCATCTGTCTGCTTCTCGCCGCCGAGGCCGGGCTTGCGCTGGTGCTGCTGTGGCGCACCGGTGTGCTGCCGAAACCGGCGCACGTACTGTGCGCTGCGCTGCTGCTGACGGCGGCGTTTGTGCTGCGCGGCGCGTGCCTGAACTACGTCACGGACGACTACCGGAATTTTCTGAGCGCGTGGGTCGATTTCTTCCGCGCGCACGGCGGTCTTGCCGCGCTGCGCGCACCGGTCGGGAATTATAATGTACCGTACCTGACGGTGCTGGCGCTCATCAGCGGCAGTTCCCTGCCGGATCTGCACCTCATCAAGCTCTTCAGCATTCTGTTTGACGTGCTGCTCGCGTGGTCCGTCATGCAGCTCGTGGGGCTGTTTCGCCGGAGCGCGGCGTGGAAGCTCGCGGCGTTTTTCCTCGTGCTCTTCTGGCCGACCGTCGTGCTCAACGGCGCGCTCTGGGGACAGTGCGACAGCGTGTATGCCGCCCTCGCCGTGCTGAGCGTCTATCTTGTCCTGTCCGGGCACCCGCTGCTCGGCGTGGTCAGCATCGGCGCGTCGTTCGCCTTCAAGCTGCAGGCCGTGTTCGTCATGCCGGTCTTTTTGCTCTTCTGGCTCACACGGCGCGTCAAGCTCCGCCACGCGCTCGCCTTCCCCGCCGTGTGCGTGGTCACGGTGCTCCCGGCCGTCATCGCGGGGCGCGGGCTGTGGGACGCGCTGACGATCCCGTTTCAGCAGACGGGCAGCATCGGCACGGGGCTCAACTACAATTCTCCGTCCGTCTTTGCGCTCTTTCGGGACGTGGCAAACCCAGACGCCGCAGCCAGGCTCGGCATCGGTGCGGCCGCGCTCGTGATCGCGGCGCTTGCCGTCTGGTTCTGGCTGCATCGGGACGATTGCTCCGACCGCGCGCTGCTGCTGGCGGCGGCGGTGCTCGCCGCTGCGATCCCGTTTTTCCTGCCGCACATGCACGACCGCTATTTCTTCGCTGCCGATGCGCTCACACTCGCCCTTGCAGCCACGTGGCCGCAGCTTGCGCTCCCGGCGCTGCTGTGCGAATTTGCCTCCCTGCTTGGCTACCACGCCTACCTGCGTATGCGCTACCTGCTGCCGATGGCCGACGGTGCGCTCGCGCTCATCGCAGCGCTCGCCGTTCTGACGGCCGTTCTGGTGACGGAGACGCGCCAAACTGCCCCCGCGGAGAGAAAAACAAAAAAATCGACCTGAGTCGAAAATTTGTGGTTGACATTCCGCGCGTATCTGTTATAATAACTCATGCATTTGACAAGTGCATATGCGTATGCGGGAGTGCTGGAATCGGTAGACAGGCAGGCTTGAGGTGCCTGTGTCCAACCATAGACGTGTGGGTTCAAGTCCCATCTCCCGCACCATGGCGAGTGTTCTTACAGCATTTGAAAGGCTGTAAGAACACTCGCTTTTTATACAGCGAGTTCACAGGGGGCGTAGTTGACGACTACGCCTTTTCTTGTATTTACGGACACTTCCGGGATCGGCAGGGGCAGCACCGTTGGAATCTCAATCGTTCCGACGCAGTTATAGTGGATACGAAGCCGCTGCTCCCATACGCCGTCGATCTTCTCAGCATTGAACACTTCAATCTTCTCAATCAGTTCGTTCAGCATCCTGGGCGTCAGTTTTCGCGCTCTGGTGTACTTACGGACAAGACCGATGAACATATCTGTCGTCATGGAACGGCTGCTCTGCTTCTCTATCTCGGAGCGGAGCTTTTTTATTTTCTCTGCCAGTTCCTTTTGCTCGTCCTCATACCGCCGGGACATTTTTGCGAAGCGGTCATCGGAGAGCTTGCCGGAAACATTGTCCTCGTAGATGCGTTCAAAAAGACCGTCCAATTCTTCATCACGGGCAAGGAGCGTTCTTAGCTCTTTTTCCTTCAGCTTGCGGTCTGTCTGTTCCGCCTGCTGGGAATGACCGATCACCGCTTTTACAAATTCGTCCTCATAGAGACTGGCAAATTTCGTTAAGCGCCGTATCTCTCCCAGCACCACTTCCTCCAGGAAGTCCACACGGACATAATGGGTAGAGGTGCAGGTGCCGCGATTGCCCTTGTAGTTGGAGCAGTTGAAATACTTGATCTCCGGATTGCCCTGATTGAAGTGAAAGTGAAGGTTGCTGCCGCAATCGGCGCAGACCAACAGGCCGGAAAACATATTGTGTTCTCCATTGTTGGTGCGGCGCTTACGGATTTTGCCCCGCTTCTGCTGCACCTGCTCATACACAGCACGCTCGATGATCGCCTCATGGACGTCCTGGAACACCACCCAATTCTCGCGGTCATTGTCGATTCGCTTCTTATTCTTGTAGGATTTGGAATAAGTTTTGAAATTGAGAATGTCACCACAGTATTCCTGCAGGGAGAGAATTTTGGTTATTGTGGAGCTGTTCCACTTGGTAGGAGGCTGCTGTTTGCCCTTGCCGGGGCGTTTGATGCCCTTCGTGAGCCAGTAGGCCCGCGGGGTCAGGACATCGTCCTTTTCAAGCTGGGCGGCAATCTGCTCTGTTCCGAACCCCTCCAAAGTCATGCTGTAAACGCGGCGCACAACCTGGGCTGCCTCGTCATCCACGATCCAATGCTTCGGATCATTCGGGTCCTTGATGTAACCATAGGGAGGCTGGCCCATCGGCTCACCGGCATTGCCCTTGATCTTATTGCTGATGCGCCGCTTTTTGCTGATATCGCGGGCATACCACTCGTTGAACAGGTTGCGGATCGGGGCAAGCTCATTTTCGCCCTCTGCCGTGTCGATGTTATCCGAAACGGCCACCAGGCGGATATCATGGTTCGGGAAAAATTCTTCCGTCAGCCGTCCGACCTCAATGTAGTTGCGCCCCAGGCGCGAGAGGTCTTCTTGTGTCAAGTAGGGACTAAAAAAATTTTGAGAAT
>ENA-UEYF01001784-UEYF01001784.1-human-gut-metagenome-genome-assembly--contig:-NODE-1784-length-16227-cov-5.695789_pt1 | contig 16227 bp, 9 predicted proteins | sample MGYA00242902_ERZ507920 | MGnify/ENA primary metagenome ERZ507920 (study PRJEB26167, sample SAMN06115402) | human gut metagenome | host: Homo sapiens | place: China:Jiangxi | collected 2016-07-05...
TGGGAACTTATTCGACTACCGATAGCCGTCATACCTACCGGGAAGAACTGGAAAGTATTCCTTTGACAGATATTTATACGAAAGTAGATGGAAAGCGCTATTCGGTAATCGGAGAGGGTATCTACGAGAAAGAGCTAGAGACCGGTCGCATTTCCGCCGGTTTGAAACATACGCAGGCTTATACGGACAACGTATATTCCGGTTCCGGTGATTATACGACCCATATGACGGAATCTGAATCGTATATGTATGCGCAATACGTAGGAACTTGGAAGAAGTTGGTTTATAACGTAGGTTTGGGCGCCTCCCGTAATTATCTATCGCAAGAAAACTCGGGCTCTTATAATCGGTGGTATTTCCGCCCGCAGGTAACACTTACTTATACTATCAATGAGGTATTATCCGCTCGTTATCGGTATACCCTGCGCAATGTAAACCCATCCTTGTCTGAGTTGAGTAACGTGGAGCAATGGATTGATTCCTTACAGGTTCGTAGAGGTAATCCGGGTCTATCCCCTTTCTTATATCATAACAACGCCGTGGAATTTCATGTGAATACGGCAAAGGTCAAGGCCGGCTTTACTTTCTCTTACCAATACCAGCCCCGCATGGTCATGGAAGAGACCCTGTATGACGTTAGCCGGGGACTTTTTATCCGTACCTACGATAACCAACGGAGTTTCCATCGTTTTACGCCGGAACTGTATTTGAATTATTCACCCTTCGGCGATTATCTGCGCATGAATATCTCCGGAGGCTTGAACCATTTCCAATCGAATGGAAATAGCTATTCGCATACATACACGGATCCCTTCTATGTGATCTCTTTGAATAGCGATGTGAAGAACTTTAATTTTAACCTGTTGATTTATAAGAGAAGCTATAGTTTTTCGGGTGAGACCAGTCGTGAGGCCGATCGTTTTAATAGGTTGGGTATCGGTTATAGAATCGGGAAGGTTCAGTTAAGCGCTTCTTTCTCTACCCAATTTACATCATCCGCCTGTTACCGGAGTAAGAACCTTTCAGCGATCGCTCCCTATGTGACCGATCAGCGTTTTGGTGATATTTATCCGGGCTTCGAGATCGGATTCTCTTACCACTTAGATTTCGGTCGCAAATACAAATCCGTGGATCGTAAGTTATATAATTCAGATAATGAATCGGGTATATTGAATAGTCGGAAGTAAGTTACATCTATATTGTCGATTACGTGTTCGCGGCTTTCAGTATGCAATATATCATAATTGGGTAGGATATAGTTCTCTATCATTCCTACCCGTTTCATGCGTGCGAACACCTCTTGATAAGGCTGCCCCAATTTGCGTGCGGTTCCTTCTATACAAAAGGAAGCGAACGCTAGCTCTATTTCTGTTTGCGATAGTTCGATTTGTTTATCCATTTTTCCATGTCGCTTAGATGAATTTGCTTTAAATGTACGTAAAAAGCGGCTCATGCGATAAAATCCGTGGATGAAATTATCTATAATAGAGGATTCCGTAGTGGTAGTACTAAAATGATATTTGTCTTTGTATAACTGAGAAGTATTTGCTAACTTTGTTATCTATAACCAGAAAAAGGATAGGGTTATGACTATAGAGGAGAAGCAACTGGAATTTATGATTTATTGCATAGAGAGTACCGCGGAACGATTAGGGCGTTATGGTTCGGATGTATATAATAAACTGAAGGAACTAGGAGCGATCAATGGCTATATCCGCTCTTATTACGATACCTTGCATACGCAAGGGAAATCATATATCGTAGACTCCATCTTAGAATATATTTACTATCGTGATCCTCAATGGCTCCCGGACGGATATAAACCCTTCCGTAGTATTGAAGAGAAAGGGAAAACACTATGTTGACGGTTTATCATGGTTCCACTTGCCGTATAGAGGAGCCTTTGGCTGGGGTTTGCCGGCCTAATCTGGATTTTGGAATCGGGTTCTATGTTACGGACTTGAAAGAACAGGCAGTTCGTTGGGCACTTCGTACAGCAGAGGTACGTCATAAGGATGAGGCTTGGCTGAATGTTTATTCTTTGGATATGGATGTCTGTCGTGTCTTGCCATATCGCTATTTATGTTTCGAAACTTATGATGCTGATTGGTTAGACTTTGTAGTGGCCTGTCGTCAAGGTCGAAATTTGTGGTCAGCTTATGACATGATAGAAGGAGGTATAGCGGATGACCGTGTGATTCGTACGATTGACCTTTATATGCGTGGGGATTATACACGCGAGGAGGCCTTGGCTCGTCTTATCCATCAAGAGCCTAATAACCAGATTTGCATAATTAACCAAGAGATCATAGATCGTTGCCTCTGCTTTACGGAAGCGTTTCTTTTACCTAAAACATCTGCTCCACTTGTTGTCCCTGGTGCGGCTGATACGGTTATGCAGGGTAAATATAGGGGAGTTATCGAACTGCTTGCGTCTCGTTTGCGTATTTCTACCGATAAAGCATTAGACCTTTTTTATAATAGTGATACTTATAAATGCCTAACATTACGGAATGGAGATTTGCTTTTAAAAAGCGATCTCTACATTCTTGACGAAATCATACGAGAGCTGCAAGATAAACAGGGCTAGTGTCTTAACTTGCGTGCGGTTCCTTCTATACAAAAGGACACTTGTTCGTATTCTTCCTTTATAACCTTCTTATTCTCTAAAAGATAAGCTTGTATTCTTCGTTTGGCGGCGGCGAACGATCATTCGCTGCCGCCGAATATATATTCACTGCCGCCGAACGAACGTTCGCTGTCGCTGAATAAAGTATATATTAGGTAGTGCGGAAATTTACATAGGGTTCAAGAAACATTTGTTTTGGTTTGTTTCGGCTTTTGTCCTTATGGATTGGATGAGGAATTCTAAATATTCGCATGGATGTTTGCGGGATTCATGGGAAATTCCGTACTTTGTACCGAGCCGTTAGAGTGGAAGCTCGGCGGGTTCGTTTTCGTGGAAAAGGCGTTAAAAGATATTATTCCCACTTCTGAAATCCCCAATTTCGTGCCCGGGAATAATAACAACAGACGCCCATGCTTGTTATAGTTACTTCGAGAGGAGCATCTTATAATGAAGCGTGGGGCTGCTGTTTGTTATCCGGGCAGGGTATGGGGATACCTAGAGGTGGGTGACAATGGCTAAGCCTCGCGCTTTTTCTTTGTGTGGATGATAAGGAGCGGTTGATGATTGTAGGGTAAATCAATTATTAATTCAAATAGAATGAGTATGAAAAAACTTTTCTTTCTTTTTGCTTTTCTCGTAGGACTTGGGATAAGTAGTAGTGTATATGCGCAATTGGTGAAGGAGGTAACACTGACCTCTGCCAATACGCTGGCATCCGAGCTAGGAGCGGATGTGGGCAAGGTAACGAGCTTGAAAGTAAATGGGCTACTGAGAGCGGAGGACTTTAAGACGATGAAGGAGCAGATGGGTATGCTTCAAGTGCTGGATATGAGTGGGGTGACGGAGTTGCCTAAAATGGGTGGCGCTTGGGCAGATTTACGCTATATCCCAGCTAATTCTTTCCAAAACAAGTTGACGCTCCGAAAAGTGGTATTTCCGGGAGTACTTCAAATTATAGAGCGGGAGGCCTTCTCTGACTGTAGTACCTTGACAGACTTGGATTTCTCGAAAGCTACGCAATTGCAGAGGATAGAATATAATGCCTTTTATAAATGTAGTGGTTTGCTGAGCTTGGATTTATCGACGTGTGTGAATTTAGTGGAAATAGGGTCTTCTGCTTTTAGGTTTTGTAGCAATTTAGTGACGGTAAATTTGACGGGATGCGTTAAGCTGACGAGTTTGGGGAGTTGGGTATTTGGCGAGTGTTCCTCTTTGCAAACGGTGGAGTTATCTGGTTGCTCGGCATTGAAGACGATAGAATCTTATGCATTTAATGGGTGTTATCAATTATCTGGTTTCGATTTCTCTCAATTGACAGCCTTAAAAGATATAGGCGAAAGAGCTTTTGAAGGTTGTGCCTTGGCTGGTGATATCGCTTTTGCTTCTGGAATCACCCAATTGGGTAGATCTGCCTTTTCTAATTGTCGTAATATCACTAGCGTTGATTTCAGTAAAAGCACACAGCTCGCAGTTATTTCTTCTGGAACGTTTAGTTCTTGTCAAAGCTTGAAAAAAGTAGATCTGAGTAATTGTGTATCCTTGAATACGTTGAATCTAGCTGCTTTTGAAGGGTGTTCTTCTTTGGAGGAAGTCGTAATCAATAACGGTTTCTATACCTCTATCGATGGAGTCCTTTTTGTGGTGGACAAGGCTACTTTATTACTCTATCCGGCGGGAAAGAAGAATGAGGCTTATACGATTCCTTCTACGGTGAAGACGCTTGGTGAGCGTTCGTTTCCTTATAACGAATCATTGATGGAACTGACGATCCCGGAATCTGTGTTGACTATAAAAGGAGAGGCTTTTTATAACGGATCTTTCTCGGGAAGAGGAGCGAAAGTAATCATGAAGGCTGAGAAGCCGATCGGCTTGTCGCAATCGATCGGTTTGGAGAATGCGTTGGTATATGTACCGAAAGGCTTTGCTAAGGCTTATCGTGAGGCTGCTTTTTGGAAAGAAAGCAAGATTGTAGAGATTGATGCGGATCCTGTAGTAGTGACCTTGGAGGCGGCTGGTTCGCTGGGTGCGAAATTGACGGAACTGAATATTCCATTGGCTACTATCTTAGAATTGCGTATCACCGGTCCGATGAACGCTAGTGACTTCGAGGTCATTAAGCAAATAGAGCTGTTGCAAAAGGCTGATTTGAGCAAGGCTACGATGGAAGAGGATAGGTTGCCGGATAGTGCGTTTGGAGGGTTGCGTTATTTGGAAGAAGTTATCCTTCCGAATACGATAAAGGAGATAGGTAATTCTGCGTTCTCTGGTTTATCCGCATTGCGGAAAGTGAATATGCCCGAGTTTGTAGAAAGGATAGGGGAGTCTGCGTTCTCGGACTGTTACAGCTTGCAAAAGATTGATTTATCGTTATTGTCTCACTTGAAGGCGATCGGTTACTCTACTTTCTCTTCCAGCTCATGCGTACCCGTTTCATTGAAACTTCCGGATGGATTGGAGCGGATTGACGGTTACGCTTTTAATAATACTGGTGTTACTTCCGTGGACTTCTTGAATACGTCCTTGTCTTATATAGGCAACAATGCATTCTATGCATGTCCGATCACCGGCACATTATCTTTCCCCGGTACCTTACGATCCATAGGCAATTCTGCTTTCGCTTCCGCAAAGGTCTCATCTATCAAGTTGAAGTCTACAGAGATGGTACGTTTGGATGGAGCTGATGTTTTTAAATCCGTAGATAAGACCACCTGTAAAGTTTACGTCCCGAAAGGCATGAAGGATACTTATAAAGCAAACACCTATTGGTCTCCATTCGGAAATAACATTGTGGAGTTTGGGCAGTTGATTACGTCAACTTCTAATAATGAAAATTATGGATGGGTAGAAGGTAGCGGTGCCTATGAAGAGGGGGAAATAGTGACTTTGAAGGCGGTTTGTCAGGATGGAAATTGGGAAGATTATTATTGGGCTAAATATGTTAATTTGTTCTTTGGCTGGTATGATGGTGAGACAAAAGTCTCCGATGATACTATATATACTTATAAGGCAGGTAAGGAGGACAAAGCATTTGTCGGTAAATTCGTGCGTATAAGTTTCCCTAATACATCAGACCTTCTTCAAATGGTAAGAAATGATAGTAAATCCATTACGGTGAGGGTGGAGATGCCTGCCGATGATCCTCGATTGTTTGCTGGTTGGTATGAGAATGATCAATGTGTTTCCAAGGAAGAAGAGTTGACGGTGCAAGTTGGTATGGTAGACCGATCCTTGGAGGCTCGTTTCTTCGACGATGGACTTATGGTTGTTAACGGTGGTAATGTCATCGTAAATGATCAGAATAAGGTGGATGGACCTGCTGTAATTTTGCATCACGGTAGCCTCACCGTTGAGGGTAATGAGATTTGGAAACCGAAGAGCTTTGCTTACTATCGGGATGCCTCCTTGCTGGTGGATGCTGAGATACAGACCGAGGCGATCTCCTTCAATTGGAACGCTAGGAGTAACTATTGGCATTTCGTATCCTTCCCCTACGACTTGAAGATGTCCGAGATCAAGCTGACAAGCAGCGACGCTCGCTTTGTCGTACGGGAATACGATGGCAAGTCTCGTGCCGATAAGGGAGTGGGTGAGTCTTGGCGACAGCTTTGCGACTCGGAGACCTTGAAGGCAAATAAGGGATATATTATCCAATTCAATAGCGACGATACGATGGCCGATGGATTTACTACCCAGACCGGTGATATGAAAGCCCTCCTTAATCGGGCGAGCGTGGCGATTCCGTTGAATACCTACGCCTCGGATAATGCCATGAATGCCAATTGGAACTTCGTGGGGAATCCGTATCCCGCCTATTATAGCGTGGAGCGATTGTTCGCTGATGGATTGGACGCTACGGTGACGGTTTGGTCTCCCGATTTGAATAACTACGAGTATTATACGCAGGATGATAAGGATGTCTATCTGGCACCGCTTACGGCCTTCTTCGTACAAAAGAAGACTTCCAACTTAGTATTCAATCCGGAGGGCCGTGTGGCTGCCCTGCCGAGGGAAACGCAAGCAGCTTCAGCGTTACGTAGTGTGGATAACCGTCAAGTTGTCAACCTGCTGTTGGCAGGCGAGAAGGCAAGCGACCGTACCCGTGTGGTATTCAACGAGGCTGCCTCGCTGGAGTATGAGATCGGTCTTGATGCTGCCAAGTTCGGCAGTCCGAATGCGGAGGCCGCCTCTTTCTATAGCTTGGATACGCAAGGGAATCGATTGGCTATCAACGAGCGTCCGGTAGCGGATGGCGTGGTACGCCTTGGATGTGTCCTGCCTGCTAAGGGAAGCTATACGATCTCATTGAAAGAGAAGATTGGCAAAGGTATTCAGTTGGTGGATAAGCAGACGGGTGCCGTATGCGACCTGAACCAAGAGGCTTATACCTTCGAGGCCGAGGCTGGAACCCTCTCTGACCGCTTTGAGCTGAGAAGCGATGTGGTGACTTCTGTTGAGGCAATCGATGCGTCGATTCGCTGGAACGTGCGAGAAGGCTTGTTGATCGTGTCCGGCTTGCGTGATGTGGAAACTTTGAGTGTATGCGATGCGGCGGGTCGTATTCATTTCGCTGGTAAAGTGACGGATGGTGAGGTACATATGGCCCTACCTCAGTCTGGTATTTATTACATGACATGGACGACAAAAGCGGGCGAGCGTCAGACTTGTTCCATTAAATGGTAATCGCTATGAGAAAACGATTGTTTCGATATATTACGATGGCTTTGTCTCTTTGGATCTTCCTCGGAGGATCCATCGGGCAAGTCTATGCGCAGGATGAGTTCAATCCGACTCCTCCACCGGAGCCGGGGAAACTAACGCTCTTACTCTCCACGGATCCCCACGGATCCGCTTATTTGGAGCAAACGAATCCCTCCGGCATTTATGATACGGGTACGGAAGTAACGGTACGGGCCTATCCGCATACGAATTATGAGTTTGTGGCTTGGCAGTCCGCCGATGGCGAGGAGTTATCCGGCCTCTCGGAATATACCTTCACCCTTACGGAGAAAAACGCTCGCTTGATAGCCAAGCTATGTTTTAACCCGAAGGAGAATCCATCGGAGCCGGGAAATGGTTATTATAATCTGATTACGACCGTCAGCTCCTCCATGGCTGGATGGGTAGAACAGAATGGCCAAGGTATTTATGAGAATGGCAAAGAGGTGACACTTATCGCCCATGCTTATCCCGATTATGTGTTCAACCATTGGGAGAGCGATGGGAAGAAAGTGTCGGAAGAGGCAACCTATCGCTTCACCATGCCGGGCAAGCATGTTTACCTGCGGGCCGTGTACGACTGGAAGCCGAAAGATCCTTCCGAACCGGAGATCGGGTATTGCCTTTACGTGAACACTTCCGATCCGGAGGCCGGCTATGTATCGCAAAGCGGAAACGGTATCTATGAGTTAGGGGATAAGGTGACCGTGATCGCCTCGCCTACGAAAGACTATGACTTTATCGGCTGGTATGATGAGGCGGGTATGTGCCTGTCTACCGACATCTCTTATACGTTGACTATTAGTAAGCGAACCACTACGATCGAGGCTCGTTTCAAGAAGAGAGAGGCACCGGTGGATGAGGTGGAGATCGTACCCGGGCCGAATCCGGATGATCCTTCATCTACGGAGAAAGGCGGCGAGGTGGAAGTGATAGGCGAAGCCATTCCCGGCCAAACGGTCGAGATCATCGCGATGCCGAAACCGGGTTATGCTTTTGAAGGTTGGTATTTGGATGGCGTGTTTATCCCGGAGGCGGAGATGAGCCATGAGATCTTGATCGGTAAAGATATGGGTAAGCTAGAGGCTAAATTTCGGGAATTACCCGTTGACTTGGAAGTAGAGGGTGGAGAGAACGGTTGGGCGGAAGTGACTCGCTATAGAGGTGATGTCATTAACTTGAAGGCTGAACCGATCGTAGACCATACCTTTATGGGATGGTACTTGCTAGATCAGTTATTGTCGAAAGCGTTGAATTATGATTTTGATGTCAATATTCTACGTGCGGCCTTGCCCGCTATTCGTGCGGTGTATACCAAAGGTACGGTAGCCAATGAGACGATCGTTAGGGAGGAACTAGTCACGATCGCTTTCTCCGGGAACCAACTCTGCGTGACTGCTCGCCAAGCGATCCGTAGATTGATGGTTTATTCGTTCGAGGGGGACTTATTAGGTACTAACGGCCAAATGGAACAAGGTGATATCTATCGCTTATCCATACGTAGCCCCTTACTTCTCGTTATCGAGGCAACGGATGGTACTCGTATCGTCTGTAAATTGTCCTCCGGACGGTAGTCCGTGGCGTGATTTGGATATATGATTCTTTCAATGCCCATTCTAAGGTTCTTATAATGCCCATCGTAAGCTCCTTTGAATGGGCATTGTTAGATGCTTACGATGGGCATTGTAAGAAACGATAAACAAAAAGCCATCCGGCATTCCGCTGGATGGCTTTTTGTATGGCAATAGAATCGGAGAGATTACACTCTCTTTTCTTTGATTCTTGCTTTCTTACCGGTAAGAGCACGCAAGTAGTACAATTTAGCACGACGTACTTTACCGACTTTGTTAACCGTGATGCTTTCGATAAACGGAGATTCGATCGGGAAAATTCTCTCTACACCTACGTTCTCAGACATCTTACGAACTGTGAAACGTTTTTTGTCGCCGTGACCGGAGATACGGATAACAACACCGCGATACTGCTGGATACGCTCTTTGTTACCCTCTTTGATACGGTAAGCTACCGTGATCGTATCACCACTCTTGAATGAAGGAAGTTCCTTCTTCGTAGCGAACGCTTCTTCTGCAATCTTAATTAAATCCATTGTTTATAGCTTTTTAATTGTAATTTATAATGAAACGCAATTTAACGGGCTACATTTCCCGACAGAGATTACGTAAAGCGGGTGCAAAGTAACGAAATAAATATTTGATTCGCAATAGATAGATGCTTTTTTGCTCGCTATTTGATTAAATCTTTTATGTCTACCAAGGATTCAAACCATTGACATCCACCAGCGATTCCCGTTCCTCCTTCCACATTGCTGTAGATCCGGACAGGCTCGGCCAGACCTACATTCGTAAGTCCGCCCATGATACCTTCATTCTCGATGTTTTGTAAAGATAGCAGATATTGGTAATAGGGTTCGGACAGGGAATATAAACGAATATGGCGTTTGGTATAATATTTAGTATCGGACCTGAGTTGTTCTTTTACTTGCAACGTGTATTCCTTCCCGTCGAACAGCTCGTCGGAAAATACCCGTCCCCGCCAATTTACCATCGAAGAGCCGAAAACCTCATCCAAGATACCTTGTTGTTGCGTGAATACGGGATCTACGGAGAAGTCCAACAGGACACCAAGATGGTCGTCATCTCCCCATATCTGTAGAGAATAGTAATTTGATTTACCCGGGGTATCTTGGAAAGTGATTTGATAGATAAGCACATCGTTTTCTTCTATGTAGGAGATATTCCCATCTCCATCGACAAGGGTACCGCCGTTGCCGGTAGCTTCTTTACGGGGAATTATGCGCAGGCCTTTGATTTCGGTCTTGGAAGGAATCTTATCTTCCGCCGAGGCTGTTCCATATTCCGGGGTAGAAGCTACTATCTTTACGGTTTGTCCGGGCAGTGGAACCGTATTCGATATATAAAGCGTATCTGTTACCCATCCACCTCGATCCTCTCCGAGCCAACGAGAAGATTTCCAATAGGAATATTCTTTCCAAGGCATCTCCTCCTTGAAGATCCCGTCTATATATAATTCCACCTTGGCGTTTCGAATCGTCACGTCCGGCTTGCTCTCTGAGTGAAACCATGTGCGGGATATGCTGGCCATTACGACTGTATCCGGCGAGAAGGCCGAGTTGATCACCATTTTCGGTGTAGTACGATATTCCTCTAGGTCAAACTTCCTGTAGCAGGAGGTTAGGAGCAGGCTGGATAATAAGATTGATAAATAGAATATAGGTTTCATGTTCTTTAGAATTTATAAGTATATGATATAGACGGAATGATCGGTAAGAGCGATAACGTCTCGAAATAATGGCTGTAGTTTATCCAAGACCGCTTATGGATAGTTATCGGGTTCATCTGGCAATAAGCGTTATATACGCTGATATTCCAGATACCGAGATGGCCGTTCTTTTTAGGTCGATAAATATTAATCCCCAGATCTAAGCGGTGGTAAGCGGGGAGACGTACGTTATTACGCTCCGTGAAATAGTCCAAGCCTCCTTCCGGTAAGAGCGGAGGGACAGGAGTGAGGCCCAAATCCTCGTAATTCTCGAATGCCACCGTAACCCGGTTTCCGGTCATGAAAGTCCAGCTTCCGGTCAGTTCCAATTTCTCGTTGATCTTCCAGTTTGCGACGATATTCAGCTTATGGCGGTTATCGTATTTCGCGGGGAAACGTTTGCCATTATTAATCTCGTCGAACTGCCGGTCGCTCCACATTAGTCCGTATCCGATCCATCCTGTTATACGCCCCGTCTCTTTCCGGGCGATAAACTCCGCTCCGTAGGCCCACCCCTTACCGGCGGCCAGTTTCTCCTCCCAACCGACGAACGAGGGTAAGAAGTTGTAACCATCTTTATAATCCAGTAGGTGATTCATCCATTTATGATAACCTTCCACCGAGAAGGAATAGTCTTTGTGTAAATTGTAATAAGCGCCGACGGATACTTGATCACTCTCCAATGGCTTCAGCTTCTTGCTGACCGGCATCCACATATCGGTAGGGAGACTCATATAACTTTCGCTGATCTGATGTACGTATTGATTCATCTGGGCGTATGAGGTCTTAAGGCTTAGATTCCTCGTGAGCAGAAAGCGTACGGATAAACGAGGGTCTAAGGAGACATATGTCTTCTTTTGTATATTATACATGTTCAGGCGTAATCCGGCGTTAACCCGGACAATGGAAGATATCGCCCAGTCATCTTCGGCGAAAACAGCCAACTCATTCGCTGAAAGGCGCTCGTCTCCGGTAGTTCGTTTGGTCGGAGACAAATTCTCGGAGGTCTTTTCCTCGATATATTCCGGGCTGAAACGATGGTAAAGATAGTCGGTGCCATAACGGATATGATGTGCCGGGGTAGGAATATAGTCGAAGTTCGCATGGACTCCGAAATCATTGATACCGTTTCGGGTTGAGGTCTCGATAAAACGTGAAGAATAATCTTTGTCACCCTCGGTTCCGTAGTATTGTGAAGTCTCTTGTTTTAGTTTGGATTGATAATGGGAATAAGCCAAGGTGACGGTACCGAACATCTTGTTGTTAAACACATACGACCAGCCGGAAGATAATGCGATGTTACCCCAGCGCATCTTTCCAAAGTCCTTGTTCTCGAAAGGGGTTATATCATCACCTACGGAGAACTCGGAACTTCCTCCTTTTAGGAAATCCTGTCCGAAATAGAAATTAACGTAAGCTTGGCTCCGGTCATTGATATGGTGGTTTACTTTTAGGTTCAGATCGGTAAAAGCATAGCGTGCGCTGAATTTCTCCCCATTCTTTTTCTGAATTTTATTGTAGATCGCCAAACCCGGTGCGGACAAGCCATCCAGCCAAGAGCGACGGAAGGAGGCGTTGAACGAAGTCCGGTTTTTAATGATCGGCCCTTCGAAATTTAAGTTACCGGAGGTCAATCCCAGCATGGCGCTACCATGGTACTCTTTCATATTGCCATCTTTAGTATGCACATCCACTACGCTGGAAAGCCTTCCCCCATAGCGGGCGGGGAAAGCGGATTTATAAAAATCCACATCTTTCAAAGCCTCGGCGTTGAAAGCGGAGAAAAGTCCTCCGAGATGATTGACCTGATACAGTTGGATTCCGTCTATCATATACAGGTTCTCGTCTCCATTCCCCCCACGGACATACATCCCGGCTAATCCTTCCGTTCCGGCTGATACGCCGGGTTGGGTTTGCAGGGCTTTGATCACATCGGCCTCACCGAATAAGGTCGGGATGGTCTTGATCATCTTCCGGGTTATTTTAATCGTTCCCATCTGAGGGGCTTGTATCGGGTTTTGTGTGTCATTACTACCGGTAACGACAACTTCGGCCAATGCTTCACCGCTTTCCAGCAGAATTTCCATCACGGTATCCCGTTCGAGCGGTTGGAATGTATGTGAGAAACGTCCGTATCCGATGTAGGAAGTCTCCAAACGAACTGCCCCGACCGGTAAGGTTAGACTGAAGAAACCGTGGTTATTGGTAGCCGTGCCCTTTTGTGTGCGAGAGTCATAAACGGAGGCCCCGATTAGATACTCCGTAGTCGCTTTATCCCGTACAAATCCGCTGATGGTTACTGAGCGGGGGCGTTTCTTCAAGATGATGTGGGTACCGTTTATCTGATAAGACAGAGGGAGCTTTTGGAATAGCCGGGTAAGGCATTCCGATATGGATTGGTTATCAGATTTGAATGTAATCCGGGAAATGCCTTTGAGAATAGAAGGATCGTAGGAGAATGTCATGCCTGTTTGATGCTCTATTTTTTTCATGATTTCTTGGATCGGCTCTTGTTTAGCCTCGATACTGAGAGTCGGCTCTTGTCCCCAAGCGCTTGATTGAAAGCCGAAGATAATCAAGATTATGAGTAGTATTAGCTTCATGAAGTACTTCATTTTTTATTACGAGACAGGAAAGATAGTAAAAACCCCTATCACAATTCACGTTACTATTGCGATATTTTCTTATTTTTGGAGAGTAATAATGATAATGTTGTGATGAGACAGATTGGTATCTTGCTTTTGTGTTGTATTTCCCTTTTATCGAGTGGGGCGCAAACAGTCCCGAACCTTTATCGTGAGGTGGATCAGGAAAAGATGAATCATTGGGTTGATTCCGTGTTTGACGCTATGAGTTATGATGAACGGATCGGGCAGTTATTTATGGTTATAGCGAATCCTAAATCCGATAACCGGAATATGCAACGGCTCATGCGTTACGTGAACGAGATCAAGATCGGGGGTATCTTGTTCCATAAAGGGGATCCGGTGACGCAGGCGGAGGTGACCAATCGTTTGCAAAAGGCTTCCCGGATTCCGATGTTGGTCTCTTTGGATGGGGAGTGGGGACTTTCCATGCGATTAAGCGGAACCACCCGTTTCCCGAAAAATATGATGCTAGGCGCTATCGAGGACAATGCCTTGATCGAGGAATATGGAAAAGAGGTGGGACGGCAGTGCCGGGAAATGGGAATTCATATAAATTTCGCTCCGGATATGGACGTGAATAGCAATGTGGATAATCCCGTGATCGGCCTGCGTTCGTTTGGCGAGAATCCGGAGGCTGTGTCGGAGAAAGGTATTGCTTACGCAAGAGGATTGGAAAGTACGGGCATCTTGTCTGTCTCCAAACATTTCCCCGGACATGGAGATACTTCTGAGGACTCGCACGAGACATTACCCGTCGTGCGCCATAACCGGGCCCGCTTGGATAGCGTGGAACTTCTTCCTTTTAAACGTTATATATATGATGGGTTCGCCGGGATAATGACGGGACATCTTTATGTTCCGGCATTGGACAAAAGTCATAAGCCGGCTTCTTTCTCTAAGGCGGTAGTGACGGATCTATTACAGAAAGAACTCGGTTTTCAAGGTCTGTGCTTTACGGATGCTTTAGCGATGAAAGGGGCTTCCACAAAGAAAACGGATAATCCTTCGGTGAAGGCTTTGCTTGCGGGGAATGATATCTTGCTCGCTCCGGCCGCTCCAATCAATGATTTTACGGCCGTGAAAGAGGCTATCGAGGAAGGGGTATTGGATCTGGAAGCGATCGAGGCCAAGTGCTTGAAAATATTAAGGTACAAATATATCGCTGGATTGAATGCCTATAAGCCGGTCGAAACAAAAGGCTTATCGAAACGTTTGAACTCTCCGCATGCGGCATGGATGGCGGCGAAGTTGAATTCGGAGGCTATTACCGTTTTGAAGAATGAGGATACGATCTTACCTCTTAAACAGTTGAATAAGAAAAAGATCGCGGCGCTCTCGATTGGAGACGGGGTTGGTAATGAATTCCAGAAAATGCTGGGTGAATATGATTCGATCGCTTGCTTTAGCATTGGACGGCGTTCTACGGCTGCCCAAGTCCAGCAGGTTTATAATAAATTGCAAAAATACGACGTGATCATTTGTGGCGTACATACGATTCGCATTCCCGAGAGTTTAGCGTTGAGGCAGTTGGCCGCGAAGAAAGAGTTGGTCTATGCTTTCTTTACCTTACCATATGCTTGTAAGGAATATAAGAAGTCGATCGAGAAGGCGAAGGCGGTCGTGTTGGCTTACGAGGGCACTCCCTTAGCGCAGGAATATGCGGCCCAAGTGATATTCGGTGGTATTGCGGCGAAAGGGAAACTTCCGGTTTCGATTCCGGGATTGTATTATGCGGGTACTGGTATTTTTACGGAAAAGACTCGTTTGGGGTATCACCAGCCGGAAGAGGTGGGAGCGAATCCGGACCGTCTGGATGTAATTGAGTCGATCGTTAAAGAGGGATTGGATGAGAAGGCTTATCCTGGATGCCAAGTGCTGGTGGCGAAGGACGGCGTGATTATCTATAATAAATCGTTCGGTTATTTTGATTACGAAAGTAGGCAGCCGGTCACGGAGTCATCGGTCTATGACTTGGCCTCGGCGTCGAAGGCGGCGGGAACTTTATTGGCGGTCATGAAAGCGTATGATGAGAAGAAATTCACCTTGAACAATAAGATCTCCGATTTTATACCGGAGTTGAAGGAGTCTAATAAAAAGGATTTATCGATAAAAGAGTTACTGTACCATCAATCGGGAGTGACTCCAACTATTAATTTCTATCTGGATGCCATTGATAAGGATAGTTATAAAGGCAGTTTATATAGTTCGGTGAAGAACGCTACGCATCCGGTTCGTTTTGACGCTAAAACGTATGTCCGGAATGATTTTAAATATCTTCCGGATATAGTATCAGATACACGGAAACCCGGATTTACGACTGAGGTAGCCCGTAATTTCTATGTGAGTGATTCCTTTAAAGATACGATCCTTCAAGATATCAAGAAATCCCGTTTGGGTACGAGAGGTAGGTACGTATATAGTTGCGTGAATTTCATTATGCTGAAAATGATGGTGGAAAATCTGATGAAATCTCCGATGGACCAGTTTCTTCGGGATGATTTCTACAGCGGGTTAGGGGCTTGGCATACCACTTATAATCCGTTGAAGCGAATGGATACCTTGCAAATTGTACCTACGGAGCAAGATGGATTTGTCCGCCGTCAATTGCTTCGCGGATATGTGCATGATGAGGCGGCCGCTTTTCAAGGGGGTGTTTCTGGAAACGCCGGATTATTTTCGAACGCGAATGATCTGGCGAAGGTGCTCCAATTGATGCTAAACCAAGGGACTTATGGCGGCGAGCGCTATCTTTCTTTGGAAACCAGCCGTTTGTTTACACAAAGCAAGAGCCCGACTTGCCGTAGAGGGCTAGGATTTGATAAGCCGATGATTGGTAATCCGAAAGCCTCGCCTTGTTTGATTTCAGACAAGTACAACTCTAAGAAGGCAGATAACCCTGACTGGTACTTCAATGCACTGGCAGGTGTACGCATC
>ENA-UEYF01001786-UEYF01001786.1-human-gut-metagenome-genome-assembly--contig:-NODE-1786-length-16216-cov-6.874837_pt1 | contig 16216 bp, 14 predicted proteins | sample MGYA00242902_ERZ507920 | MGnify/ENA primary metagenome ERZ507920 (study PRJEB26167, sample SAMN06115402) | human gut metagenome | host: Homo sapiens | place: China:Jiangxi | collected 2016-07-05...
TCGCTCATCAACATCGCCCGCAGCGGCATCTTCGCCGCCGACCGCGCCGTCGCGCAGTACGCGGATACGATCTGGCAGGTACCGCACAAATGAATACTTCAAACGCGGAGCGGCACAGCCGCTCCGCGTTTGAGCTTTATAAAAAATTCGCTTCGTTCTGCGCCTCGGTTCCCTCGACACTCGCTCCGTGCAAGGTGTTATTTCTGACGCGCACGCCCCAGGGGGACTTCTCTTGCCGCGCTGCGGCAATTCACCTTTTGTCGTCAGAAATAACGATCAAGATCATTTCACGTCTGCGGACGCGAAAATTGGAACTTTTTCGTGGAGATTTACGTCTATTATCAATATAACAACAAAAGGAGGACTCTGCCATGAAGAAGCTACTCTCCCTTGCCCTTGCGTGTTTGCTGCTCTTTTCGCTCTCGGCCTGCGGGCGGGAACCGAAGGAAGAGGTGAGTAACGAAAAGCCTGTGATTTATCTATATCCCGAGCAGGAGACGGATGTGCGTGTGACGCTTGATCTTGCGGGCGAGCTGACGTGCGCCTATCCCGCCTACGGTGACGGCTGGAGCGTCCGCGTCGCGCCGGATGGCACGCTGACGGACGAGAGCGGCCAAACCTACCGCTACCTCTACTGGGAGGGCACGTCGGGGACGGATTACGACTTTTCGACCGGCTTTTGCGTCGCGGGAGAGGATACCGCGGCGTTCCTCGAGGATGCGCTCACACAGCTCGGCCTTAATCGCGAGGAGGCGAACGAGTTCATCATCTACTGGCTGCCGCAGATGCAGGACAACGCCTATAATCTCATTTCGTTCCAGCAGGAGATTTACACGGATTCGGCAAGGCTGACGATCGACCCTGCGCCCGATACGCTGCTGCGCGTCTTCATGGCGTGGCAGCCGTCGGAGAAATTTGTCGACCTTCCCGCGCAGGAGCTTTCCGCACCCGAGCGCACGGGCTTCACGGTCGTCGAATGGGGCGGCTGCGCGGTGCAGTGATAAGAAAGGAGCGTGGGAGATGAAAAAGAGACGCTGGGCGATCATAGCGTTTGCCGTGATCTTTGCCGCGGCGTATGTTGCGATGGGCTATTGCATTCCGGCCTTTTGCATCAAGCTGGAAGCCGACGGCTGGACGTATTTTCTCGCCAGTCTGCAAGCGCTCGCACCGGTGAAGCTGATCTTTTCCACTGTTCTGTCGCTCATTGCGGCGTTGGCCGTGTACAACAGCGGAGTGTTTCGACAATAAAAAAAGAGGGCTTGCAAAGCAAGTCCTCTTTTTTTATACGATCAACTGTTTACAGATTCTTGCCGAGCTCGTAAGCGGCGGTCAGGTCTTCTTCGTGAAGATCGGCCGCCGTGGAGCAGCCGCCGACATTCAGCGTGCCCACGACCTCCCAGGCGAGATAGTCGACCGTGAGGTCAAACGAAGCGTTCGCGCCGGAGGCAGTCTTTTGATCCTCATCGGCCATCGCGGTGAGGAAAACGGCCTTCTTTTTGCCCATCAGCGCTTCATTGTTGGCATAAAACGCCCTGGCATCCTTCGTGTCGTATCCTGAAAAGCAAGATCGGCATAGCGAGCTGGCAGTTTGCCTGCAAGTGCAGGGATTATCTTTATTTTTTCATCAGCGGTGCGCCGGTGTGCCATGCCTGACCGACCTTTTCGCCGATGGCATAGTAGCCGCTGCGGAACTGGTCGAACACAAATGCATTCAGCTTTGCGGCGTCCACCTTGCCTTTTTCATCCAGCACGGCTTCATCCGCCAGCACGCCGACGATCTCGCCGATGATGTGGTGGCCGTAGACCTCCATCTTGTCCTCAACGACCCTGCACTCCAGCGTCAGCGGGAACTCCTGCACAATAGGAGCGTCTACCTTTTCACTTTTTACAGCACTCAAGCCGCTGCGCTCGAACTTGTCCGGCATCTTGTTGCCGCTGGCGATGCCGAAGAAATCGGCGGCTTCGATATGGGGAATGTCCGCAATGCTCAGCGTGAACGCACCGCGCTTTTTGATGTTCTCTGAGGTCTTGTGATCCTCGTCAATGTTGAGAGAGACCATGTTTTCGGCACAGATACCGCCCCACGCCATGTTCGTCACATCGACGACATTATCGTCGCCGTAAGTGGCGATCATCAGCGGCAAGCACAAGATGGTGATCTTATATTGCCTGATGGAGTATGAGCCGGTGCGGTTCAACGAGATGAAGCGCTATCTTGGGACGATCACAGATAAGACGCTCAGCAGCAACCTCAAGGAGCTGGAGGCTGATCGTCTCATCGTGCGAAAGGAGTATCCGCAGATTCCGCCGAAGGTGGAGTATTCGCTGTCGGAGCGCGGAAAGTCGTTGATGAAGGTCCTTGACCAGCTTTGCATCTGGGGCGAGGAAAACAGGTTGACAGCCATGATATAATCATACACGACTGAAAATATGAGAAAACAGAGGAAAACGCTATGGAATTCACACAGGGCGTGCGCTTTGACTCTCTGGGACTGACCGAAGAGGTCCAGCGCGCACTGAAAAAGAAAAATATTGAAGAGAGTACCCCCGTGCAGGCGGGCTGCATCCCGCCGATGCGCGAGTGGAAGGACGTCATCGCCAAGGCGCCCACCGGCACGGGCAAGACCTTTGCCTTTGGCATTCCCATCATCGAGCACATCGAGCCCGGCAGCGAGGAGACCGAGGCCGTCATCTTAGCGCCGACGCGCGAGCTCGCCATGCAGATCACGGCGGAACTGCGCGACCTTTGCGTCTACCTTCCGGGCGTGCGCATCGTGTGCCTGTACGGCGGCGCGCCCATCGGCAAGCAGATCGACGCGCTCAAAAAGCACCCGCAGATCGTCGTGGCGACGCCGGGCCGCCTGAGCGACCACATGAAGCGCCGCACCGTCAAGCTCGACAACGTCAAGACCGTCGTGCTCGACGAGGCCGACCGCATGCTCGACATGGGCTTCATCCACGATGTGACGCGCATTCTGGACAAGCTGTCCTCCCGCCGCAACCTCGGCATGTTTTCCGCGACGATCTCGCGCGAGGTCATGGACATCAGCTGGATGTACCAGCGTGACCCTGAGGAGATCACCGTGCAGGCCAAGGAGGAGAACAAGCCCGACATCGCGCAGTACCGCATCGATGTGGGCCAGAACGACAAGGCGCACGTCATGGCGCAGATCATCCGCGCCGAGGGCCACGAGCGTGTGATGGCGTTCTGCAACACGAAGGGCATGACAGAGCGGCTCAAGGCATTTTTGATGATGGAGGGCCTTGAGGCTGACTGCATCCACGGCGATATCCCGCAGAAAAAGCGCGAGGCCGTCATGGCACGCTTCCGCCGCGGCGAGCTGCCGATCTTCGTCGCGACCGACGTGGCCGCCCGCGGCATCGACGTCGACGATGTGGACGCGGTGTTCAACTACGATGTGCCGCTTGAAAACGAGTATTACGTCCACCGCATCGGCCGCACGGGCCGCGCTAGACGCCGCGGCGTGGCGTACACACTGGTGTCGGATTATCCCTCCAGCATGCGGCTGGATGGAATCGCCAAGTTCACCGGCAATGAGGTCAAGAAGGCACATCTGGATGCGGAGGGGAAGTTAGTCGAAGACTAACAGAGCTTTATGCCCCTGCACCGTGCAGGGGAGCGAATAAAAGGGGGATATTCTCTTTCACGAAAGAGAATATCCCCCTTTTGAACCCCCAAGAGAAAGGTCTGCATTGCAAGCGAGCAGCTTGAAGAGCTGCGGCGCTTGCCGAATCGAGTGCCTGCTATTTTTGTTGCTATACGATTTGACTTTCTTCTATCTTCGCTGTCGCTTTGCCTGCGATTCGTTACCCTTACGCAATTTCCGTCTACTACAGATTTTCACTGTTTTGTTTTTGCCTGCCGAGGCGGCCTTGCTGGCACTCGCTGCAATATGGAGGCTGACGGTGGACGGAAATTAGTCCGCACTTCTACAAGCTGGGCAGAGCGGCAGCGGATAATAGAAGTAGGCCAAATCGTCTAGCAACGCTAACGCGGCGACGCCGCGCGCAATCATCTTCATTCCGGAGGCATAAAGGTCGTTCGAGCCCGAGACTGCCAATCAAACGCCTTTCTTTTGGACGGCCACACCGCCCATTTTCTTTCTCGGGAAAGAAAATGGGGGGTGTGGTGCTGCGGCGTGCATGCCGCATACCCTCCGCACCTGTGCGGAAAAGCAGCTGCAATTTGGTAACAAACTGTAACTTTTATGCCCCTCACCTTTACAAGACGAACGATTTTCGCTATAATATCTCCGTATTACAAAAAACCAAGCAGCCTTCGCTGCGTTTTGCCAATGGGAGGCATGATGAAAGCAATAAAGAGGATCACAGCTCTGGCGCTCTGTGCGCTGATGCTGTTGGGCCTTCTCTCCGGCTGCGGGGAGAAGAAGCAGGGGGACGAGAAATTTGTCCTGAACGCGAGTGTCTGCAACGTGATCGACTCGCTCGACCCCGCGATGAACACCGACACGGATGCCGACAGCGTGTTTTACGCGCTCTATGAAAATCTGATGCGCGAGAGCGATGACGGCAGCGGCGAGGTGACGCTGACGAACGGCATGGCCAAGGAGTACACCGAGGAGACGAACTACGACGGCAGCGTGACCTACCGCTTCACGCTGCGCTCCACTGCGCGCTGGTCGGACGGGGAAAAGGTGACGGCGGATGACTTCGTCTATGCCTGGCAGAGACTTGCCGACCCCGCGACGGATTCGCCGAACCACGCGCTGATGAGCGTGGTGGCGGGCTATGACGACGTGCGCGAGACGGGCGACAAGACGAAGCTCCAGGTCTCGGCCAAGGATGAATCCACGTTCGTCGTCACGCTGAGCGCGCCGTGCGCCTATTTTATCGAGGGCATCTGCACGGCGGTCGCCACGATGCCGCTGCGCCGCGACCTGACGGAGAACGGCGGAGGCTTTGACACGCCGGACCTTGTGAGCAACGGCGCGTACCATGTGAGCGCGTGGACGAAGAGCAGCGAGCTGACGGCGGCGCGCAACGACGAGTATTACGAGGCACGTCTCGTCGGACCCGACGAGCTGAACTTTATCTTCACCGCCAACGCGGACGAGGCGTGGCATCTCTACGAAGCGGGTGAGATCGACTACATCGCCCACCTGCCCAACAGCGTGATCGCCGAGCTCTCGCAGGATGAGAGCTGGAAGCCGACGGCGGTGTACGCGACGGCGAGCGTCCTTTACAACAACGAGAGCGACACATTTTCGAACGAGCACATCCGCAAGGCCTTTGACCTTGCCATCGACCGCGCGGCCGCCACGGCGGCGGGCGGCGCGGAAAACAGCCCCGCAACGGGCCTTGTCCCCTACGGTATTCCGGATTCCGGCGAGACGGAGGACGATTTCCGCACGACGGGCGGCGAGCTCTGCGCCATCGATGAAGAGGGCATGAGCGCGCGGGCAACGCAAGCGCAGGAGGAGCTGACCTACGCGGGCTATTACAGCACGAGCATGTTCCCACCGGTCGAGCTTCTGTATGTGACCAGCACGGAAAACGACGCTGTGGCGAGCGCGCTGCAAAGCATGTGGAGCACGACGCTCGGCGTGAACGTGATGCTGCGCGGCGTGACGCAGTCGGAGTACAACGCGCGCATGGAAGAGGGGAACTACGAGCTCGCGCTGCAAAAGGTCACCGCGCTCTACGACGACGCGATGGGCTTCCTCGACCGCTGGTGCAGCGAGGACGAGCAGAACCTGATCAGCTATGAAAACGGCACCTACGACGTGCTGATGGGCGTCGCCAGAGCGTCGGAAAATCCTGTGGCGCGCACAGCGTTCCTGCACGATGCGGAGACGATGCTGCTCGGTGAGACGGCGCTCTCGCCCGTGTATTTTGACGGCACGGCGCACATGCTGCGCGACACGCTGCGCGGCGTCTACACCGACGGCTTTGGCAACAGCTACTTCGCCGGTGTGCGCGCGAACACAGACTGAATTGTGTGAAATGAAACAAAATGGCAGCTTTTGCCCAAAAAGCTGCCATTTTTTCTCACTTTGACAGGAAACTTGCAAAATAGTGCTTGCTTTTTGCGAACAAACAGACTACAATATAAAACTCGGGCGGCTCTGTTCGCCCGTACTTTTTCTGTTGTGAGGGTATTACCATGACCGCGATTTTGAATCTGGCCGTTGCGCTGCTCGCAGGGCTTTTGATGACCCGTATTTTTAGCCGCTGGCATCTGCCTGATGTCACGGCGTTTCTTGTGACGGGCGTTCTGATCGGGCCGTTCGTGCTGGGCCGGCTCGGCATTCCGGGCCTCGGATTTGCAAGCTACGACCAGGTCGAGGCGCTGAGCATGATCTCCGATGTGGCGATGGGCTTCATCGCCTTTTCCATCGGCAATGAATTCCGCCTGAGCCAGCTCAAAAAGACTGGCAAGCAGGCGATGATTATCGGCGTCTTGCAGGCGCTGGCCGCGCTGGCCTTTGTCGATATTGCGCTCGTGATCTTCCACTTCCTGCGCCCCGACGTGCTGTCCGTCCCTGCGGCCATCACACTCGGCGCGATCGCCACGGCCACCGCACCTGCGACGACGCTGATGGTCGTGCGCCAGTACAAGGCCAAGGGTGAGCTCACGGATCTGCTGCTGCCGATCGTCGCGCTCGACGACGCGGTGGGTCTCATCGCATTTGCCGTATCCTTCGGTATTGCCCGCGCGATGGACAGCGCACAGTTCAGCCTCGCAAGCATTTTGCTCTCTCCACTCATTGAGATCGTCGGCTCGCTGCTGCTCGGCGCGCTTGCGGGTTTCGTGCTCACGAAGCTTGAGACGATGTTCCGCTCGAACTCGAACCGCCTGTCGCTGAGCATCGCGTTCATCTTTCTGATGGTCGGCCTGTCCGCAGTGGACTTCACCGTCGCGGGCGTGGACTGCGGCTTTTCGCCGCTGCTTGTGTGCATGATGCTCGGCACGGTGTTCTGCAACATCTGCCCGCTGTCGGACGATTTGATGAACCGCGCGGACAAGTGGAGCACGCCGATGTTGGCGGTGTTCTTTGTCGTGAGCGGCGCAAACCTGCGCTTGAGCGTCTTTTCTCAGGGTGTGCTCGTGCTCATCGGCGTTGTGTACATCATCGCGCGCTCGGCCGGTAAGTATTGCGGCGCGCGCTGGTCGGCCAAGGCGGTGGGCTGTGACCACACGGTGCAGAAGTACCTCGGCATCATGCTGCTGCCGCAGGAGGGTGTGGCACTCGGTATGTGCGTGAGCGCACAGGCGCTCGGCGCGGATGGCGAGCTGATCCGCAACATCATCCTCTTCTCCGTGCTGATCTACGAGCTGGTCGGCCCGCTGGCGACAAAGGAATCTCTCAAGGCCGCCGGCGCGATCACCGAAAAGCCCAGGGAAGTCCTCGAGCGCCGCGAGCGCAAGCTCGCCGAGGCCGAGCCCAAGGAACTTCTCGAGCGCCGCAAGGAGCGCGCAAACAAAAAGTAAATCCGCTGAAAGGAGATGGCCTTGGTCATCTCCTTTTTTTGCACCGGGTGGGAACTTTTTGTGAATTTGCGCGTCTAAAGAGGAAAGGCACTTGACATAACTTGTGAAAATTATGTACAATAAAGGCGAACAAACCGATAAGGGGGAATCATTATGGAAGGACGTCGGGTCAGCCGCCGCAAACCGCGGCGCAATCCGCTTTATGTGCTTTTTATGGGACTGCTGGCGCTTTCGCTGGTGCTCCTGATTACGGTGGTCGTGCTGGGCTTCAAGCTCAAGAGCGCGCGCAGCGATCTTGCCGCGGCGCAGACGAAGATCGAGCAGCTGCGCGGCGGCCAGCAGACCGGCGAGGACGGCCAGACTGTGACCGGCGAAGATGGCTCGATCACCGGCGAGAACGATGTGAGCGACCCCACGCAGGGCGATAACACGACCGGCGATAATCAGACGGGCGGCGACACGATCGACTGGCTCGATCTCACAGGCCATGACGAGGTCTCCGTCAGGCCGAGTTCTGTGTATGACAAGTATTACATTTACTACACCACCGGCGGCGTGAATCTGCGCAGCGGCCCGGGCACGAGCTATGACAAGGTCACGACCGTGTCGCTCGGCAGCGAGGTACAGGCTGCGGCCAAGCAGGATGGGTGGACGTTCGTCAGCGTGGACGGTAAGTTTGGCTGGATCAACTCGGACTTCCTCTCCACCACGCGCCCCGCATCGTAACAATATCAAGCAAAAAAGGAGCAAGCCGAAAGCTTGCTCCTTTTTGCTGTTCAGTTGCCGCCGCAGCCGCCTTTATCCTTCAGGGAGCACGCTCCTTTGAAGCCGCAGGCGTTGCAGTGGTTGTTCGGGTCGGACACGACGCTGCCGCTCAGAAAGCGCAGCGCGGCGTCGTCTGCCTTGCCGGAATAGCCGGGGAAGAGCATGATGCCTGCCATGCCGACAGCGGTGCGCTCGGTGTCGTCGATCGTGCCGCAGAGCAGCGCGTCGATGCCGTAACGCTCCAAAAGGCCGACGGCAGCGTCGGTGCTGCTTTCTTCCATCGGCTCGAGGAACTCGCGCACGATCTTTCCGTGGTCGTCCTCATAAAAATGGAAGGCTTCAGCATTGGCGAGCGGGGAGAAAACCTCCCCACTCACAACAGGGATCGCAATACGCATTGCTTTCCTCCTTTTACACCTCAACGCCCTTGCCGTCGTTCCACTTCCACGCGCGGACCTCGGGCAGATCCACGCCGTTGTCCTTGATATACTGGCGGTGCTCAACGAGCTTGTCGTTCATCTTCTGGATGAGGTAAGCACCGCGGTTGCCGAGCTGCGGCAGGCGCTGCACCGTGTCGATGACGAGATCGAAGCGGTCGATATCGTTGAGCACGCGCATGTCGAACGGGGTCGTGATCGTGCCTTCCTCCTTATAGCCGCGCACGTGCAGGTTGCGGTTGTGGCGGCGGTAGGTCAGCTCGTGAATCAGCGTGGGATAGCCGTGGTAGGCAAAGATGATGGGCTTGTCCTTGGTAAAGAGCGTGTCGTACTCTGCGTCGGTCAGGCCATGGGGATGCTCGGTGTGCGGCTGGAGCTTCATCAGGTCGACGACGTTCACGACGCGGATCTTGAGCTCCGGCAGCTCGCGGCGCAGGATCGTCACAGCGGCGAGAGTCTCAAGCGTCGGCGTGTCGCCGCAGCAGGCCATGACGACGTCGGGCTCCTGGCCCTGATCGTTCGAGGCCCACTCCCAGATGCCGATGCCCTGCGTGCAGTGCTTGACGGCCTGCTCCATCGTCAGCCATTGCTGGCGCGGGTGTTTGCTCGCGACGATGACGTTCACATAGTTACGGCTCTTGATGCAGTGGTCAAAGCAGGAGAGCAGGCAGTTGGCATCGGGCGGCAGATACATGCGCACGACGTCGGCCTTCTTGTTGGCGACGTGGTCGAGGAAGCCGGGGTCCTGATGCGTGAAGCCGTTGTGGTCCTGCTGCCAGACGTTGGAGGCGAGGATATAGTTGAGAGAGGCGATATCGTGGCGCCAGGGGAGCTCATTGCACATCTTGAGCCACTTGGCGTGCTGGGAAAACATCGAGTCGACAATGCGGATGAAGGCCTCGTAGCTGTCAAAGAAGCCGTGGCGGCCCGTCAGCAGGTAACCTTCGAGGAAGCCCTCGCAGAAGTGCTCGGAGAGCATGGAGTCCATCACGCGGCCGTCGGGGTCAAGGTGCTCGTCGATGCCATCGATCTGCTTGTCGAGGAAGCGGCGGCCCGTGACGTCAAACACGGCCTGCAAACGGTTGGACGCCGTCTCGTCGGGCGCGAAGATGCGGAAGTTGCGCGACTCCATGTTGAGCTTCATCACATCGCGGACATAGGTGCCAAGGACGTACATGTCCTGCGCCTCGACCTCGCCGGGGGCGGGGATATCGACCGCGTAGTCGCGGAAGTCGGGCGTGCGCAGGTCGCGCAGGAGAAGACCGCCGTTGGCGTGCGGGTTTGCGCCCATGCGGTGCTCGCCCTTGGGCGGGAAGGACGCGATCAGCTCGACCGGCGTACCGTCCTCGTTGAAGAGCTCTTCGGGTTTGTAGGAGCGCAGCCATTGTTCGAGCAGCGGCAGGTGCTTGCTTTCATCCGCGCCCATGGAGATGGGCACCTGATGGGCACGCCAGCTGCCTTCAATCGCGTTGCCGTCGACCTCCTTCGGACCGGTCCAGCCCTTCGGGGTGCGCAGCACGAGCATCGGCCAGCGGGGGCGGCTCGCCTTGCCGCTTTCTCGCGCGGTGCGCTGGATGCGCTTGATCTCGCGGATGGCCCAGTCGACCGCGGCGGCCATCTGCTGGTGCATCGTCTCGGGCTCGTCACCCTCGACAAAGCGCGGCTCCCAGCCGCAGCCGCGGAAGAAGCACTCGACCTCCTCGTGGCTCATGCGGGAGAAGATGGTCGGATTTGCGATCTTGAAGCCGTTTAAGTGCAGGATCGGCAGGACTGCGCCGTCGGTGATCGGGTTCATGAACTTGTTGCCGTGCCAGGACGTTGCGAGCGGGCCGGTCTCGGCCTCGCCGTCGCCGACGACGCAGGCCGCGATCAGGTCGGGGTTATCCGCCACCGCGCCGAAGGCGTGGGAGAGGGAATAGCCCAGCTCGCCGCCTTCGTGGATAGAGCCCGGCGTTTCGGGCGCGACATGGCTCGGGATGCCGCCGGGGAAGGAGAAGCGCTTGAAGAGCTTCTGCATGCCCTCCTTATCGCGCGTGATGTTGGGGTAGACCTCCGTATAGCTGCCGTCCAGCCAGTCCTGCGCGACCATGGCGTTGCCGCCGTGACCGGGGCCGGAAAGGTAGATCATATCGAGGTCATCGCGCTTGATGACGCGGTCTAAGTGCGTGTAGATGAAGTTCTGGCCCGGGCAGGTGCCCCAATGGCCGACGATGGTCTGCTTTAAGTCGCTCTCGCGCAGCGGGCGCTCGAGCAGAGGATTATCGAGAAGATAGAGCTGGCAGGCGGTCAGATAGTTTGCTGCGCGCCAGTAAGCGTCGATCTGTTTGAGCTCCTCGGGCGACAGCGGCGGCTTTTTCGACAGCCGTGCGGTGCTTTTTTGCGTAGGCATGGAAAGCTCCTCCTTTTTCTTTTGATTGATGATGTTAGTATATCATTTAATTTTAAAAAATCAATAGTCAGACATAGAAAACGAGGAAAAATCTTAAAATCTATCAAAATAAGCGGAGCGCTATTTTGCAATTTGCATGAATTTAAACGATAACAAAACGATAAAATAGGGAAAAGACGGTGCAAGCGCGCCGCCTTTTCCCTATATGAGAGAGATGAGAGAATAGCAAAATTAGTCGATCGGGCAGACCCAGCCGAACGGGTCGGGCTTCGTGCCCCACTGGATGCCAGTCAGCTCGTCGTAGAGCTTCTGAGACAGCGCACCGATCTTGTTGTCGTTGACCTTGTAGTCTCTGTCGCCCCAGCTCAGCTCGCCGATCGGGGAGATGACGGCGGCGGTGCCGATGCACCACGCCTCCTCCAGCGCGCCGGACGCCGCGGCGTCAAAGAGCTCGTCCACGCTCAGCAGACGCTCCTCGACGGGCACGCCCCAGCTCTTTAAGAGCTCGATGGCGGACTTGCGCGTCACGCCGCGCAGGATGGAGCCGGTCAGCGCGGGGGTGACGACGGTGCCATTGATCTTGAACATGACGTTCATGCCGCCGCCTTCTTCGACGTACTTGCGCTCCACGCCGTCGAGCCACAGGACTTGAGAGAAGCCCTTTTCGATGGCGCGGTCGCCCGCGCGGTTGGCCGCGCCGTAGTTGCCGCCGCACTTGGCCTCGCCCGTGCCGCCGCGCACCGCGCGGACGTCCTCGGTCTCGACCATGATGGGAACGGGCTGTAAGCCGTTTTTGAAGTAGCTGCCGGAGGGGGAGAGGATGATAGCAAACGTGGCCTCATGCACGCCGTGCAGGGCAAGCGTCGGGTCAGTGCCGTACAGGAACGGACGGATGTAGAGGGACGTGCCGGGATCGCTCGGGACCCAGTTCTCGTCGACCTTGACGACGGTCTTGATGGCCTGCAGCGCATCGTCGGGATCAAGCTGGGGCAGGCCCAGACGCTCGCAGGAGCGGTTCAGACGGGCGACGTTCTCCCAGGGGCGGAAGAGCTGTACGCCGCCGTCGGGACGGCGGTAAGCCTTCATGCCCTCGAAGACCTCGGTGCCGTAGTGCAGGACGCTCGCGGCCGGGGACATCGTGATGGGGCCGTAGGGCACGACGCGCGCGTCATGCCAACCCTTGTCGGCGCTGTAGTCCATCAGGAACATATGATCGGTGAACACGGTGCCGAAGCCGAGCTGGTCGGACGGGGGCAGCGTGCCGGGATGGGTAGTCTTAGTGATCGTGATATTCATAAGGATGACCTCCTGTCGAAATTTGTTTGCTCTTTAGATTTCCTTGAGATGCTCCATGTTGTGGCGGATGCCCTCGCAGCAGGCGTGGAAGGTGGCCTTCTCGTCGGCGGTCAGCGGCAGCTCGACGACCTGTTCGACGCCGTTTTCACCGATGACGCAGGGAACACCCGCGAACAGGCCCTCTTCGCCGTACTCGCCGCACAGCTCCGTGCTGGCGGGCAGGATGACCTTCTCGTCGTGCAGCACGGCGTAGGCCATGCGCGCGGCGGTGGTGGCGATGCCGTACTCGGTGCAGAACTTGCCGGAGAACGTGACCCAGCCGCCGCCAATGGACTCCTTCTGCAGCGCGTCGCGGTCGAAGCGGAAGCGCTCGTCGGTCTTGGCCCACTCATCCAGCGGCACGCCGCGGAAGCTGACGCAGGACCAGGGCGCGAACTGCTGGTTGCCGTGCTCGCCCATCATGTAGCAGGTGATGGACTTGTGGTCAAGGCCGGTCTGGCGCGCCAGCGCGCTCAGAAGACGGGAGGTGTCGAGGCCCGTGCCGGTGCCGAACACGCGGCCGCGGGGCAGGCCCAGATGCAGTGCCAGCTCGCGCGTGACGATGTCGCAGGGGTTGGTAATGTTGATGAGCACGCCGTCAAAGCCGCTGGCCTTGATCTTTTCCGCGTAGCCGCGCACAGCGGGGATGGTGAAGTCCATCTCGGTCACGCGGTCATGCGTGCCGCGCAGCAGGTCGATCTTGCCGACGCTGTTGACGATGACGTCGCACACGCCGAGGTCGGAGAAATCGCCGCCGCGCACCGTCACGCGGTGGGGCATGTATGCGACTGCGTCGCGCAGATCCTGCACTTCGCTTGCGAGCTTATGCTCGTTCTGGTCGACGAGCAGCAGCTCGTCCGCGATGCCCTGGATCGCCAGAGCGTAAGCCACATGTGCGCCGACATGACCCATGCCGACCACGCCGAGAACTCTTTTCTTTGCCATAAGAATACTTCCTTTCTCAAAAACGGTGTGCCCGTGTAGTTAACTGATCGTTTGTGCGGCTCTTACATGCCGAAGTTGGGGAAGAGCACGCAGGTATAAAGCATGGCGAGAACCATGTACAAAACAAGGATGATGGCGAAGGCCTTGAAGGTCTTCTTCATGACGTCGCTCTCGTTGCCCACCTGATCGACCGTTGCGCAGGCGGCGACCGTGTTGTTCGGGCAGATCAGGTTGCCGAGCGAAGCGCCCGCGTTCTGACCGGCGAAGATCGTGATGGGGTTCATGCCGAGCGATGCCGCGGCGTCGATGTGCATCTGAGCAAACATGATGTTGGAGCCAAGGCCCGTGCCGGTGATGAACGCGCCGCTCGAACCGATGAGGACGGCTGCCGCGGGATAGAAGCGGCCGACGACGGCGGCGATGTCAGAGGCGAGGAGGTTCATCATGCCCGTGGAGGAGGACTGCATGATGTAGGCGACGATAAGGAGGCTGCCCATCGTGATGAGGACCGGCAGCACGCCGCTCGCGGTGCGCTTGCAGACGGCTTTATAGGTCTTGAAGTCCACGCCCAGCGTGAGTGCGCCGAGGATGCCGCACACGAGGATGACAAGGTCGACCCAGAAGATGTAGCCGAATGTGCACATGATGGCAAAGCCGTTTTCAACGACGGCGGGGAAGCCGTAGCGGATGAGCGGGAGCAGCACGAGCATGTAGACGTAAGGCGACATGGCCTTGAACGAGCTGTACTTGCGCTGATGGTTGGCGCTTTCATTGCGGAATTCGTCCGGAGTCTTCACGCCGACGAGCTTGACATACGCAACGGAGAGAAGGATGGAGATGAGGCCCGTGCCCATGGAGGTGACCTCCGCGCCGACGAAGTTGGAGAGGAGGAACATCGTCAGGCACGTGCTCACACCCGCGAAAGTGAGGTAGGGGAGAATGCCCTTGTAGCCCTTTTTGCCGAACGCCATGCCGACCATGACGAACGGGATGACGAGCACGCCGAACATGTGGAAGCGGCCGACCATCGCGGCGTTCTGCGCGACGGTGGCAAGGCCCGCGTCAACGAGGGCCGCACCGCCGTTGATGGTCGTCAGGCCCGCGCCGCCGAACGAGGCGGGCGTCGCGTCGCCGAGCAGCGCGATGGCGATGGAGGTGGTGGGGTTAAAGCCGAGGGCCACGAGGAACGGGGCGGCGATGGCGGCGGGAGCGCCCGCGCCCGCTGCACCCTCAAGGAAGATCGGCAGCATCATGCCAATGATGACGACCTGCACGCGGCGGTCGTCGCTGATCTGCGCAATGGTGGCTTTCACATCCTCGATGGCGCCGGTCTCACGCAGCAGATTCAAAATAGTAAATGCGCCGAAGACCATCAGCACGATCTTGAGGCCTTCCTTGATGCCCTTCCAGACCAGGGGGTCGAGCACCTTGACGTTTTCAGCAAACGTGAGGCCGTCAAGGTTGAAATAGGTAAAGGCAAGGATAAGCGTCCAGGCAAGGGCGATGGGCGAGACGGTTTTTGCGGATTTTTTGAAGCCCAGGATGCCGACAAGCACGACGACAATTGGGCTGAGCGCCATGAGGAAGTTTAAAAAGTCCATTGGAGGGATCTCTCTTTCTGAAAAATGTGGAATGGGGGGATCTATTTCCGCTTTTTTCGCCGGCCGAACGAGAAAAAGTGAAAAGCTAAGAGGAAGAGGCTCCGTCGAATCGACGGAGCCTCTTTCGTGATATCAGTCTCTATCTCGTGCGGAGAATCGGGAGAGAAGTCGAAGTTGCGTTGTGATTCGGACGGGCTGTTCAGTTTTGTTTCTTACCAGTACTGCCAGAGGCAGAATAATAAAGGACGCCAGCAGAATAAGGCTGGCGTCCAGAATAATCATGCTGTTCATATCGGAACAGGAGAAAGCGGCACAGGCGGCCTGTGCGAAGTGAGATGCAGCTGCATTGGCAAAGAACTGAGTCATCAGACGTTTCTCCTTTCCTGAAGATGAACGCATCTTAACACACATTTTTTCACCCTGCAAGGGGGAAAAGCGACTGATTATGCAAGATTGGACGAGTACACAAAAAACAGAAATACCCACTTTTCGACATTGTTAAAAAGACATAATGAATCCTAATGGTTCCTTCATGTCATGGAAAGAAGCACTGCATAGGGACTTCCCGTGCGGCCATAGGATGGAGAAAAAGAGGAGGCGTTTTTATGCTGTCGATTGCACTTTATTTGCTTGCGCACGCCATGCTGCTCTCGCTCCACCTGTCGGGCGGCTCGTTCCCGCGTCCGCTCTCGGCACAGGAGGAAAAGAAATACGTCGAGCGCATGCTTGCGGGCGACATTAAGGCGCGCAATGTGCTCGTTGAGCACAATCTGCGCCTTGTTGCGCACATCGCCAAAAAATACTACACCCAGTCTGACGAGCAGGACGATCTCATCTCCATCGGCACCATCGGTCTCATCAAGGGCGTTTCGAGCTACCGCCCGGAAAAGGGTACGAGGCTCGCGACCTACGCTGCCAAATGCGTGGAGAATGAGATTCTGATGTACTTTCGCAGTCGGAAGAAATTACAGGGCGAGGTGTCGCTCAACGATTCGCTCGATTCCGACGCCGACGGCGAGTCGCTCTACCTCATGGATGTCGTCGGCGTCGAGGACACGATGTATTTGGACATTCAGGACCGCGACGACTGCCTGCGCGTGCGAAGGCTCGTGCACGAGTGCCTGACCGAGCGGGAGGAAGAGGTCATCACTTCGCGCTACGGCCTCGGCGGCCGGATGCCCCGCACACAGCGTGAGGTCGCCAAAAAGCTCGGCATCTCGAGGAGCTATGTATCGCGCATCGAAAAGCGCGCGCTGCAAAAGCTGGAGGA
>ENA-UEYF01001792-UEYF01001792.1-human-gut-metagenome-genome-assembly--contig:-NODE-1792-length-16179-cov-5.499814_pt1 | contig 16179 bp, 13 predicted proteins | sample MGYA00242902_ERZ507920 | MGnify/ENA primary metagenome ERZ507920 (study PRJEB26167, sample SAMN06115402) | human gut metagenome | host: Homo sapiens | place: China:Jiangxi | collected 2016-07-05...
CAAATTATGCGCGCAGCAGACTGCAGCCCCTTTGTCAAAAAGTAATACTTTTTGACAGCCTCAAGGACTTACTTTTTCTCGCGGGTCAGACGGCGCGTAAGCTCCTCAACGAGCCCGTCGATCAGCTCCTGGTGGTTGGCCAGGTTCAGCTCGGCCTCGCGCACGATCGTGTAGCCGAACACGTCGTCATCCATCTCCTTTGCGTAAGAGAGCAGCTCCGCCTGCATGCAGCGGATGGCCGCCACGCTCAGATGCACGGCAGCAAGCGCACTGCACGCGGTCAGATCGTCGCCCTTGTCGACGACCTCCTTCATCAGCTCGATGCAGCGGCACATGATGTACACGACCTCGTTCGGGATGTCACTCGCAACGCGCAGCGCGATGTCAAGGTCGTTGCGCGTGGCGGCGGGGTCGTTCCTGCGCTTGTCATACGGCTCGCGCGAGCGCAGCTCCTCGTCGATCTGAAAGACCATGTAGTCCGTCATCTGGCGCAGCTCCTCGGCCGTCTGCCTGAGCGCCTCGTCGTCCGAGCGCAGCGCCTGCACGGCCAGCGAGCCCATCGCCGCCGCCAGCGCCGCCACGACCGCGCCCACGCTGCCGGCCTGCGGCTGCGCATCGGGGTCCGCCACCGCGGCGACATAGTCGCTGACCGGCAGGACGCCGAACTTCGGCTTGGGCTTCTTGTCGCTCATGTCGACCACGTGGTCGCCGCTCGCCGTGTGGATCATGATCTTTTTCTTTTCTTCTGCCATCGTATCCTCCGTTTCCCCGCGCGCATAGCCGCGCGCAGATATACACATTATTATAATAGGAATATAGCACGCGGAGTGCACATTGTCAAGATTCCGACGGCCGACGGCCGCCCAAACGGGCATATTCTGCACAAAAAACCACTCCAAATTTCGTCGAAATTTGTAACGCGAACGGACACTTCCGGCATTTATCTTTGCCGTTCTTTCTGATATAGTGAAGAGTAAGCGCAATCATATCAACAATACAAAGGGAGTGTGAAGCGATTTGGGGATCAACAACGTGATCTCTCTGCTTGGCGGCGTGGCTCTGTTCCTGTTCGGCATGACGCTCATGGGCGACGGGCTGAAAAAGGTGGCCGGCAACAAGCTGGAGATCATCCTCTATAGACTCACAAGTACCCCGCTCAAGGGCGTTTTGCTCGGCACCGGCGTTACCGCCGTGATCCAGTCATCCTCGGCCACGTCCGTCATGGTCGTCGGCTTTGTCAACTCCGGCATGATGCAGGTGCGTCAGGCCATCGGTATCGTGCTCGGCTCGATCCTCGGCACGAGCATCACGGGCTGGATCCTCTGCCTGTCGGACATCAGCGGCTCCGGCTGGGTGTCGCTGCTGAGCACCGCAACGCTCACCGGCATCGTCGCCGTGATCGGTATCGTCCTGCACATGCTCTGCAAGGATCAGGCCAAGCGCCACATCGGCGACATCCTGCTCGGCTTCGCCGTGCTGATGTACGGCATGTCCGCAATGAGCGGTGCCGTCGCCCCGCTCAAGGACAGCGCGGCGTTCATCAACCTGCTCACCCGCTTCTCCAACCCCCTGCTCGGCGTGCTCGTCGGCACGGTGTTCACCTGCATTTTGCAGAGCGCCTCCGCTGCCGTCGGCATTTTGCAGGCGCTGGCCATCACAGGCACGATCACGTTCTCGGTCGCCTTCCCCATCACGCTCGGCATCGCCATCGGTGCGGCCGTGCCGGTGCTGCTGTCCTCGCTCGGCGCGAGCGTCAAGGGCAAGCGCACCGCCTACGTCTACCTGCTCATTGACGTCATCGGCGCTCTCGTCTGGGGCGTCGTGTTCTATGTGATCAATGCGGCCGTGCACTTCCCGTTCATGGACGCCACGATGACCACCGTGTCCATTGCTCTGCTCAACACGGTCTTCCGCTTTGCGACCGTGCTGCTGCTCACGCCGATGATCCCCATGCTCGAGCGGCTCGTCACCGTCCTGTTCCCGGACAAGGCTGCAAGCGGTGCACTCGCCGACATAGACCGGCTCGAGGAGCGCTTTCTCACGCACCCGGCGCTCGCCATCGAGCAGAGCCGCCTGACCATCGACTCCATGGCGCGCCAGGCGCAAAACAACATCCTGTCCGCCTTCGCCCTGCTCGAAAAGTTTGACGACGACCAGTTCGCCGCCCTGCAGGAGGACGAGGAGGCCATCGACCACTACGAGGACAAGCTCGGCACCTACCTCATCAAGATCACGAGCAAGGAGCTCACGCCGCGCCAGACCGCCGACGTGTCGAAATACCTGCACACGATCAGCGACCTCGAGCGCATCAGTGACCACTCGCTCAACATCGGTGAGACCGCACAGGAGCTCTACACGAAGCAGATCGTCTTCTCTCCCGCCGGCTCGCGGGAGCTGCACGTCATGCTCAGTGCCGTGACGCGCATTCTCGAGCTGACGATCTCCGCCTTCCTCAACAACGACGTCGACGCCGCCTACCGCGTCGAGCCGCTCGAGGAGCTGATCGATAACCTCTGCGACGAAATGAAGCTGCACCACATCGACCGCCTGCAGACCGGTGAGTGCACGCTCAACCACGGCTTTGCCTTCAACGACCTGCTCACCAACTGTGAGCGTGTGTCTGACCACTGCTCGAACATCGCCGTCGCCATGATCGAGCTCGAGTCCGAGTCGTTCGACACGCACGAATATATCAACAGCGTCATGGCCATGCACTCGCACAGCTTTGACAAATACTACGCCGAGTACAGCAAAGAATTCCAGATCTGACCGGTATCGTACCCGCCCGACCGAACAGTCGGGCGGGTTTTTTATGCCGCTGCTGCCCAAAAATCCGGCAGCGCGCCCAAATATGCACTGCCGCATATGTGCAGGGTGCACAAGGCAGTTTTCTCCTTTGGCGGCTATGTTTTCAAATTTCACAAATCGTATGAATTTTTCCGTGAGCTTATTGCATATTTATTCGCGTAGTAGTATATTTTTATTGTCTTAATGGATTTATATTCGCTTGCGAGGGATGACATATGTATACTGAAAAGAAAACCATTTTCATTGACGGCAGCTCCGGTACGGCCGGGCTGCGCATTTACGACCGGCTGGCACAGCGCGCGGACATCACGCTGCTGACCCTGCCGCCCGAGCTGCACCACGATATCGAGGCGCAGCGCGAGATGCTCAACCGCGCGGACATCGCGTTTTTGTGTCTGCCGGACGCGGCGGCGATCACGGCGGCAGATCTGGTCGAAAACCCGGACACGGTCGTGCTCGACACCTCAACCGCGCACCGCACCGCGCCGGGCTGGGTGTACGGCTTCCCGGAGCTGTCGCCCGAGCGTGAGGCTGCGATCCGAACGGCCAAGCGCATCGCCGTGCCCGGCTGCCACGCCAGCGGCTTCGTCGTGCTCACCTATCCGCTCGTCGAGGCGGGCATCCTGCCGCCGGACGCGCTGCTGACGTGCTACTCGCTCACGGGCTACAGCGGCGGCGGCAAGAAGATGATCGCCGAATATGAGGCAGACGCGCCCGACCCCCTGTACGCCGCGCCCCGGCAGTACGCCCTCACGCAGCAGCACAAGCACCTGCGCGAGATGTGCGCGGTCCCGGGTCTGACGCACGCGCCGGTGTTCGCGCCGATCGTGGCGGATTTCTACAGCGGCATGGAGACGAGCGTCGCGCTCTTCGGCGCACAGCTCTGCCCCGGCAAGACGATGGCGGACATCAAGGCCGCCTACGCCGCAAAGTACACCGGCCCCGTCGTGCACTATCAGGACCCCGCATGCACGGACGGCTTCCTGTCCGCCGCCGCCATGTCCGGCAAGGACAGCATGGTCGTGTCGGTGTCCGGCAACGACGAGCGCATCGTGCTCACGGCCGTGTTCGACAACCTCGGCAAGGGCGCGTCCGGCGCGGCGCTCGAGTGCCTGAACCTCGTCATGGGCAAGGAAAAGGGCTTCGGCCTCGAACTGTAAGGAGGAAAACCGATGAAGCAAGTCACCGGCGGCGTGTGCGCCGCACAGGGTTTTTCCGCAGCGGGCATCCACTGCGGCATCCGCAAGAACCAAGCCAAGCGCGACCTCGCGCTCATTTACAGCGCCGTCCCGGCCAGCGCCGCGGCGGTCTATACAACCAATCTCGTCAAGGGCGCACCCCTGACCGTGACAAAGGCGCACCTGGCTGACGGCAAGGCGCAGGCCATCGTCTGCAACAGCGGCAACGCCAACACCTGCAACGCCGACGGCATCGCCGTCGCCGAGGAGATGAGCGCACTCACGGCAGCTGCGCTGCACATCGCGCCGCAGGACGTCATCGTCGCGTCCACGGGCGTGATCGGCCAGCCGCTTGATCTCGCGCCCATCCGCACCGGCCTGCCGCAGCTCGCCGCTGCGCTCGGCGACCACTCCGATCAGGCGGCCGAGGGCATCATGACCACCGACACGCAGCCGAAGGAGATCGCCGTGCAGTTCACCGCCGGCGGCAAGACCTGCACCATCGGCGGCATCGCCAAGGGCTCGGGCATGATCCACCCGAACCTCGCGACCATGCTGGTCTTTCTCACGACCGACTGCGCCATCAGCGCGCCGATGCTGCACGCGGCACTCACCGGCGACGTGAGCGACACGTTCAATATGGTCAGCGTCGACGGCGACACGTCCACGAACGACATGGTCGCCGTGCTGGCAAACGGACTCGCGGGCAACGCCGAGATCACAGCGCCCGGCGCGGACTTCACGGCCTTCTGCCGCGCGCTCAACAGCGTGACCGTCTGGCTCTGCCGCCGGATCGCGGGCGACGGCGAGGGCGCGACGCGCCTGATCGAGTGCTGCGTCACCGGCGCGGAAGATCACGCGACGGCGAAAACCGTCGCCAAGAGCATCGTCTGCTCATCGCTCGTCAAGGCCGCCATGTTCGGCGCGGACGCCAACTGGGGCCGCGTGCTGTGCGCCATCGGCTACAGCGGCACGCATGTGGATGTGCACAAGGTCGACGTGTTCTTCCGCTCGGCAGCCGGAACGGTGTGCGTATGCACACACGGTGCAGGCGTGCCGTTTTCCGAGGAGGAGGCCAAACAGATCCTGCTTGAAAAGGAGATCGAGATCCTCGTCGACCTCAACGCCGGCGACGAAGGCGCAACGGCGTGGGGCTGCGACCTGACATATGACTACGTGAAGATCAACGGCGACTACCGTACCTGAACCGGGAGGGACACCATCATGGACATCACAAATCCGCAGCGCGCAAAGGTACTCGTCCACGCGCTGCCCTACATTCAGGAATACAGCGGCAAGATCGTCGTCATCAAATACGGCGGCAACGCCATGATCAGCGAAAAGCTCAAGGACTCCGTCATGCGCGATATCGTGCTGCTCTCGCTCATCGGGGTGAAGGTCGTGCTTGTGCACGGCGGCGGGCCCGAGATCACGGATATGCTGCAAAAGCTCGGCAAGCAGACGCAGTTTGTCGACGGTCTGCGCGTCACGGACGCCGAGACCGCCGATGTCGTACAGATGGTGCTCGCCGGGAAGATCAACAAGACGCTCGTCAATCTCATCGGGCAAAAGGGCGGCCGCGCGATCGGCCTGTCCGGCATCGACGGGCAGATGATCCAGGCGCGCGTGCGCGACGAGCGCCTCGGCTACGTGGGTGAGATCACGAAGATCGACGTGCGTCCCATCCTCGACGTGCTCGACAAGGGCTACATCCCGGTCGTGTCCACCGTCGGGTGCGACACGCAGGGGCACGTCTACAACATCAACGCCGACACCGCGGCCGCGCGCATCGCGGGTGAGCTCGGCGCGGAGAGCCTCATCGCCATGACCGACATCGGCGGCATCCTGCGCGACAAGGACGACCCCGGCACGCTCATCCCCGTCATCCATACGGCAGAGGCGCACGCACTCATCACGTCCGGCGTCATCTGCGGCGGCATGCTGCCGAAGGTGACCTGCTGCATGGACGCCATCCGCTGGGGCGTGCACCGTGTCTTTATCATCGACGGGCGCGTGCCGCACGCCATACTCATCGAAATGCTGACAAACGAAGGCATCGGCACCATGTTCGTTGCCGGACAAGGAGGAAATGCAAATGAATACACAGCAACTTGACCATACCTACATCGCCAACACCTACGCCCGCTACCCGGTCACGATCGTGCGCGGCAAGGGCTCGCTCGTCTGGGACGAGAACGGCAAGGAATACATCGACCTCGCGACCGGCATCGCCGTCAACAGCTTCGGCGTGTCCGACCCCGCGTGGGTGCGCGCCGTGACCGAGCAGCTGTGCACCGTGCAGCACACCTCAAACCTCTACTTCACCGCGCCCGACGCGCAGCTGGCGCAGCTGCTGTGCGAAAAGACCGGCATGAAAAAGGTCTTCTTCTCCAACTCCGGCGCGGAGGCCAACGAATGCGCCATCAAGGCCGCGCGCAAATACGCGGCTGAACACAAGGGCCCGGAATACCACACCATCATCACGCTCAAAAACAGCTTCCACGGCCGCACGATCACGACGCTCGCCGCGACCGGTCAGGACGTGTTCCACCACGACTTTCTGCCGCTGACGGAGGGCTTTGCCTATGCCGAGGCGAACGATCTCGACGATCTCAAGGCGCAGGTGGCCGCGCACAAATGCGCCGCCATCATGATCGAGGTCGTGCAGGGCGAGGGCGGCGTCATCCCGCTGACGCAGGAATTCGTCAAGGGTGCGGCACAGCTCGCCGCCGCGCAGGACATCCTGCTCATCTGCGACGAGGTGCAGACCGGCAACGGCCGCACCGGCAAGCTCTACGGCTATATGCACTACGGCGTCCAGCCCGACATCGTCTCCACAGCCAAGGGGCTCGGCGGCGGGCTGCCGCTGGGCGCAACGCTGCTCGGCGAGAAGGTGCAGAACGTGCTCACCCCCGGCAGCCACGGCTCGACCTTCGGCGGCAACCCGGTTTGCTGCGCCGGTGCGCTGAGCATCCTGCACCGGCTCGACGGGCCGCTGCTGCAGTCCGTACAGGAAAAGTCCGACTTCATCGTCAACACGCTCACCGGCGCGCCGGGCGTCAAGAGTGTCACGGGGCTCGGCCTGATGCTCGGGGTGGAGACCGTGCGCCCGGTCGCAGACGTCATCTGCGCCTGCGCAGAGCAGGGCGTGCTCGTCATCTCGGCGAAAAACAAGGTGCGCCTGCTGCCGGCGCTCAACATCCCCATGGCGCAGCTCGAGCAGGCGATCGGCGTGCTCAAGGCTGTCTGCGCCGAGGTATAAGGAGGAACACCGATATGAATCTCAAGGGCAACGATTTTCTCAAGCTGCTCGACTACAGCCCCGAGCAGATCGACTACCTGCTGCAGCTCGCAGCCAAGCTCAAGGCCGAAAAAAAGTCCGGCATCCCGCACCGCCTGTGCGAGGGCAAAAACGTCGCGCTCATCTTTGAAAAGACGAGCACGCGCACGCGCAGCAGCTTTGAGGTCGCGGCGCACGATCTGGGCATGGGCAGCACGTATCTCGACTCCACCGGTTCGCAGATCGGCAAGAAGGAGAGCATCGCCGACACCGCGCGCGTGCTCTCGGGCATGTTCGACGGCATCGAATACCGCGGCTACGGTCAGAGCATCGTCGAGGAGCTGGCGCAGTACGCCTCCGTCCCGGTCTGGAACGGCCTGACGGACGAGTTTCACCCGACGCAGATCCTCGCGGACTTCCTGACCATCCGGGAGCACTTCGGCTCGCTGGAAAACATCCACCTCGTCTACATGGGCGATGCGCGCTTCAACATGGGCAACTCCCTCATGGTCGGCTGCGCGAAGATGGGCATGCACTTCACGGCCTGCGCGCCGGAGGGCTACTTCCCCGATGCGCAGCTCGTCGCGGAGTGTCAGGCCATCGCGGCGCAGACGGGCGCGACGCTCGACTTCATTTCCGACCCCGCCGCGGCCGTGCAGGGCGCAAACGTGATCTATACCGACATCTGGGTCTCCATGGGCGAGCCGGAGTCCGTCTGGGCCGAGCGCATCGCTGCGCTGGCGCCGTATCAGGTCAACGCGGCGCTCATGGCCAAGGCCGACCCCAACGCCATCTTCATGCACTGCCTGCCGGCGTATCACGACAAAAAGACCGCCGTCGGCAGCGAGATGTGCACGCGCTTCGGGCGCGAGGCCATGGAGGTCACGGACGACGTGTTTGAAAGCGCGCAGTCGGTCGTGTTTCAGGAGGCCGAAAACCGCATGCATACCATCAAGGCGGTCATGGCGGCGACGCTTGCGGAGATCGAGCTATGAAGCGCTATCTCGTACTTGAAAACGGCGAGGTCTTTGCAGGCCTCGCCCTCGGCGCGCCATGCGACACGTTCGGTGAGCTGGTGTTCACCACCGGCATGAACGGCTACATCGAGACGCTCACGGACCCGAGCTACTGCGGCCAGATCGTGCTGCAGACCTTTCCGCTCATCGGCAACTACGGCATCATCCCGGCCGATTTTGAGGGCAAATGCTGCGTGCGCGGCTATGTCGTGCGTGAAGCGTGCTCCACGCCCTCGAACTTCCGCTGCGCGCAGACGCTCGACGCGTTCCTGAAAGAAAACAACATCCCCGGCATCTCCGGCATCGACACCCGCGCCGTCACGCGCATCCTGCGCGAGGCGGGCACGATGAACGCCGCCATCTGCGACGCCGTGCCGGAGGATCTCGCGCCGCTGCGCGCCTACCGCATCACAGACCCCGTGCCGCAGGTGACAACGCCGGAGGCTTACACCCTCCGGCCGGAGGGCGACGTGCTGCACCGCGTGGCGCTCATCGACTACGGCGCCAAGCGCAACATCGCGCGCGAGCTCTGCAAGCGCGGCTGCGCCGTGACGGCGCTGCCCTGCACGGCCAGGGCGGAGGACATCCTCGCCGCCGGGTATGACGGCGTCATGCTCTCCAACGGCCCCGGCGACCCGACGGACAACGTCAGCCAGATCGCGCAGATCGCCAAGCTCTTCGGCCGCATCCCGATGTTCGGCATCTGCCTCGGCCACCAGCTCATGGCGCTGGCGCAGGGCGGCAGCACCGTGAAGCTCAAATACGGCCACCGCGGCGTGAACCAGCCGGCGCGCGACGTGTGCGGCACGCGCACGTTCCTCACCAGCCAGAACCATGGCTACGCCGTCGTGCCCGAGAGCGTCAAGACCGGCGTCATCCGCTACGTCAACGCCAACGACGGCACGTGCGAGGGCGTGGACTACCCTGACCTGCAGGCCTTTTCCGTGCAGTTTCACCCCGAGGCGTGCTCGGGCCCGCACGACACGGCCTTTCTCTTCGACCGATTCTGTGACCTGATGGGAGGTGCGCACCATGCCGATTGATACCAGCATCCGCAAAGTCATGGTCATCGGCTCCGGCCCGATCGTGATCGGGCAGGCAGCGGAATTCGACTATGCCGGCGCGCAGGCGTGCCGCGTGCTGCACGACGCGGGCGTGAACGTCGTGCTCGTCAACTCCAACCCCGCGACGATCATGACCGACAAGGCCCTCGCGGACGAGATCTATCTCGAGCCGCTCACGCTGACCTCCGTCAAGCGCATCATCGAAAAGGAGCAGCCCGACAGTCTCCTCGCCGGTCTCGGCGGCCAGACGGGCCTGACGCTCGCGATGGAGCTCGACAAGGAGGGCTTTCTGCAGCAGCACAACGTCCGCCTCATCGGCACGAACGCCGCCGCCATCGACAAAGCCGAGGACCGCGAGCTCTTTAAGGAGACCATGGCCGCCATCGGCGAGCCGACCATCCCCTCCGGCATCGCGAACACCGTGGCCGAGGCGCTGGAGGTGGCGGACAGCATCGGCTACCCCGTCATCATCCGCCCGGCGTTCACGCTCGGCGGTGCGGGCGGCGGCGTGGCCTACAGCCCCGAGGAGCTCGGCCTCGTCGCACAGACGGGGCTCGATGCGTCCCCGATCACGCAGATCCTCGTCGAGCGCTATATCTACGGCTGGAAGGAGATTGAGTTTGAGACCATGCGCGACGGCGTGGGCAACGTCATCGCCGTGTGCAGCATGGAAAACTTCGACCCTGTCGGCGTGCACACCGGCGACAGCATTGTCGTCGCCCCGGCGCTGACGCTCTCGGACAAGGAGTTTCAGATGCTGCGCAGCGCGGCGCTGAACATCATCTCCGCGCTCGACATTGTCGGCGGCTGCAACTGCCAGTTCGCGCTCGATCCCGACAGCTTTGACTACGCCGTCATCGAGGTCAACCCCCGTGTGTCACGCTCGTCGGCGCTCGCGTCGAAGGCGACCGGCTACCCGATCGCAAAGATCACGACAAAAATCGCCCTCGGCTATACGCTCGATGAGATCCAGAACGACATCACCGGCAAGACCTGCGCCTGCTTTGAGCCCGCGCTCGACTACGTCGTCGTGAAGTTCCCCAAGTGGCCGTTTGACAAGTTTGTCGGCGCATCCCGCCGCCTCGGCACGCAGATGAAGGCCACGGGCGAAGTCATGGCCATCGGCACGAACTTTGAGAGCGCGCTGCTCAAGGCTGTGCGCGGTGCCGAGATCCACCTCGACACGCTGCACGCCGCCCCGCTGTCCGACCGTCCGGTGCGCGACCGGCTCGCCGACTGCGACGATCACCGCCTGTTCACCGTCTTTGAGGCGCTGTGCAGCGGCGTGTCCGTCGATGAGATCCACGATATCACCCGCATCGACCGCTGGTTTTTGTACCGGCTGCAAAATCTCACCGACTACGAGGCGGGCATCCGGGACGGCCTGACGCCGGAGCTTTATCAGCGCGGCAAGTACCTCGGCTATCCGGACGCGGCGCTGCGCCGCCTGTCCGGCAGCGAGACGCTGCCCGCCTTCCGCGCGGGCTACAAGATGGTCGACACCTGCGCCGCCGAATTTGACGCGCAGACCCCGTATTTCTACGCCAGCGCGGACACGCGCTGCGAGGCGCGCAGCTTCCCGCGCAGCGGCAAGCCCGTCGTCATGGTGCTCGGCTCGGGCCCGATCCGCATCGGCCAGGGCATCGAGTTTGACTATTCGTCCGTCCACTGCGTGTGGACGCTCAAGGCCATGGGCTATGACGTCGTCATCGTCAACAACAACCCCGAGACCGTCTCCACGGACTACGACACCGCCGACCGGCTGTATTTCGAGCCGCTCACGGCCGAGGACGTGCTGCAGATCATCGATGTCGAGCACCCCGTCGGCGTCGTGGTCGCCTTCGGCGGGCAGACCGCCATCGCGCTCACGCAGACGCTCGACCGCCACGGCATCCGCATCCTCGGCACCTCGGCCGAGGGCATCGACATCGCCGAGGACCGCGAGCGGTTCGACGCCCTGCTCGAGCAGTTTCACATCTCGCGCCCGAAGGGCATGGGTGTGCAGACGCTGCCGGAGGCGCTGCACGCCGCGCAGACGCTCGGCTACCCCGTGCTGCTGCGCCCGTCGTACGTCATCGGCGGCCAGAACATGAAGATCGTCCACGACGATGACGAGGTCACAACGTATATGCAGCGCATCCTCGCGCAGGGCATCGACAACCCCGTGCTCGTGGACAAGTACATGATGGGCACGGAGCTGGAGGTGGACGTTATCTCCGACGGTACGGACGTGCTCATCCCCGGCATCATGGAACACATTGAGCGCGCCGGCGTGCACAGCGGCGACTCCATCGCCGTCTACCCGCCGTACAACCTCAACGACATCATGACGGACAAGATCGTCGACAGCTCGCGCAAGCTCGCCCTCGCGCTCGGCACAAAGGGGCTGGTGAACATCCAGTACCTCATTTGGGAAAACGAGCTCTACGTCATCGAGGTCAACCCCCGCGCCTCGCGCACCGTGCCGTACATCAGCAAAGTCACGGGCGTGCCGATGGTGGATGTGGCGGCGCGCGTCATGCTCGGCACACCGCTCAAAGACCTCGGCTACGGCACGGGGCTGCACCCCATCCCGCCGTATTACGCGGTCAAGGTGCCGGTGTTCTCGTTTGAAAAGCTCGGCGACGTCAACGCCTACCTCGGCCCGGAGATGAAGTCCACGGGCGAAGTGCTCGGTCTCGGAAAAACAATGCAGGAGGCGCTGTTCAAGGGGCTGACCTCGGCCGGCATGGTCGTCGGCCGGCACCCGGACGGCCGCCACGGCGTGCTCGTGAGCGTGGACACGCACGACCTCGGCGAGATCGTGTCGCTGGCCAAAAAGCTCGACGATCTGCACTTCGCGCTCTACGCGACCGCAGAGACCGCCGCCGCCATTGCGCGCCTCGGCATCGACGTCGTGACCGTCGACGGCATCCGCGAGAGCGACCACGCCTTCGCCCTGCTCGAGAGCGGCTGCATCGACTACATCGTCTACACCGGCGCGCTCAAGGACGCGACCACGGACGATTACATTGCCCTGCACCGCCGCGCGCTGCAGCTCGGCATCCCGTGCTTCACCTCGCTCGACACGGCCAACGCCCTCGCGGACATCATCGCCAGCCGCTACAACGAGCACAACACCGAGCTTGTGGACATCAACCACATGCGCACCAAGCGCCAGCGCCTGAAGTTTTCGAAAATGCAGGCCACCGGCGATGACTATATCTACGTCGAGAATTTTGACGGGCACATCACCTGCCCCGAGTCGCTGTGCATCCCGCTGTGCTCGCGTCACCGCGGCATCGGCGGTTACGGCATCGTGCTCATCGAGCGCAGCGCCGTGGCCGATGCGAAAATGCGCGTGTTCAACCGCGACGGCAGCCCCGGCGGCATCGGCGGCAACGCCATCCGCTGCGTGGGCAAGTATCTGTACGACAACGGCATCGTGCCGCGCGCCGATCTCACCATCGAGGCCGGCGGCCGGGTGCACCGGCTGCACCTCTACACGCGCTTCGGCACGGTCGGCCTCGTGACGGTCGAGATGGGCAAGCCCGCCTTCGCACCCGAGGCCGTGCCCGTGGCGCTCGAGGGCGAGCGCGTGATCGACCGGCCCGTGACCATTGCGGGCGGAGAGTACCGCATCACGTGTCTGTCGATGGGGAATCCCCACTGCGTCGTCTTTGTCGACCGCGTGGATGAGGTGGACGTTGCGCACCTCGGTCCGCAGTTTGAGCACGCAGACCTCTTCCCCGCGCGCACGAACACGGAGTTTGTCCGCGTCGTCAACCGCACGACGATCAAAATGCGCGTCTGGGAGCGCGGCAACGGCGAGACCCGCGCCTGCGGCACGGGTGCGTGCGCGGCGGTGGTGGCCGCCGTGGAAAACGGTCTGTGTCCGAAGGGCGAGACCGTCACGGTCAAGGTCAGCGGCGGCGACCTGCTCGTCACCTACGATGACGACGGCGTGCGTCTGACCGGCAACGCCGAGCTCGCCTTCACCGGCGTGACCACATACTGAGACGCAAAACGAAAACATCACCCGCATCCGGTCGGATGCGGGTGATGTTTTTGGGTGCCGCTCGCTCAGCCGCGCATGGCGGCGGCGAACGCGTCGATGCGCGCGATGTCGAAATCGGGCTCGGAATACTGCGCGCGGTACTGGGGCGATGTCATCAGTGCGCCGAAGAGCTGCTTGTAGACATAGCTCATCTTCGCGTACTGCATCTTGCCGCCAAGGATATCCTTCGCCGCCGCGTGCTCCAGCAGCGCGGGCGAGAAGAAGTGCTCAAGATAGCCCTCCGTACCGGGCGTGGTATAGCAGCACAGATACAGCCCGAGTTTCTTGCCCAGAAGCGCCTTCTCGTTGCGGCGCAAAAAGCGCTTGATGTGCTTGTCGAGCTTGAACATATACACGCAGCTGCCGATGATGACCGTGTCATAGTCTTCGAGCGAGACGCCGCGGTCGCGGACATTGCACACCGTCACATCGCCGCCGACGGCGCTCTTGAGCATATAGGCGATCTCCTCCGTCGCGCCGTAACGCGAGGCGAACAGGATCAGCGTTTTCATGCAGTGACCTCCTTTTCCGCCCTCACGGGCGGCCTTTCCACATATATATGTATAAGAGTATAGGAAGCCGCCGCGCCGCTGTCAAGCCCGCGCGCGATTTTTTTATCCGACCGGCACGGGTTCGCCCCGCTGCGCGTCCGGCTCGCGCCGCCGCGCCTTGGGGATGTTGATGGTGAGAATGAGCGCGTCGTCCGTCTCCTGCCGCTGCATACCGGCGTCGATGCCGCCCTGCTTCATGAGGTCGAGACTGTGGGCGATCGTGTTGAGAAACACGCGCACGTCCTTGAGGATGAAGGTCTTCTGCCGCTCGCTCTCGGGCGCGGCTTTGGCCTCGAGCAGGCGGTCGATGTAGGCGTCCGTCGCGGCGACGTTCAGGTCGCGGCTGAGGATATAGGCCAGCGCCGCGCGCTGCTCGTCCGGCGTCTCGAGCCGCAGCAGCGCGCGCCCGTGCCGCTCAGTGAGCCCGGCGTTGCGCATGGCGTTGAGCACATCCTCCGGCAGACGCAGCAGGCGGAGCTTGTTCGCCACGGCCGACTGCGACTTGCCCAGCCGCCGCGCGCACTCCTCCTGACTGAGACCGAAGAGCCGGATGAGCTGCGCGATGCCGCGCGATTCCTCAAGGAAATCGAGGTCGTTGCGCTGGAGGTTTTCCACCAGCGCGATGAAGCTCGCCTCCTCCAGATCGAGCTCCAAGACGATGCACGGCACCTCACTGAGCCCCGCCATGCGCGCGGCACGCAGGCGGCGCTCACCGGCCACGAGCTCATACCCGTCCGGACGCGGGCGCACGGTCAGCGGACTGAGCACGCCGTACTCGGCGATGCTGCGCGAGAGCTCCTCGAGCTGCGCCGGGGGAAAGTTCTGCCGCGGCTGGACTGCGCTCGGCGCGATCGCGTCCACCGCCAGATACACGATGCCGCCGCGCTGCGCGCGGCCGGAATGGTTGGAAAACTGCATAGCAAACCCTCCATATCTTGTGTTTTACAACATAAAAATAGACCATATATTGCGCAAAACACGGCGAATTCGGGCGCGCGCCGAAAAAAAGGGGGCGGATCGGGATCGATCCGCCCAAAACAGGGTCATGGGATAAAGATATGAGCCGTGGCTTCCAAGGTGCGGAAGTCAATTGGATAAGCTGTATTGTTATTGTAGCGCCGGAGGCGGAAAATGTAAAGAGCGAACGGTGTCGGTCGGGCACCTGTTTTGTCGGCGGCGGAATCTTTTTTCCCGCGCCGGGGCATACTGTCCGGGAATACACGGAAAAGGAGATGGAAGCATATGCAGGTGATCGACCGCATCGCGCTGATCCTCACGATCGTCGGCGGGCTCAACTGGGGCAGCATCGGCCTGTTCCGGTTTGATCTCGTGGCGTGGATCTGCGGCGGGCAGACCGCCGTGGCCGCGCGCGTGATCTACACACTCGTCGGTCTGGCCGCGGTCTGGTGCATTTCCCTGCTCTTTCGCGGCCGCGACGAGCTCGACGGCGCGGAGGACGTGTAATGCCACCGGCAGCGAAAAACGGCATGGCCGACGCCATGCCGTTTTTTGAGGCTGTCAAAAAGGATTCCTTTTTGACAAAGGGTTTGGCCTGACTGCAGCGCACGCGCCGTCCGTCTCCGGCGGACGGCGCGCACGTTTGCAGGCCGAGAAGTATTTTCTTCGCCGCACATGTCGCCAAGAAAATGATTGGACTTTCTTTGCGCCTGCGGGCGCAAACTCTACGAGGTTTCTATATTATTTGCTCACCCCAGACGCGGCAGTGCGCCGGCGCTGCCGGGAATGCGGTCGAAGGTATCGATCGGCGGCAGATGCGCCTCGAGCGCGCGCACCAGCTCGCCCCCGAGCAGACCGCCGAGCGTGTTGAGCATCAGATCGTCCACATCACACAGGCGGTACGAGCCGCGAAACAGGAAAAACAGCCCCGTGAGCTGCCCGAGCTCGATGAACGCCGAAAACGCCAGCGACACGAGCGCGACGCGGCCGAGATCCAGACCGCAGACGTAACGCAGGTACATCCCGAACGGCAGGAGCATCAGGATGTTGCACACGACCTGCTGCACCGTGCGGTCGAGCAGCGCCGGCAGGTACGTGCGCGCATCGGAGCGCACGAGCGGCGTCTCGCGCAGGAAATCGGCCACGAACTGAAACGGCACGAGCTGCGCGTCATAGGTCGTGAGCTTCGCCGCCTGCGCAGCGTCCGGCAGCGGGAACAACACGCGCGCCAGCACACACAGAACATCACACAAAACCAGGCCGCAGAACAGGGTGCGCACACCATTCCA
>ENA-UEYF01001806-UEYF01001806.1-human-gut-metagenome-genome-assembly--contig:-NODE-1806-length-16045-cov-3.111911_pt1 | contig 16045 bp, 15 predicted proteins | sample MGYA00242902_ERZ507920 | MGnify/ENA primary metagenome ERZ507920 (study PRJEB26167, sample SAMN06115402) | human gut metagenome | host: Homo sapiens | place: China:Jiangxi | collected 2016-07-05...
GGATGGTGACATCCTGGAGCCGGAGGGCGCGGAGTTTGGCAGTGCGATCCCGTTTCTCTGGCAGCATGACCATTCCCGCCCGGTGGGGCAGTGTACGGTGCGCCGGGTCAGCGAAGGGCTGGAAATCACGGCAACACTGGTGAAGCCCGTACCGGATATGCCGTCGCAACTGGCTGCCCGGCTGGATGAGGTCTGGGCGGCCATTAAGACCGGGCTGGTCAGGGGACTGTCCGTGGGCTTCCGTCCCCATGAATACACCTTTCTGGACGGAGGCGGACTGCATTTTCTGCGCTGGGAACTGATGGAGGTGTCTGCCGTCACCGTGCCCGCGAATGCGGAATGCACCATCCGGACCATTAAATCTTACGACCGCCCGTTTTCTGCCGCGTCCGGCAACCGGAAACCGGTGGTGAAAATCGCATCTTCTGCCGGCGCTGCGGCACAGTCAACAACCGTTTTTCATAAGGAAAAGACCATAATGAATATTGGCGAACAGATTAAAAGTTTTGAAAACAAGCGTGCAGCGCTGGCAGCCTCACTTGAGGAGGTCATGACCAAAGCCGCAGAGGAAGGGCGCACGCTGGATGTGGAGGAGGAAGAGCATTACGACAACACCGCAGCGGAAATCCGTCAGGTGGATGCGCACCTGAAGCGCCTGCGTGAACTGGAAGCCGGCAAGGCCGCCACGGCGCAGCCGGTGAAACAGGCCGGTAACGGGAATGTGGCCGCGGTGGCTTCAGCGCCGGTGATCCGTGTGGAGCAGAAACTGGATAAGGGGATTGGCTTCGCCCGCTTTGCCAAATCACTGGCTGCGGCTAAAGGTGTCCGCTCTGAAGCCCTGGAAGTGGCCCGTCGTCAGTATCCGGATGACAGTCGTCTGCATCATGTCCTGAAATCGGCGGTGGGGGCAGGGACCACCACGGACCCGCAGTGGGCAGGCAGCCTGTCTGAATATCAGGAATATGCGCAGGACTTTATTGATTACCTGCGTCCTCAGACCATTATCGGGCGATTTGGTCAGGGTGGGATCCCTGCACTTCGTCAGGTGCCGTTCAATATCCGTGTGCACGCCCAGGTGTCCGGCGGTGCTGCTGGCTGGGTGGGGGAGGGTAAGGCAAAACCCCTGACGAAGTTTGATTTTGAATCCATCACCTTCAGTCATGCGAAGGTGTCGGCCATTGCGGTACTGACGGAAGAGCTGATCCGTTTTTCCAGTCCGGCAGCTGATGCGCTGGTCCGTAATGCGCTGGCAGAAGCGGTGGTGGCGCGTCTGGATACAGACTTTGTGGATCCGAAAAAAGCCGCAGTGGCAGATGTCTCCCCGGCGTCCATCACCCATGATGTGAAGGGCACGGCATCAACCGGTAACCCGGATGCGGATGCGGAGGCCGCGTTTGGTCAGTTTGTGGCAGCAAACCTGCAGCCCACCGGTGCGGTCTGGCTGATGTCCAGCACGAATGCCCTGGCGCTGTCCATGCGTAAAAATGCGCTGGGGCAGAAGGAATATCCGGACATGACCCTGCTGGGCGGGACCTTCCAGGGGCTGCCGGTGATTGTCTCCCAGTACGTGGGTGACCAGCTGGTGCTGGTGAATGCCCCGGATATTTATCTGGCGGATGACGGCGGCGTGGCGGTGGATATGTCCCGCGAGGCATCACTGGAAATGCAGTCTGAGCCGACCGGCGACAGTACCACGCCGTCGCCGGTGGAGCTGGTTTCCATGTTCCAGACAGGCAGTGTGGCCATCCGTGCGGAGCGCTGGATCAACTGGCGTCGTCGCCGTACCGCGGCGGTGGCGGTGATCACCGGTGTGAACTACGGCAGTGCGTCCGGCGGCTGAGTCTGATGAGGAGGGCGGGAGGTGAGAGCTTCCCGCAGTAACTGATGGCAAAAATCCGATATCTGCAGGGTACACATGATGCCCGGCCCGGGGATATCCGGGATGTCGCACAGCCGTGTGCGGAGGTGCTGGTTCGCCTGGGGAAGGCGGAGTACATCACAGCGCGACGTCCGGCAGGTCAGAAAAAGAAACGTGATGCGGAGCATGGCGAATGTGGAACCTTTTGCGGCGAACCCGAAAAAACCAGAAATCAGGACGTGACGTAAGAGAGGCGGGCTGGACCAGCCTGTTTCAGGCGGTGGCTGAGCCCTTTGCCGGTGCCTGGCAGCAGGGCGTGAAAGCCGATCCGGAAAGTGTCCTCTCCTTTCATGCGGTGTTTTCATGTATTTCGCTGATATCCCAGGATATTGCCAAAATGCGGCTTCGCCTGATGCAGACTGATGTACAGGGAATACGCCGGGAAAAGCGGCAGGGAGATACTGCCCGTCTCTGTCGTCGTCCTAATGCACAGCAGAATCGCATCCAGTTTTTTGAACTGTGGCTGAACTCAAAACTGCGTCACGGTAATACGGTGGTGCTGAAAATCCGTAACTCCCGGGGGCAGATAAAAGAACTGCGTATTCTGGACTGGAACCGGGTTGAACCTCTGGTGGCGGATGACGGCGAGGTGTTCTACCGCATCACGCCGGACCGGAACTGTGGGATCACGGAGTCGGTGACGGTGCCTGCCCGGGAGGTGATCCACGACCGTTTTAACTGTTTTTTTCATCCGCTTGTGGGGCTGCCGCCGGTGTATGCCGCAGGACTGGCCGCCATGCAGGGGCATCATATTCAGGCAAATTCGACGTATTTTTTCAGAAATGGCGGGCGACCATCAGGCGTGATTGAGGTCCCCGGCAGTATTACGGAAGAAAACGCGAAAAAACTGAAGGGGAACTGGGACAGCGGATATACGGGCGAAAATGCCGGGAAGACGGCCATACTGAGCAACGGGGCAAAATACAGCCCCACGACGTTTTCGCCGGTGGATGCGCAGACGGTGGAACAACTGAAAATGACGGCTGAAATTGTCTGTTCGGTGTTCCGTGTCCCGGCCTACAAGATTGGCGTTGGCCACCCGCCTTCCAGTGACAACGTGGAGGCGCTGGAGCAGCAGTATTATTCCCAGTGTCTGCAGACGCTGATTGAGTCCATTGAGCTGTTACTGGATGAGGCGCTGGAAACGGGGGAAAACGAGAGCACGGAGTTTGATGTCACCACACTGCTGAGAATGGACAGCGAACGGCGCATGAAAACACTGGGTGAATCGGTGAAAAATACGCTTCTCACGCCCAATGAGGCCCGTAAACGTGAGAACCTGCCGCCCCTTGCCGGCGGTGATGCACTGTATCTTCAGCAGCAGAACTACAGTCTGGAGGCGCTGTCCCGTCGTGATGCCCGTGAGGATCCGTTTGCGTCGACCGGGAAAACAGCCTCAGCGCAACCGCCTGACGGCGCATCTGACGGTAATAAGGCAATCAGTGAAACAGAGCATGATGCAGTGAAAGCGATGTTCAGGGGGATACTGAGAAAATGACGGAACGGGAACTGTCCATTATTTGTGCACTGGGCGAAGAATTCTCCACGGTGCTGGCGGATTTACAGCGCACATTTGAGGGGAAGATGGCCGCGCAGGCACAAGCGTTTGAAGAGAAACTGGCTTCCCTGTCGGCGGTATTACAGAAGCATGTGACGGTGGATGAGGTGCGTCCGGTTCTGCAGGCGATGGTGGATGACGCTGTGGGGGCCATCCCGGTACCGCGTGATGGTCGTGATTACGATCCGGAAGTACTGCAGAAGGCGGTGAATGATGCGGTCGCAAATATTCCGCAGCCGGAGGACGGTAAAAGTATCACCCCGGATGATGTGCGTCCGATGCTTGAACAGATGGTGAAGGAGGCGGTAAGCCATATTCCTGTTCCGCGTGATGGTCGTGACTATGATCCCGATGTTCTGCAGAAGGCGGTTCTGGATGCGGTGAGTGCCCTGCCGGCTCCGCAGGACGGGCGTGATGGCACGGCACTGGAAATACTCCCCGCCATTGACGATCAAAAATCCTTTCCCCGGGGCACGTATGCCACACACCAGGGCGGACTCTGGCGGGCGTATGAAAAAACGCACGGGATGCGGGGATGGGAATGCCTGGTTGACGGGGTGGCTGATATTGACGTCAGCATGACGGGTGAACGGTTGTTCTCTGTGGTGGTCCGGCAGAGCAGTGGCCAGCGTACGGAAAAAACATTTTCCCTGCCGGTGATGCTCTACCGCGGTGTGTTCAGAGCCGGTGAAACCTACCACCCCGGCGATACAGTGACATGGGGGGGCTCGCTGTGGCACTGCAACAGTATGACCGGTGATAAACCCGGAGAAGCTCATTCATCAGGCTGGACCCTGGCTGCAAAACGTGGGCGGGATGCTGGAGGCGGAAAATGACGGCATTACTGACACTGGAAGAGATCAAGGCACATCTGCGTGTCGAGCATGACGCTGATGATGACATGCTGATGGACAAGGTTCGTCAGGCTACCGCCGTGCTGCTGGCCTACATTCAGGGCAGCCGGGATAAAGTGATTCGTGAGGACGGTGAACTGATCCCGGGCGAGGCATTAACCCGGATGAAGGGGGCTGCCATGCGACTGACAGGGATGCTGTACCGGAATCCGGATCTTGCGGAGCGGGAAGAACTGATTCAGGGGGAGCTGCCGTTTTCTGTTTCCGTGCTGATTTACGATTTGCGTTGTCCGACGGTGTTATGAGGAGGGGGAATGGCAATATCTGCAGGTCGTCTGACACAGATGATAAGTGTTCTGAACCCGGTGTTAACCCGTAATGCTGCCGGAGAAATGACGGAAGAATGGGTGTCATGCGGGAAAATTCATGCGGATATCCGTGGCAGGAGCAGCCGGGAGCGGATGCAGTCCGGTGCGGAAATGGCGCAGGCGGAAATCCGCATCTGGGTGCGCGGTCAGTCCGGTCGGGAAATCACGGCAGCGTCACGACTTCATGTGCTGAGTGGTCCATGGCGTGACCGGATCCTGAACGTTGTCGGGCTGCCCGTGCCGGATGCGACCGGCGGGCGTCTGGAAATTCTCTGTCGGCTGGGAGGGGAAAAATGATCGAAACCCTGCTGGATTTTTCGGGGCTGGAGGACATCAGCCGCGATTTGCAGCTTCTGAGTGGTGCGGAAAATAACCTGGTGCTGCGTGAGGCAACCCGTGCGGGTGCGAATGTGCTGAAAGAAGAAGTGGTGTCACGGGCACCGGTACGCAGGGGGAAACTGCGCCGCAATGTGGTGGTCCTTTCCCGGCGCTCCCGCGATGGCGGGATGGAATCCGGTGTCCATATCCGTGGTGTTAATCCGGACACCGGTAACAGCGATAACACCATGAAGGCGGATAACCCGCGCAATGCTTTCTACTGGCGGTTTGTGGAAATGGGGACCGTGAATATGCCACCGCACCCGTTTGTGCGTCCGGCATTTGATGTGCGCAGTGAACAGGCAGCGCAGGTGGCGATTGCTCGGATGAACCGGGCCATTGATGAGGTACTGAGACGATGACGGAGGCGGATTTGTATCCTCATCTGGCGCATCTTGCCGGCGGGCAGGTGTACCCGTATGTGGTCCCCCTGCTGGATGGCAGGCCGTCGGTGGCGCTTCCGTGGGTGGTTTTCAGCCTGATTTCATCGGTGTCTGCGGACGTGATGGGCGGGCAGGCGGAGTCCTCAGTGTCGGTGCAGATAGACGTTTATGCCGGGACTGTGACGCAGGCGCGTCAGATACGTCAGGACGCCCGTGAAGCCATAATGCTGCTGGCCCCGGGATCCGTCAGTGAAATGCAGGACTATATTCCGGAAAACCGCTGTTACCGTGCAACCCTGGAGTTTCAGGTCACGGTGTGACTTTTTCTTTTTTTCTACAAAACCCATACCCCGCCGCGTGCGGGTTTTTTATTATCAGGAGGCAGAATGTCTGCTTTGTATGAACGCTCACAGCTGACGCAGGTGATGATTTCATCTGCTCCGGCCACGGCTGAAACCATGGATAAGGCGGAGTATCTGCGCCTGGACTGCACCATCAAGGAAGTCCAGTTCACCGCCGGTCAGAAACAGGATATTGATGTGACCACGCTCTGCTCCACAGAGCAGGAGAACATCAACGGTCTGGGGGCGTCGTCCGAGATTTCCATGTCGGGTAATTTTTATCTGAATCAGGCCCAGAACGCCCTGCGTGATGCCTATGACAATGACGCGTTGTATGCGTTTAAGGTGCTGTTTCCGTCCGGTAAGGGCTTTAAATTCCTGGCGGAAGTGCGTCAGCACACCTGGTCATCCGGTACCAACGGCGTGGTGGCTGCAACGTTTTCACTTCGCCTGAAGGGTAAACCGGTGTCCTATGTGGTACCGCTGGCGTTTGTGAAAAATCTGGAGAAGACACTTACCGTGAATACCGGTGCGCTGCTGACAATGTCAGTCAGTGTCAACGGGGGAACGCCGCCTTATAAACACGCCTGGAAGAAGGATGGTCAGCCGGTAGAGGGACAGACTACTGACACTTTCAGTAAAGCCAATACGCAGTCAGGTGATAAGGGGGCTTATACCTGCGAGGTAACGGATTCTGCAGAACAGCCGCAGAGCATTACCTCTGATGCGTGTACAGTAACGGTTAATGGTGCGGGCGGATAAGGCTTATGGCAAAAGATCTGAAAACACTGGCGCTGGCCAGACTGTCAGGGTTCCGTCATAAAACGGTGAAGGTGCCGGAATGGGGAAATGTCAGCGTGGTGCTGCGGGAGCCTTCGGCAGAGGCCTGGTATCTGTGGCAGGAAGTGCTCAATGGTGATGGAGAGGATGACGATACCCTGTCGGTGGTGGCGAAAACCCGCCGTAACCTGGAAGCGGATGTGACGCTGTTCTGCGATGTCCTGTGTGATACTGACCTGCAACGGGTGTTCACTCCGGACGACCGTGAGCAGGTGCTGGCCGTCTATGGTCCGGTACATGCCCGCTTGCTGCGTCAGGCACTGGAACTGATCGCTGATGCAGAGTCGGCCAGAAAAAAGTAGCCCGCCCGGAAATTCGCTTTCTGATGCGACTTGCGCTCCGTCTGGGGCGCACCTTATCCGAACTGCGCCACAGCCTGAGTGCGAGCGAGGCGATGATGTGGATGGAGTTCGACAGGGTATCCCCGCTGGGTGATGAGCGCGGGGATATCCGTAATGCACAGATCGTGAAAGCGGTTTTCGGGGCACAGGGGATGAATGTTGCACTGAAGGACGCCATGCTCTGCTGGGGCGAGGATGAGGATAAGCCGGAGGTGGATCCGTTTGCGGCGCTGGAAGACGCGCTGAGCTTTGCAGCACAGTCATGAATGATGAGAACCGCTGAGGCGGTTTTTTTACGCCCGGAGAAAGGCGAATGGCGACGTTACGTGAACTGATTATCAAAATTTCGGCAAATTCACAGTCATTCCAGTCGGAGATCCAGCGGGCTTCCCGTATGGGCAGTGAATATTACCGGACCCTGCAGAATGGCGGGCGTCAGGCCGCTGCGGCAGCCCGGGAGCAGCGACGTGCCCTGGCAGAACTGAACAGCCAGTTGACGGAAATCCGCGCTTCGGCTGTCGGAATGGCTGGCGCATTTGCCGGTGCCTTTGCCACCGGACACCTGATTTCTCTGGCGGATGAATGGAGCTCCGTGAATGCCCGTCTGAAACAGGCGTCGCAGTCATCGGATGAATTTGCGTCATCACAGAAAGTGCTGATGGACATCAGCCAGCGGACAGGCACCGCATTTTCGGATAATGCGGCTCTGTTTGCCCGCTCTGCCGCCTCGATGCGTGAATATGGTTACAGTGCTGATGATGTACTGAAGGTGACGGAGGCCATTTCGACAGGGCTGAAAATTTCCGGTGCCAGTGCGGCAGAGGCGGGTTCGGTGATCACCCAGTTCAGCCAGGCGCTGGCACAGGGGGTGTTGCGCGGCGAGGAATTTAATTCTGTCAATGAAAGTGGGGACCGGATCATTCGCGCACTGGCTGCAGGCATGGGCGTGGCCCGTAAGGATCTGAAGGCGATGGCGGACGATGGTCAACTGACGGCGGATAAAGTCGTTCCCGCGTTAATCAGCCAGCTGGGGATATTGCGTGATGAATATGCCGCCATGCCAGAAACGGTCTCTGACGGGATCACAAAGGTGGAAAACGCCTTTATGGCCTGGGTGGGCGGTGCGAATGAGGCCAGCGGGGTGACAAAAACGCTCTCCGGCATGCTGAACGGTGTTGCCGGACAGATTGATAATGTGGCAACAGCTGTGGGTGCGCTGGTTGCCGTCGGGGTGGCCCGGTACTTTGGCAATATGGCCTCCGGAGCGATGTCTGCCACGGCAGGACTTGTGACCGCTGCACGTAATGAAGTGGCACTGGCTGAGGCCCAGTTAAGGGGAACGCAGATTGCCACTGCGCGGGCAAGGGCAGCCGTGTACCGGGCTCAGCAGGCTGTGGCGGCAGCCCGCGGGACGGAGATGCAGATTGCTGCAGAGGCCCGTCTGGCGGCCACACAGGAACGCCTGAACAGAAATATTGCTGCCAGAAGCGCCGCCCAGAATGCGCTGAACAGTACAACGGCGGTGGGCTCACGTCTGATGAGCGGTGCGCTGGGGCTGGTTGGTGGCGTACCCGGACTGGTGATGCTGGGGGCTGCAGCATGGTACACGCTGTACCAGAATCAGGAGCAGGCCAGGGAGTCTGCGCGCCAGTATGCACTGACGATAGATGAAATCGCGCATAAAACGCCGTCAATGTCTTTGCCTGAAGCCTCAGATAATGAAGGACGAACACGGGAGGCGCTGACAGAGCAGAACCGGCTGATTGATGAGCAGGCCAGCCGGGTGAAATCCCTGCAGGAAAAAATCGCCGGGTATCAGTATGTGCTGGCTAATCCTGGCTGGACGACCGATAACGGCTTCATGATAAACCATCTGACATCGGTGAAAACTGTAACGGAAGGGCTTGCTCAGGCAACAGAGCAGCTTGCCGTTGAGCAGTCCCGTCTGGCACAGATGCAGGAAAAAGCGCAGTCCATTCAGGATGTGCTTGCCGGACTGGAAGAGCGCCGTGTTGTGTTAATTCGTCAGCAGGCAGCAGAGCAGAATAAAGCGTATCAGTCACTGCTGGTCATGAACGGCCAGCATACGGAATTCAACCGCCTGCTGGGGCTGGGTAATGAACTGCTGCAACAGCGTCAGGGACTGGCGAGTGTACCGCTGCGACTGCCACAGGCCACTCTGGATGATAAACAGCAGAGCGCCCTGAATAACACAGAGCGTCAACTGGCCCTGTCCCGGCTGAAAGGGGAAGAAAAAGAGCGTGCCCGGCTGGGGTATGCGGCGGATGACCTCGGTTTTGTGGGTGATCCGTATCAGGAGGCGAGACAACGTTATATCAGTAATGCCCTGGAAGCCTGGCGCAATAACGAGGCGAATAAACCCAAATCCCGGGGTGGAAAATCAGAGACGGAAAAAGCGGAAGACAGTTTTTCCCGGCTGCTGAAGCAGCAGAAAGAGCAACTGGCACTGGCGGGGCAGAATACAGAGCTGGCGAAGCTGAAATACCAGACTGCGCAGGGCGAACTGAAAACCCTGACGGAGATGCAGAAGCAGGAACTGCTGCGCAATGCGGCCCTGATTGACCAGCAAAAAATCCGGGAGCAGTTGCGGTCCCGGGAAGAGACCCTGAAGAATGATAATGTGGCTGCGCGTGCATCAAATGAAGCGGAACTGCTGGGGTACGGGCAGGGAGAGCGGCTCCGTGAACGCATGCGGGAGTTGCAGCAGATCCGCGACAGTTTCCGCCAGAAGGATGCGGACCTTCAGTCTCAGTATCAGACCGGGGATATCAGTGAGGATTTTTACAGACAGGCTCTGGCACAGAACGCGCAGTATCTGAGTGAACGTCTGAAAGAGCAGGAAGCCTTTTATGCCGAATCGGATGTGCAGCGTGCGGACTGGCATAAAGGGCTGCAGGAGGGATTCAGTAACTGGGTGGATAATGCGTCCGATTACGCCTCACAGGCAGCACAGCTTGCGACGGAGGGTATCTCAGGGATGGTGAATAACATCACGGAGATGCTGAACGGAAATAAAGTGGAATGGCGCAGCTGGGCCTCATCAGTGCTGCAGGAAATATCAAAAGTTCTTATGAATGCCGCGATTGTCAACGGGATCAAGACGGCGGCAAACAGTATGTCCGGAGCGGGAGGATTTATCGGCAGTATTGGTAGCTGGCTGGGCGGTGCGGTGGCCAATGCAAAAGGCGGCGTGTATACCTCGGCAAACCTGAGTGCGTACAGCAACAGTATTGTGGATACGCCCACGTACTTTGCCTTTGCAAAAGGGGCGGGACTGATGGGGGAGGCCGGTCCTGAAGCCATTATGCCCCTGACCCGGGCGGCGGATGGCTCGCTGGGTGTGCGAGCGGTGGGCAGTATGAACGGCAGTGCAGGTCTGGTGTATTCCCCGGTCTACCATATCGCCATTCAGAATGACGGGACTAATGGCCAGATAGGGCCGGAAGCTGCGGGCAGCCTTGTGCAACTGATTGACCAGCGGGTGCAGTCGGTGATGCTGTCCATGCGACGTGACGGAGGAATGCTGAGTGGCTGAGATAAAAACGCTGCATCTGTTCCCGCGTGAAGGGATGCAGGTGAGTGAGAAACCGTCGGTGGCGAGGGTACGGTTTGGTGACGGTTATGAACAGCGCCGCCCGACGGGACTTAATGCCCGACTGAAGACGTTTCAGGCGGTGTTCCGGGTGACGGATGAGGCGACCCGGCGATGGCTGGAAGAGTTTTTATCGTGGCATGGTGGTTACCGTGCCTTTTTGTGGCGACCGCCGAAACATAACCGGACGGTGAGGGTGGTATGCCGGGAGTGGAGCGTCACAGATAACGCCAGGTACAGTGATTTCAGTTGTACGATTGAGCAGGTGGTGAACTGATGCAGGATATTCACGAAGAAAGTCTGAACGAGTCGGTTAAATCAGAGCAGTCACCGCGGGTGGTACTCTGGGAAATAGACCTGACGGTACAGGGCGGTGAGCGGTATTTTTTCTGTAATGAGCTGAATGAAAAAGGGGAGCCGGTCACCTGGCAGGGGCGTAAGTATGAGGCGTACCCGATTGATGGCAGCGGCTTTGAAATGAACGGGAAAGGCAGCAGTGCCAGACCGTCGCTGACGGTGTCCAATCTGTTCGGCCTTGTCACCGGGATGGCGGAAGACCTGCAGAGTCTGGTGGGGGCCACGGTGGTCCGCCGCCGGGTGTATGCCCGTTTTCTGGATGCGGTGAATTTCGTTGCGGGCAATCCGGCGGCGGACCCGGAGCAGGAGCTGAGTGACCGCTGGGTGGTGGAGCAGATGTCGCAGCTGACAGCCATGACGGCCTCGTTTGTGCTGGCCACACCGACCGAGACGGACGGGGCGCTGTTTCCCGGTCGTATCATGCTGGCGAACACCTGTATGTGGACCTACCGCTCTGATGAGTGTGGTTACACGGGCGGGGCTGTGGCGGATGAGTTCGATAAACCCACCACGGATATCCGTAAGGACAGATGCAGCAAGTGCATGCGCGGGTGTGAACTGCGCAGGAATGTCGGCAATTTTGGCGGTTTCCTTTCCATTAATAAACTTTCGCAGTAAATCCCGGTTTATGACACAGACTGAATCAGCGATTCTGGCGCATGCCCGGCGGTGTGCGCCTGCGGAGGCGTGCGGCTTCGTGATAAGCACGCCGGAGGGGGAGTGGTATATCCCTTGTGTGAATATTTCCGCAGAGCCGGAGGCGTATTTTCGTATCGCACCGGAAGACTGGCTGCGGGCAGAGATGCAGGGGGAGATTGTGGCACTGGTCCACAGTCATCCCGGTGGGCTGCCCTGGCTGAGCGAGGCTGACCGGCGGCTGCAGATAAAAAGCGCACTGCCCTGGTGGCTGGTCTGCCGGGGTGACATTCACAAATTCCGCTGTGTGCCACATCTGACAGGACGGCGCTTTGAGCACGGGGTGACGGACTGTTACACGCTGTTCCGGGATGCATACCATCTGGCGGGAATTGATATGCCGGATTTTCATCGCGAGGATGACTGGTGGCGCAACGGCCAGAACCTGTACCTGGACAATATGGCGGTCACCGGCTTTTACCGGGTGCCCCTGTCCTCTGCACAGCCGGGCGATATCCTGCTGTGCTGCTTCGGCGCATCGGTGGCTAATCATGCCGCCATTTACTGCGGCAACGGTGAACTGCTTCACCATCTGCCTGAACAACTGAGTAAACGGGAGAGGTATTCCGAAAAATGGCAACGACGAACGCATTCTGTCTGGCGTCACCGCCACTGGCACACATCTGCCTTCACGGGGATTTGCAACGATTTGGCCGCCGCCTCAGCCTGTATGTGAACACGGCAGCGGAAGCCATCCGGGCGCTGTCGTTACAGGTGCCGGGCTTTCGCCGTCAGATGAACGAAGGCTGGTACCAGATACGTATTGCCGGTGATGACACGGCACCGGAGGCGGTGTATGCCCGTCTTCACGAACAGCTGGGTGAGGGAACGGTCATCCACATTGTGCCGCGACTGGCCGGGGCCGGAAAGGGTGGACTGCAGATTGTGCTGGGGGCGGCAGCCATCGTGGGCTCTTTCTTCACGGCCGGAGGCTCGATGGCGTTATGGGGTACAGCCCTGAGTGCCGGTGGTTTTTCTGCCACCACGATGCTGTTTTCACTGGGTGCCAGCATGATTCTGGGCGGTGTGGCCCAGATGCTGGCCCCGAAGGCAAAAACACCGGATTACCGCGCAACGGATAACGGCAGACAGAACACGTACTTTTCCTCGCTGGATAACATGATTGCCCAGGGGAACCCGATGCCGGTGCCTTACGGTGAAATGCTGGTTGGTTCACGACGGATATCCCAGGACATCAGCACCCGTGATGAAGGCGGTGACGGGAAAGTGGTGGTTATCGGACGGCAGGGGTAAAAAGAATAAAAAAATCCCGCAGTGATCGCGGAGCTGCGGGAGATTCAGACAAATGAAGATTAGTGTTAAGGAGTTGTTTTTTTATGTCACGGCAAAAAAACAATAACGCAGCGAAATTATCAGCGCCACAGTCAGTTTGTGAAAATGTGAAGATATTCAGAATTTTTATGCCATTACCGGTTTTAACCAACAGGATTATCGGTGGGCATGAAAGAAAACCCCGGTATCTGCTGATACCGGGGTTTCTCTTTAGCATGGCAGAAATGTGTTTCATGCTTTTCGGGCGAAGGATATCCGACTTCTGTACGGAATGGCAAGTGGCGGTTAATTTATTCAGGGGAAGGCTGTATGGGAAAAGGTGGCGGTAAGGCACACACGCCTCGTGAGGCGAAGGATAATCTCAAATCCACGCAGATGATGAGCGTGATTGATGCCATCGGTGAGGGACCGGTGGAAGGCCCGGTGAAGGGACTGCAGAGTATTCTGGTGAACAAAACCCCGCTGACGGACACGGACGGTAATCCCGTGATACACGGTGTGACCGCCGTCTGGCGTGCCGGGGAGCAGGAGCAGACACCGCCGGAAGGCTTTGAGTCCTCCGGGGCGGAAACCGCACTGGGCGTGGAGGTGACGAAGGCAAAGCCGGTGACGCGCACCATCACGTCAGCGAACATTGACCGTCTGCGGGTCACCTTCGGGGTGCAGTCACTGGTGGAGACCACCTCAAAGGGTGACCGTAACCCCTCTTCTGTCCGCCTGCTGATTCAGCTTGAGCGTAACGGTAACTGGGTGACGGAGAAGGATATCACCATTAACGGCAAGACTACCTCGCAGTACCTGACGTCGGTGATTCTGGATAATCTGCCGCCCCGGCCCTTTAACATCCGGATGGTCAGGGAGACGGCGGACAGCACCACGGACCAGCTGCAGAACAGAACGCTGTGGTCGTCATACACCGAAATCATCGATGTGAAACAGTGCTACCCGAACACGGCCATTGTGGGGCTGCAGGTGGATGCGGAGCAGTTCGGCGGCCAGCAGATGACGGTGAACTACCATATCCGCGGTCGTATCATCCAGGTGCCGTCAAACTATGACCCGGAAAAACGCACGTACAGTGGTATCTGGGACGGCAGTCTGAAACCGGCATACAGCAACAATCCGGCCTGGTGCCTGTGGGACATGCTGACTCACCCGCGCTACGGCATGGGAAAACGTCTGGGGGCGGCGGATGTGGACAAGTGGGCGCTGTATGCCATCGGGCAGTACTGCGATCAGACGGTCCCGGATGGTTTCGGGGGGACCGAGCCGCGGATGACCTTTAATGCGTACCTGGCACAACAGCGTAAGGCGTGGGACGTTCTCAGTGATTTCTGCTCTGCGATGCGCTGTATGCCGGTATGGAACGGCCAGACGCTGACGTTCGTTCAGGACCGCCCGTCGGATGTGGTGTGGCCGTACACCAACAGCGATGTGGTGGTGGATGATAACGGCGTGGGGTTCCGCTACAGCTTCAGTGCCCTGAAGGACCGGCACACGGCGGTGGAGGTGAATTACACCGACCCGCAGAACGGCTGGCAGACCTCCACGGAACTGGTGGAAGACCCGGAAGCCATACTGCGCTACGGACGCAACCTGCTGAAGATGGATGCGTTCGGCTGTACCAGCCGCGGTCAGGCCCACCGTGCCGGACTGTGGGTGATAAAGACCGGACTGCTGGAAACGCAGACGGTGGATTTCACGCTCGGGTCACAGGGGCTGCGTCACACACCCGGTGACATCATTGAAATCTGTGATAACGACTATGCCGGGACCATGACCGGCGGACGCATCCTGTCCATCGATGCCGCCAGCCGCACCCTGACACTGGACCGTGAGGTGACCCTGCCGGAGACAGGTGCCGCCACGGTGAACCTGATTAACGGCAGCGGTAAGCCGGTGAGTGTGGACATCACCGCACACCCCGCGCCGGACCGGATACAGGTCAGTACCCTGCCTGATGGCGTGGCGACATACGGTGTGTGGGGACTCTCCCTGCCGTCACTGCGTCGTCGCCTGTTCCGCTGTGTCTCCATCCGGGAAAACACGGACGGCACCTTTGCCATCACGGCAGTGCAGCACGTACCGGAAAAAGAAGCCATCGTGGATAACGGTGCCCGCTTTGAGCCGCAGTCAGGCAGCCTGAACAGCGTTATCCCACCGGCAGTGCAGCACCTGACGGTGGAGGTGAGTGCAGCTGACGGTCAGTATCTGGCACAGGCGAAATGGGACACGCCGCGGGTGGTGAAAGGTGTGCGCTTCAGTCTGCGTCTGACCAGCGGAAGGGGGGATGACAGCCGCCTGGTGACCACCGCCATCACCGCAGACACGGCGCACCGTTTCAGTGGTCTGCCGCCCGGGGAATACACCCTGACGGTCAGGGCGATTAACAGCTACGGCCAGCAGGGCGAACCTGCCACCACCACGTTCCGGATTGACGCCCCGGCAGCGCCTGCCACCATTGAACTGATACCGGGGTATTTTCAGATAACGGCGGTCCCGAAACTGGCTGTATATGACCCGACGGTACAGTTTGAGTTCTGGTTTTCGGAGGCAAAAATCGCAGACACATCTCAGGTGGAAACCTCTGCCCGTTATCTGGGGACCGGCAGTCAGTGGAGTGTATCCGGCCCGCACATTAAGCCCGGGAAGGATTTCTGGTTTTACGTGCGAAGCGTCAACCTGGTGGGAAAATCTGCTTTTGTGGAAGCCAGCGGGCAGCCCAGCAATGATGGTGAAGGGTATCTGGAATTTTTCCGGGGGCTGATAGATGAGACGCTTCTGGGCCAGGCACTGAAAGAGCGCATTGATGCTTCAGCGCTGCGTACGGAGGTCACGCAACTGGAAGAAGATATCCGTCAGCGGATGGACACGGATATCGCAGAAGTGACCCGGAAAATCGGGAAGGCGGAAAACAGCCTCACGCAGCTGGTTGCGAAAAAGAATGAGGACCAGACACTGGCCATCGCGCAGGTGAGCCAGAAAGTGGACCGGGTGAGCAGTGAAATCTCACAGACTGTCAGCCAGGGGCAGTCAGAAAACGCCCGACAGATAGCACAGGTCCGCCAGTACGTGGATAAAAAAGGGAGTGAAATTACCTCGACC
>ENA-UEYF01001818-UEYF01001818.1-human-gut-metagenome-genome-assembly--contig:-NODE-1818-length-15950-cov-5.079191_pt1 | contig 15950 bp, 16 predicted proteins | sample MGYA00242902_ERZ507920 | MGnify/ENA primary metagenome ERZ507920 (study PRJEB26167, sample SAMN06115402) | human gut metagenome | host: Homo sapiens | place: China:Jiangxi | collected 2016-07-05...
CTCTACTACTTTTTTAAATGAATATTGATTTTAAGGAAAGAGCGGTTTCAACACCGCTCCTTCTTAAAATCAGATAAAAACCTTAATTATTTGACATATGAATTATAAACCTGATTCGAAAAACCCAAGAATGAAAAATAATTAAGGTAATAAATATTATATAATTAAAATTAGCATATGTCAAATAACAAAGAGTCATTTCATGTGAGATGGCTCTTTCTATATACACCTTTAGCTTAATTGGTAGAGCAACGATCTCCAAAATCGTCAAGTCTATGTTCAAATCGTAGAAGGTGTGCTAAGTGCGGAAATTGCACTTCCAAAACATTCAAAATATTTGTACAAATGGTTTTATATACAAAAAATAGAGAGTATTGTCAACTCTCCATTTAATTATACTATTACCATAAATCAACGGTATCTTTATTATTTACTTCTACCAAGTAATCTTCATCTACATTAAATGGTTCGGTGTTCTTATTGCACTCATAGCATAATGGAACTATGTACCATTTGTTGTCTCTGTTTGTTTTCCTAACATGTGCGCCTACTTTTGCATGATTATAACATTCCTCACATTGACAACATGTTGGGAATGGGAGTAAAGATTTATTTTCCCAATATGTTATCCAAGAGGAGAAACCTTTAGGATTTGAATATCTATCTTTTGATGTTCCGTTGATGTTTTTAACTTCAACCATTATATCATCTCCTTTTGTAAGTTTGGCATATTTTATCGCAATCTGTCGAATTAGTCAAGTGTAAATTGTGTAAAAGAGAATAAATATATAGCCAACTATGAGAGGATCGTTACTGTTTCGATTGCAGGTGGTTGGAATTATGGCAGTAGACATAAGAACTGATCATTCTTGTGTATGTGGGTTTTACACCTAACCTCCCCACTTCTACTGCTATTTTTAGTTGTTGTTTGAGGTTAGGACGAAAGGTTACAGGTGATTTTTATGGGATATACATATGGTACTACTGTTGATTCGAAAACAAGAATATGTACTAAATGTAATACAGAATATCCAAACACAAATGAATATTTTTCTTATGCAAATAAAAGAATTGGTAGATTGAATGCGGTATGCAAAAATTGTCAAGCAATAATCAATAAAGAAAAGAGATTAAAAATTATTGAACAAAATAAAGAAAAAGATTTATTTTATTCTGGTACTCGTCATTGTAAAAAATGTGGACGTGATTTACCTAATAATAAATTATATTTTCCAATTGATTTAGCTTGTATAGATGGATTACGAAATGTATGTAGAGAATGTAGTAAAAAAGAATCTGGATTTTTAAATCCTGACTATACGGTTTTTGAAAAATGGTCTGAAGCTGAAGATAAAATAATGTATGAAAATTATAAGGATTTTACAGGTGAAGAATTACATAATATATTTTTCCCAAATAGAACCGTAAGATCAATTGAATGTCATGCAGGTGTTTTGGGAATTTCAGGTAAAAATTATGAAGCACAAAATAGAGCTAATATTGCAAGGAGTTTAAAATGTAGTGAAAAATTAAAAGGAAGAATTATTTCGCAAGAGGCAAGAGATAAAATTTCAGCTACTAAAAAAGAATATTATAAAACTCATGATGGCTGGTGGAAAGGTAGAAAAAGAAGTCCTGAACAATGTAAAGCTATTAGTGAGCGTATGAAAGGCAAATGGGCTGGTGACAAGAATCCACGACATATTAATCCTTTAAATGGAGAACTTAATGGTCGTTGGAAAGGCGGTATCTTGCCGACATACACGGAACTTCGTTCTGATACAAAAGATTGGTTCAATGAATCAATGGAATTTTGTAATTATAAATGTGTAATTACTGGTGGAGAATTCGATAATGTACATCATACTACCGCTTTTAGAGATATTGTTGATGAAGTTTTTAAGTTGACTGGTGTAGAAGTCAAACAACAAGTATGTGATTATACAGATGAAGAATTTCAACGATTAAGAGATGAATTAAAAGATTTACACATCATATATGGATATGGTGCTTGTATAAATAAAGACGTACATAAACTATTTCATGATAATTATGGATATACCAAATTCTCTCCGTATGATTTCTTAGATTTTGTATATAGAATTGATATTGGGAAATTTGACGAATGGTTTAAGAAAAACAATTTACAAATAAATATCAACTACGATTATGTAGAATATTTGGAAAGCACTCTTACTGTTATTGCAGAGAGTGCTTAATTTATTGGAATAAAAGGAGGTGGCTGTTAATTGGCTACAAGAAAAAGCACTACGCAACCAGTTAAATTAACGGCTGCTGAAGCTAGAGAAAAAGTTGAAGAATTACAGTACAAACTTGATAAATATGCAGGTACTGCTCACTGCCCTATGTGTAATAAACATAAGGATATAGAAACAAAATTTTATTATGATACAGATCCTTTACTTGGTGGAAAAAGTTTTTCGAGAATCTGTCGTGATTGTGCCCGTAAAATTGCATTACGAGTTGACGAACGAGGCGAAGAACATAAGCCAACGAAAGAGAGCGTACAGAAAGCATTATATTATCTTAATAAACCTTTTCTTGAAACTGTATGGAATGCAAGCATTCAAGAATCTGAAAATATGGTTACAGGAAAAGGTAAGGAGAACGTCTGGACTTCATACATTAAAAACATCAGTATGAAAAATTATGTTGGTATGGGGTACATGGATTCCGACATGTTCAAAGAGAAAATAGTTTACAAAGATGAAGAAGCCACACAAGAGAATAAAGAGGAAGAATTATCTGAGGATGTCGTTGAAATGTATAAAAAAAATAAGCGAACAGTCCTTCGATTTTTAGGTTATGATCCTTTTGAAAATGAACCAATTTCAGAACAACCTATTCTCTACTCTAAGCTTGTTGGATATTTTGATGAGTCCGTAAAAGATGACGGATTAAAACTTGAAGCTGTAATTGAAATTGTGCAAAGTTTTAAGGATGTAAAAACAATCAATGATACTATTTCACAATATAAGAAACAACTTGGTAGCAATCCAGGTGTTATATCAACTATTAAATCTTTAGCTGAAACAAAACAAAAGATGATATCCTCTGCCCTTGCACTGGCAAAGGATAACGGAATATCTGAAAATAACAACAATAGAAAAAGTAAAGGTGCTGGTACTCTTACTGGCATCATAAAAGAATTACAAGAAATGGATTTAGATGGTTCTGAGGTAAATACATTCGATTATGAAACTAATATGGCAATCGAAGATATTATGACAAGAAACCATCAGAACCAATTAAAGCAGTTAAATCCTGATGAAAACGATTGGGAAAAAGAAGTTATTCATCAAAAAGGATTATTATTTAATCTTCAAAAAGAAAGAGATAATGCCGTTGAATTTAGTAGGTTATTAAAAAAGGAAAATAAAGATCTTAAAGATTTTTTATTTGAAAAAGGTCTTATAGATGAGAAAGGACAAGTAATCGAAGATGGCTGATGATAAGATTGTTTTGATGGGTGATTCTATTAATGAATTCACTCCAAAGAATTTTACTTTTTTCAAAAAACCTACTTATTATGATATGTCTGAATTAAAGCTAGAGGGTTTAAAAAAATTCTCTGAAATAATTCAGTGGGGGCGCAGAAACCCAGTAAAATTCTGCGAAAGATTTTTCGGTATCGAATTTCTTGACTATCAGAAATATGTATTTATGATGTCATGGATTACACCAAATGTTGTTTGGTGTATGAGTCGTAATGCTGGTAAGACAACTCTAGGTAGCCCATTTTTGATGGCTAAAACAATGTTACTGCCCAAATTTGAAGGATACATTTTGTCAAGCACAGGTTCTCAAAGTATAGGTATGATGAAGAAGATTGAATCTATTGCAAAAAAAGAAATCGCTTCATTTACTGGTTTGACAGATGTATTTCTAAACGAACTTGTTAAAAGTTCAAATAGCGAGGGCTTTCGGCACGATCCAGCATCTTATTCCTTTAAACTTTATTCAGGATCGAGTTTGGCTACGGTCAACTCAAATTTTGATGGATCTCGTGGTCGAAGAAGCCGACTTAATTTCTATGATGAAGCATCGTATGTATCTGAAGATATGTTTGCTGCTACTCTTCCATTTGTCACTCAGAACAGTGACTTCGCTCTTGGTGGTGATGTTGATGTAACATTACTTCCACCAAATTTTCCAAATCAAGTTGTATGTGCAAGTTCAGCAGGTTCTATGGATGATGTTTTCTATAAAAGATATAAAGAAACTGCAATGCACTCTATGGCAGGTGATAAGAATTATTTCTGTGCAGATATAGATTGTGAAGTAATTCTTCATGCTACTTATAATGGAAAAGTATATCCTGTTCCACTACTTACTCAAGCAAAGATTGATTCAGAAATGAAGATGAATCCAACTAAGGCTACCCGTGAGTATATGAATAAATTCGATTCAGATCTTGGCGATGATATTGCAGTTAAGAAATCACAGGTACTTAGAAATAGTGTTGTCAGACCACCAATGCTTATCAATGATGATAATTCTCTTATGATTATCTGCTTTGATCCCGCAAAAAAAAGAGATAACAGTTTTGTGCTTGTCGGTAAATTACATAGAGATGATAAACGTGGTTGGTTGTTAGATGTTGTAAATGGTATCAATTTGATTGATAAAGAAACACAAAAACCACTTACTACTCCTGAACAGGTGACAATGCTCCAAGATATTATAGTTAGATATAACGGATATGGCGTTCCTGATTATAAAAATATTCACGGTGTATACATTGATGCTGGTTCTGGTGGTGGAGCGACGCAGATATGTGATCTACTTTTTGATAATTTCTATGAAGCAAAGCATAAAGGTGAAAAAGATTATGAACATCATGGATTGATTGATGCGAATTATGATTATGCTGTTCCATATGTAAAAAGATACCCAGACGCTATTGATATTATTCGTATGCGTGAACCAACTAAGTATAAGGCAATTATGTATTCTCAGTTATGTGAAATGATTGATCAGGATTTGATTAGTTTTACTGCTGAGTATGATTATCACGGAAATCTTACTATGCTCGAAGAAGAAAATGGTGAGGTTGTTGAAAAGAACTATAAATTATCTCTCGAAGAAGAGATTGGTCTCAAACAGCTTGACGCTATGAAAGAAGAATTAACTCACATGTACAAGTATAAATCTTCTAATGGAAATATTAGATATGACCTTGCTCCTGGTTTTGAGAACATTCTTCATGACGACCGCAGTTACTGTCTCGCATTAATGGGACACGCTTTGTTTACATTAAGAAGTCAAGATCAAGTAAGACAAAGAAGACCAAGCACAAATCCAATGGATTTAGTCAACAAACTTCCAATCCGTCAAGGCAAGCGATTCTCAATGTTTAATTAAAGGAGGTGCATTAACGAAAAATGCCAAGAACAAAGAAAGCGGATGCTAATGCACCTGCTACTACAAATACAACTAAGAAGACAAACTCAACGTCCTCTTCTACTAAAACAACTGCGGCTCAGATGCGAAATTATTCCAAAGAGGAATACCGTAAGGAATTATTTGCCAAAGCATCAAAGGCTATGCAGTTACTTAACTTACAAAAAACAGAAACACGAAGCTATACTATTTATAGCAAAGAAAACCTTCGTTCTTATATGCAAAACCCATTTTCTAATGAAAATAGACTTCGTAATCTAAGTCGATTTTTATATAGAGTATCACAACCATATAGACGATTAGTAAATTATAATGCTCAGTTAGTTGACCTAACAGCAATGAATGTAAGTCCAAATATTGATATTACACAGAATAACAATGCTCAGACAATTTTAAAAGATTATTATGATACTTGTGTAGAAATTGATAAAATGCACTTACATTCTGAAATATATAAAATGCTTGTAACCGCATGGATTGAAGATGCTGCTTATGGTTATATATATGAAGATGATACAGGCTTTTTCATACATTTATTAGATGGTGAATATTGTAAGATATCTTCTATCAATCCTGATGGCAGTTATAATTTTGCTTTTGATTTTAGTTATTTCAAACAGCGAAAGGATTATCTTGACTATTGGGATTCTGAATTTCAAAAAAAATATAATTCTTATGATAGTGATTCATCTCTTAAATGGCAAGAATTAGATCCTGAACGAACAATTTGTATTAAAGTTGGAAGCGATGATCCAAAGCTCTGTATTCCACCTTACATTGGTGTCTTTGAAAATCTAATTGATACTATTGATTTACAATCACTTGTTTCTGTAAAAGATGAATTATCAATCTATAAACTTCTTGTAGCTCGTCTTGAACATATGCAAGGAAGTGATAATCCAGATGATTTCGAGGTAGATATTCAGGTTGCTCTTGATTATTATGCGAAACTTGAAGCATCTCTTCCAGATTGCGTATCTTCTTGTATTTCTCCTCTTCCAATTGAACCAATTGAATTCAAAGGAACTACAACAGATGATACAGATATGATTGAAAAATCTATGAGTAATCTTTTTAAAATATCTGGTGGTTCTTTGGTTTTAAATGATGAAAAACAAGGAACTACAATCTATAGAGCACATATGATTGCGGATATGATGAATGCAATTAAACCTCTTCTTGGTGAAATTGAAATATGGATGAATAGACATCTTTCTTATAATCTTTCAAATCCCGCAAAAGTAAAATATCTTGAAACTTCCCCTTGGATGAAAAATGAAAAGAAAAAAGAATTGATAGAATCGGCACAATATGGTGTGCCTGTAAAAATGGCTGTTGCAGCACTTGATGGTTTTAGTCCATTGGAAGTGCTTAGAATGCAATTTCTTGAAAATGATGTACTTTCATTACATAATTCTTGGATTCCACTTCAAAGCAGTTATACTCAGTCGGGTAATAATTCTAATAATAGTGGTGGACAAGAAAAAGACGTGACAGACCTCACAGACGAAGGAGAAAGTACAAGGGAGTCAGGGAAGAATGATATGTAAGGAGTAACAGGATGAAACAGAATTTTATAAAAACAACGGATTCTGAAACATCTAAAAAGCTATCAGCTCTTGGGTTTCAGAAAGTTGATAATACAAATGGTATTTATACTTTTTTGAATACTGGTAAAATCCAGTTTTCAGACAATGATATAGATAAAAAGAAAATTCAGTATAGTAATATGCTGAGTATTTAGCCACTCTCCTATTCTGAGTGGCATTTATTATGCCAAGAAAGGAGGAAGAAATGCAAAAAAAATATTTTACAGTTGAAGATTTAATTAGGTTCTGTGAACAAAAGAAAATGTATAACTTTTCTTCAAAGGAATCTGGTAAGCCTATTATTATACAAGCAATTCAGGACTTTTCTTCTGCTGATGTTGAAGAAACAGCAGATAATAAACTTTATGCAAAAGTTCGTGTTTGTCATACTTTATTAAATCGTAATGGAAGTTATATCTCAGAAGATTCTATGAAAGCAGCTATGCCTAGTCTTAAATATTCTCCACTGCTTGCAAATATTCATCAGTTGGATGATGGTACGTGGGATTTTCATTCGCATGATTATCATATAGAAAAAGATGAAGATGGAAATGAAAATGTTATCTATGACGAAAAACAAGTTGGTACTTTTACAGCAGATGAACCATATCTCGAATATGATAAAGATATGGATAAAACATACGTTGTTGCTCGTGTAGCAATTCCTGAATCATACACTCGTTGTGCTGATATTATTCGTGAAAAAAACGGCACAAAGGTAAGCTGTGAGCTTATCATCTATGAGTGCTCATACAATGCAAAAGAAAAATATTTACAGTTAGATAATTTTGAATTTGCAGGCTGCACTTGCTTGGGTTCTGAAAAAGATGGGACACCTATTGGTGAGGGAATGCTTGGGAGTAAGATAACTCTTGAAGATTTTAGTGAAGAAAATAATAGCTTAATTAAATTTAATGAAAAAATGGTTGAATTACAAGCAAGACTTGAAAAACTTGAGACTGCTTGTTTTGACAATAAAAAAAATAATTCTAAGGAAGGAGGAAACAAAAACTTGAATAAATTTGAAGAATTATGTCAGAAGTATGAAAAGACAATTGAAGACATTGCATTTGACTATGAAAATATGTCCGATGAAGAATTAGTAGAAGCTTTTGCCGATGCATTTGATGAAACTGATTCTGGTGATAGTGCAGATACTGATACTACTCCTTCTGGTAGTGAAACAACTACCGATGGAAATGGAGAAGGTGAAAATAATCCTACTGAACAAAATCCAGATGAAAGTGAAAAAGGTGATACCGCAGAAGATGAAACGCCTTTTATTGATGATGACGAACCAAAGAAAAAGATTAATAATTCATTAACAAAAACTTTCGAAATTAGTCATGATGATATCCGTTATGCACTTTACAATCTTTTATCTTCATATGAAGATGCTGATAATGAGTGGTATTACATTACTGGTGTATATGATTCGTATTTTGTATATGAAAGTTGGGACGGTGGGAAAATCTATGGTCAGAAGTATACAAAGGATAATGATAATGTAGCACTGGATGGAGAAAGATACTCATTACATAAAACATATCTTACAGATTCTGAATACGCAGAAATCGAATCAATGCGTTCTAATTATGCTGAATTAAAGGCATTTAAGGAGAATGTTGAAAAGAATGAGCTTCATTCTAAAAAAGAGTCTTTACTTGCAGATGAAAAATACTCTGTATTATCTGATAACGAAGCATTTACAGAATTAAAGAAAAATATGGATAATTACTCTCTTGATGATTTAGAGACAAAGGCAAAGGTTATTTTTGCAGATTATGTATCATCTGTAGGCAATTTCTCATTAAATAAATTTAATGAAAACAAACCCCATTCTATGCAGTTATTTGGTGATCCAAATACTCGTAGAAATAGTCGCTCTGGTAGATACGGAGATATCTTTAAGAAGTAATCACTTCATATAAATCACAAACAAATATTAACACTTTAGTAGGTCGTACAGAAATGTACGGCTTTTATTATGTCAAAAATTAAGGAGGAAAATAACATGGCAATTCGTTGTAATTTAGAACAGTTTCCAATCGCCTACCCTGCAAAAGTTGCAGCTAGAGAAGGAATGGGACATATGTATTCACTCCAGCACACAGGAGATTTATGGAATGGTGCAATTGTAACAAAAGGAGATTATGTATCTCTTGATCTTTATAAGGAAGGTGCTGATGCTACTGCTGTTAAGGCAAAAGTAGTTGATAGAGCCGCTAATGGTAATTATTACGTTGAGTTTACAGAAGATGTTCCTGCAACTCAGGCTCTTATCGTTTACAACCCACCTGTAATCGAGGAACAGTACAACAAGGCTTTTCAGAAGGAAACAAATTTCTATATTCCAGCAACTATGGAAGCTAGAGCATATCCAATTTTCGAGGGTGATATCTGGGAGTTCTCAGAAGATGCATTTTCACAGAAGCCTACTGTTGGTGAAACAGAAATTACTGCTGTCGCTAATAAGAAAATGACAGTGGCTTAATTTTAGGAAAGGAGAAAGATAATAACTATGGAAAATACAGCTAGAAATTTAATGTTTGATCTTGCTTCTGGTCGTGAAATTTATGATGACGAGCAGGGCAGAGTTATTAGTAAGGCAGAAGCAAATGATGCCGTAAGAAAAGTGTGCTTTGAGGAACTTGGAATTACAGAAAAGTCTACTGAAAAGCAGATAATGAGAGCTATGAAGTCTGATAAGGCAGTTGCTCTTTTTGAAGTTATCGAAGAGATTATCGAAAAAGAAATCGAATATGGTTTCAGAGATAATGAATTCTTTAACGATTTTGTTGAAATGAGAAATCTTGCAGATGGAGATAGAACAGATTTCTGGGCAGATACAGATATCATTCTTAATGTTGCAAAGGTATCAGGCGATCAGCACGATTATACAATTCAGAGACTTGCTGAAGGTTCAAGTTTTACAGTACCAACTAGCAGATATGCGGTAAAGGTTGGTGGTGACATTCGTCTCTTCTTAACTGGTCGTAAGGATTGGTCTGAACTTATAGATGCGGTTGCAAAGGCTTATGTAAATAAAATTCAGAATGAACTTTATGCTGAATTTATGAACGCAGCAAAGAAACTTCCTGTTACAAACGGTTTTAAAGGAACAGGAACTCTTGCAAAAGATAAAAAGGAAGAGTTTGATGAAATCGTTTCTAATGTAGCTACTGCTAACAACGTTTCTTCTGTTGTAATTATGGGCACAAAGACTGCACTCAAGAAGCTTAATGCTCTTGCAGGAAATGGTTCAGTTGAATGGATTTCTGCTTCACAGAAAGAAGCTGTTGCAAATACAGGTATTCTTGGTTCTTATGAAGGAACTGCTCTTTTAGAAATTCCTCAGAGATTTAAGGATAATAAACTTGCAGAAAAATTAGTAGATTCAAAGACTTTATTGATTTTCCCTGTAATTGATTATAAGCCTGTTAAGTTTATTGATGGTGGCGAAACTACTCTTGAAGTAACTGAAATTGGCGCAAATTCAGATGATATGCAGACATATGAAGCTCAGAGACGTATGGGTATTGCAACAATTATTACTCGTCAGTTCGGTCAGTGGACTCTTCAGTAATTTGTAATATATTTAAATATTTTAAAGGGGAGAGATATACTCTCCCTTTTATTAATGGAAAGAAAGGAAATTTAAATGGCTTATCAGAAAAAAACAGTTAATTCTACTTCTGCTATTTCAAAGGCTGATAGCAAAGTAGAGGATAAAAACAATGTAAGACAATATGAAAAAGAAGATGTTATTCCGTGTAAGTCGTTAACAGATGGTTTACTTCTAGTTACAGGTGAAAGATCTGGAATCTTATACAGATGGGCTGATTACGGAGATATTGAAGAAGTTGAATATCAGGACTTAGTTTATATGATTCGTTCACACAAGACTTGTATTACATATCCAAGTTTTATTATTCAGGACGAAGAATTTGTTTCTCAGCATCCTGAACTTAAAGAACTATATAACTCTTTATATTCTATGAAGGATTTAACAGACATTCTTAATTTACCAGTTACACAGATGAAAAAGACTATTAATGATTTACCAGATGGTGTTTTTGAAACATTAAAAGGTGTTGCAGCATCTATGATTATGAATGGTACATTTGATTCTGTTAAAAAGATTAAAGTGCTTGATGAGATTTTTGATACAAATCTTCTTCTTACATTGGCACAGAATTAGTAAAGGAGGCTCACAATGACGCTTCCATATGAAACAATTTTTTCACGAACAAGAGGACGAATTTCAGATATGAAAGAACTTTCTCTTGACGAAAACGATCTTAATGAAACATGGACTGAACGCTTACGCATGGTTGCAGGTGATGAACGAGTTATTAGAAAATTCGCTTCATTTAATATGGATGATGAAATCCAACAGATTGAATTTGAGATGCAATATCCTGTTAGCGATTTTGCAGATAAAGAATATGTTATAGGATTGTTCACTCTTGGAATGACAATTGAATGGTTAAAACCACAGGTTGATTCTGCAAAATTTACTGCTAGAGCTTTAGGGACAAAAGAAGAAAAAAACATGCAGAATCCATATAAAGATATGCAAAGTAGATTGGATACATTACAGCATGAATTTAGTAGAAAACTTGCAAGTCATGGATATATTAATAATTCATATGTGCGAGGTGAATAACTATGGAATATATATATGGTTCGTTCACTAAAAGGCAAATTAAAGAAGCTGCACATGCAATGCACAACGATGTCCATAAGTTATTACTTTATAAGGATAATCGAATAGAAGAAAAAATATTTGAGGATGATGAAGCTTTTCTTATATTTTTCCAGAATGTCATGTTTAAATTTAGTGGAACAAAGACTCTATTTAATAACAATGGAATTATGGTCACATTGATGGCTACTTTGCAAGCTGCTTATGATGAAGCTGTATCCGATGAGTTTAATTACATGACATTTCGTAGGGCTATTTTAGATAGTCACAATTATATTAAGCAGATGTTTGAAGGAGGTGTTGGTGATGCCAAGCTTACAGACAGCACGGCGAATCGCTAACGCCAAGACAAATAATGCGAAAACTTTAGGTCAGATTTATAAAGAAGAATCTGATTTTTTGATGGAAGAAACTTGGGATAATAGTATTACTTCCAAGATTTGTTACATTTATGATTTTTATCATGATGATCAGCCACGATTAGCTGAAGGTATGACATATGAGAATACAACTAAAACACGCATAGATGCAAAGTTTATTATCAAGTCCTATCAGTCAATGGATAAAGATCAAGTGGAATATTACGTTCAGTTTAAACCAACACAGAAAACACATTTTTCTGAAGGTGACGAACTCTACTATTTTGAAACTGATTATCGTAAAAAATATCATAATGATAATTTTATCGGCTTATTCATTGATATTCCAAATGATGAAAATATCTATGAGAAATGGATGATTCTTCGTACTGAACCAGCAAATCAATTCCCAAAGTATTTAATTCTTAAATGCAATTATGAATTGATGTGGATTGAGAATAACGGAACAGAAAAAATCAAGCGTAGAATGTGGTCTGTTTTAAAAATGCAGTCTAGTTATAATTCTGGACTTTGGACTGACCTACGATTTACTTCGCAGGAAAACCAAGATAAAGTATGGCTACCATTAAATCCAATAACTGAGAAGATTTGGTATACAAACGAATCATCAAAGAATATGCGTGTGCTTGTTAGTTCTTTTACTGACAATGCAATAGCTTGGCAGATCAGTAAGGTTGAAAATGCTCAACCACTTGGTGTTCAAAAATTAACTTTATATCAAGATTTCTTTGACCAACATAGAGATTATATTGAGAAAGATGAAAATGGTAATATTATTGGTATGTGGGCTTCATATTTCGATTCAGAAATTGCCCCAACAGATCCATCTACTCCAACCACTCCCCCATCTTCTATTATAGCAAGAATTTCAGCATCCACTTCAACAATTAAAGTTGGTGGCTCTTATAAAAATCTTACAGCAAATCTATTCAATGATTCCAATGAAGATATAACAATTGAATATGCTGATGTAACATTCACATGGACATGCTCTATTAATAATGAAGATTGGACTGATAAAGTAACTTGGCGAGATGGCACAGAGTTCAACCAAAAGAAATTGAAGTTTCCAAGTGATGCTTCTACTATTGGCAAAATTCTGACAGTTAAATGCACTATCGGCAAAGATGATGCAACAATTGAATCTGAAGCTATTTCATTAGAACTTGTTGAGTAAGGAGGTGTTGTATGGAAAAGTTAAAAACTAAGAAAGATCTATTATCAAAACTTCGTGCATATAGCAAGAATCCTGACGATGAAAATATTCAATACAAGAAGAAAATTGAGAAAGCCTTATTGTCAAACCCTTGTCTATTATATGCTCTAAATGAAAAAGATTTAGAATCGGAGTTATTTGATAAAAATGGAAACATTAATTGGGAATGGAATAAAGATTTAGGTGAATACGAACCTTTAGGTGAATGGGATAGATATTTCGGAAGCAATTCAAATATTCGTCCTTTTTTATTTATTCCAGATACTCAGACAGATGTAAAACATTATATCTGTTATCAAGTGGCATTCGATGAGCAACCAAGATATAACGACACACTAAAATATACGAATATTACATTTACAATATTTGTACATGGCAATGATAGAATGGACAAACTAACAGGTATTCCACGACACGATCTTATTGCTTCTATTATAAGAGAGCGTTTCAATTGGTCTAATATCTTTGGTATGCAGACTCATCTTATATCGTCTAAAGAATCTACAACAGACAACAACTATATTGTTCGTACTCTTGTATTTCAAGTTGTTGATACCAATGGAATTGTTAATACATATTCTGGAAAAACTTCTATTAATAATTATCGTTTAAGGAAGTAGGTGATTATTATATGGAAAGTTTAGATATTTTAGACAAGCTTCAATCTCAAGTCATTAATGATGGAAAGAAAAATACCAAAAATAAAATTGAATATAATTTTGACAAACTTAGAATGTATTTTGGCGAAGATTATGAAGTAAAAGGCATTAAAATTTCTTGTCCAACGATTGGAGATATCTTAAGAATTGGAGAAGATAAATTTTATGCAGGAATCGCACCGTTTACATATAATTCTACTTCTATACGAGTTTTTTTATGGGATTTAGGAAAGGATTGGACACAATTTAGTGACATAGAAATATTTAGTTTGTTGATTCAATCGGTTGTTAACAACAAAGAACCCTTAAATCTACTATTTAAGACTATTGATATTTTCGATTTTGAGTTACGACAAATTAAAAGAGTCCCGGAACAGGAAGAGTATGAATTTGTTTTATACTCTCCGAAGCAAGACATCCTTCTATATGAGGAAGATTTTATGGAAATGGCTGAATATATTCGAGAGTTATTAAATTTTCACCCAAAAGTTGAGAAACCTACTAATAAAACAGCAAAAAAATGGATGATACAAGAAGATAAAATGAACACTATTGCAGAGAAGGCACAAAATAAAAAACATACCTCTGCACTTCTACCGCTTGTTTCCACTTTGGTAAATCATCCGGGATTTAAGTATAAATTAAATGAGCTAAAGGACGTAGGAATCTATCAATTTATGGATTCTGTTAAACGAATCCAAATATATGAATCTAGCATTGCTTTAACACAAGGAAGTTATTCTGGCTTTTGCGATGTTAGTAAAATCGACAAAAAACAATTTGATTTTATGCGTCAGATTGATGATTAACCGAGCAGTTTTATAACTGCTCTTTTTTAATACAAAAAAATTATTTAAGGAGGAACTATTATGGCTTTTAAATTAGGAGACGTAATTATAGACAGACTTCAGTTTGGATATGGTGCAACAAAAAACGGTGTACCACTTTATGCTTTAACTCAGTTATCAGAAATGAGCATTGAAGTAACAGCTGATTCATCAGACATTAAAGATAAGGATGGAAATCTTGTATACAGAAAATACAATGGTAAGACAGCCGAAGTTAATGGAACTAATACTTTCGTTAATCTGGCAGTTATCGAAACACTTTCTGCTACAGATGCTGAAATTGCAACAGCAGATAACAAAATTAAGATGCCTTACATTGCTACAGTAAAGGCAGGTGAAAAACTTGATATTACAGGTTATGTAAAAGACAGTGTATCAGTTAGTGCTCTTTATAATGGAGCAATGGGTGAAACTTATACTCTTGCTACAGGAGATGCTGCAACAGCTAAAGAATTTGTAATTAAGCATACAGACGCTGTAAATACACCACCTGAAAACAAAACACCAGCAAAAGATGAACTTATTCCACCAACCGCTGATGGTGAAGTTGAATTCATTGTTAAGTATACAAAAGAAGTTGCTTCAGGTACTAAGATTGTTAACTCAGCAGATAAGTATCCAAAGGCTCATGAATTATTCTTTAAGGCTCTTGCTATAGATCCATGTGATAAAGAAAACTTCAAGCCTGTTATTATCAGAATTCCATCATTTATTCCAAGTCCAGAATTAACACTTTCATTACAGGGTGGAGATTCACAGACAATGGACTATAAGGGTGCTATTCTTGCAGATACTTGCTCATCAGATAAAGTTCTTTTCGAAGTTTACTTTATTGATGAAGATGAAGAAGCTTAATTTTTACTCAAAAAATGGGTGGTTTTAATACCACCCGTTTTTAATTTAAAAGGAGGACTATATGAAAAGAGAAAAAATCTGTGCAGTATGTAGACAGCCATATAAATATTGTCCACACTGTAGAGAAGACAAAGATAAACCTACTTGGTATTTCACTTTCTGTTCTTCTAACTGTAAAAATATCTATGATGCTACTTCTTCTTATGAAAATGGAAATATACCAGCAGACGAGGCGAAAAAGATTTTGGACAAATTAGATTTATCTAAAATT
>ENA-UEYF01001830-UEYF01001830.1-human-gut-metagenome-genome-assembly--contig:-NODE-1830-length-15861-cov-4.855106_pt1 | contig 15861 bp, 16 predicted proteins | sample MGYA00242902_ERZ507920 | MGnify/ENA primary metagenome ERZ507920 (study PRJEB26167, sample SAMN06115402) | human gut metagenome | host: Homo sapiens | place: China:Jiangxi | collected 2016-07-05...
ATATTTCAATGTTACGGTCAAAGAAATAATCAATAGGCAGTCGAAAGAAGTCTGCAATCTTTTCTAATGTATCTGCTCTGGGATTACCATCTTTAATAATAGCATCTAAACCTGATGGATATGTTTGCATATATTCTATCAACGATTTCTTCTTAAGATGTCGTTCTTCTAGTAATTTACTGATTTTATGACCATTAAACATTTTTCCTATTTATAATTAGTCTAAAATGATAGCATATATAGTAATTTTAACACAATATACGCTATTTATATTATCTTGTTTTGTATGTTTGCAGTATAAATATAATTAAAAGATATGGAAGAAAAAACAACAAAAAGTATGAATCTGGCACTCGAACGCCCAACAGAGCGTCTTTATGTCTTGATTCCAACAGAAATGGAACGTTTGCTAAATGAAAAAGCAAAAGAAATGAACACTAAAATAGCCCATGTAGTCAGACTGGCCATTGCAGAATTTATAACCAAGTAATTACTAACAAAAATCCCACTGCTAATCTTGGCGGACTCACAGCGGGATAAAATCTTTCGATCATGGAAACAAATGTACAACACTTTGGCCAAAGCGCCAACATCCCGGCCGGGATATTTTCCGGAACGGAACTATTTGCCCACAACGGGGATATGTATGCTATTTACAACGGAACCAGTATTTTATTCCAGGATTTACCCAGTATGGAAAAACGCAATTTTGTAGAAATGTATATGCAGGATAAAGAAGCCCAGGAATTTATCCGGAAACAATTCGGAATCACCGGTTTTGAGTCCGGATTTAAACAATGGCTTTTCTGCAAGTTTGGTTCCCTGGACGGAGACCCGGACTCCATCAATGGACAGATCACCCCTGACATCTATAATTCAGCATGTCAGCGGACAGATTGTTCTGGTCGCGGAAAAATATGCGGCAGCAATATAGCTTTAAAAGGACACGATATCGAAACTCTTCGTGAATTAAAATCCGGCAAAACAGCCAAAGAGATTGCAGACTCTTTGTGTATCTCCGAACCTGCTGTCAAAAGCCGGATCGAAAAGTTAAAAGACAAGTTTAATGTAGCCAATGCCGTCGCCCTGATCGGAATAGTTACAGAACTAGGAATATAGTCTGTGTTGAGTGAATCCGGATGCCGCACCGGAAACAAAAAGCGGTGAGTTCTTTCACAATGTCCCGGCATAGCGTCATAGCCGGGACATCCTCCGGAGAAGATCGCAGGTGCGTAAAATGTAAAGATAACGGCTATCGCGCGAACAGCTATCATAAGGTTATCTGGGTTCGAATCCCCTTCTCCGGTCCATTCCCAACGTCAAAACTATGAAAAAGAAAAAAGAACAACAGTACCGCGTTTCTGACTTTGAAAACGCAATCAAGAAATCGGATCTCAATATCCAGGTTTCAATCATCAACTATCTTCCCGAATCTCTGTATGTAAAAGAGATCGTCGGATTTGTTGAGCAGAACAACCGGGGTATCCGGGTAACCTGGAACAGTCAGGGTAAAGCATCTGTCGCAGGTGAAAGAACACCTGAGTTTGATATTAATCTTTAGCTATGAATAAATATGTTATTAAGGCTGCCAAACACAAAAATGACGATCGGTTTGGTTTCAAGGAGGCTACAGAACATTTGTATTTTTTTGCTGCCGGATTAAAAGATTTGCAGAGAACAATCCGGTGTCTAACCCCACCCGGGTATCATGTCGGAAGTATGCAGTACTTTTCCCGTATCCTCCGTTCCGGAAATGCTAAATTGATGAATCCTTTACTAAAAACTACCATGTTTGAAATAAAACTGGTCGGGCACCAACCTTTAGTTGAAAAGGAAATAGAATTGACTAATTCGGCGGGGTATAAATACAAACTGAAAGTAATATCACCGAAGTGTTGGTAAATCTAATTAATCCTAGCAATACTAATCTTTAACTAATTGAGCCGTTTGGCTCGCAAATTCAAAAAATTATGGGAGTAAGTGTATATGCTTTAAAAATCAAACAGTTTATCTGTAAAGAATATGATAGTAATTTAGATGACAACGAAAATGCAAGATGTATTTTTTCTCTTGACTTCAAACCTATCATTCATTTAAGCCAATTTCCAGAGGGGTATTATGATACTCAGTTTTTAAATGCACCAGACTTTGATATGGGGTATGGCGGATACAATCATTTTAGACAAAAAATATGTTTAATGGTACATGGTGTCACTCCTGATGATATTTGGGACAATATCGATAAATGGTTAGGGAAACCGTTTATCGAGTTTATAAATTTTGCTGATAATGAAGGTTCGTTTGATTTTGTAATCGCAGAAAAACTATACAAAAATTTTTCTGATTTTAAAGAAAAGGCCGAGAAGGAATTACCCGCTGACTTGTATCGTCGATATTGTGATTACATGGAAATACTAAAAGTCGTCTATGAAAATAAAGGTGTTATTTATTACAGCTAAACATTCAAGTATGCGGCGATTTGAGCCATTGGGCTCATTAAAATACAACACTATGCGAACACCAATAACCTATTATGGAGGTAAACAAGGTTTATCCGGCCGGATCATTCCGATGATACCCCGTCATCGGATTTATTGCGAACCTTTTTTCGGAGGTGGGGCTGTTTTCTTTGCGAAAGGGAAATCCGAAATAGAGGTCATAAACGACAAAAACGAAATGCTGATAAATTTTTATCAGATCTGCCGGGAAAAGTTTGGAGAGCTTCAAAAAATGATACAACACTCTTTGCATTCAGAAGCCGAATTTTTAAAAGCCAAAGACATCTATAATAAACGCATAGAGAGTTGCGATGTCGAAAGGGCTTGGGCTTTATGGATTCTTTCACATGAATGCCATGCCGCCAATTTGCACGGAGGATGGAGGTATTGCAATGGGACTGCCGGAACTCATATTGGACGTGTTTTGCGGAAAAGCGTGAAGAATTTACCAATAAACTGTATGAACGGATTTCTGAGGTTCAAATATCATGTAGGGATGCGCTGAGAGTGATTAAAGATAGGGATAGCGTAGAAACGTTCTTTTATCTCGATCCTCCTTATCCGGGAGCTTGTCAAGGGCATTACTATGGGTTTTCAGAAAAAGACCTGGCAGACCTATTGATGTTTATTTCTAAGTTAAAAGGAAAATTCATTTTATCAAATTACTGGACAGATACGCTAAGATCTGCCGTGGAAAAATACAAATGGAATTTCAAAGAGATAGATGTTACAACCCACTCTGCCGTCAATAAAAATGCACGGAAAAGTACAGAAGTTTTAGTTTATAACTATGAGCTTGAACCGACCTTGTTTAGCTCAATTTTTTAACCTATTGAATCATGGAAAACGTTGATCGGAACTGGTATTCTCCAGAAAGCTAAAAACAAGATCGGGAATCTGCGCAAAATGTTCTCGACAAAATGAAAGCATTAGAAATAAAATTCTCCTGTTTTCGGGGAAAAGTTGTTGAAAAGACAGATTTCGGAATCCGAATTAGGTATGTAAAAAAGAAAGAGAAATGAATTTCAGTGAACATCGCTTAACAGATTGGACTTGGCAGGAATTATATCGAGCGCAATTAGGTGAGGACACATACAACGATTATTTCAACTCCGTTTGGATGGCTCTCGATCGGTTGCAGGAAAACGAGTATTACGATATAGCTAAACAGGTCAAGACGGAGAATCGCGACCTGTTTATAAAAATCTGTTGTCAGTATGTGTTGACACATAAAGAATATGAACTTAGTAATGACTATACTAAAATAATCAGAAGACAATGTTTTATACTAACCGAAAACACTGGACAACGGCAGAAGAAAATTTCGTAGCCGAAAACGCCGATAAAATGACTACAGCCGAAATTGCCAGAAAGATAAACAGGACAGAAGTAGCTGTACAGCAATATATGCACAGGAAACGGATCAACCCGTATGAAAAGGTTGTTCGTAACCTGGTGCGTGAGATTTTAACAAAGAAATTTACAAATCCGGAATATTTCAACCCGAACCGGTCATTTTATGATTCGGTGGGTATCACACAGAAGAGGTGGTGGGATCTCTATTACGGACGTAAACCCATTTCAGACAATGAATATAAAAAGCTATCATCACATTTCGGAATAGAACTGGATGATATAATCATGAACGAACAATTAAATCTATTCGATAATGCAGATTCCTCCGGAGATAATTGATAAGATCAAACAGGCTGTCGATATCGTCGATATTATCGGCAGTTATATAACTTTGAAAAAGAAAGGTGCAAATTACTGGGGACCTTGCCCTTTTCATTCCGAAAAAACAGCCTCTTTCAGTGTCAGCCCGGCAAAGCAAATTTTTAAATGTTTCGGTTGCGGAGAAGGTGGTAATGTCTTTACTTTCCTGCAAAAATATGATGGTCTTAGTTTTCCGGAAGCCGTCCGGCAGCTCGGAAAAAAATATAATATCGAAATTCCTGAAAATGAACTGACACCGGAAGAACTTGAAAAAATCCACCGCAGGGAATCTCTTCAGGTTGTGCTACGTGCAGCAACTCATTTTTTCCGACAACATCAGACTGACAAAACCGCTGAAAAATATCTTATCTCCAGAGGTTTTACCCCCGGAGATAAGATCCTGGAACAATATCACATTGGCTATGCTCCTGCCAGCAATAAGCTCTGGGATGAATTGCAACGGCAGGGGTACGACCTGCAATTACTTCAGGATAATTCCCTGATAAAAGACGGGAAAAACGGACCTGAAGATAAATTTCAGGACCGGATAATGTTCCCGATTTTTAATCTCACCGGAAATCCGATCGGATTTCAGAGCCGACGCATCAATGACGCTTTGACCAAGATACCGAAGTACTGCAACTCTGACAACAATGAGCTATTCTGTAAAGGTTCAATCATATTCGGCCTTTACCAAGCCAGAGGAGCTATCTCCCGGGAAGATAAAGTGTACTGGGTAGAAGGACAATTCGATGTACTGACATTTGTAAAGGCTGAAATTCCGAATACAGTTTGTGGCTCCGGCACAGCCATGACCGAAGAACAGATCCGGACACTGCTGCGTTTTACACGCAATATTACGTTGATCTATGACGGTGACAATGCCGGACAGGAAGCTGCACAGAAAAATATTACTGCCTTAATCGAACAGGGCGCAATTGTCCGGTGTGTGAAATTACCTACTGGTGAAGATCCGGATAGTTTTGCCCGGAAAATGAATCCGGCCGACTTGAAAAAATACCTGAAAAAGCAGGAAAAAGATTTCGCCAGTTTTCTGGCCGAATTAAACGAGCCTCATTTTCACGATCCGGAATTGAAAGAAAAATGCCTGGAGGAAATATGTAGGCTGATCGCATTTCTCCGGAAAGAATCCCTTCAGGCTTCATACATTAGAAATATCGCAAAAATATTCGATCTGGATGAAAGCATTATCTGGAGTAAAATCCGTGAAACGGTCAAATCTCTTCCGGCAGAAGCTTATATTAAAGATGGTTTCTACGGAATCGATGAATCCTTGGAAATGCTTCAGGACAACCCCGGTAACTGTATTCTAACCGGAAATTTCGAACTTTTCTCAAAACACTACGGGAATGATCCGGTCGTATATTTTTCAGGACAGGTCCCGACCGATCAGATACAGAATTTTCAGCGTTTTATCGACAATGTTGAATTTCAGGATAATTATGCCCTGACCTTTGACGACAAAAAAGAATCGAAATCTTTACTGTTATTGAAAGCCCTGTTTCGAGCAGGCGTTGCTGTTACTGTTCTCTCTCCGGAATCCGGTGCTGTCGGGTTTGCACAATATTATGTGAAAATGTACGGCAGCGTAATGGACAGTGCAAATGAAACACAACGGGCTGTTTATGTTGATCGGTGTGCTGAGCTGATATCATGTGCCGGAGAAACTGTCCGTACAGTCATGGCGAATTCATGGGCTTCCAGTCTTGGATTGAAAATCGCACAATATAAAGACATCCTGAAACCTTATCTGGAAAAACGCCGGAGTAAATCCGCTATAAACACCCAGCGGATTGATGTCGATGATTTCCTCATTGCTTACGATCCGGAAAAAATCCCGGAATACGTCGAGGAAAACGAGGAATACAAAAGAATTTACCGTCGTTACGGCTTTTTTCCACTCCTGAACAAAAAAAGCGAACCGGTATGTTATATGTTCCGCAACGAGAAAGGGGGACACATTCAGGTTTCTGATTTCTACATGACTCCCCTTTTACATATTTACGATCAGGATTCTGAGTTCAACAAACGGGTTATAAAAATTACCCGGCTATATTCTCAACAGCCTCTCTATATCGAGGTGAAAAGTAAAAGCCTTGCTAAACTTAGCAGCTTCGAAGAGATCCTTCTGAATGAGGAAGCCTTGAATTTTGAAAATGGTAACGATACATATTTCAAAAAGATCCGCCAGGCTATGAGCTACAATTATACCAAATGTACTGAGTTAAAAGTATTCGGGCAACAATCAGAAGGTTTCTTTGCCTTTGCCAATGCTATATTCCACAAAGTCGAAAAAGAATTCCGGATCGATTACGCCGACGATCTCGGAGTCATGACGCACGATGATGAAAACTATTATAGTCCTGCATACAGCAAAATCTACTCCGGTCTCCGGAAAGATTCCGACAAATATGAACAACATCGGTATTTCATTTTTAAAGACATCCCGGTAGAAAAACAATGCTCCTTCCAGGAATGGGCCAGTCTGATGGACGAAGTATATAAGATCAATCACAATGGCAAATGGGCCGTCATTTATGCAATTATGTGTACCTTCCGGTCAGATATCCACGCCATTGACCGATTATTTACCTCCTTATTTTTCGTCGGGCCAACCATGTCCGGGAAAACCCAGATCGCTATCTCCATCCGCTCCCTTTTCGTAGATCCCAAAGCTCCGTCCTTTAATTTAAACTCTGGTACCGATGCCGCCTTTTTCACTCTGATGGAAGGTTTCCGGGATATTCCTCAGGTTCTTGAAGAATACAACAATAAGAGCATTACGGATGCGAAATTTCAGGGCCTGAAGGCAATCACTTACGACGGAGACGGGAAACAGAAACGGAAAGGGATAAACGACCGCGATCTGGATACCAGTAAAGTGAACAGTCCAGTCATTATTCTGGGTCAGGAAACCCCGGAACGGGACGACAACGCCCTGATGAATCGCGTAGTACTATGTGAAGTCCCCAAACGGACAGAAGAATATACTGCCCGGGAGACTGAAGTATTTCAACGATTGAAAGATTCCGAAAAGACCGGACTTTGCAATGTTCTGTTTGAGATTTTGAAGCTACGTCCGATTGTACAGGACCACTTTAAACATCTTGAGCGAACCACAAACAAGGAACTGACCGACGCCGTTCTTTCTGGAGGGGATGCTTCAGGCGACATGGTCCGGATTATAAAAACAGTCTCCCTGTTCCTGACAATGTGCCGTCTTTTAGAAACATATGCTCCGCATCTTCAATTACCCTTTACATATCAGGAATTTTTTAACCTGGCTAAAGACAAGGTTAAATGGCAAATAGAACTAATCAGTCACTCTGACAAACTAGCCGGATTCTTTAAGGCTATTGAGGTGATGATAAATACCGGGACTATAAAAGAAGGACGCGACTACGATATCTCCCAACCAGGAAAATTGACATTAAAAGCTTCAGGTGGAGAATCGGCTCAGGTCAATCTAAAAGCCGACGAAAAAATCCTGTTCATCCGCTTGGCCAATTTATTTACCTATTACGCAAAATCGTCCTACAATACAGAAAGTGCAACACAATCGACTATCGAACAGAACTTACGGTCAAATCCGGCCTATATCGGTGTTGTCAGCAGCCGGAAATTCCGATGGAAAGAGGTCGAAGAAGTGCCGAAATCTGAAGTAAGCGGCAATATGGAAATGATCCGGATCATGAGAGACAGGATACAAACAACTTCCTGTATTGCCCTAAACTACGATATATTCCGGAAGTATTTCGATATCGATCTGGAACGAAGTGCACCTCCTGAACAACCCGAAACAACTGAACTGAAAGAAAGACAGCTTTGTGAAGACAAAGTACTATTCTAAAGAGACAACCCGGCCGATTGGCCGGGTTTTTCAATTCCCGGTATTCTCGGCAAGAATACCGGAACCTTTTTTTCATATAAGGACTGGCCGGAATCGAAAACCATATGAGTCCGATCCGGTCATTTCATCCCCCCATACCCCCCAATAATTCAGAGGAAAATTATAAAAGAGAGTTTTTCTGAAAAATTTTCCAGAAAACACGGACCTACCGACCTACCGACCTACCAAAGAAACTTTTTTCAAAAATAGGAACACACGTAAAGCTCTATATATTATATATTTAAAAGAAAAAATTATATATATATTCATAAGTAGGCCGATGGTAGGTTGGTAGGTTTGGGTAGGTCGGGTAGGTTTTAGCCTTATTCAGTGTTTTCTCCTCGTAAAAATTCTAAAACCTACCAAAAACGTCAAAAAATGCCCTGGTAGGTCGGGTAGGTCGCTATTTTTCTATGTTTTTTCACCTCTCTGTTTTTGCTTTTTGCTTTATTTTTAGTATATTAGCTTTTGAAATCCGGCCGTGGTAGGTCGGTAGGTCGGTAGGTCGCAAAAATTAGTGAAAACAATTTCAAAAAATAGTTTTTTGTCTTTTCCGGACAAAATCAGAGATATTAAATTCGGTTGAAAATGGAAATTTATACAGTTAAAGTTGCAGTGAAACCCTATACAAAGGCATATCTGGAAAACAATTACGGCAATCCGGCGGATATCCGGCAAGATCCCGAGCTGAATGACATGGTCACCATGATGCTCCGCGAAGGATCCACGCGCCTGGATAAAATCATTTCATCCAACTTTCCGGCTACCGTGGAGCTGAGAATCACAAAGGATACTTTCTTCCGGTATGGATTTACACTCACTAAAACAGAAACGCTGAAACTAAATTCCTTTCTTGAAAAAAGAATCAAGTTTTTGGCCCGTATTCACATCGCATACCATCAAAGCCTGGGCTATTCGGTTGCGAAATGTATCAGGGATTTTCAGGAAACTTTCGGCTTCCCGGAAGACGTCTGGGGATATGATTCCATTAAAAAAGATTTCGACCGGAACGGTTCCCTGGTACAAAAACGGCTGATCGGAAATTTCAGGAACGAATTAAGCAGAATATTTATGGAAATGTTGTCGGATATCGGGACACCGCTGAAGGTTGTCGGTAAAAGACAGCTCTAATAACAACAATATGGATAATACAGGTGGTTTAGTAAAAATATATGTCTGTCCGGTTTCAAATATTAGTGATTCTGGCCAGATTATAGATCAGGAACGTTTAATTCAGGTTAATTTCATTCTGGATTCTGCCAAACGGAAATGTACCCGGAAAGATGATAAAAACGGGGAATATTACGACCTGAAAATAGAATGCACTGTTGCCCGATCCGATAAAGACAACTTTTACACCGAATTACTCCTGAACAACTTCGTTGTGATCACATCCGATAGTAATAATATCACCCGGATTGACGGCACCCGGAATGAACCCTTGCGTTATGAAATTGAATCAGACACCGGCGAAGAATTTGAGGACCTGAATTGTGTAAAACTCGAGTTTTCCCGAAAATTACGCTTCCCTTCCCCGTTAATAAGTTTGTAACTGTCCTTTTTCTACCTGTCCGATAGCCATAATATTGTCTGAAAAACAATATTATGGCGACTACAGAATTCGACATTGATTCCTATATCGGGGAATGGGGCTACTCAAATCGTTACATTAAATCTTACCTGAATGCTGCCGGAAAAAATCCGGTTATTTGTCATGTTTGCAGTGGTGGTGGCGACTTCCTGATGGCAATCAACATCAAAGATCAGTTTGCAGCTCACGGAAGTGTAACTGTAGATATTTCAGGGTACGCAGCCAGTGCTGCTACTTTAATAGGCCTGGGTGCAAAACATACCCGTATCAGCAATTCATCTTTCTATCTTATACATAAAGTCATGTCCTGGGTGGATGCCTGGGGAGGCATGAATGAAGATCAGATATCCGATCTGATTACTCACCTGGAAAAAGTTAAAGATGAAAATGAGAAAATGACTCTGGTAGCTGCAAAAGCATATGCAGACAGATCCGGAAAGCCGGTTCTGGAAATTCTGAACCTGATGAAAGAAGAAAAATGGCTGACAGCCGATGAAGCAAAAGAATGGGGCTTCGTTGACGAAGTATATAACACTACAACCACAAAAATCAATCTGGCAAAAGTCTCTGAAAAGTTCAACATGATGGGGCTTCCCAAACTTCCGGATTCTTCCGCATCTGACGACGACTCACTCGTTGGTAAAGTTGTTTCCGGAATCCGCGAATTCTTCAGCAAAGAAAATACTCTGATTTTTACACAATCCAAAATAGACCAAAAACCAATGAAACAATTCACCCTACTCAATTCGATTCTGGCTGTCACATCTCTGGAAAGCCAGGACGGGAAAGGCGCATATCTGAATGAGGCACAACTTCAAGCCTTCGAAGATGCTATTTCCGGAAAGGACAACCGGATCACTGAACTCACTCAGCATGAAACAAACTACAACAATGCAGTCGATAAACTGAACGCCCTGCATCCGGATGTTGCTTCAGCAAAAGACCTGGCAGAAAAAGTAAATGTTTTATCCCGGAAACTGGCAGAAAAACCGGGTGTTCCGGCTTCCGGACAGTCTGAAAATCCTCAGAATCAAAACGACGGGGTTGACTGGGATAAAATGATGTCCCTCGAACACATGAAAGATTAACCTTTAAACATCAATAACACAATGAATGTATCTGAAATTATCACCGCTTTCGGTGCCTATTATCTGAACTCAGGTCAGAACATGAACAACATCCTCCGGATGCTGACCCAGGGTGCTGTTACTCCCTCCTTTATGACTCCGATAAAAACGGAAGAGACGATTTACCGGATGTCTTCCGTCACTGTCGGGAGTCTTGTACAATCTTTCCAGAAAGACTGGACTCCTTCCGATCCGGGAATATTCGTTCCGAACGAAATCCGGAAACGTCACATGAAAATAGATATCGATATTTTTCCGGACGATATCGAAGACACCTGGTTGGGTTTTCTGGCTTCAAACAATTTGTCCAAAAAGGACTGGCCGCTTATCCGTTACATGATCGAGAAAGTATATATTCCGAAAATTCATGAGGATCTGGAGATGAAAGCCTACTACACCGGCAAGTACAAAGCTCCTACTGCCAAAACAGCCAACAAACCGGAAGATGTTATGGACGGTCTGAAAAGCTGTATACAGAAAGGAGTAGATGCCGATAAATCACACGTTCTTACCGATATCGGTGCGTTATCAAAAACAACTGTCTTCGACCAGGTAGAAGCTGCTATCGATCAGATTTCGGACGTTTACCAGGGAACTGAAATGCTCGTCTGTATGGCTCCGGTTTTTGCACGTGCATATCTGCGCGACAAACGCTCACAGGGATTCTACGACATCACCTCTGCTAAGCAGATCGATCTCGGTATTGATTTTTCACCCAGTCGCGTATGTCCGCTCCCGTCCATGGGATCATGCACAGACTTGTTCATCACCCCAAAGGCAAATCTTTTGCACATTACTGACAAAACAATGAACAAAGAAACCTTCAAAATCGAGGAGAGCAAACGTACCGTATCCCTTCTGACCGACTGGCAGGAAGGTGTTGGAATCGCTCTGGACGAACTTGTTTGGACGAACATTACAAAGACTCCCGGCGAAGGAGCATAATTTGTCATTCTTTAACCATAGCCTCGGGCTAATAAACTATATAAAAATGGCTGTAGATTTTACTGATATTGATAAAAATCTCCCGGATGGTCAGAATATGGGCGGTATTCCGCAGTTGGTATATTTCGCTTTACAAAGTGACGTACTATCCTGGCCGACACCTCCAACCACCGACACTGAAAACATTACTATGGAGAAAATGGGAGCTTTAGTCGGAGATATAAAAATGAAAGTCGGAAAAAAAATGAATAGTTTCTACATAACCGACGATGAAGGGAAACTGGATTTCGAAGGTGTAGGAGAAAAAGACGGGAAAAGCTTCATCATGAAGCTGCGTATTTATAATCCGGGATTGCAAAGTAAATTACTTGGTTTCATCAATCTTGCAAAAAATGAGAACCTGGTATTTATTGCTCCGGACAACAATGGCAATAATTTCCTGTTAGGTGACGCACTGCGGGGAGCGATTCTGGATAGTATCGACGGGATGACCACCGGACAGAAGACTGAAGAGCGTCCGGGTGCCGGAATGATATTCTCGTATAAAACAGCAAATATTTGCCAGTACACTGGCACAATTCCATCTGCTGTTGTAACTGAACCAGGTGCGTAACCAGGTCCCGGTTTCTCCCGGGACCACATTTCTACAAAAATGGGACTTATTAAGAATCAACAAATCGAAATAACCAACTGGCTAAATAGCGACCGGAATTACGACGACGGAGTTTTTCTCTATCAAAAATATGGGAAAAATCCGGTTTTGAAACGCCTGTTTCCCGGTAGGGAAAAATTCCAGGCAGAAAAGCTCGCCTACGAATTAGGAAAACTGATCGGCCTTGGTTTCAACCAGACATTAGAAAGTCAGGAACCTGATAACAAGCAGGTCCCGGATTCCGGATCTGATGAAACTACCCCGAATCCGACCAATACCCAATCAACCGATAAGGCTGAAACATTTGCCGACAAAGCTGAAAGCTTCGCTGAAGATGCTGAAGATTTTGCCAATACAGCCGAAGAACACAAAAATAGTGCTGAAGAATTTTCGGAAGAAGCAAAGCAAGCAGTTCACGAAACAAAGGAATTTGCCGACAAAGCCCAGGCCGCAGCCGAAACGCTCGGAGCCATGGCCGCAGGTGATCCGGTTCCTGCCGGTAACTACCCTCCGGTAATAAACAGGATTATTGCAGAGTTTTCAAGGCTTTACAACGAGCGCGGAATGTTGAAAAAACAGGAAAACGATACACCGGACGAAAACACGCCGGAAAATATCGAAACACGCCGGAAAATTATCGAAAAAATCGAATCCATTTCCGCGCGTATGGATATCCTCTACGCTGCTAAAAAAGCTTATCTGGAGAAGAATATTGTTCCGGATGAAAAAGAGCTTTATCCGGTCCCAAATCAGCAAGCAGCTTCAGATCCGACTGATTCCGGCCAGTTAATCATTAAACGGAACAACCTGCGCAGCTCTATTACCCGGGCAAAAAATCAGCTCGAATATCAGAGCCAGAAAAAAGCGGATAAACCAAACCCTATGCCGGATTGTCCGAAACGCAGGGAACTCGAAGTAAGGATTGCAGAGAAAGAAAAAGAACTTGCGGAAATCGAAGCAAAGCTGAACGATGCTGATCGATCTGAAAAGCCTGAATAAAGCAGAGCAAAACACAAAAGAACCGGAAAATCAACCGGTTCTTTTTTTATCAGTTCCTGAATGCAGGAATCTGGCTGACTCAGAAACATCCTTGCGGAAACAGATCGGAATTCTGGAACATAATGTTTGCATAAACTTTTGGAGTTATGGCAGCTTTTCACTCCACGAACTAATGTTTTACATTCTTCAGCAAACAGGTCCGGCACATATCAACATGTGTACCTGGTCAATCAGTCAGGATGCTATCGAAAAGATCATCCGGAAATATCAAAAAGGTGAAATCCTTTCTATCCGTTTCCTCCTCGATCCGCGTGTAAAGGTCTGTAAAGCCAAACCGCTTCAGATGCTATCTGCCACTTTCTCGCATAAAATTCTTCGCGTACATGCAAAAGTTGTAACAATCGAAAATGAAGTCTGGAAGATATCGGTAGTCAGCAGCCAGAACGCAACAACAAACCCCAAACTGGAACGCGGTGTAATCTTTATTTCCGACGAAATATTCAATTTTGACAAAACCGTATTCGAACATGAATTTAACACAGCAAGAACTGGAAACAATCGAGAAACTGGCAGGACTGTTCTACACCCCCAAACAGATTGCAATAATTCTGGAAATAGATCCGGAAATGTTCGAAGCACATATCCGCTCCGAAACTGGAAATACATATAGAGCATATTACAAGGGCTATTACGAAGCTGATATCGAACTCCGGAAAAGCATCACACAATCTGCATTATCAGGTAGCTCACCGGCACAAACAATGCTCCGGGATATTCAAAAACAAAGCAGAATTTCAGAATAATTCATATATTTGCAAGAACATTAACTGTTTAAAACAATAAATTAACCTTTAAATTATCAGACATTGAAACATATATTATTGATCTTTTGCCTGAGTATAAGCTGTTCTTTATTTGCACAAAAAAAAATAAAGAATTCTGTCGTTCTTTCGACAAATGACACTGTCAGTGTTAATGACGCCATCATTTTGAAAAAGGGATCTTCACAAGATGCTGCTTTCAGTTTTGTACGTACAAGGTCTGATTACAGTGTCTCTTCCCAATATAGTAATACACAACAAGAAATACTTTATTTCAAGGAAATAGATAGTATTTGTTATGCTTATACATTTAGTTTTGTTGTCGATCTTGAGAAAGCTTTAAAAAGCGATGAAATACAACTGGTATCAAGAAAAAAAGATAAGGTTTCACCCGTGAAAATCAATAAGAAACCGAACATTGATAAGAAAGAAAAAAAAGTATATAAAACACATATCGTCCATAAATCGGAAGTGAAAAAAATATTTGCCTATCCTATTGACAATCTGACCAATCTTGATATTAACGACACGATAAGCCTGCAAATACTGAAAGATGATCCCAATCTTCTTTGTACAACTAATTGCGGTATTGTTTAAGGAAATATCATCACATCCGTAGAAATGGCCGTTATTTTGCATTATCAGGACTTGTTTGTAGTTTAGGAAGTGTGTTCATAAACAACACAACAGCCAGATTTGTGGGAACAGGAGTTGGTGGTGGATTATTACTCACCGGTGGAGTTTTATCTTTAGTAGCAGAAAAATGGATGAAATACTCTACAATAAAACCTGTTTTAGAAAATGACAGAGTAGGGTTAAGTATTACTTTTTAATCCAATATCTTCTCTATACTTTGCCTCTAACTTTAAAATAAAGACTGGAGTTCATCAATAGTCCCGTTCTTACTTAACACACAAAACATGGAAGCAAATACAAAATTTTTGATATTTGATACAGAAACCACAGGCTTATTTGGTGATACATTAAACCCTGAAACACCAGATTATTACCCACAAATAATACAAATATCATGGGTATTTTTCGGGCTTGGAGAACAAAACATACAAATTAAATCATTTTACATTAATCCAAGTAAACGTATCAATTCGGGAGCCTCTGCCGTCCATGGACTGAAAAAAGATTTCCTAAAACTTCATGGAACTGACCCTTTACAAGTATTTCATGAATTTTTATTTGATGCACAAAAAGCAGACATTCTCATAGCTCATAATATAAAATTTGATTTTCCTATTTTGGAATCTGAACTATTCCGTTTAGACTTTGGACGACCTCTTAAAAACAAAAGACTTTGGTGTACTATGTTAGCCGGAAAAGAATATTGGGGTTCCAAAAAATACCCTAAACTTATAGAATTAGCTGAATTTTGTAATGACATCGGACATTGTATAAATATACCAAACAAATCTAAACTTCATGATGCTACTGTCGATGTTCATCTGACATTAGAATGTTTCATTTTTTTACTAAGGGATAATTCTCATTTATTTAAAGATATCAAAATAAGGTATAAACGTACCTTAAAACCTAAAACAATTGAAGTAAATATTGATTTAAACGTAGATAAAAAAGAAAAGAGAGAGA
>ENA-UEYF01001853-UEYF01001853.1-human-gut-metagenome-genome-assembly--contig:-NODE-1853-length-15590-cov-25.405853_pt1 | contig 15590 bp, 12 predicted proteins | sample MGYA00242902_ERZ507920 | MGnify/ENA primary metagenome ERZ507920 (study PRJEB26167, sample SAMN06115402) | human gut metagenome | host: Homo sapiens | place: China:Jiangxi | collected 2016-07-05...
GATGAAGTCACACCCAAATACGCTTTGCTCAGTACCCATGCAGGAAGAAGGACATTCATCTGCAATGCGCTGGCTCTCGGAATCCCGGCACAGGTGGTCATGAAATGGACGGGACACAGCGACTACAAAGCTATGAAACCCTACATTGACATAGCGGATGATATTAAGGCAAATGCCATGAACAAGTTTAATCAACTATAAAAGTATCAAACAGTTTCATAGATAGTTATCAATGACTATATTTGTAGAAATTATCATCACAATATGAGCAACAAGGAATCCAACATAGAGAAAACGAATTTTGATGCATTCATACAAGCGGTCGGTTCGGAAATAGAACAGGCACAAGTAAGGCTGATTGTTGCAGCCAATGCACAAATGCTGTTCCATTACTGGAAGATAGGCAATTACATCCTTTATCACCAGCAGCTGCACGGATGGGGAAGCAAAATCATCAAGCAGTTGGCAAAGGCTATCCGACTGCATTACCCTGAAAAGAAAGGCTATTCGGAACGTAACCTTACCTATATGTGCCAGTTTGCAAAAGCATATCCTTTAAGAGCGTTGCAAAGTTTCATAGAAACAGATGCAAGCCTGTCTGTCCCAACCATACAGAGTGTGACCAATGAAGTATTAAAACTGAATGACAAGCAATTTACGCAGGAACTTACTGCGCAAATACAATCGATTGATTGTCAATCATTAGCAATTACGCAGGAAGTTCCTGCGCAATTTGAAGATGTGGGAAAAACCGTGTCTGCCATTTACAGGATGGGAATCAGGGAAATAGAAGAAGTTTTCTTGACCTCTCCTATAGCCAAAATAAACTGGACAAGCCAAATGACTATACTTGACAGTTCGCTACCTTTAGGTCTAAGCTACTGGTACATGAAGCAGTCTGTGGAAATGGGATGGAGCAGCAATGTATTGAAAATGCAAATTGACAGTGATTTGTATAGCCGACAAATCAGCAACAACAAGGTAAACAATTTCACGACCACACTTCCGGCTCCACAAAGCGACCTTGCCAATTACCTACTCAAAGACCCGTACATCTTTGATTTGGCAGGAGCCAAAGAAAAAGCAGACGAAAGGGATATTGAAGAACAGCTGGTGAAACACGTTACCCGCTACCTGTTGGAAATGGGCAACGGTTTTGCCTTCGTTGCCCGGCAGAAGCACTTCCAAGTCGGAAACAGCGATTTCTTTGCCGACCTGATTCTATATTCCATTCCGTTGCACGCATATATTGTCATAGAATTGAAAGCCACTCCTTTCAAGCCGGAATATGCCGGACAACTCAACTTTTACATCAATGTGGTGGATGATAAACTGAGGGGAGAGAATGACAACAAGACTATCGGGTTGTTGCTATGCAAGGGAAAAGACGAAGTTGTGGCACAATACGCATTGACAGGCTATGACCAGCCCATCGGCATCAGCGATTACCAATTGAGCAAAGCGATTCCCGAGAAACTGAAATCAGCGTTGCCCAGCGTGGAAGAAGTGGAAGAAGAACTGGCTTCTTTCCTTGACAAAGACAATAACACTCAAAAATAGTTGCGTCCATGAAAGATGTAATTACAACGCTGATTCCCCGATACGGAGAATTGAACAGAATATACAAAGACTGGTCTGATAATAAAGGTTTCTCTTTTGAAAAGCAGAAATTCATTACCAAGTTCTATCTGGACTACAATGATGTAACGGTTCTTGAAACAGCCATTCTTGAACTGGTATTTCATCTTCCACAGGAGCAATACACACTGATTCTGAACAGCCTGAAAAAGGAAGTATGCGAAAACATAAGTTATTACAAGAAAGGATGTATGCCGGATGAACAGACCGTTTACAATATCTGCTTCCGAGTTTCAGAAATCTATAAAGAAGCCATAGAAGAACAGCAATACAAGACGACCAAGCTCCATGCTCCGCTAAACGAAGCATACCACCGATACGATTCCATAGGTTATCGGGAACACACCGCAGAGGATGAAAAGCGTGCGGAAATGGAATATGAACGGTTCAAGGCTGAATACGAGGAGGAAAAAAACAAGCTGACCGAACTCTACGATCTGCAAAAACAGACCAGAGAGAAAGCCCTGCAATATGCAGAAAGCCGTTTCAATGAAATCTATCGGCTGGGCTGCCACCTCAAAGAGACATTGGCGAAATATGTATTTGATGAAACAAACGAGCCGGAAGAGCCAGCCAAACAAGAACCAAACGCCCCCAACATACAGGAAGAAGTGCTGGGAACGAAACAGACTGAGTATTTCAATATGGAACTGCTTTCGCTCATTCATGTAACCTGCGTGGGAGAACAGTTCGAGAATATTTCCGAACATAATTTCTATACCTGCATGAACCTGCTACCAAGCGACACCAAACCCCAAATCAGACCGAGAGAAAAAATACGTACCTGCTATCTGATATTCCTGATGAGCGAAAAACTGCCCAAACAGGACAGGGAGAATTGGAAGAGGAATATCCTGAAAATATTGGATATTGAGGAAAGCTACTACAAGTCAAAGTACAAAGAGCCTGTTTCCGATTTCCCCAGTGACAGCAACCGGAAATTTGCCAAAGAAATGGACGCAATATTCCGATAATCTGTGATATGCCCTGACATTTTACAAAACAACCACTTTTACCACTCAAATTAAATTTTTGAGTGGTATTTTTATTATCTGATATTCAGATAAATAACAAGATATTCCATTTGTATCAACCACATCCTTACCACTTACAACCCTACCTAATTTTGCATCGTTCGAGAACAGAGATAACAGCCAGTGCGCAGGGCTGATTGTTAAACGACTAAATAGATTGAACGATGAAAAATCTTCAAGAATTATTATCAAAACCCGTCTGGCAGATGACAGGTGAAGAGTTCATATTCCTAAGCAAGCACGCTTCCCGTCAAACGGAAACGCAGCCACAGCCCGTTACAGACACAGAAAGAAAATATGTGTACGGAATACTGGGCATAGCCAAACTGTTCGGGTGCAGCCTACCCACCGCCAACCGTATCAAGAAAAGCGGAAAGATTGACAAGGCAATCACTCAGATAGGACGTAAGATTATCGTGAATGTTGAGCTTGCCCTTGAACTGGCTGGAAAGAAAACAGGAGGACGGAAATAACGGGAGGCATGGCTATGGACTATATGAAAGAGACTAAGGAAATATCGGCTGAAGAAGCCATAATCCTTTGGCAAGCCTCACGTTTGAGCTTGTCGAAAAGTTATGAGAAAGCACCTGAAATCCTTAAAGTACATGATTCTGTCATTGGGACATTGGGTAATTTCAGCGCATCCATCGGCAAAGCCAAAAGTAAAAAAACGTTCAATGTATCGGCTATCGTAGCCGCTGCATTGAAGAATGGCACAGTGCTGCGGTATGTAGCTGAACTGCCTGAAGATAAGCGGAAAGTGCTTTATGTTGATACAGAGCAAAGCCCTTACCATTGTCTGAAAGTCATGACGCGCATTTTGCGAATGGCTGGTTTGCCAGATGATAGGGACAATGAGAATCTTGAATTTCTTGCCTTAAGAAAATACACGCCTGAGCAGCGTATCAGGATTGTGGAACAGGCTATTTACAATACACCCGAAATCGGTCTTGTAATTATAGACGGCATACGGGATATGGTGTATGACATCAACAGCCCCGGTGAATCAACACGCATCATATCCAAGCTGATGCAGTGGACGGACGACAAGCAGATACATATCCATACGATACTGCATCAGAACAAAGGGGATGAGAACGCAAGAGGGCACATTGGTACGGAGTTGAACAACAAGGCGGAAACCGTATTGCAGGTAGAAAAGGACAAGGGCAACGGTGACATCAGCCATGTTTCAGCCATTCACATCCGGGCAATGGACTTTGAGCCTTTCGCATTCCGTATCAACGACAAAGCCCTTCCCGAACTCATTGAGGGATACAAACCTGAAACAAAGAAGCCGGGAAGACCCGAAGAAGAGAAGTTCGACCCTTACAGGCATATCACCGAGCAGCAGCACCGTATCGCATTGGAAGCCGTTTTCGGGCTGAAAGAGGAATACGGCTACAAGGAACTGGAAGATGCCTTAATCAAGACCTATATGTCAGTGGGTGTAAAGCTGAACCATAAAAAGGCGGTATCGCTCATCACCATGCTCCGCAACAAACGGATGATAGTGCAGGAGACAGGCAGAAAATACACATTCATGCCTGACTTCCACTATTAGCCCATTTCCCTGCAATCACTTCACTTTATTCTCGGGGTGTATATATTAGGAATATAGTGAAGTGCTTGGGGAATGGGACTAAATCACTTCACTTTATTACCGTATCCTATATATACGAGAATTTAGTGAAGTGATTATAGACCGTACTTCCTAAAAAGGTACGGGCAAAAAGAAAAATAAACCAATTCACCAACTACTAAAACAATCATTTTATGGATATACAGACAGCCAAGCAAATCAGAATAGCGGATTATCTGCATAGTTTAGGATATTCTCCCGTCAAGCAACAAGGTGTCAATCTGTGGTATAAATCACCGTTAAGGGAAGAAGCCGAAGCCTCGTTCAAGGTAAATACTGAACGTGAACAATGGTATGACTTCGGTTTGGGTAAAGGTGGTGGTATCATAGAACTGGCTGCACACCTGTACGCTACCGACCATGTACCTTACATCTTGAAACGGATAGCAGAGCAGACACCGCACGTGCGCCCGGTATCTTTCTCTTTTGGAAAGCAAAACTCTTCCGAGCCGAGCTTCCAACAGTTGGAGATTGTTCCGCTGTCATCTCCTACCCTGCTTGCCTACTTACAAGGTAGAGGAATTAACATAGAACTGGCGAAAAGAGAATGTAGTGAAGCACGTTTCACTCACAACGGCAAGCGGTACTTTGCCATCGCCTTTCCCAATGGTTCGTGTGGATATGAAATCCGCAACCGCTATTTCAAGGGCTGCATCGCCCCAAAGGAAATCTCCCACATCAGGCAGTCGGGAAAAGCGAGGAACACCTGTTATGTGTTCGAGGGATTTATGGACTACCTCTCCTTTCTGACATTGAGACAAGAGAACTGTCCGAATTATCCGGAGCTGGATGGACAGGATTACATCGTATTGAATTCCGTATCGAATGTGAACAAGGCTCTCTATCCGTTGGGCAATTACGAACGCATCCACTGCTTTTTCGACAACGACCATGCAGGAATGGAAGCACTCCGGCAAATCCGCATGGAATACGGCAGAGACCGGTACATCCGGGACGCTTCGCAGATTTACAGCGGATGCAAGGACTTGAACGAATACTTACAGAAACAGGTTGAAAGAAAAAGGCAGCTCCAGTCCGCCAAAGGGGTGCGCAGCCAATCACCGGAGAAGAAGAGCGGCTTCCGGTTATAGCCCACTATAACTACACGCTCCGCTTTCGTAGTTGTGGGCTCTCCCGAGGGGATTAGGGCTTTGCCCTAATGACCCACTCAGGGCGTTTCACCCCTGAGAACCCCGAGCAAAGAGTGACCCTCTCTTTGCAATCTCCGCTTATGGGTTACCCCTAAGAACCCCTCTGCGAAAGCGAGCAGAATAATCAATTGCAAACAAAGAAAAGAAGCTATGGCAACAAAATCAAGCATACATATCAAGCCTTGCAACATCGCATCGAGCGAGGCACACAACCGAAGGACTGCCGAGTATATGCGTAATATCGGGGAGTCCAGAATCTATGTCGTTCCCGAACTTTCCACCGATAACGAACAGTGGATAAATCCCGACTTCGGCACTCCCGAACTGCGAACTCATTATGACAATATCAAGCAAATGGTCAAGGAAAAGACCGGACGTGCCATGCAGGAAAAGGAAAGGGAACGCAAGGGAAAGAATGGAAAGATTATCAAGGTGGCGGGATGCTCACCCATCCGTGAAGGAGTATTGCTTATCAGACCGGACACCACACTGGCTGATGTACGCAAATTCGGTGAAGAGTGCCAAAGACGCTGGGGCATCACTCCGCTACAGATTTTCCTGCATAAAGACGAAGGGCATTGGCTGAACGGTCAGCCGGAAGCAGAAGACAAGGAGAGCTTCCAAGTCGGTAACAGATGGTTCAAACCAAATTATCATGCTCATGTCGTATTCGACTGGATGAACCATGAAACTGGAAAGAGCCGAAAGCTCAATGACGAGGATATGGCAACCATGCAGACCCTTGCTTCCGATATTCTCCTGATGGAACGTGGACAGGCAAAAGCTGTCACAGGTAAAGAGCATCTGGAACGAAATGATTTCATCATTGAGAAGCAGAAAGCCGAACTGCAACGTATAGAGGAAACCAAGCGACACAAGGAGCAACAGGTAAGCCTTGCCGAACAGGAACTCAAACAGGTAAAAGCAGAGATACGTACGGACAAACTCAAAAGTGCAGCTACCGATGTAGCCACAGCCATAACCAGCAGTGTAGGTTCTCTTTTCGGAAGCGGTAAATTAAAAGATTTGGAACAATCTAACGAGAATTTACGTCATGAAATTGCCAAGCGTGACAAAAGCTTTGATGACTTAAAAGTTCAGATGCAACAAATGCAGGAACAGCACGGTAATCAAATTCGTAACCTGCAAGGAATACATAATCAAGAGCTTGAAGCCAAAGACAAGGAAATATCACGATTGAACACCATTCTTGAAAAAGCGTTCAACTGGTTCCCACTGCTCAAAGAAATGCTGAGAATGGAAAAATTATGCTATGCCATCGGATTTACCAAAGATATGGTAAACAGTCTTTTGACAAAAAAAGAAGCTATCAGATGCAATGGGAAAATCTATTCCGAAGAGCACAGACGAAAGTTTGACATCAAGAACGATATTTTCAAGGTAGAGAAAAGTCCAACCGATAGCAGTAAACTTGTGCTAACCATAAACAAGAAGCCAATTGGAGATTGGTTCAAGGAACAAATGGAAAAATTGTGGCAAAGTTTACGTCACACGACAGAAGAACCAAGAAAAAATAGAGGATTAAAGCTATAATTTGATAATATCAAGCAAGTATCAGGATGTTTTTTCTTATTTTTGTCTGACAAAAATAATATATATAATATGAATAAACACATTGTATTTATGAAGTTCAAGAGATCTTCATTCATTAAAAAGGTAGGCGTGCTATTGTGTTTCGTAGCATTTGCGCTGTCAGCCAATGCACAGACCCGAAAGGTTACAGGACAGATAGTGGACGAAAGTGGCCAGCCGATTATCGGAGCTACTATACGGTTACAGGATGCTACGACAGGTACTATTACTGATATTGACGGTCACTTTTCGCTGAATGTGCCGGATGGGAAAAAGGTGGTAATATCTTATATCGGATATCTGAAACAAGTAATCCTGCCGAAAGGCGATACTTTGAAAGTCATTCTTCAGGAAGATAACCAGAAACTTGATGAAGTAGTCGTAGTAGGTTACGGTAGTATGAAACAGAAAAACATTACCGGTTCCGTATCGACTATTTCTGCTGAAGAACTGGAAGATCTTCCGGTATCCAATCTTTCGGAAGCCTTGCAGGGAATGGTGAATGGCCTGAATGTACAGCTAGGCTCCAGCCGTCAAGATCCTGAACGGCGAGCAGGCAAAGGGTTATTGATCCTTATCAATCTGCGCGAAATGTCAAAAAAGAGTGCGACTCTTCTTGACATTTCGACGAAGCAATGATAAGATATTACCCGGACAAACTGAATACCGACTTATCAAGAGCGGCTGAGGGGACAGGCCCTGTGAAGCCCGACAACCTGTGCGTGAGCATAAGGTGCCAAATCCTGCGGGAAACCGAAAGATAAGAGTGCAACGCTCAGAGCTTCGGTTCTGAGCGTTTTTCATTGCATAAACTTGATGAACGAGTAGGAAGCTGTCAATATCGATACACACACCCCAACGCCAAGGAGGTACAAAAATGGCAAAGCACCGTCTGTTTACTTCTGAGTCCGTCACCGAGGGCCATCCCGATAAGATCTGCGACCAGATCTCCGACGCCATCCTCGACGAGATCCTGACCCACGACCCCGACGCCCGCGTGGCCTGCGAGACCTGCGCATCCACCGGCCTCGTCCACATCATGGGCGAGATCACCACCAACTGCTACGTCGATTTCCAGAAGATCGTCCGCGAGGTCGTGGCTGACATCGGCTACACCCGCGCAAAGTTCGGATTCGATGCCGATACCTGCGCCGTCATCTCCAACATCGACGGCCAGAGCCCCGACATCGCCCTCGGCACCAACGATGAGGTCGGCGGCGCCGGCGATCAGGGCATGATGTTCGGTTATGCCTGCGACGAGACCCCCGAGCTGATGCCCATGCCCATCAGTCTGGCCCACAAGCTGGCCAAGAAGCTGACCGAAGTCCGCAAGAGCGGCGAGCTGGACTATCTGCGTCCGGACGGCAAGAGCCAGGTCACTGTCGAGTATGTGGACGGCAAGCCCGTCCGCGTGGACGCTGTGGTCATTTCCAGCCAGCACAGCGATGCCGTCAGCATGGAGCAGCTGCGCGCCGACGTGATGGAGAAGGTCATCAAGGCCACCATCCCCGCCGAGCTGCTGGACGAGAACACCAAGTATTATATCAACCCCACCGGCCGCTTCGTCGTGGGCGGCCCTCAGGGCGATACCGGCCTGACCGGCCGTAAGATCATCGTCGATACCTACGGCGGCTACGCACGCCACGGCGGCGGTGCTTTCTCCGGCAAGGACCCCAGCAAGGTGGACCGCAGCGCCGCTTATGCGACCCGCTGGGTGGCCAAGAACATCGTGGCCGCTGGTCTGGCCAAGCAGTGCGAGGTGCAGGTGGCTTACGCCATCGGCGTGGCAAAGCCCGTCTCCATCATGGTGGACACCTTCGGCACCGGCGTCGTGGCCGACGAGAAGATCGAGCAGGCTGTGGAGAAGGTCTTCGACCTGACCCCCGCCGCCATCATCCGCGACCTCGACCTGCGCAAGCCCATCTACCGCAAGCTGGCCGCTTACGGCCACATGGGCCGCGAGGACCTGGGCGTGAAGTGGGAGAACACCGACCGCGTCGAAGAGCTGAAGGCTGCTGTCGCTGCCCTGTAAGAGTAAAAACTTAAAAGAATGACTTTTGAGCCGGAGAACGTATGGTTTTTGTAAAAAACACATAGTCTCCGGCTCTTTTTCGACAAAGAGATGTGCAAGGCGCAGAAAATGCAGGTTGGATGCAAGTTTCTAGTGTCGAAACGCCGAAAATGTGATAGAATAAATAACGGATATGCACTTCAACGTCTGATTTTATCAACTGATAAAAGAAACTTTAAGGAGCTATAATTATGTCTGTCATTACCCCTAAGGATTGCTTCCACCAGCCTCAGGTCGCCGACCTGCGCCTCATCGCCTGCCCGGGTGCCGAGGAGCTGACCAACCTCATCGACAAGCATCTGGTGCGCTGGGCCAGCGAGGCCGGCTACCAGACCAATAGCTTTATCATCGAGAGCGCCTGCCCCCGCTTCCAGAGCGGCGACGCCAAGGGTCTGGTCAAGGAGTCGGTGCGCGGCGACGATATTTTCATCGTTGTTGACCCCGGCAACTACAGCGTGACCTACAAGCTGTTCAACTATGAGAACCACCTGTCTCCGGATGACCACTTCGCCAACCTGAAACGCCTCATCCAGGCCGTGGCCGGCAAGGCACACCGTGTGTCTGTCATCATGCCCAGCCTGTACGGCGGCCGTCAGCACCGCCGCGTGTCCCGCGAGAGTCTGGACTGCGCTGTGGCTCTGCAGGAGCTGCAGGCCATGGGCGTCAAGAACATCATCACCTTTGATGCTCACGATCCCCGCCTGATGAACGCTGTGCCTCTGATGAGCTTCGACAATGCGATGCCCACCTATCAGGTCCTGAAGAACCTGCTCAAGAAGAACCCCGAGATCAGCTTCGACAAGGACAAGTTCATCGTGGTCAGCCCCGACGAGGGTGCTATGAGCCGCAATATGTACTTCTCCAGCGTGCTGGGCTGCAACCTGGGTATGTTCTACAAGCGCCGCGATTACACCCGCGTGGTCAATGGCCGCAACCCCATCGTCGCTCACGAGTATCTGGGCGATTCCGTCGAGGGCAAGACTGTCTTTGTCGCTGACGACATCATCGCTTCCGGCGAGAGCATGCTGGAAGTTGCCACCAACCTGAAAGAGCGTGGCGCAAAGCGCATCATCGCCAACGCCACCTTCCCGCTCTTCACCAGCGGCCTCGAGAAGTTCGATAAGGCTGTGGCCGACGGCATTCTGGACTACGTCACCGGCACCAACCTGACCTACCGTATGCCTGAGCTGCTGACCCGTGACTGGTACGTCGATGTTGACGTCTCCAAGTACGCCGCATACTTCGTCGTGGCCCTGAACCACGATATGTCCGTTTCCAGCATCATCGACCCCATCAAGAAGATCGAGGCTCTGCTGGCAAGCCGGAAATAATGACAGATATTTCCTGAGATTCATTCAATCGAAAAACACCCGCAATGCTGATGCACTGCGGGTGTTTTTGCATGATTAAGGAACAACCTCTTCGTCACGCCTGCGGCGTGACACCTCTCCTATCGAGGAGAGGCCTTGGCATTTCGTAAAGCCTAATCTCTTCGCCAGAGGCTCCCCTCGGTAGGGGAGCTGTCTGCGGAGCAGACTGAGAGGTTTATTCTAATGCTTTCAGCGCCTCGACCACACGCTGATATTCCTTCTCTACCGGAGGGAACAGCTCGTCGGCACCGTCAAGGCTTCCGCCGCGGAGAGCTTCCGTCAGAGCACTGGACGGGACGTACAGTGCATCGAAGCCGAGGTTCTGGCAGACGCCCTTCAGGGTGTGAGCGGCACGGAATGCTGTCGGGGCATCCTTCTCTTCCAGCGCCTTTTTCAGGTTCGGGAAGCTGTCGTCCTGCAGAAATTTCAGAGCGAAGCGGCGGACGAAGTCCGCGCTGGGCAGACGCTCCGTCACGCCCTTGTAATCGCCGCCAATGGTTGCATATACTTGTTCCAACGTCATTTTTATACCTCACCCAAGAACAGTTTTGTCAAAGAGAATCCCTTTTTTCGGGGGAGGGGGGGGGGCATCGGCCTCAGCCTCCTCCGCGAGCCGGCTTTCTACGTCGCGCAGGCATTCCAGCAGCAGCGGATTGAAAGCACCGTGCTTTCCTGCGGTCAGCTCAGCGACCGCTTCTTCCTGCGAGAGGGCCTCGCGCTTGTCCCGCTTGCCGGTCAGACCGTCATAGGCATCCGCCAGCGCTACCACCTGTGCTGCGATGGGGATGTCATCGCCCTTCCGGCCATCGGGATAGCCGCTGCCGTCCCAGCGCTCATGGTGCCAGCGGCAGATCTGGATCGCAAACTTCACCAGCGGCTCGTCCTGATACTGGGACAGATTTTCCAGCATCTGCGCACCCAGAATGGGGTGGGTGTGGAGGATGGCGGTTTGTTCTGGCGTCAGGTCGTGGGCGTTGAGGATGCGGTCGTCGATAGCAACTTTGCCGATGTCGTGGAGGGCAGAGGCCGTCGTGATGAGGTAGCGGTCCATTCCGCTCAGGCCGTAGATGTCGGTCTTCTGGCACAGACGCTCCAGCAGGATGCTGGTGATGCGCTGCACCCGGGAGATGTGGTGGATGCTCTCGCTGTTGTGGATCTCCGTGACCTGGCTGAGGATGCCGATCATGATCTGGTCGTTTTTCTCCCGGTCATAGAACTGCTGGGACACCAGCGCACTGAGACGGCGCTGACGGGCGTAGAGCCGGGCGACATTGGAGACGCGGCGGTGGACGATGCGGGCATCGAAGGGGCGGCTGATGTAGTCCGAAGCACCCAGCTCGTAGGCACGGCGGACGGTCTGGGAGGAATCCTCGCTGGAGATCATCACGACGGGGATGTCCTCGAGCCAACCCTGGGCGGACATCCGGCAGAGGACATCGAAGCCGTCCATGTCGGGCATCACGATGTCCAGCAGCACGATGGAAATATCCGAGCCCCAGGCGTTCAGAAGCTCGAGGCACTTGGGGCCGTTGGGGGCTTCCAGGATCTCGAAATCGTCGCAGAGGATCTCCGAGAGGATGTCACGGTTCATGGGGGAGTCGTCCACGATGAGCACCATCGGACGGTGCTCATTTTCAGAGCAGACGGCATCGGGGGCAATGTCCTCGGTGACGACAGTGTTCTTGCGGCGCTTTGCAAGGTACATCCGCTTGTCGGCGATGAGCAGGGCGTCGCTGATGGGGATGCCGGCGGCCATCACGCCGCCGATGCTGGCCGAGACGTGCATCTTCTCGAACTCGGGCAGATGGGCCGCGAAGAGGCGCTTGTTGATGTCCTTGAGCTTGCGCACGAAAGCCTCAGCCGAGATGTCGGGCAGGATGAGCAGCAGCTCGTCGCCGCCGTACCGCACCAGCATATCGGTGGAGCGGATGCAGCGGTGGATGATGGAGACGATGAGCCGGAGCGCTGCGTCGCCGGCTGAGTGGCCGTAGGTGTCGTTGCAGAGCTTGAAGTCGTCGAGGTCTATCATGGCGACGCCGGCGTTGAGGTACTTGTGCTTTAATTCCTCTTCATAGAAACGGCGGTTGTAGGCACCGGTGAGGGCGTCCCGGTAGATGAGCTCGTTGGAGCGGAGGGAGCTGCGGGCGCTGGCGTCCAGCGGCAGGATCATCTCCATCACATAGGGCTTGCCGTCCACCTCGACATAGCGGGCTGTGACCTGATAGAGGGAGCTGCCAAGCGTTTCCAGCTTGGAGCACTGGCATTTGCCTGCCATTGCCTCGCGCCCCACGCAGCTGGTGCAGGGATGGACATTCTTCCAGGGCGGGTAGCAGGGTTCTTCCGCCAGCATCTTCGGGTCGAGAAGACGGACGGAAGCATATATCTTGCGCAGACAGGCCATCTCCTGTTCGGCCTGCTGGCGTGTCAAATTTTGCTCGGTAAGTTCGGACATGGTGTCGCTCCTATTATAACGAGGTAACGAGATAGGGTGTGGAAGGAGGGCGAGAAACAGTAGTCCTTCTGCAGCGGATCATGATAATCGTGTAATATACTACCACAATCATAGGAAATCCGTCAATGCATAGAGAAATATTTCTGAAATAGGATGAAAGCCTGCCGGGATTCCCGGGAAAATAGAAATTTGAAGCAGACCGATAAAATTGTTGCATCCCGGCGCGAAACGGCTCGAAATGGTAAATCAGCGAATTATTGCGGACATAGGCAATACCATTGTCAAGGGCTGTCCAGATATTATTGTCCATATCACAATACAGGCCCAGAACGGTATTATTCTCCAACTGGTTATCAGCATTCTCCTTCCAAAGCAAGTGTCCTTCTTTGCTGAAAGCATACAGCCCGTTGGAGATAGTGCCTATCACGTAACAAGAGTCTTTTGTCATTACCGCGCGATTAACAGTATGGCGCTTCAGTTCTTCATCACTATCCGTGTGCCAGGGGCGGATGCCGGAAGAAGTATGGATATATCCTCCGCTATTGCGGGTCAGCAACAACATTCCGCCGGGATAAGGCAACCCTGCCAGAACATCGCTATCACCCAACTCCTGACGAGAAATCAGGGGAATAAACTTATCACCTGCAAAAGTACAGACGCCTCCATTGATTAGTTGGGAATACAGCGTGTCCCCGATCCGGAAAAGGTTCAGGGGAAGTTCAGGGCAACGGACTCCCTTCGTCCCCTTACCGTCGTATATAAAATAGGATCCGAATGACTGGAAGATTATATTTCCTCCCTGCTCTACAATGGTCCATATCTCGTCATTATGGAAATCGAATCCTTTTACCTGCTCTTTCAGAGAATGATACTCCAGCAAGTTCAGGTCGTTCTGTTCAAAATAACCGAACTCTTCGAACGATCCGACATAGATCCGCCTGTCGGAAGCCACATAGACCGCACGCACAATACCCGAAGTCGGCAGTGGAAACAGCTTCCATCGGCTTCCGTCGTACCGGAGCAATCCACTGTTGTTGCCAAAGTACATCACCCCGCATTCATCTTGGGCAACCGCCCAGTTTTCATTTCCGGCATTATAGTCAAGAACAGAATAGTTGCGGACAATGGGTGAGAAAGGGACAGGACTCCCCAGGCAAGAAAAAGAAAAGGTACAGGCAAAAACTAGGAACAATAACAGATTCTTCATCAGTCAGTCGTCTTTAGAAAAATTCTTTGTGCGGAAAAAGTAGAGCTACCCAATCGAACGTTGATAGTTTGTTTTCACCACAGATAACCCGAATGCACAGAATGTATGCTTCCTAAAGGAACTTCTACGAAAATCGGAGTTATCCGTGGTGTTCTGATCCGGCCGGCCGGATATTTATTTCTTTACCGGAGCACTCAAGGTCTCTTTATATTTCACCGGATCGGCCAATATCTTAAGAGCAGCTTGTAGCCCGTCGTCATCTTTTAATTGCTGGATGATGCCGCCACGTGTGTAGTAGTAACGCTTAATGATTTCATCGGCGATCATCGACCTGATATCTTTAGAGAAATAGTCGAGGTCACGGTCCAGGTTATGAGTCAGCTTCTTCTCCAATGCCTTAATCTCTTCCGAAGCCTCACCCAGATAACCTTCGAACTTGGCAGCCTCTTTTAGCGTCTTCATAATCTTCTCACTTTGCTGATCGTACTTGAAATCAGCTTTCTTCACCATCGCTTTAAAGTCGTTATAGTCGGCATCGGTCACCTTGAACTCCTGTGGAGAAGGAATACTCGGATGCTTCAGGCAATACTGCGTCGCATAATCGAAAATTAGGTTATCACGTACCAGATAGAAAAGAATATTAGGCAATTTCTCCTGCTTGACTTCGATGTCCGGCATCACTCCTCCCCCATCACGAACTTCACGACCGGCTGCCGTATGGAACACGGTAGTCAGACTATCGGGGATAGTACCTACACTGCCATCTTCATTGCGGTGTTTATAGTCGATGGCCTGCACACAGCGTCCGCTGGGAATGTAATACTTAGAAGTAGTAAGCTTCATTACTCCTCCATAAGGCAATGGGCGAGTGGTCTGCACCAGTCCTTTTCCAAACGTACGGCTACCTACAATCACAGCACGGTCGAAATCCTGGAAAGCTCCGGAAAGGATTTCGGAAGCGGAAGCCGTAGCACCGTTCACCAGTACAGTAATCGGGATATCGAGATCCAGCGGTTCACGTAATGTCTTATAAGTATTGCTGGCCTGTTTGGTCTTTCCCTTCGTCGTTACAATCACTTTACCACGAGGCAAGAAAAAATTAGCAATCTCTACCGCTTCTTCCAAGCGTCCGCCACCGTTACCACGCAGGTCAATCACCAATGAAGTGATACCTTCTTTCTTCAGTTTCAGAAAGGTCTTCTTAAAATCTTTCGAAGGAGTGCCGGAAAAAGTACTCAGATTGATGTAACCTACATTCTTATTAAAAATGGTATCATAAGGAATCATCGGAGTCTGGATGGTTTGACGCACAATATCAAATTCCAATGGCCGTGTTCCTCCTTTTTCGTCCGGACGCTCCACTTTCAGCTTGAAACTGGTACCTACTGCTCCCCGGAGCATCTGGCTGACTTCCTGGTTATTTTTCCCCGCC
>ENA-UEYF01001857-UEYF01001857.1-human-gut-metagenome-genome-assembly--contig:-NODE-1857-length-15558-cov-43.723467_pt1 | contig 15558 bp, 11 predicted proteins | sample MGYA00242902_ERZ507920 | MGnify/ENA primary metagenome ERZ507920 (study PRJEB26167, sample SAMN06115402) | human gut metagenome | host: Homo sapiens | place: China:Jiangxi | collected 2016-07-05...
CCTCGCAATGACAAATCGGGGGCGTTCACCATTGTAACGGCAACTGGCACGAGTCGTTCGTGCGGCGCCGGGAGGGGCATGCCCCTCCCCTGCAGTTTTATCCCTCCGGCTTCTCCAGCCTCTCCGGCACGGGGGCCTGACACGCCGGCATGGCGCGGCCGTCCGCGATGCTGCGGATGGCGGGCAGCTGCGGGTCCGCCAACTCGTTCTTTCGCCCTTTTCGTTCCATAAAAAAATCCCTCCCGCGCTAGTTTGGCGGGAGGGTGCTCTTTTTATGCGGAAAAATCAGGCCAGCAGACGGAACGCACCGTACATCCCGGCGTCGTTGCCGAGCGTGGCGAGCGCGAACTGCGTGTCCTTGCAGGCGTGGAACATGTGCGCGCGGAAATGGCGCTCGACGCCGCGCAGCAGGTAGTCGCCCGCGCGGGACACGCCGCCGCCGAGAATGATGCGCTCCGGGTCGCAGACGCAGCAGGCGTCCGCCAGTGCCTCGCCCAGATAGTCGAACACCTGCTCAAGCGTTTCGACCGCGAAGGCGTCGCCGCTGCGGGCGGCGTCGAACACGTCCTTGCAGGCAAAGTGCTCCATCGCACGCAGGCAGGACGGCTCGGCCGATTCGGCAAGGCGTTTTTTCGTCACGCGGACGATGCCGTTCGCCGAGGCATACTGCTCGACGCAGCCGCGCTTGCCGCAGGTGCAGGGGGCCTTGTCCGGCGCACTGATCTCGATATGGCCAAGCTCGCCGCCGACGCCGTGCGCGCCCGTGAGCAGGCGGCCGTCTACGATGACGCCGCCGCCGATGCCCGTTCCCAGCGTGACGAAGATGGCGGACCGGCAGCCGGAGCCGCCGCCCATCCAGAATTCGCCGAGGGCAGCACAGTTCGCGTCGTTCCCGGCGCGCACGCGCAGGCCCGTCAAAATGCCGAGGGCATCGTGCAGGTTGAATACGCCCCAGTTCAGGTTCACGCAGCGGTTGACCATGCCGGAGGCGTCCACCGGGCCCGGCACGCCGATGCCGAGGCCGAGGCAGTCGTCCCGCGAAAGCCCGCGGCGGGCCATGCAGTCCTGCACGCTACGCGCGATGTCCGGCAGGATGTTCTCGCCGCCGTTTTCCGTGCGCGTGGGAAGCTCCCACTTTTCCAGAAGCTCGCCCGCCTCGCTGAGCAGACCGAGCTTGACCGTCGTTCCGCCGACGTCGACACCGAATCCGTATTTCATAAGCTACCTCACTTGTTGTGTGTATTTGCAGAGATAATGTCATGCGTTGTAGGGGAGGGGACAGCCCGGCCCGGCGCTGCATTGGCGCAATAAACAGGCTGTCGTTAAAATGGCACTGGCCACAGAATTGTCATTGCGAGGGCGCTTTGCGCCCGTGGCAATCTCGGGAAGGCAGTTGCGTTTTCGCCGGGAGTATTCTGTTATTCAACCGGGTTCTGCGAGATTCCCACGTCGCTTCGCTCCTCGGAATGACAAACCTGGGGACCTCACGCCATAAAATACATACCTCAAATATTGCCAGCCTGCAAGGCGCTCACTACCCGCAAGGGGCACGCCGCATCCGTAAGGCGGCAAAGCCGCCAACGGCTGCGCAGTGAGCGCCGCTACAGACGCAATTGGTTGGTACGTTTTTATCGGTACCTTTTACGAACTGGAAGTGCCTTCCCGAGATTGCCACGTCGGCTGCGCCTCCTCGCAATGACAAGTCGGGGGCGGTTGCCGTTTTGACGATGGCTCGTTCCGAAGGGCAGTGCCTTCCCGAGATTGCCCCTCCGACCGCACCGGTTCTCAGATTTGTCATTGCGAGGCCCCGAAGGGGCCGTGGCAATCTCGCAGTACTCAGTTGGATGACAAGAAAGCCTCGGCGAATTCGAGGGCTGTTGCAGGAGATTCCCACGTCGCTTCGCTCCTCGGAATGACAAATCCGGGGGCCTGCACCACCGATTGCACCTGCCAAATGCGGGCGCATTCTCCCACAACCACTCACCATTCCCGTCCCCAATCCAAAAATACACACAAAGGAGATCACACCATGTTCTGTACGAAATGCGGAAACAAGATCCGGGATGACGCGAAATTCTGCACGTTCTGCGGTGCGCCGGTGCGCCGTCCTGTCCCGCCTGCTCCTGTCGAGCCGCAAACGCCCGGCTCAGTCCCGAATGCCGGGGAAATGCCTCCCGTCGAACCGCCCGTTCCCGGCGTGATCCCGCCCGTGGTTCCCGTGCCGGACGAGCCCCCCATCCCCGCCGAGCCGGTCCTTCCCGAGGAGCCGGTCATCCCTGAAGAGCCCGCCGTCCCCGAGGAGCCCGCCGTCCCCGAGGAGCCCGCCGTCCCCGAGGAGCCCGCCGTCCCCGAGGAGCCCGTCGTCCCTGACGAGCCCGTCGTCCCCGAAGCGCCCGTCGTCCCCGAAGCGCCCGTCGTCCCCGAGGAGCCTGCCGTTCCTGAGGAGCCCGTCGTCCCCGAGGAGCCCGTCGTCCCCGAGGAGCCCGTTGTCCCCGAGGAGCCCGCCTTCTCCGACATGCCCCCCATTCCCCCGGAGCCGCCCGTCTCCAACATGCCTCCCATCCCGGACGCGGCCCCGCGCAAGCGCCGCAATACCGGTATGCTCGTCTCACTCATCGCGCTGGGCGTCGTGGTCGTCGGCGCGGCCGTCGGCGGCTTCCTGCTGTGGCACGGCATGAACGCCAAGCTCGAGCGCGAGCGCTCCGACCATGCGCTGGAGCAGAGTCAGGCCGAGGCCCAGCTGAGCGACCTGCAGGACGCCCTCGACCAGTCCAACGAAAACTATGACGCCCTGTATCACGACTATTACGACCTCGTGCAGGAATACTCCCTCCTGCAGCAGCAGAACGAGAACGTCTCCGACCTGCAGGCCCAGTACGATGCCCTGTCCGACGCCTATGACGAGCTGTCCAAAAATTACAACGAATTTGCCGATATGGCAGAGTTCTACAACAGCAATGCCTGCGTCGCCAGCGACGGCAACGACTATTACCACACCTACGCCTGCGAGGACTGGGACCGTCAGGCCTTCTACATCTTCAACACGGCCTATGCCGAAAACGAGCTGGGACTCAAGCCCTGCCCGAAGTGCCGCTGAGGCACGGGAAAGGATCATCCATGGAATCGAGATTTTCTGTAGACACGACCATTGACGCCGATATCCAGTATGAGGCGTCCAAGAGCCTTATGCCGCGCTATGTGCAGCTGCTGACGTGGGTCTGCTTCGGCCTGTCCGTCGTGCTGCTGGGCATCATGGTCTGGCAGTACGTTATGACGAAGAACACCATGCATCTCGTGCTGGCCCTTCTGCTCGTGCTCGTGGTGGGCTATGCCCTGTTCAACCAGCTCCGCGGCCCGCGCACGGCCCTGCGCCGTTGGCAGCAGAACATCCAGACGAAGTACGGCTCAAACGCCCTGCACCTCCACACGGATTTTTATGACCTCACCCTCGCCCAGACCCTGCAGGAGAACGGCGAGGTCCTCGATGCCGGTTATTCCACCATCACGGAGCTGCGCGAGACGGAGCATCTGTTCCTCCTGCACTGCGGCCGCCAGCAGTGGTACTTTGTGAATAAGGCCGGTTTTACGAAGGGCACGCCGGACGAATTCCGCACGTTCATCTCCGAAAGGATCGGGGGCTGATCATGCGCAGCAATTCCGGCAAGCCGCTGGGCATTTACGTCCACATCCCCTTCTGCAAGAGCAAGTGCGAATACTGCGACTTCTACTCCCTCGGCGGCAGCCGCGACCGCCGCACGACGGACCAGTACCTGCAGGCGCTGGCCGACCACATCCGCGAAACGGGCCGCCTCGCGCCGGACTACACGGTCGACACCGTCTACTTCGGCGGCGGCACGCCGAGCTTCTTCGGCGCGGAGAATCTGGAAAAAATTCTCGACGAGCTGCAGAAGCGCTTCCACTTCGGCGCGGACCCCGAGATCACGCTCGAGGCCAACCCCGACAGCGTCACGCCGCAGGGGCTCAAGCGGCTGGTCCGCGCGGGCTTCAACCGCATCTCCATCGGCGTGCAGTCCGATCAGGACGACATGCTCAAGCGCCTCGGCCGCCCGCATACCTACGAGCAGGCGCGCATGGCCGTCGTCCGCGCGCGCGAGGCGGGCTTTGCCAACCTCTCGCTCGACCTGATGTTCGGCCTGCCGAACCAGACGCTCACCGGCTGGCGCGGCACGCTCGAGAACGTCCTGCGCCTCAAGCCGGAGCACATGTCCTGCTATGCCCTCAAGGTCGAGCCGAACACGCCCCTGTGGGAGTACCGCGACTGTGCCAACCTCCCGAATGACGACGTGCAGGCCGATATGTACCTTGCCGCCTCGGAGATCCTGCAGGACCACGGCTACGAGCACTACGAGATTTCCAATTTTGCCAAGCCCGGTCTCCGCTCCCGCCATAATCTGAAGTACTGGACGGGCGGCGAATATCTCGGCTTCGGTCCCTGCGCGGCCTCGGACTTCGCGGGCAAGCGCTTCACCATCGAGCCGGACCTGCGCGCCTATGTCGAGGGCATCGCCCACCACGGCTCCGTCCTCTCGGAGTGCGAGACCATCCCCCCGCGCGAGCGCGCCGGGGAATACGTCATGCTCCGCTCCCGCATCGCCTCCGGCATGGATGCGCAGGAGTACGAGCGCAGCTACCTGCTGCCCTTCGCGCCGCTGCAGCAGCTGCTCGAGCGCTTTGCCGGGCACGGCCTCGCCGCGCAGAACGGCTCGCGCTGGTACCTGACCCCCCGCGGCTGGCTCGTCTCAAACCGCATCATCCTTGCGCTGCAGGATGCACAGGAAAAATCCACCCCACTGGCCAAGAAGCGGTAATGCGTTGTAGGGGAGGGGCGCATAGAAATGAATCCTGAAGACTGAAAAATGAAGAATGAAAAATACACAGACCTCCGGCCGTGCGCTGTAGGGGAGCGGCATGCCGCTCCTGGCGCTGCACCGCCGATTCGTATTGGGTAACGATAAAATGGCAACGGTCCCCGATTTGTCATTGCGAGGAGCGAAGCGACGTGGCGCCCTGAGCGCGAAGCGCGAGGAAGTGCCCTTGGGGTGCAATCTCGGGAAGGCATTTGCAGCCCGTACAAGCCATCGCCGAACGAACACGCCGCCAAGTTTGACTGTAGCGGCGGTCAGTGACCGCCTTGTGGAGGAGCATTAAACCGCGCAAGGGCGCTGGTGCACCACGGCACCACCCTGACGTGTCATTGCGAGGAGCGAAGCGCGAGGAAGTGCCCTTGGGGTGCAATCTCGCAGAACCGGGGTGGATAACAGGACACTTTCGGCGAAAACGTAACTGCCTTCCCGAGATTGCCACGTCGGCCTGCGGCCTCCTCGCAATGACAAATCGGAGGCTGTTGCCATTTTGACGGCGGTTTGTACGGACTGCAAGTGCGTCGCCGGGAGCGGCATGCCGCTCCCCTACATTGGCCGGTACCGTTTTAACGGTGGCCGGTACAAATCGGCAGTGCCGGGCCGGGCTGTCCCCTCCCCAACATTCGCTCCATCTCCATCGGCTAATCTCGCTGAATTCAGTGGTGTTTTTCGAACAAAAAGCAGTGATTTTCCCCACTTGATTTCTCTTTCACCTGTGTTATAATGGTAACGGTAAGACTCTGCGGCGGCGCATTTTCGGGAAGAAAACACCGTGCCCCGCAACGATAGCGGCATGCGGCCCTTCCACTGCCCGCACTGCCGAAAATACAAAAAAGGAGTGTTTTCACAATGGCTCTCGTTACCAGTACCGAGATGTTCAAGAAGGCCTATGCCGGCGGCTACGCCATCGGCGCCTTCAACGTCAACAACATGGAGATCGTGCAGGGCATCACCGAGGCCTGCGGCGAGCTGAAGGCCCCCGTCATCCTGCAGGTTTCCAAGGGCGCGCGCGCCTATGCCAACCACACCTATCTGGTGAAGCTGGTCGAGGCTGCCGTCATCGAGAACCCGGATATCCCCATCGTCCTGCATCTGGATCACGGCCCCGACTTCGAGACCTGCAAGAGCTGCATCGACGGCGGCTTCACCTCCGTCATGATCGACGGCTCCTCCCACAGCTTTGAGGACAACATCGCCCTGACCCGCAAGGTCGTCGAGTATGCCCATGACCACGGCGTCGTCGTTGAAGGCGAGCTCGGCACCCTGGCCGGCATCGAGGACGAGGTCAGCCACGCAGTCGGCTCCTACACCCGTCCGGAAGAGGTCGAGGAATTCGTCACCAAGACCGGCGTCGACTCTCTGGCCATCGCCATCGGCACCAGCCACGGCGCTTATAAGTTCAAGCCGGAGCAGTGCACCCGTAATGCCGACGGTATTCTCGTGCCGCCTCCCCTCCGCTTCGACATCCTCGAAGAGGTCTCCCGCCGTCTGCCGGGCTTCCCGATCGTCCTGCACGGCTCTTCCTCCGTGCCCCAGGAGTATGTGAAGATGATCAACGAGAACGGCGGCAACATGCCCAACGCCATCGGCGTGCCGGAAGAGGAGCTGCGCCATGCCGCTCAGCTGTCCGTCTGCAAGATCAACATCGATTCCGACCTGCGTCTGGCCATGACCGGCACGATCCGCGCCTACTTCAACGAGCATCCGGATCACTTCGACCCGCGCCAGTACCTCAAGCCCGCCCGCGCCAACATCAAGGCCCTCGTCGAGCATAAGCTCAAGGACGTCCTCGGCTGCGCCGGTAAGGCCTGATCGAACCCAAAAAACCTCCGGGACTGCAAATCGCAGCCCCGGATTTTTTGCGCTTCCGGAAGGCCCTCGGCTTTTCCGCTGCAAGGGCACTTTGCGCCCGGCTGCGCACTGCCGATTCGAACCGGCTATCGTTAAAATGGCGCGCACCAATTGCGTCTGTAGCGGCGTTCCCTGCGCAGCCGTTGGCGGCTTTGCCGCCTTACGGATGCGGCGTGCCCCTTGCGGGTAGTGAGCGCCATGCAGGCTGGCAGCATGTGCCGTATTTTTTCTGTGGCGCAAGGTCCTCTGATTTGTCATTGCGAGGGCGCTCCGCGCCCGTGGCAATCTCGGGAAGGCCCTCCCCGATCCGTACCGGCCGCCGTTAAAACGCTGCTGGCCCCCATATTTGTCATTGCGAGGAGGCCGTAGGCCGACGTGGCAATCTCGCAGTACCCGGCCGGATCGTGGGAAAGCCATCGGCGAAATCGCAACTGCCTCCCCGAGATTCCCACGTCGCTTCGCTCCTCGGAATGACACGTCTGGGTGGTGCGGTGGTGCACCAGTGCCCTCCTACGGTTGAATTTCCCCGTACAAGGCGCTCACTGAGCGCCGCTACAGGCCTCGTCGGAGTCGTTGCCATTTTAACGGCGGCCTGTTTCTTGCGCCGGTGCGGTGCCGGGAGCGGCTGTCCGCTCCCCTACCTTGGCCGCTGCGGGTCGGCGATCGTGCCGCATAAAAAATGAGGGCAACGTCGTTAACGCTCCCCTCACAAAAACAGTATTGTTTTTTGATTACATTCCTAGTATATCATAACTCACCCGAAAGAATCAATCACTTTTTGTAAAAAATAAACCGCTGTGCTGATGATTTGGTTTTCTGCAAAGAAATCCATATGGCCAACGAGCCTGCCATGGGCAAATGTTTTCAGCTCATCCATTCGATGCTTTCGAAGCTGTTCGGAGACAAATGAATCATATTCCATCAAAAGACAGACAATTTCGAAGATCGGCCTGCAGGAGAGTTTGTTTTTTCTCTCTTCCTTTTGAGTCCCCGGTATTCTGGCAACATATTGAGATACCTTTGCGGTGGGCTGGGTTGCCCCCGGCCGGAGAGAAAGAAGCAGACAATTGTTGTGTGCGCAGGCGTTGCGCAAGCTTCGGATCGTATTCAGATGATTGAAATTTATGCTGATCCGGCCGGGATACCGGCTGCAATAGTACCGCAGGAATCGCGTAAAGTCTTTGAAGGCCAGCAGCTCTACAAGGACCCAGACCGGGCAGTCTGTATCCTGTATTTCTGTTCGGATGTTCCCACCGGCATCAAAAACGTAGCAAAGGGAAAAGTATTTATCGATCAGGTCCCCGGTAAAGATGGAATCCGCCTTTTGCGCGATAGTTTTCATAATGTCCGGATTGCTGCTTAAAAACGACGCAGCGATATCATACCCATTCTCCGCCGTATTTTCTTCGATATCTGCCAATATCCGGACCTTCAGCGCGTGCTCCAGGTCAATACACATCGGAAGCAGACGCGCACGGAGATACATATCCAGTTTCGACAGCTCTACCAGATAGGCAAAATCAAGGCGAATGTATTTCCCGGCATTGCCTCCGGTTCGGTGCTTGTCGTAGTTTTTGCGGTAGGAAGCAGTCCGGAGGTAATTATTTCGATCTGTCAAATACTGCTCCGCTTCGGACTCTGACATGTAGTGAAATGTGATCCCTTTTTCATCTCGAAGCATTGCCACCAGCTCTGCGGGGGAACGCATAGGCTTCTCTGTTCTGTTGCTCAATACTGCACCCTCTCGCCGAAGTTCTTTTTATTATTATATAATATAAATATAAAAAGTCAATATTATTTTGCGAAATGCGCTAAGAATTTGTCATTGCGAGGGCGCACCGCGCCCGTGGCGCCCTGAGCGCGAAGCGCGAGGAAGTGCCCTTGGGGTGCAATCTCGGGAAGGCACTCGCAGGTCGCACAAGCCATCGCCGACCGCATACATTTATTGTAGGGGCCGGGCTGTCCCCTCCCGGCGATAAACTGACGATTCGTACAGGCCGCCGTTAAAACGGTGCTGGCTCCCATATTTGTCATTGCGAGGAGGCCGTAGGCCGACGTGGCAATCTCGGGAAGGCCCTCCCCGATCCGTACCGGCCGCCGTTAAAACGGTGCTGGCCCCCATATTTGTCATTGCGAGGAGGCCGTAGGCCGACGTGGCAATCTCACGCAACCGGTCACGTTTTCGCCGGGAGTACCCTGTTATCCACCCCGGTTCTGCGAGATTCCCACGTCGCTTCGCTCCTCGGAATGACAAACCTGAAAGCTTTTCACTTTCCACTTTCCATTTTCGATTTTCCATTCCCCGCATGCCGCTCCCCTACAAAAGGCACATACTAAAATTTTCTGCACAAAATGCTCCAAAGCTGTGCATAAAAATATCCCGCCGGAGACCCGGCGGGATTTTGCCTGTAAATCCTAGTTCCAGCAGATCAGCCCTCCAGCTTGTAAAGCTGGATCGCCTGCTGATCGCTATAGGTCGAAGCCTTATAATAGCGGAAACGCATCTGGTTGCTGGCAGAGTTGAAACGAAGGATGGAAGTATTGCTTGTGATGACAACGCCATCCGTTTCACTGAAGGTAACGGTATTGACCGCGTTGGCAGCAGTATCCGTGAACTTCAGCGTATTCTTACCGTCGGTTCCGTAAATATACTGGCCGTTGACCTTGAGCGTGTAGCCGTCCGTGGTCTTCTCGACCGTGACAGCAACAGCGTCCAGCTCGGTGCTGGAAGTGATCTTGCTGTTGGCAATCGTGGCGGAAACGTAGCCGTTGACAGCGTCCTTGCCGTTGAAGACATAGGCGCTGGTCGAGTCTGCCTCGTAGACGACGAGGTAGGTGCCGCTCCAGTCCTCGGGGGCCGCAGTGACCTTCACATAGGACTTCGTCTCCGGCTCCGTACTGCCGCCCGTGTATTTCTTGCTCAGGTTGGCGGTGAGGGTGGTCAGCTCGGCATCGGTGAGGCCCAGCTCCTTGAAGAAGTCGGTGGCCTCCTGCTTGAGGTCGGCGGTCTTCAGATCCTCGACGCCGAAGGCGGTCTGCAGGGTCTTGACGATGTTGGAGCGGAGGATGGCGTCGTACTTGGCAGGCTCGGCTTCCTTCGTCACGCCGTAGTAGTTGTAGTAGGTGACCATGTAGTCAGCGACGACCTCGTCATACGCTGCGCCCATGTAGCACTCGAGCAGGGCGGAGACGAAGCCCGCGCGGTCCTTGCCCTCGGTGCAGTGCACGAGGTACGGGCCTTCGTGGGTGGTGAAGTAGCGCAGGCCGGTGGCAAGGCCGGTCTTGAAGTCGGCGGCGGTGAAGTCGACGCCGAGATTCAGGTAGACGACGTTCTGCTTGGAATAGTAGGTGGAATCAAAGCCTTCATAGCCCTTCGCGGTGGCCTCGTCGTTGGCGAGGTTCATGAAGGTCCTGACGCCCGCGGCCTCGGCGGCCTTATCGGCATAGGTGTTGCGGCCGATCTCGTCGTTGATGGGGCTGGAGGAGCGGTACAGGGCGTTCTCGCCCATGCCGGTGGTGGCGACGTTGCGGAAGTTGGCGAACTCGGCGTCGGACAGGTGCTTGTAGTCCTCGCGGTTGTTCGTGCGCTTGAGCTGGTGGATGAGCCACTCGTCATAGTAGCCGCCCTTTTCGCCCATTTCGATGGTCACGACGGCGGGGACGTTCGTCTCGGCAGCGTAGTACCACTCATAGGTCTTGTCTTCGTTGGTCTTCTTCGTGGCGATGCCGTTCTTGCCGGCGAAGTCGCCCATGTTGATGGCGAGAGTCAGATGGCCTTCAGAGTTGCGGAGGATCGTGCTGCCCTGATCGACATCGGAGTAGTTCGTGCCATAGGGGACGGTGAATTCCTTACCGTCCACGGTGATCTTCAGAAGATCGCCATATTCGAATCCGGCCTTGTCAAGCTCGGAGCCGGGGATCGTCAGCTCAAGGTTGCCATACTTGGCGATGGACTGGACATAGCCGTGGATGCGGGTCTCGTTCGTCTTCAGCTCGTTCACAAAATAGTTGACGGAGCCGTTGTTGACGGTGGAAATGGTGTATTCGGTCGTGCCGTAGAAGCTGTAGGAGTGGCCGTCTGCGTAGGTGTTCAGCGTGGCGGAGCCAAGCGTCGTTGCAACGGCGGAGGAGACGGAGGGAGAAACGGCCTCGTCGTTCGTGGCCCAGATGACGAGGGAGTCGCCGGTATAGTTCTCGGCGGCCTTCTCGACCAGACCGTCGGAGTACTTCTCGAGGTCGGCGAACCATTCCTTGCTCAGCTGCTGGTGCTGGCCATACTTGGTGGTGAATTCGACGTAGCCCTTTTCGTTGGCCTCGGCCTTCATGGTGTCCCAGTTCTCGGCGCCGTCGAACAGGTTCTTCAGGTCGGTGAGGTCCTCCGCCGGAGCGACGAGCTCGATGGTGGAGAAGCTGTACTTGCCCTCGGCAAGCAGCTCGAGCGTGATGCGGCCGCCCATGGAGTAGCCGAACGCACCGATGCGGGTCTCGTCCACGGCGTAGTTCTTGCAGACGTAGTCGATGACGTCCAGAACGTCGGCCTTCATGTTGGTCATGGTGTTGAGCTGGAAGCTCTCCTTGCTCTTGCCGCAGCCGGGGAGGTCCAGCGTGGCAACGACGAAGCCCTGCTCGGCAAGACCGTTGGAGATCTTGTCAAAGCCGTCAAACTCGTTGTGGTTGCCGCCGTGGCCGTGGATCATGACGACAAAGGGGAAGCTGCCGTCGGCCTTGTAGCCCTTCGGGGTGGTGATGTAGGCGGGGATCTCAGCGCCCTCACGCAGCGTGGAAGGGACCAGCTTCTCGGTCGTGGCGGCCGGCGCGGGTTTCCCCGCGCCGGTGTTGACGTACATGTCCATGGCAAACAGTGCTTCGTTGCTGCTGCTGACATAGTACATGCTGAAGTTGGAATACTGTGCGTACCACTCCACGCTCTTCGGGTCGCCGGAGGAGCCGGTGGCCGTTGCGCTCTGGAGGTAGATGCAGCCGTCCGTGGCTGCCGGGGCGATCTTCCAGACGGGGTTATCCTCCTGGTCGAAGCCCATGCTGTTGTAGGTGCCGCCATCGGGCTTATTGCCGATGGAGAGCTTTTTGCCGTCGGTGCGCTTCAGGAAGAAGCCGCCCTCGGTCTTTTCGACCGTCCAGACGATCTCGTCGTTATCGGTGGTCAGGATGCCGTCGACCGGCGTGACATCGACGCCCGCGCGGTTGTAGGCGCTGCCCTCGGAATTCGCCGCGGACATGGCCTTGCTGACGGAGCGGTTGACGAAGACGACCTTTGCGCCGTCGGGCAGCTCGGTGCTGAGGGCATACTCATTGTCCTTCAGCGCGGGCTTCGTTTCATTGATGACGGTGATACGGCCCTCGCCCGCGAGGTTCTTGTACTGCTCGCCGACATTGCCGCCGAGGGAATCAACGATGTAGTCGATGAGGACCTGGTTGTCGATCTTGACCTCGTCCTGCAGGAGCTTGTTGTCCTGGAACATGTTGATGCCGTCGCCGCCGGACTTGAGCATGTAGTTATGGGAGGCGAGGGTGTAGGTCTTGGCGGGGTCGATCGGCTCGTAGGTGTTGGTGGTCTGGTTCAGGACCTGAACGTCCTGCACGCGGCGCGCGCCTTCCACGGAGACGAAGAAGTCCTTGTCGTCCGTCTTGACGGTGGATTCCACGGCGGTGTTGATGGTGTACTTCATGCCGGAGACCTGCAGGAAGCCGCCCATCTCGCCGACGGCGTTATAGACCTTGTTGCCGTTCTCATCGACGGACTCGGAAACATACTCGGCCATCGTGTTGCGGGAGGCCATTTCCAGCGCATCGAGGATCTCCTGACCGGTGGCTTCCACGACGCAGGCCATGTTGCCATAGGGATGGACCTTGATGATCTGATTGTAGGTGATGTCGCCTGCGGGGATGTCGGCGCGGATGCCGCCGCCGTTGACGATGGCGATGTCAGCGCCCAGCGTGACGCGGTAAGCATCGGCGCACAGGTCGCCGAGGTTCGTCTCGCGGTTGCGGATGGCGCGGGCCGTGCCCTCGGGGTTCTGGGTGGTGAGGTCAACGTCCGTGTGGGCGACGACCTTGTTCAGCAGGGCCTGGAACTCTGCGACGATCTTGTCGACGACTTCCTTCGTCTTGGCGTCCTTTTCGATCTCACGGTCGCTGATGAGCTCGCTGTGGATCTTGCCGTCGGCGCTGATGGTCAGCTTGCCGAGGTTGTTCAGCTTCGTGCCCGTGGAGGAGAGAACGACGTCCTTGCCGTCCTTGCTCTTGACGAGCTCCTGCGGGATGGTGCTGTGGGAATGGCCGTCGAGCACGGCGTCCAGGCCGGTGGTGTTGGCGATGACGTCCGTGGAGCGCCACGGCTCGGAGGACTCGTCGATACCGAGGTGTGCGACGGCCACGACGTAGTCGGCGCCGTCCTTCTTCGCGGCGTCAATGGTCTTCTGCACGGAGTCGTACAGGTCCTGACCGTTGTTGCCCTCGGCGAAGGTATAGATGTAGTTGCCGTCCTTGTCCTGGAAGTAGGTGGGCGTGGACTTCACGAAGCTCTCCGGGGTGCTGATGCCGATGACGGCGACCTTCTTGCTGCCGAAGGTCTCGATGGCATAGGGCTTCACACCGGCGATGGCGGTGCCGTCCAGTCTGGCAAAGTTGCAGGTCAGGTACTGATACTTTGCGGCCGGGACGATGGTGTCGAGCAGCTGATCCATGCCGTAGTCAAACTCATGGTTGCCGAACGTGGCATAGTCATAGCCGGCGGCATTCATGACCTCAACGATGGCTTCGCCGTGCGTCAGGGTGGAGATGGCCTCGCCCTGGATGGCGTCGCCCGCATCGACCAGCAGGCTGTACGGGGTCTGGAGGTTGTTGCGGTACCAGGCGACCTGCTCATACGTCAGCGTGGGGGCTTTGCTGGAGCCGCCGGTGATGTTCGCGTGAACATCGTTGGTGTAGAGGATCACGATGTCGTCGGCCTTCGTGTCATTGAGCTTCATGTAGCGCTCGATGATGGCGGCGAACTGGGCGCGGGTGGCGTTGTCCTTCGGGGCGAGCTTGCCGTCCTTGCCGTTGATGACGCCGGTCTCGACGGCCCACTTCATGGCGCCGGTGGCGTAGTCATAGACCTTGTCGGCATCCGGCCAGCTGCTCAGGTCCTGCTCGGAGGCGGCCTCGCCAGCGTAGCGCCAGGTCATGGTGACGAGCTCTTCGCGGGTGATGAAGCCTGCGGGGTCGAACGTGCCGTCGCCGCGGCCGTTGACGACCTTCTGCTCTGCGGCCCATGCGATGGCATCACGGTACCATGCATCCACCAGATCGGTGAAGGGAGCCTTGGCGGTGGGAGCGGGCTGACCGGCGATGCGCCACAGGACCATGGCAGTTTGCGCGCGGGTCAGATTCGACTCCGGTTCGAATGTCGTTGTCGTGGTGCCGTTCATCAGTCCGTTGTCATAAACGTACTGAACGTTCGAAGCAAACCAGTCGGTGTCCTTCACATCCGTGAACGGGCCGACGTTTGCCGCAAACGCAAACGGCAGCACACCTGCGATCATGGCAATGACCAGCAGCATCGCCACGAACTTCGTGCAAATGTGTTTCATGATTAGAGATCCTCCTTCTAATTTCCAAATAGGGAGCTTTTTGTCCCCATGGTATGAATATTTTAACAAGTTTCCGGGAGCAATGCAAGGGCGCCGGGACGCTTTCTCCACTTTTGCAGGCCAAAAGCAAAATATCTCGCTTTCCATAATTTTTTTGTGCAGAAAGCACAGGATTACCTCGATTTTCCTACGGTTTCTGTACATAATAGTGCACAATCATCGCAAAAGTTTTTGCGTTCCGCGCGGCTGCTGGCGGCATTCCGGCCGGGCGGCGGCCGCGCGTGAGGCGGCCGTAAATGTCTTTTTAGATGCGTCGCCCTGTATACGGACGGACGCGGCGGGACGAATGTGGCGGGACGAATGTGGCGGGACGAATGTGCAAATTGGTGTTGCAATCCGGGTAAAAACTTGGTAAAATAGATATCAGGGAAGGTGTACCGGAAGGTGCCGGGGCCTTCTCATAACCGGCGCGGCCGGAAGAACAAAGGAGGATCATCCGATGGTCAAACTGATCATGGGGCTGAAGGGTTCCGGCAAGACCAAGCAGCTCGTCACCGACATCAACGAGGCCGTAAAGAACGAAACCGGCAGCATGGTCTGCATCGAAAAGGGCACCAAGCTCCGTTACGATATTGATATCCGCGTTCGCCTGATCGACTATCAGGAGTATTCCATGGGTACGCTGACGTTCCTGAAGGGCTTCATCAGCGGCCTGCATGCGGGCAATTTCGACATCAGCCACATCTTCATCGACAGCTTCTATAAGCTCGTCGAGGAGGCCGGCGTCGCCGAGGTCGAGGACTTCGTCCTGTGGTGCGATAAGTTCGGCGCCGCGAACAACATGTCCTTCACCGTCGTCGTCTCCGAGGACCCCGAGAAGGCCACCGAGGCCATGAAGGCCTACCTCTGATCGCCGCCGGAGCTGCCGCAGGGGCCGCTCCCCTGCGGCGGCTTGCCGCGCCGCAAAAAAAGTGCTTGACAAACGGAATCAAATGTGGTATCCTATATAAGCACTTGGGGCATTGCCCCTCATTTCATATCGCGGAGTAGAGCAGTTGGTAGCTCGTCGGGCTCATAACCCGGAGGTCGCAGGTTCAAGTCCTGTCTCCGCAACCAGAAAGTCCTGATTTCTCGCGAAATCAGGACTTTTTTCGTACTTTTTTGCCCAATAACTTACTTGCTGTTTTTTCTGACCCAAACGCTGACCCCAACGGGAGCGGATAGCGGAAAGC
>ENA-UEYF01001884-UEYF01001884.1-human-gut-metagenome-genome-assembly--contig:-NODE-1884-length-15335-cov-6.744659_pt1 | contig 15335 bp, 11 predicted proteins | sample MGYA00242902_ERZ507920 | MGnify/ENA primary metagenome ERZ507920 (study PRJEB26167, sample SAMN06115402) | human gut metagenome | host: Homo sapiens | place: China:Jiangxi | collected 2016-07-05...
GAGCATTATCCTGATGTGTTGGTGACTGAACCGGAAAACTGCAAGGATTTTGTTCTCAAGAACAGTGACCATGGTGGTGCAGATGTTGTTTTGGAAGTGGCAGGGAGTGACGATTCTTTTTATTTGGCTTGGGATTGCGCCCGTCCTAATGCTATTGTCACGATTGTAGCCCTCTATGATAAACCACAGCTTCTTCCTTTACCTGATATGTATGGCAAGAATTTGATTTTCAAAACAGGGGGAGTGGATGGCTGCGACTGTGTCGAAATCCTTGCGCTGATTGAGGAAGGTAAAATTGATACTACTCCTCTTATTACACATCGGTTTCCATTGAATGAGATTGAGGAGGCTTACCGTATTTTCGAGAACAAGTTGGATGGGGTTATTAAAGTAGCAATTTATAAATGATCTATTATGCCTATTATTGAAATATCATCTTTATCTCATCCTGGAGTTGAGATATTCAGTGCTCTCACTGAAGCTCAGTTGCGTAATCACATTGAACTTGATAAAGGGCTTTTTATAGTAGAAAGTCCGAAGGTTATCAAAAGGGCCTTAGAGGCTGGCTATGAGCCTTTGGCAATTTTGTGTGAACATAAACATATTATTGGTGATGCTTCCGATATAATAGAACGATATAGTAATGATCTACCAGTCTATACTGGTAGCAGGGAATTGCTTTCTAAACTTACTGGTTATGTTCTGACGCGCGGTGTCCTTTGTGCAATGCGTCGTCCTATTTTACGTAGGGTGGAAGAAATCTGTCATGAGGCCCGGCGTATTGTCGTGATTGATGGCGTTGTTGATGCCACTAATATTGGTGCTATTTTTCGTTCAGCGGCAGCATTAGGAATGGATGCTGTATTGCTGAGGCGCAATTCTTGTGATCCGTTGAATCGCCGTGCGGTCAGAGTATCTATGGGAGCTGTTTTCTGTATTCCGTGGACATGGATGGACGGTTCTCTCTCTGATCTTAGTAATTTGGGCTTTCGTACAGCTGCTATGGCACTTACAGATAATTCGGTATCCATTGATGACCCTATCTTGATGGCTGAACCTAAATTAGCTATTGTGGTGGGTAGTGAAGGGGATGGGCTCGCGCATGAAACGATTGCAGAGGCTGATTACGTAGTCCGTATTCCGATGTCGTATGGTGTTGATTCACTTAATGTGGCTGCTGCGGCTGCTGTAGCTTTTTGGCAACTTCGTGTTCCATAAGTTCTTTTCATTTCCCAATCTCTCCATTTATTCGTTTTCTTACTATGGAATATGCCTTTTGGAACAAAGCGGAATGTTCCATCGTCTGCATCATTTCATGGAAACGGTGTATTGGTATAACAAAGGTAAGCTCATTTGTCGGTATCAACGGACGTGCAGACGGGTCTAACATACCGATAAAGCAACTTCGACCATTCTTCCGATTTTCTTGTATGGCAAAGGTCACAATGCTACAACATCCCGATGCGAACCGTGTACATACAGCATCATCTGCATCGTTGTCATAAAAAGCCCATGTACACAAGCCCGAAAGTATATCAGGTGTGGCGAAAAACAAAATACCTTCCACTTCATCGAGAGAGGATAGTTTATCCATACGGACAAAATTCAAATAAGGCTTATCCGTCAGGTGGATGTTTAAGCGATGTATGTATTTCTTGATTTGTTCGGGAGTCTGCTTGTAGTGTTCCGTTTCTGACACAAATTTGGGCAGCCTTTCTTGCATAGGGGCAAAGGCAGTGTACAGGCTTCCTCCACCGCACAGTACATTGTCGGCACTTAGAGTCAGTGAATCACCTTCACATACTTTGCGAATGCTACCTATCATGCAACGCGGTATTTTATTTATCTCTGTAACAGGTATATGGCTATATCCGAAAGTGACAGGAAGTGGAACTGCATTACCGAACGCCTCCCTATATGTTTGCAAGAATTTCTGTATCATGGTGTATCACATTAACTTTCTTCAAAGTTATAAGTTTAATTTCAATTTTCATCATGTATTGTAATAAAATATAGATTGAGATGAAAATTCCAACTTGTTTTTATCGAAGAATCTGCTGAGCCTTAATTTGGAACAGTCCCCCAAAACCGGTTTGAACTCTATACTGTACGGAAAGGAGCCAAATACTATTTTTATTTCTTTTTCTACCTAATCAGATTAGCCGCGTTACTTATTCTTTTTGCGTTTGACTATAGTATTCCGCAAGAATAACTATAGTATACTTTGCGTATAACTATAGTCATACGCAAAGTATACTATAGTTATACGAAGTAAAAGTAACGAATGAAATGAGTCTAAATAGTGAATCGATTATAAAAGAATGTCTATAGAAATCAATAAGAATAGGAAGGCTATCATTGTTTAATTCAAAACAAATCAAAAGAAACAAACTGAAAACAACTGGAGTTTCGGATTGATCCATTAATTAGTTCATTTTAAATTAGGAAACTATTAGGAAACAAGAGTGCTGATTTAACCTAATTTCGGCTTCTGAATGATTACCATCAATAAAAGAAAAAGTCCTCATAAGTATTTAACTTATAAGGACTTATCTTGGGTGGCAGATGGGACTCGAACCCACGACATTCAGAACCACAATCTGACGCTCTAACCAACTGAACTACAGCCACCATATCTGCGTTTCTCTAACGCGGTGCAAAGATAGATATTATCTTTTAATCTCCAAAAGATTCTACTACTTTTTTTTGTAAAAAGTATATTCTTTTATTCCTCGATTGTACTTGTTGAAGAGGGATCGCGTATCATTTACGAAGATCTTCAGAGAGTTACGAGCATTTACAGGAATGGAGTCTGTCGGTAAGTTGACAGGGAGTAATTGGTGATTTTTCTTTCCTGATTGTGTAGGTCGGGCAGTCCATACTAAACTATACTCACATTTGTTGAGACGGGTTGCGCTGTCTTTTACCAACTCCATCTTTACCATAAGTCCTCCGTCTGTGTGACGTGCAGACATATTGGAAATATAATTCCCCAATGAATAAACTACAAGATGTTTATCATTTGTCACACTATCTTCACGAACCTCAATTGGCTGAACAACGTGAGGGTGGGAACCGATCACATGATTTACTCCTTTTTGAATCAACCAGTCTGCAAGGAATTTCTGTTCCTTATCCGGTAACGACTGGTATTCGATTCCCCAGTGCATACAGGCGATAATAGCATCCGGCTTCATTACTTTACTTGTTTCTATATCTTTGGCAATGATTGCGGTATCAATATAATTGACGATGTTAGGAGGAGTAACGTATATGCCGTTCGTGCCATACGTATAGTTAAGTAGAGCAATGCGAAATCCTTTTTTTTCAAGAATGAGCGGATATTTCTTTTCACGTTCTTCGGGATTAATATATGTTCCGGCGTGAGGAATGGACAAGGAGTCGATTAAGCGGATCGTACGTTCCAATCCCGGTTTGCCACGGTCAAGGCTATGATTGTTGGCTGTGACAAGAACATTAAATCCGGCATTGTGTATGGCGGTGAGAAACTCATCCGGTGCACTGAAAGCAGGATAACCTTTGTATGGCTTTCCTCCTAAAGTCACCTCAAGATTAGCTATGGCGAGGTCTGCTTTCCCCATTTCCTCTTTGACATACTCGAAGCAGGTAGTATAGTCATATCCTTTAGCGGTTCGTGCTGCATTGATCTGCCCCTGATGTTGCATAAGATCTCCCACAAAGAGAATACGGAGAGTATCGGCAGGTATGCAATTTTTGCTAGCCAAGAGTGTGTCAAGCGAGTTGTTATTAATAGAATCTCTCCTTGTCTGCGACCGTGAAGTGCAAGACAAGGAGAGAAATATGATTACCAAAAACAATGTGTATCTCATTGATAGATGGCTTTCTTACCGGCTAAAAGTGTATTTTTCATTAACGATACAATCGTCATCGGTCCGACACCACCTGGTACCGGAGTGATGTAGGAGCATTTGGGTGCCACTTCGTCGAACTTAACATCACCTGTCAGTTTGAACCCGGATTTTTTAGTGGAATCCGGTACGCGGGTGGTACCTACGTCGATTACTACCGCGCCTTCTTTCACCATTTCGGCTTTTACGAAATTAGGTTGTCCCAAAGCAGCGATAATGATATCGGCTTCTTGGCATTCTTTTACCAGATCCTTGCTGCGGCTGTGGCATACGGTAACAGTCGCATCTCCCGGATATGCTTTCTGCATCATTAATGCAGCCATTGGTTTGCCTACGATATTACTACGTCCGAGAACTACGCACTTTTTACCTGAAGTTTCTATCTGATAGCGTTTCAGTAATTCAAGAATACCATTAGGGGTGGCAGATACATAGCAAGGAAGTCCGATAGACATACGACCTACATTGATCGGATGAAAACCGTCCACATCCTTACGGTAGTCGATTGTTTCGATTACCTTCTGTTCGGAGATATGTTTCGGCAACGGAAGCTGAACGATAAAACCGTCTACATCATTGTCTTCATTCAGCTCACGCACTTTGGCCAGCAGTTCTTCTTCAGTCACATCACTCTCATAACGAATAAGAGAAGATTTGAATCCACAAACTTCGCAGGCTTTCACTTTGGCGGCTACGTATGTTTCACTGCCACCGTCGTGCCCTACGAGGATAGCTGCCAAGTGCGGGCGTTTACCGCCACGTGCAACAATTTCAGCTACCTCAGCGGCAATTTCTTGTTTCACTTGTTCGGAAATTGCTTTTCCATCTATCAGTGTCATATTTTCAAGGTATTTATTGGTGGGTTATCTTTTCATCTTCGGCATCATTTTGCCCATTTTGCTGCTGGTAACCATCTTCATCATCTTGCGAGTCTGGTCAAACTGTTTCAGCAGGCGATTGACTTCCTGAATGGTCGTTCCGCTACCTTTGGCGATACGTGTACGACGTGAACCGTTCAATATTTCCGGGTTGGAACGCTCTGCCGGAGTCATGGAGTAAATGATAGCTTCGATACTTTTGAACGCATTATCGTCAATATCGATATCTTTGATTGCTTTTCCTACTCCCGGAATCATGGAAGCAAGATCTTTCAAGTTACCCATTTTCTTGATTTGGGCAATCTGGCTGAGGAAGTCATTGAAGTCAAATTGATTCTTTGCAATCTTCTTCTGCAAGCGTTTAGCTTCTTCTTCGTCATATTGTTCTTGCGCACGTTCCACCAGTGATACGATATCACCCATACCGAGAATACGGTCGGCCATACGAGCTGGGTGGAACTGATCTATTGCGTCCAACTTTTCGCCTGTACCGACGAATTTGATAGGTTTATTGACTACCGAACGAATGGAAAGAGCTGCACCGCCACGTGTGTCACCATCGAGTTTGGTCAGTACTACACCGTTAAAGTCCAGACGATCGTTAAATTCTTTGGCTGTATTTACTGCATCCTGACCGGTCATGGAGTCTACCACGAACAAAATTTCGTTCGGGTTGATTGCTTCTTTGATGGCTGCAATCTCGTTCATCATTTGTTCGTCTACTGCCAGACGTCCGGCGGTATCGACAATGACGAGATCGTATCCTTTAGCTTTAGCTTCCTGAATAGCGTGCTGTGCGATTTCTACCGGATTTTTGCTGTCCAGTTCGCAGTACATCGGTACTTCTATTTGTTCAGCCAATACGCGTAACTGTTCGATAGCTGCCGGACGATATACGTCACAAGCTACCAGTAACGGTTTGCGATTCTTTTTACTTTTCAGCATTCGTGCCAATTTGCCGGAAAAAGTAGTCTTACCCGAACCTTGCAGACCTGACATCAGGATTACTGCCGGGCGAGAATCAATATTAATCTCGGCTGTCTCTCCTCCCATTAACTGAGTAAGTTCGTCGTGCACAATCTTCACCATCAACTGGCTCGGTTTCACTGCCGTAAGCACGTTCTGACCAAGTGCTTTCTCTTTCACCGTATCAGTGAAATTCTTTGCCACTTTGTAGTTTACGTCGGCATCAAGAAGAGCCTTGCGTACGTCTTTCAGCGTCTCCGCTACGTTGATCTCGGTGATTTTGCCTTCACCTTTCAGAATCTTGAATGACCGTTCTAGTCTTTCACTTAAATTATCGAACATAGTTGTTTAATTACTAATTAATATTTGAGCCTGCAAATGTACAAAAATCTCTCGTATTTATATCTTTTTATTCTGCCATTTTGCTTTTTTGAGGTAAATATAACTTGTTATCAGCAGTAAGGTATAGTACAGTATCTCAATTGTAAAGCAGATTTCAATCGGTGCTTTCAGCCACATTCCAATGAAGATGATATATGAACCGTAGATGATTATTGTGATCGTTTCGAGCAACAAAGCCGCTTGTGTATTTCCTGTTCCTGAGATACCATTGAACACGACATTGGCTACCGATGCAATCAGCATGGCGCAACAGATGACATATACTGAAGGTACGGATTCTGTAATGAGTGCGTTTTCACTGGTATAAACGGAAAGCAGGAACTGCGGGAACAATGCTGATAATGCAACTAGCCCTAACATAATGAAAAATGAGAACCGGGCGATTTTGTTGATGAGCGGCATTACATATCGGATACCTCCCGCACCGATGGCATTGCTCACAAGGCTATTGGTCGTGGTTGCCAGCGCATTGACTGGGATTAGCAATACTACATAAATACTCCGGACGATGTTGGCGATAGCCAGTTCCCGCTGTCCCAATCGTTCAACGGCTACGAAAAATACGAACCAAGTGGTCATCGACAGGAAGTATTGTAGCATTGTGAAACAGGAAATACTCAGAATCCGCATCAATAACGCCGGATCGAATGTGCGTAATCGATTCAGACCGTATTTTTTCAAGTCGACTGTGATATATGTGTAGATGAGGAAGAAGAGAATAGAGGAGGCTTCTGCCAGTACGGATGCAATAGCAGCTCCTTTAATTCCCATTTCGGGCATACCAAACTTCCCGAAGATCAGCATATAATCTAATATCACATTGGTCAGTGCCATGACAACAGCATTGATTGTTAATACTTTGGTGCGTGTGATACCGATATATAACGCCCGGAACATAACGTTGACGAATGAGAAGAAGAAACCATAGATACGCCAGTCCAGAAATTCCATTGTCCCTTCGTAAATGGACTCGGAAGAAACGAGCAAGTGCATGATGTCTCCTCCGAATGCTTTGGTGAAGCCGAACAGCAACAATGCCATAGCAAACAAGAACATGACTCCCTGAATCATAACCGGACCTACATCTGTATAGCGTCCCTCGCCATTACGCCGGGCAATAACTATTTGTGAACCGGTACTGAATCCGAATGCAATGGTGAATACACATATATAGAACAATCCCCCCATTGCGGAAGCTCCGAGTGCTACTTCACTTACGTGCCCGAGAAATGCCGTATCAGTGACATTGATAACATTTTGTGCCAGCAAGCTTAGCAGTATCGGGTAACTGACACTCCAAATTTGTTTGTTGGTATACATAATTAAGCGTTTAAGTTTACATCTTGCAAAGATAACGCTTTATTTCGATTCGGAACTAATAGGGTAGATGAAAACTATTTCCGGATTTTCGGGAGTTTCCTGATTAACGAAGTAATCTCCACCGAAATGCTGTAATAATAACAGGTTGATATCATGCCGTATGATGGTCTCTTGCGATACAAACGCAGGATCTGCCAAAGGTGAATTGCTGATCTGGAAATGTAATACGTCTTTTCCCCGGCTTAATATAAAGCGGATATACCTCTCTTGTCGATGCTCTTGCGGATAAACCAATGCACTGAGTAAAGCCTGTGTTAGTCGTCTTGTATCGGTATGGATGATTATTGGACTATCTATCTTGGTAGAAAAATCGACATTGATACCTGTTTGCTCATTTTGTACACGTGCCATACAACACACCTCTTTACATAGTTCGATGACATCATAATCTTGTACTTGAAATTTCATCATTTGAGCTTCCAGTCGGGATAAATCGAGGACGTCATTGACGAGTTTCATTAATTTTTCCGAACTTTGGTGTATGATATTAGTGTATTCCTGCCTTGCCTCCTTGTCTATATTCGATTCGCAGGCAATGAGTTGTGAAAAACCGACTACATTGTTGAGCGGAATACGGATATTATAGCTCATTTTTGATAAAAAGCGATTTTTCATTTCATTAGTTTGTCGCACTGTTTCCGTAGCTTTCCTGATTTCGCATTCCGAATGTTTTAAAGCTTTGCGTATCATGAAGAGCCTTGCCATGAAAATAAACAGTAAAATCAGAATAACGAATATAAAAACTAGATATAGGAGTTGGGTTCTGTTATTTCGTTTTTCCTGTTCCAATTCATTCTTTTCTATATTGTATTTCTTTTTTATCTGTTTCATTTGGGTATTTGAAAGTTCTGTTGTGACAGAGTCTTTTAGGGACAACGCCTGTTCGTAGAATAGGATAGCTTTCTCATTTTGCCCTACCTGTTTCCATATTCTTGCTTTTTCAAGTAACTGTTCGGCATAGTCGTTGGGAAAATCCTTTTTCAGCATTGTCAATGTTGTATCGATATAGTTCAAGGCTTGTTGATACTTTCCTATAGTTCGGTTGTATTGAGCGAGTGTATCGAAATAGAGTATTCTGTATGTGAAATATGTATTCTTATTTAAGTATTCCTTAGATTTTATCAGATGAGGATATGCTTGTCCGGGAGCGTTGATATTCAGATAATAATAGCAGTAAAAAAGTTCATTGAAAAGATATACATCAGTAAATCCCTCTTTCAAAGAAGGATTCTCAGCAATATGCTTGTGAAGTATATTTTCTTGTTCTTGTATATATTTGAGCAGCTTTTGATTATCTTTCCTTGCTTTAGTAACTGATATTAACTGTGACAGTACTGAAATCCGGTCTACGGGATGGTCTTTTGCAGTAAGCATCCGGTAAGCCTCTTCCAATGCCTTAATACCTTCGTCCCAACGCTGACTACCTACATAAGCATTGCTTAAGCATTGGTATGCGGCTATGATACCTCGTTTATTATTTATTTGGATAGATTGTTGCTTCATTCTTTGGGCCTCACTGATCGCAAGTTCATATTGCCTGCTGTTGGTATATAAGTTTAGCTGGAAGCGTTTTGCTTCAAAGAAATAGTCCCATAATTCGGACTTCTTGACGTAAGGTCGCATGATGTTCAACCATTTACTTACACTGTCTTGGTCATTATGATTATAATAGTACAGGATGTGATAATAAGCTGACATTCCGGCGTATTTATCGTTGTGTAATAGTAATGCTTCTTTCATTAATGTATCTGCGTATTGGATACATCGGCTATTATTCTGTTCTATTCTGATGATTTGGCTAATGATATTCAGACGAATGGTATCGTGAGGTATTGTCTGTAATACTTTTAGCAAACTGTCAGATGCAGAAGTGTAGGTGCTTGCCTTCCCGTTCAGGGAACAGCATAGCACAAAAAGCAGGAGAGCTATTCGTTTCATGCGATGTCCTCCTTTCTTACTTGTTTGTTAATGGGATGTGTGAACAGAAAGCGTGCTCCTTGATTGTAATCCGGGTCAATCCATATTTTGCCACCTAGTTGTTCGATAATGAGTTGGCAGATGGATAGACCGAGTCCTGTGCCTTGTGCATTCTCGTCTAGTTTTTCAAAGCGGTTGAATATCTTGTTTTGGTGATCTTTGGGAATTCCGCAGCCTGTATCGGTTACAGAGAATAGTGCTGTATCTTCAGTCTGTTTTTCTAGCTCCAATGTGATAGCTCCTTGCGGAGTGAATTTTGTAGCGTTTATGAGCAGATTGATTAATAGTTGTTGTAATCTGGCATTGTCTGTGGTCAGTTGGAGTGATTGAAGGATAGAGGAGAAACGTACTTCTGCATTTGTTTGCTTAATCTTTTCAACCATATCGATTACATTTCTACATATTGCCACTGCATCACATTGTTCGTAGTTGAATGCCATTTTACCTACCTCAAGATTAGACAGATCAATAACATCATTGATCAGTTTAAGTAGTAATTCGGAATTTTGTAAGATGATATCGCTGCATTGTTGCCGGGTTTCATTATCGATAGTTTCTTCTGTTAAAATAGAAGAGAAACCGGAAAGTGCGTTGAGTGGAGTACGGATCTCATGACTCATATTAGATAAAAAAAGACTTTTGGCACGGATAGAGTTCTCTTCTTGTTTCTTGGCTATTTCCAGTTCTTGTTGTGATTGCTGCAACTTTTTGTTACTTCGTTTAATTGAAATGATGAATAATATAATAAGTATGACAATACACGAGATCGTGAGCCAACTCCAATAGAGAATTGTTTTTTGCCTGTTTAGGTTGTCCAGTTCATTTTTATCAATTTGGTAAAGAGCATGAAGCGCATTGATTTGCCGGATATAATTCGTTGTATCCAACGAATCTTTGAGTGTGTTAAGGGATTCGTAGGCTTGGCATGCCTCTTCATTCTTTCCCATCAATGCCAGTAACTGAGCTCGTTCTTGTAGTATGAGAAGAGATTTGTATGAACCGGCTGTTTGAGTGTGTGATAAAATCGTATCGAATATATTTAATGCTTTAGCGTATTCTTTTGATTCGGTATAGTAACAAGCATACAGATATTCAATCATTAAAAAGAAATAGGAATGTTGGCATTGTCGGTTTATAGACTCGGTTTGTTGCAAATAATTAAGGGCTTCAGGTAGGTGATGCGTCTGAATATTATAGAATGCCTGACAATAATTAAGATAAAAAACATCTCCTAGATTCTTGTCTTTGTTTGAAAGAGATTCCAATTGCTGGATATCTGCTTCTATATTTGTCATTTGCCGGAATTTAAGCTTTGTCAGAATAATACAAGTTAAAATCGTCTTGGCATATTGGTTTGCATCAGGTACTTTGGAGATGATCTCTAATGCTTCTTTATAAGATTCGATTGCCGCTAAAGGCGTTGATGAATTTAAGTAAGTATTTCCGATTGCTTGCAGCGAAAGTGCTGTTCCTAGTGGGTAACTCATCTCTTTCGCTTTTTGATACATCGAGTTCGCTTTGTCTATGGCCAAACTGAAATGACCTTCTGTAATCAATGCCCGGACAGTCAGTAGTTTTAGTTGGAATAAAAGTGAATAATGTTGTTGCTCTTCTAATTCGGGTTCCAGTAGTTTCTCCCATACAGTGATACTGTCGGTAGAAATTTCGGTACTGAATGGTGTATTGTATTTGAATAATGGTTTTAACAGAAACAGGCGCTCTTGGTTGGTGTGCGCTGCATATAGGGTAACCGATATAAAAATGGCTACAGCTACTGCTATGATATGATGTTTGTGCTTATTCACTTAATAATTAGCTGCTTGCTCGTTAGTTCATCTGCAAAAGAAATAAAAAGAGCGAAGATTACAAAACAATCCTCGCTCTTTTTATTATTTTATTTTCTTTTTGAGAATTTCGCGTGCTCCGGGACCTTCGTGATTGGGATAACCTGGAGCATGTTTTCTGCAACGTGGGTCAGCGTCCACTTTCAGAGTACGGTAATCATCTTTGCTATGTTTGATATAGTCATTGAGCATTGCACGGTGTTCTGTAAGAACTTTGACATATTTAGGATCTTTAGCAAGATTTTGACGTTCTCCCGGATCTTTCTTCATGTCGTAAAGTTCTTCTCCGTTACCTTCCAAATAGTGGGTGTATTTGTATCTTGGTCCACGTACCATGCGTCCGGGAGTAGTGATATATTCATATTCGCTGTGCCATTCGGATACTACATACGGATGAGTTTTCATCTGCTTTTTTCCCTTTAATGTCGGGGCAAGGCTGATTCCTGCTTTTTCGGCTGGGACGGGAATTCCTGCTAAATCACAAAGGGTAGGCAAGAGGTCGAGTGTCGGTTGTGTGAGAAGATGGTCTACGGGCTTCTTCTGGTGTTTGATACCGGGTCCTGCAAAGATAAACGGAACATTTGTCATTTCATCGTAGAAACTGATGTGTTTAGTTACCATACGGTGGGAGGCCATTCCGTCACCGTGATCGGCTAAGATGACTATGATAGTATTCTTACCGGCAGGTGTGGAATAGAGTGCTTTTAAAACGCTGTCTACTTGCTTGGATACCATTTTTGTATAATGTTGGAAAGCGGCAATGTAATGACGGTAGTTTTCTTCACTCCAATGTGAGGCTTGTGTCATTCGTCGATGGCTGCAACAAATATATTGTACCGGAGTAGGTATGTTGTTCCAATCTTCTACGTCGAAATTGGCAGGTAGTTCGGGGAGAGTACCACTAATAGGACGATCGGTGTGTATTCCTTCGTTTGCTCCTACAAATCCGCATATATTGTGTGGATTTTGGAAATCGGCAATACAAATAAAAGGCTTTTGGGGAGGATTACTTAAATAGGCTACTGCATCTTCACAAGTTCCTACATCCAGGAAGCTATCGTTGTTGACTGGAAATTCCGGATCGGTAAATGGCTTGGCTACCGGTTCTTTATGTTTAAAACCTCTTAGTGAGCCCATGTCGTGAGTCTTTCCAAAGTGTACTGCATCATAACCGTTTTCGGAGAAAAGGCTTCCTAATGTCGGTATGTTTTCCGGTATGCGTGTGTTGATAGGTTCACTGGAATTGGAACGTACATTTGTTTCGTGAGGCATCATACCACTCCATAACGCTGCACGTGAAGGTTGGCTGAGGGGACAGCCCACATAGGCATTAGAGAAGATCACTCCTCTGGAAGCAACTTCGTCCATAGGGAGGGTGCAACCTTGTGTTTGTCCGTAAGCTCCTACGACACGTTGTGTTAAATGGTCGCATTGGATAATCAGGAAATTGGGCTTTTCTTGTGCCTGAGCTGCTACGCTACATAAGGCTAATCCCATGAATGGATAAATCGTTTTCATTTTTGGTTAGAATTAAGTAATAATTGATTTGGAAGCAAAAGTAGCAAAAAAGAGAATGCAGAAAAGACTAGGGGAGTCGTTTTGGACGTCAGTGATAGTAATTTGTACAAAAATGGAATAGTGTCGAGGAGGAGAGAAGTAGAATAGGCTGTAATTAAAATGCAGATTAACACAGACTGGAACAGATAATAAGAATTAATCTGCGGCAATCTGTGTTAATCTGCATTCTTAAGAATTTATTTGTTGATTTCCTTTTTAGCTGTTCATACTCATAAGGAATTCATCGTTATCTCTGGTTTTTTCCAGACGGTCTTTTACAAAATCCATAGCTTCAATCGGATTCATATCTGCAAGGTATTTACGTAATATCCACATACGGTCAAGAGTCGTTTTGTCAAGTAACAAGTCATCGCGACGAGTGCTGGATGCAGTGATGTTGACAGCTGGGAAGATACGTTTGTTAGACAGGTTGCGGTCAAGCTGCAATTCCATGTTACCTGTACCTTTAAATTCTTCGAAGATAACTTCATCCATCTTAGAACCGGTGTCAATCAGGGCAGTAGCAATGATTGTCAGTGAACCGCCGTTTTCGATGTTACGCGCAGCTCCGAAGAAACGTTTCGGTTTGTGAAGTGCATTTGCATCAACACCACCGGAAAGTACTTTACCTGATGCTGGAGAAACTGTATTGTATGCACGTGCCAGGCGGGTGATAGAGTCCAAGAAGATTACTACGTCATGACCGCATTCTACCAAACGTTTTGCTTTTTCCAATACGATACCCGCGATTTTCACGTGACGTTCTGCCGGCTCGTCGAAAGTGGAAGCGATAACTTCCGCGTTTACGCTGCGTGCCATATCGGTCACCTCCTCCGGACGTTCGTCAATCAGCAACATAATCATGTATACTTCGGGATGATTGGCTGCGATTGCGTTGGCGATGTCTTTCATTAAGATAGTCTTACCCGTCTTAGGCTGAGCAACGATCAATGCACGTTGACCTTTACCGATCGGAGCGAAAAGATCTACTACACGGGCAGACATAGAATCAGAATAACCGCCTTTGCAGAGTTTGAACTTTTCATCCGGGAAAAGAGGGGTTAAGTGTTCAAAAGGAACACGGTCGCGGACGAAAGCTGCGTCACGTCCGTTGATTTTCGAGACTTTTACTAGCGGAAAATATTTTTCTCCTTCCTTAGGTGGACGAATCACTCCTTCTACTACGTCGCCTGTTTTCAAGCCAAATAATTTGATTTGAGATTGCGATACATAGATGTCATCCGGAGAGGAAAGGTAATTGTAATCGGACGAACGGAGGAAACCGTATCCATCCTGCATAATTTCTAAAACTCCTACTCCGTTGAGGATGTCATCAAATTCGTAAGGTTTCTCACGCTCAATCACTTTACGCTCTTGCGGTTGCTGTGCCGGAAGGTTTTCGCTCGCATTGTTTTGCTGCGTAGCGCGTGGCATTGGCAAGCGTTGTTGGTGCTGATTCTGATTTTGGCCTTGATTTTGGTTGTTGTTACGCTGGAAATTATTATTAGCGTTATTGTTTGCATTGTTGTTGTCGCGTGGACGGACAATGCGTGGACGTTGTTGTTGAGATTGAGACTGTTGTTGCTGAGGTTGGGCTACTTGTTCGGGAGCTGATTGCACAGGCTCTGTCTTTGTTGCTTCAAACTTACCGAAGAGTTCTGTCGGAAGTTCAATCTTTTCAGACGGCAGATCTTCAATTGGAATGAAATCATCATCGTCAGCACCGGTCAGGATATTACTTTCTTCGTCGATAACCGGTTCAGCTTTCTTTTGCGGTTTGGCAACCACCTTTTTTTCTACAGCTTTTTCTGCAGCGGGTTTATCTTTTTCCACAGCAGGTTTGCTAGGCTTTTCTTTCTTCTCGGTAGATTGTTGCTGTGCCGGAACCGTTTTTTCCGTTGTTTCGGGTGCTTTCTCCGCAACTACAGGCTTCGCTTCGACACTGTTGGAAGCTACCTGATTCGTTTCTTCAACTTCTTTTTTATCAGTTGTATCTGAATTTTTGCGCGGACGGCCTACTTTACGTTTAGGAGCAACAGCGTTTTCTGTTTTGGCTTCAACAGCAGGAGTTTCTTTTTCTTTGTTTGTTGTTTCTTCTTTGGGAGCTTGCTGTGCTTTTGCAGGAGCAGCTTCTTTTGTTTTTGTTACTTCTCCGGTCTTTGTTGCGGAAACCACTTTGTCCTCTTTTTTAGCCGGAGTTACACGTGAGCGCTTTTTCTTTTCTTCCTTGCGTTCTTCCTTGAGTTTGTCTGCGGCTACTTTCTTGGTGGCTCCTACAATAGCTTGTTCATCGAGTATTTTGTAAACAAGGTCTTCTTTCTTGTATGAGTCTGTTTTTTTTATGCCTAGTTCTTTGGCAATAATTTGAAGTTCCGACAGATCTTTGTCGTTTAATTGGATAATGTTATACATATAGTATGGTAAGTTATTAATATTTCTTT
>ENA-UEYF01001910-UEYF01001910.1-human-gut-metagenome-genome-assembly--contig:-NODE-1910-length-15108-cov-9.225534_pt1 | contig 15108 bp, 16 predicted proteins | sample MGYA00242902_ERZ507920 | MGnify/ENA primary metagenome ERZ507920 (study PRJEB26167, sample SAMN06115402) | human gut metagenome | host: Homo sapiens | place: China:Jiangxi | collected 2016-07-05...
TTTTCGAGAGACTGAGGGCGGAGAGCAGCGCGAATAAGGCCCGCGTCAGCTGGGGCTGCATTAACGCCTGACGCGCTCCAGCGCTCGCAGATAGCCTGCGCATCGCTCAGCCTAAGGATGTTAGCCCAGCAGGCGATCTGCCGTACCTGCTGCACCCACTCCATGTAAGAGGGGGCAGGCATTACGCGTGCCAGCGCCTCATCAAACACACCGGGCCACAACAGGTATTCGTCTTTGCTGCTCTCGCTCATTCTCATCTCTCCGGGCGTCTTTGCGCCTTGATTACCTTTTTTAGCTCCGGGGTAAGCCACCAGTAATGCCCTCCCGGATATGTCCTGCCGTCTGGGGGAGGTACTTTCCCCCCAGCGATCAGGTTGTCCAGATGGCGAGCGCTGATCCTCAGTGATTCAGCGAGTGCCTTTCGATAAATTTTTCTCAATGGGTTGGTCTCTACTTCAAAAGGATTTGGCCCCGAAGGGCCGGAGGTACTTTCATACCAAAAGTATTTTGCAGGTCATAAGGGCTTATACGGTGATGCGGGCATTTCTGCCCCGGAGAGTCCGCACTGACCTGCGCCTTTCGCTCTCGCGCCACGATGCGGAGGAGGAGAGAGAGCGTCTCCCTTTTTCACCCCGTGGCTGGGTTATGCCTTCAACAAACTACCGTTGAAATTGGTAAGCGGTGCCCTTGTGATTGCTCCGCTGAAAGCAATATAGAAAAAAGTGCGGAATTGTGTCAAGATAAAAAACACAACAAAACCAGCAATGGCGCGGCTTACGGCGTATATGACGTAATGAAAGGCGGTTATAAAAATGGATTCTCCAACACCCGAAAAACTCCAGCTTGTCGGAGCCGTCGAGGCTTACCCGGATTTGATGCCCGGCATTCTGTTTGTCACCTGCCCGGATAAAGCAAAATCATGTGTCAGTGTCAGCACCTGCCAGCGTCTTCACGACGAAACGATAAGTCGTAAGGCAGACCCTGAGGCTTGCGCCAGACCATGCTCACGATGCGCTACGGGAGTGATTTTGTGGCGCGGTGAATCTTCACGGCTACCTCCCGTTAATATTGAGCATTGCCCTCGATGCGGGAGAACAGGGAGACTTGTTGGGAAGAAGAACGGCAGCAAGGCTACACCATGGAGCGTGTGTTGCGTGTCTTGCTGGAATCGCGTCGCTGAGAACAAAAAGGGCGTTGGAGCCCGTGGGAATCCGATCATGCAGCCGCCTCTTATGGCCCCGTGGCTTATCGGTCACGTTGAGGACGGCGTGCCTGTCTGGTCAGTCTGGATTGGCGACAGCCAAAGCGAGGCCATACAGCGCCAGCTGCTGCGTAATCCATCAACAGAGTTTCACAACCAGCGCCCCGGAGTGACAGGGTTTAATGCAAGTGGCCACCCGGTTTATTTATGCGAGAAACACCCATCGACCCCACTCAATTGGGACTGGGACAGGGATGCCCCGACAGTAGGCACAGTGCGGTTTTATTGCCCTGAATGCGAGCCGAAGGCACGCCTTCTACCGCTCGCCATTCCACGCTCCCCCATGCAGTTTATGACAGTGCAGGAAGCGGTAGAGATACACGCCACAGTGGAGGATAAAGCAGACACCGCAGCCATCTGCGCCGATTGTCACCGGGCACCGCTGCGAATTGCCAGAGACCGATCAGGCTTTGTTACTGCGTCATGCCCTTGCTGCAATGCCAGCGCTACCTCCTCCGGCAATAATGTCTCACGCAAGTGGATTGACCCGGAGCCAGTCCAGCCGCGCTATTTCGGCGTCTACCGGGCTGCATACAACGATTTCCCCCTAAGCGGTAGCGGTGCAGCTGCGCTGCAATTGGCGTCCACTTTACCCCTAACGCTGGAACGGGTGCCGCAGCTCCTGTTTAACCGCTTACGGGCCTGCATTCTGGCTGCGCTGGGCGAATGGGAGTATCTGGACGGGCTCATGATTGACACCGAACGTGGCGACGGGCCGGAACTTCTCGCCCTACTGGCACAGCTACGGGCGGCTGATTTGTCGTGACAACACACTGGAGCCTCACAACAAAAAGAGGCATCCCATGGCTATTAAAATCCCGGTCAGTGCGCAGTTTGACGCTGCTGACCTTAAACAACAGATCCAGATGGTCAACGACCAGATCCGCGTCCTTGCGTCGCAGGTTGGGCAGGCCAATAAACAGAAGTTTGAGCCCATTAACCTGCGCTCAAAAGACGATCTGAATGCTTTCATTAAGCAAATGCAGAAGCTGCTCTCCATCCAGACAGAGCTCAAGCAGACCATGGGCAAGACCGGACAGGGCGCGACTAACCCGCTTATGGCTGACTGGTCAAAGATGTATACCGATCAGGCAGTACGCATCAAAAAAATGCAGTCCATGCTCCAGTTTCTCGGCGTGGAGTTTAACGACCAGCCAGCGCCGAAACCTAAGCCGCCAGCACCTACCCCCTCAAATCCTTCACCTGCGCCTCATCGCAGGCCGCAAAATAATAACCAGCCTCCGGCATGGCAGAACCACCTTAGCACGATGCTGCGCAACGCTGGCCCGGTTGGCGGCACCATTAGCGGCGCAATGAATGCCGGGCTTTCTGGCGGTGCAGGTGCAGGGCTCATGGGCTTAGTAGGCGGTCTCGCAGCTCTCGGCGTCGGCAAAATCATTGGTGCGGTTGCGGACAAGATCGGACAGGCGCAGGACAACGTGATCGGGCTGGATAAGCTCTATCGTCAAGTGGGCGGAATTGTCAGCTTTTCCAGCCTCCAGCGTGGTGTCATGAGTACCGCCAACCGTCTGGGCATGACCAACGGTGACGCCATCGCGCTGGCCTCCACTTACTCCCGCGCCGCTAACATCCAGCCGGGCCAGAACCTTGGCACCGGGATGCTGGTTTCTGGCGGTCTGGCCCGCTCCTACGGCCTCGACCCAAACAGCGTCGCGGGCACAATCGGACAGCTCTCCGCCTCCCGTGTCGTAAATAACGATCAGCAGCTGCGCCGCATGGGCCTGCTCATGGGGGAGGCTATCGGCAAATCAGGTGCGTTTGCTCAGGCTGGCGAAGCTATGCAGGCAATCAGCGACTTTGCCACCCAACAGGCACGCATGAGCCTGACCGCGCCTAATGTGCCTGGCTATGCGGGTGCAATGGCTGGCCTGATGAGCTCAGGGATCCCCGGCATGGATTTGCAGGGCTCCACCAACCTTCTGGGCCGCGTTAATGCGAACCTTCAGCGCGGTGGCGCGATGGGCGACCCATCACGGGCATTTATGGCCCGCATGGCCCTCCGCAACGGCATCAATAACCCGATGGCGCTTGAAGTCCTCCAGTCTGGCGGCGCTTTCGGCACAATCAGCAGCACTCTGGGGCCTGATTCGCTGTACGGTCAGCGTTTCGGCGGCAATTATCAGGGCGATCAGACTCTTCTCGATATGACCCGGCAGAGCATCCATCGCGCCTATGGTTACGGCCCTGATTCAGTCGTAGCGCTCTCTCGCCACCTTGGCGTCGGTATCAACGATGCGCTGGCGCTCGACCAGATGAGTAGCGCAGACATGAGCGGCGTTTCTGATCGCCTCAGCCGCCTGAAACTTGACCCCAGCAGCGTAAACGCGACCAGCTACGCCGCACTGGGACAGATCCAGAGCGGGAAAGGGTTGGAGATCATGGGCAATGAGTACCTCAAGCGTGGGAGCCTTGATGCTGGCGAACGCCAGCGCCTTACCGATGCCCTTAAAAAAGGGACTGACCCGGAGAAACTGAAAGACGTACTCACTCAGGTAGCCGCAACGCATGGCCCGGCAAAGACAGAGGGAAGCGAGATCCGCGATAACGTAGCGAAGCTCAACAACCAGTTTGAAGACTACGCACGCCGCGCCCTGCCTGCTCTCGATGTGATGCGCATGGCGCTGGTCAAAATGACCGGGGGCAGTGAGGACAGTCTGCGCCGCGATTATGAGAAGGGGATGCGCCTCGATACGCAGCAGCAGGCCCGCCGCAAATACGGCTGGCGTCTCGATGCCTACCAGCAGGAAATGAACACCTTGCAGGACAAGGGCGTCGGTATGCAGACCATGGGGCCAGATGGCGACCGATACAGGGCACTGAAACGCCAGCAGCACCTCATGCGTCAGCAGCAGCTCAACTTTGTAGAGCAGGGCAATGCAAATGCACACGCAGCTGCATACGGCCCGCAAACAGCAGGAGAGGCTGCGCTCGACAGCAACTATATTTCTTCACCATCCGCCGCCGCAGCTGGCAGCGGTGCTGCCGGAAACTGGGCAGGGAACAATGTCGGCAACGTGAAAGACGTTAACGGCAACTGGCGGCGCTTCCCATCCCAGCAGGCAGGCGTCGCAGCGTCGGCGGGGCAGCTGCTGCGCTATAGCACCGGGGCATTCAAAGGCGGACGCAAGCGCACCCTGCGCGAGATTGTCAGCACATATGCCAGTGGCGATCCTGAGGTGCCGCGCTACATCCGGCAGGCAAGCGAATGGACAGGGTACGGGCCAGATCAGCAACTGGACTTAACCGACCAGAACACGCTGCTGAACGTGACGCGGGCCATCCTCCGCAAAGAGAACGTGAAAAATGCCAGCATCCCGCAATCAGTGGTTACTGAGGGCGTTAACATGGCACTGAACAATCAGAACAACTACAAGATCGCCCCTGAAACCATGCCAGCCGGGCAACGCGGAGGAAAAATTGATATTTCAGACGCCAATATCAATGTAAACCTGCAATACCCTGATGGGCGCACACAAACCCAAAGCGTCCCGGTAAAAAGCTCTTTCACACAACCGCGCAGCTTTGCCAGCCGGTAGCGGTAGGGGCGTGCTGGCACGCAAAAAACAAAGGGCCCATATTTGGGCCCTTTTTTATGCTCTCGGCGGCGTAGGGTAGCGCCAGTGCCACGTTGGCGCTGCCATAACCCGCCGCATCTTTTCACGGGCTGCGGCGCGGATCCTTGCGTGCATCCTGCGCTTTTTCTGCGCGTCATGGGGGGCCATAACGCGCGAGGGGATCACCAGATTGGACTCAATCATATTCAGGTTTTCCCTCCTGCTTAACCGGATCGCGTAACTGGTGCTCCCGGTAGTTATCGCCCTGTTCCTGCCTCGCTTCATCCTCAGGTAAGAGGTTTAACGCAACAAGGTGCTGGAGTTCGGCATGGCGTTGACGCATATCAGCGGAGTCAGCCAGCCACTCACGGCGGGCCTTTGCCAGCCCCTCAGCCTCTTTGAGTAAAGCCGCGTCGTCATGAATAGCAGGGGAGGAATACCCCTCGTTACGCAGAACGGTGCGCAGATGTGCCAGCTGCATGACGTGATCAGAAGTGCGCTCACCCGCAGGCAAGCGCAGCGCAGACAGACAGGCCAGCAATACGGCCCGGCTGTTTATTTCCATCCCTGAGCGCTCCAGTCGATACCCTGTACAGCTGGAGAGAGCGGCTCCTCCGTCAGCTGCTGGCGAACGGCAGCGATACCGGGGGCACGGGCAGCGTCTGGAAGGCCACGAGAGGCAGAAAGAGCCTCGCTCAGCTCAACAATCTGCCCACTTGAAACGCCAGCGCTCTCACACTCGCGCAGCAGCTGCTGATCGGCAATCTGCTGCTGCCGGGCCAGATGGATTTGCTCAACCGACAGGTTGCGGGTGATCGTCATATCCGGGACGGACTGCACAGGGGAACCGCTCATTGCCTGCGCCAGCACATCGCCAGCGGTGGATTTGGTCATTGGCTCAGTGGAGAATCGGCGCATAACGCCAGCAATTCGCCCCTCGATCTCCTCCTGAGAAACGCCAGCAGCCTCACCAGCTGCAACCATATCTTTGAGCATCCTCTGATGATGCTCCGGCACGCCCAGCTCAACACAGCTTTTCAGCGCTAAATCCAGCGACTGACGCGCCAGAGGTTGACCGGAAGCCACAGACAGCGCTTTAGTCAGCGTCACAGGGCCCTGCGCATCACGCAGCAGATCAAGAAGTTTTTGGAAGTTACCCATTAGCACGATCCCCCTGGTAATTTTTAAGCGCCAGAACCATACCCTGATTTTGCAGAAGCAGCCCCAGACGACGATCCAGCGTAACCGAAGCCGCGCCATTGCTTACTTTCGCGCCAGCCATCGCAGCCAGATCCATGGACTCACGCAGCAGAGTGCTCACGTAGGCCAGATGGGCGCTCAGATACGCATCCTCAGCCGCCCGGCTTACGTTTGCATTGAGCATATCGATCTGGTGCTGGCAGGCTGACAGCTCGCTGCGGGTGGCTGCTGCCACCTGCTGCGCCGCTACCAGTTCGTTTTGCACCTCAGGCAGAAGGGCCGGAGCCATACCACACTCAGGGCGAACCGGTTCGCCAGAACGTAGGCAGGCTTTACCCTCCTCGATCAGCTCATTCAGATTCGCCAGCTGGGACTCCAAAGAGGAAACCTGCCCATTTTCAATCTCAAGGCGCAGGCGAAGCCCAGTAGCGGCGATCTCCTGCTCGCTGACCTTATCCAGCAGACGCAGCATGTGTGACCGGAGAGTGCTTAGGTCGCCTAATTTAGGCCCGGAGACCGTCAGGCTCTCCAGCCGGGTGGAAATTTGGTCGAGTACACGATCAACGTGTTTTTCGCTTTCTTTGCTCATTCGGTATGCCCTTTCTCGTTATAGCCAGCGGAATGCTGACCCTGACAGTTTGCCGTCACGACCAGAGCGGTAGGGGGCGTGCCGTTGGCCCGCAAAGGTGACTTTTTGGGTACACCTCAAAAAAGCAGTGATTAATGCGTCTTATAAATTGATTTTTTAACTTAAAAGACGCAATATCTAAAAACGCACTACAGAAAACACCCCATAGCGCGGGAGCTAACGATGAATTGCATGATTTACATGAGGGCCAGCACTGAGACACAGGACGCCAGCCGCGCAGAGGATGAGCTCAAAACCTTTGCCGCAGCTAATGGCCTGACGATCTGCGGCTGGTATCGGGAGAATATCTCCGGCACGCAGCTGGAGCGCCCGCAGCTCAATAAACTGCTGCACGACGCCGGGCCGGGCTTTGTCCTGCTGGTTGAAAAGCTCGACCGCCTGAGCCGCCTCACCCGTTCAGAGTGGGAGCAGTTGAAAGAACGGATCAGAGCCAAACGGCTGCGCATCGTCTGCTGCGACATCCCCACGACGCTGGCGGTATTGCAGGGAGAACAGCCGACCGGGGCGGGCGGTTTCGACGTTCGCAACGTGGTACTCGATGCGCTCAACTCGATGCTGCTCGACATCGCCGCAGCATGGGCCCGCGATGACTACGAAACACGCCGTAAACGTCAGGCGCAAGGCATTAAAAAGGCAGTGGAGGCCGGGAAATATAAGGGCAAGCAGCCTAATACAGCACTGCATAAGAAGATTTTGAAGTATGCAGCAGCGGGGCACAGACCGGGAGAGATCGCCAGACTGGCGGGCTGCTCACGCTCCACGGTGCTGCGAGTAACGCGAGAGCAGTAGAAAAGATTTGGCCCCGTTGCGTTGGAGCGCAGCAGGGCCAGAGGCGGCGCGGATCAGGTGGCCACCGTAACCGCGCCTTTGTCAGAACCACCCAATGGAACCAACATTATGATTATTGCATCACAGCGTCATACGGCGCAAACCTTCCCCGGACTCAGCATTGAGCATGGGCAGATCTACCAGCACGGAAAACCTCGCAGTGTAGCGATGAACGGGCGCGGCATTCATCAAGTAAGCCTCAGAACTACAGAGGGGCGGGTGCTGACCCTGCCCGTCTGCCGACTGTTCGAGTGGCAGGCATAACAACCGGGCCCCTTCGGGGGCCTATATCAAAATCAATATGGTGTAATGAATTACATATTATGAAAATCAATATACCCGTAGCGCTCACGCTACTCCTCGCCAGCACGCAGCTGCACGCCGGAGAGATAGCCTCCCGCTTTCTCTGCACTGACGGCACCATAATCAGGCTGGAGACCAATACCGGGCCACGCATGACTGTGACGTGGAACGGGAACCGATTCCCAGTCAGAGAACTAACCTCTGAAAGCTACGGCGTCCACATCACCGCAGGCGTGCCACAGCAGACTATCGCCATGATGGATATTTTCTGGCTGGACGGCGGAAACAGGAAATTCTTTGCAACCTTTGGCACCTCCCCGAAAGCTGACACTGTATCGGTTGAGTGTTCCCACGATTTAGGTTCTAACAAAATAAGCCTATAAAAAAGGGCCCGAAAGGGCCCTTATCTTACCTAAGGATTATCACTGCTTAGACGTTAATCTCTCGATCTCTTGAGCAATAGCATGAGCCTGCATAGAGGTGAGTTCTATCATCGTTCTACGGAAATTAGCGCCGCCCCCGGTTAACTCTTTAAAGCGACGCGCGGAGATAGCCTTAAAGCCGGTTTTAAAATCTTTGAGTGGCTTAGCGTATTTATCATCAGCTACGCCGTAATGCTCGCTTTTCACCAGCTCACCATCCACAACACCAGAAGCAATGATGCCTACGCCACTCTGATACAGATAGACGGTATCGCCTTTGGAAAGCTGACAGATGTACTCTTTCCATCCCTTACAAAAGGCCGCTGCCTCTTGGTTTTTAACCATATCGAAATGCGTTTCTTCATCGTTGTTGTAGTTCGTATTTAACATGAAGGCTTTTCTATCCATGAAGCTCGCAGCGCTATCCTCGCGCTGATCAACCAACTGCTCTTTCAATTCATCGCTAATCAGAGAGTGCTCTTTTAGTAGCTCATTCGCAGCAGCGACCCCGGCCTTAATAAATTCGCTGATCAGTGAGCTCTTAGAGCGATCAAGACTCAAAGATAGTTCGTCCAACTCATTATTTAAAATGGTTGGAAGTCGGATTGATATAGGGGCTGAAACGCTATCATCGACTTGATTAAAAAGACTATTTTTTAAAATTTCTTTCAGGTCTGGCATGGGCTTAATCTCGCTATTTTAACAACTACAATTTGTATTTTTTATACTGTAATACATATTGTAGTTAACTTCAATAGAGCAATCGGTATGGCGGCAGCTGCGCTGCCACAAGGCGGTCGTGATGCCACCATGCAGATCCAGAGCAGCAGCAGAGGCAGCACCCATGAAACCAACACCACAACAGAAAGCCGCCGCACGCCGGATGCGCCGGGATCACCCTGATATGAGCGTGCGCCAGATCGCCGCAAAGCTCGGCATCAACAGCGGAACCGTCAGTAAATGGCTGCGCCAGCCTGAGGCAGAAACATCGCTCAGCATCGAGGGCCTGATCGCCCAGACGCAGCAGAACTTTGAGAACCTGCCACCCAGCGAGGCCGAAAAGCTCAGCCAGCTGCGCGATGAGCTCCGGGGAAAGCAGCAAGCCATCATTAAGCGGCAGATCAGCCTACTGGAGGGACTACAAGCGGAGGGGATGACCGCGCTCAAAAAGAAAGACCTACCCACAGCACGCGCAGCAGCCAGCCTGATCTCTGCATTCACAAAGGCATTCAGCCATGAGGCCATGGTCTACCAGATCATTGACCCAGCCGCTGTCATGAAATCAGCGCTCAAAGAGTAATCATTTTTTATTTTTAGGCAGCAGGCCCGGCAGACGTTCGTCTGGCTGGGTTTTGCAGTGTCCGTGCGAAAGCACGGCCCATACCGTTCCCCCCTCAAACCATCCACCAAAGCAGAACCGCGTCACGCAGCTGCACCCTAAAGGGATGCACTTTGTGCCGCTATGCGGATGTAACCTCATACGTAACCATTGTAACCACACGTAACCTTTGCTGTAACCACAATAAAATCATACAAATCAATAACGTAACCTTGTAACCTTTTTTATAATAAATACTTTTGAATAAAAAAAATAAACACATAGATATATATATCAACTAGCAATTAGCAAAAAAATGGTTACGAGGTTACACATGGGTTAAGGCCCCGAATGGCGGGGCTTTAGGCGTAACCATGGGGGAGGTTACGCATGGTTACACGTAACCTTTAATTTGGTTACAGGTACAAAAAAGCCCCTTTCGGGGCTCTCGTTAATCGTTGGCGGCTCGCATCGTCATGCGGCTTGCTACCGTTTCCGGCAGCGGAGGGATAAGCGTACCCTTCACAAACCCTGTCTTAGTTCGGTGAGTGGCAGGCTTACCGATAATGGCTGTACGGTCACGAATCAGCGTATTGAACTCATGCCCGTTCGTTTTCCCTGTATAGGCACTGACGAACTCACGCCACCATTGAGCGACACATTTAAGCACAATGCCCTTTTCCGCCGATTCATACGGCAATCCATGGCGCTTCTGCGCAATATCGGAATGCGCAAAGCTGTAGAACTCATCACAAATTTCGACGTAATGGTCGGTGATAACGCCGGATGACTTGGCAAGGCCATACTTTTTGTGAAATTCATTCAGATACTCAGCAGCCTGCTTTGAAGCCAGCGCGGGGCCAGCCTGCTGGTAAGCCTCAATGCGACTATTCAGACCCTTTGCAATGGCATCCTGTACCCGTGAGGCATAGTAACCGGGATCCGCCTGAAACAACGGACGGTCATTAACCGGGCCAGACTGAGGCTGGATGTGTGAGAATCGGCGGGCTATCTGCTCATCAATCCCGGATTCACTGATAAGACCCGGAATAGGATCAGCTGATGTGTAAATCTTGGTGTAAAGCGGGACGGTCTGGGCGATCTGGTGCTTGGTCGATACGGTGATTGCACTCTCTAGGACGAAGGATTTTTTTGTGATGCGTTCCGGCTCGTTAATCGCAAGAATCAGCGCCCGGACAAATTCGCTAGCCGTCCTGCCACTGGCTGAGCCCTTCACGATGGAGTCCAGCTCCTGCTCGTTAACTTCCACCACCAAACCCAGCTTTGAGAACGCGCCATTCTTACCGAACAGTAGCCCCTTGCCGAAGTCAGAGACCGCCTGCAAAAACAGGTAAGCATTTTTACGGTCTGGTGCGAAACGGGCTGCGGCGATCAGGTCGATAAGCTCAGGGAACTGCGGGAAATGCTCGCGCCAGTCGTCATTGATGGCCTTGTCCAATTTTGTGACAGGGTAAGGGATATGCGCCAGAGTGATGCGTGCTTTTCCTTCCTCGTCCAGTGTGACCGATGCGCTATCGGTGAACATATCAACCGCAACATGAAGGGCAACGAACTGCCGATATGTGCGGATGCAGTCACCAACAATACCAGAGATAGCTTTTCGCAGGTCTGCCAGTCGTTCAGAGGCGGTTTTCTTGGTCAGCGCTAATGCTACGGCCTGCCCTGCTGCCTCTTTGCCCTTTTCGGTGTCATGGAAGAAGCCGCCACAGCTGGATTCAATCAGGCGGAAATCGGACGCCCCAAAGCGCTTAATATGTGCGGCCTTGTCCAGGTGGATGTATTGCTTTTTCTCCGGGAACCAGAGAGACCTGGAAAGGCAGTAAGCTATTGCAGGGAGGTTAATTCCCAACTCCTGCGCTTTCTCGCTGCGCTCCATTTCCGCCAATTGAAATAAGTCAGCGCATAAATGCTCACGGACGGCGGCAATGATTTTGCCGAACAGCTGCGGGGGGAGCTCGATAAAAGAGGCCGTGATGTTATCTGCCATTTACTTTAGTCCTTGTATGCAAAAAAGCAGCGCCAAAAGGCGCGTAACACTTGATTGCTCAGGAACCAATGGCTATCATCACTTTTGCCCGGTGATGATTTGTAACCAGCTCATGTGGTTCCAACGCAAATCAAAACTATTCGCAGAGGCCCCAGTTACCAGCTGGGGCCTTTTGCATTTCAGGGATAAGCATAGCGATCCAAAACGGCGTCGGCAAGCGATGATCAGGCGTCGATCTTCATCTTTTTTGCGTCACCCCCTTCCTTCTTACGTCATGCCTGCCGTTGTGGATAAGTTGTTGTTGAAAAGGTGATTTTGTCCACACTTTGCGGCCTCGTTGTGGACTGTCTTTATGTCGAGCCAACGGCTCGGCCCTTACCGCTAATGTGTCACGTTGCATTACGTCGTGTATGACGTAATAATGCACTGAAACACAAAGGGGGACGCCATGAAAGAGAACAAAACAGCTGCCCTGAGCCTCAGGCTCCCGGCAGATCTCATGCAGCTGCTTGATGAGCGAGCCAGTGCCGAACACCTCACCCGTACAGATATAGCGCTGGCTGCGCTCCGGGAGTACCTCGGCGTCGCTACTGCTCCGGCTGCGTCTGACAAGCTCGACAAGGTGATCGAATTGCTGGAAGTTATCGCCGGGAATGCCCCACAACGTAAGACAGCAGCACCACATCGTCAGACAGTGCAACACATTGAAGCAACACCGCGTAACACGGCGTCAGGCAATGAAATACAGCGTAATACAGCGCGAGCCGCCGATCCTCGTTTTCATGCTGTAGACCCTGAGGCCGATGCTATGATAGTGCGCATGAGTGCTGAGGGGGCCGGGTTGGCTGACATTACGAACGCGCTCAATGCGCTGGGCTTCACCAGTGCGACCGGGCAGGAGTGGACACGCAGCCGCCTGCGGGACTATCGGCATAAGCTGCGGGATATTGGATTGATGAATGGCTAAAGCACTCGATGGGTTGCAGACGTTTAAGGAACTTGGACTAAAAGACCTGAGGAACTTGGACGCAGAGGAGCGGCGGGATCAGCTCGATGAGATAGCGGCGGGCAGTACCGCAGAGGAGGCGCTGGCGCTCCTTGAGCAGCATATGGGGTTTAGCTCACCTGAAATGACCGTGTTGGTTAAGACCACCCATATCGGGGATATGAGCATTGTGCGCGATAAGCTTGCTCATATTGTCGAAAAGCGTGTTGATGCGCGTGAGCGTTACGTCAAACTTGCACTTGATACGCTGGAGCAGCCGTATGAGATATGGGAGACCATGTATGATGACGGCATGGTGCGCTATATCTTTATCGGGATGTATAAGCAGAAGCAGCAAATGCTGGTAGTGGTCGCGCCGTGGGATGGAAAGGTGCTATGGAATTTCATGCACACTGAGGCGAAAGGTCTCAACAAACACCGCAGGGGCAATTTGCTGTACAGCAGATAACAAAAAGCCGCAATGGATTACATCGCGGCAAATGATGTTGTCTTTTTATATTTACCACCTCAGACATTGGTGGGAGGTCTCACCCAAGCACAGAATTAAGGGCTTCTATGGGGTTCCTACGCCAGCTATTGCACCCTAATGCAGCTGGTTTCGCGCTCAACTTCAATCTACATCATTGTGGTTGACATTACAATACTATTGTTCGAGTAATTCGCGTGAGCCCGCTCCCTGCGCGGCTTTAGCGGTAGGGCGGCGGTGCCGCAGTTTGTGCCAAATTACGATAAACACTCGCCAATAAACCCAACGATCTGGCGCTGCTCATTCTCGCTGATTGTTTGCCACTCAGGAGCCACCTCAGGCAAACCACGATAAGCAGCTGGCGTCAGTCCCATAATGCGGGCGAGCAGCTGGCAGGTGAATGTTTCCCTCTCTATCTGGCAGTGGCTGGCGTACATTTTGCCGGATTTATCTTTGCGCAGGCTGCGGTCTGCATCAGCGTAATAGGCCGGGGTGGCCCATTCGTGCCCACGTATGGAATGTCCTGCTATCATCATCACCCCGCCGCGCATGACGCGCTTACCGAACGCAATCACCGGGCCCTCAGGCCCTGCCGATTTGCCTCCCTCGCGGTGCCATTGAGAGAGGGCCAACTGAATAATTCGAGTGAGCTCCGCCGTGGTATCGCTGCGGATTTGTTCGTGGTTCATTGAACTCTCCCAGCGTGCGCAGCTGCTGCGCTTGCTTCAATGGCGTCAGCCATTGCCCCCAGTCGCCCGATTTGAGTCGCCAGACCATTAGCGCCATGCAGCTGCTGGAGCGTGACCATTTGAGAACCGGCTACCGCGATCCATTGTGCCAGAACAGCAGGGTTAGCGACGGCGTAACCTTCACCCAGCATTGCGTCGAGGTCAGTTACGGCGCGGGCCACAAACAGCGTCGCAGTCTGGCTTGACTCGTTAAATAGCATCGTTTCAAAGTCCTGATCGGTCATGATTTACTCCTGGCATAAAAAAGCCGCTTCCCCAATACGGGGAGCGGCGTGTGAATATTCAAATATTGTGACTGGCATCCGATGAGCTCGGCCCGGACAGAGTACCGTCACGACTTTGGCGGGCTTCACGGAACAATGAGCGGAGGAGGGCGCGGGAATTGTCCACGCCATGACGGGCCAGCAGGTCAAATGGATCGTTGCCGTCCTCAAATAAGACGCGGGAGAGCGGTACTGCATACACTGGCGGACGGCGTGAAGTGCTGGACTCAGCGATGCCCTGAGCTATTTCCTCACCCACGCCCACGTCGCCCACGATGTAGATCGGGCAGCTGCTGTAAACAATACGCAGCTCATCAATGACGGCGGCGAAGTTATTGCAGCTCATAGCGCAGAATACGGGCAGGGCGTGCCCCATAGCGACAGATAGCGCCATGCCGGAGGAAAAGCCCTCACAGACGACCAGCGGCGCACTATGGCGGGCCTTGTCGATATTGAACGGATAGAAGCATCCTCCACGCTGAGCCCCTTTCAGGCCACGTTTTGCCCCAGTGAATGACAGCTCAGTGGCTGGATTAGGACGCCCGCAAATTATCTCGATGGTGCTCATGCCCAGCTGCAACTCGTCATCAACGCGATACAAAGGCACGATCAGGCTGTGATTCCAGTAAATTCCCTTGCTGGATGCGCCTTTTTCAAAGGTGCGCCAGTTTGCGGCTTTTACGTCATCCGGGAGCGGTAGGGGCAGTGCGGCTGCACTGCATTTGCCCTGCCAGTATGGCGACAGCGCGGGATCGAGACTGGCCTTGTTATAAATCTGCGTAGCCTGCCGGACGGCAATCTGGCGCTGCCGTTCGTCAGCCTCCAGTGCTACCCGGTGGGCCTCCTCCATTTCCCGGCGCTGTGCTTCACGTCTGGCGAGGTCTGCGGCGGTGGGCTGGTATGAGCCAAATCGCCCGGCGTTAATCTCCGGGATAATGCCGGAATCACGCAGGAACGCGCCAGCCATGGAGAACGGGCTGAGTTTTTCGAGAGACTGAGGGCGGAGAGCAGCGCGAATAAGGCCCGCGTCAGCTGGGGCTGCATTAACGCCTGACGCGCT
>ENA-UEYF01001950-UEYF01001950.1-human-gut-metagenome-genome-assembly--contig:-NODE-1950-length-14823-cov-5.437475_pt1 | contig 14823 bp, 12 predicted proteins | sample MGYA00242902_ERZ507920 | MGnify/ENA primary metagenome ERZ507920 (study PRJEB26167, sample SAMN06115402) | human gut metagenome | host: Homo sapiens | place: China:Jiangxi | collected 2016-07-05...
TCTGCCGTGCATCACGAAAACGGCTAAGAAAAGTTGCATTTGCTGATGGTGGATCCTCACATTCCGGCAGGCGCAAAGCTGTATTAAAAAATAACGAAAAAGAGTTCTCTCGGCAGAGGGAGCTCTTTTTTGTGCCAAAGGCACGGGGAAGCAGCGCCGTAGGCGCTGCACGGCCAAAGGGGGCCATTCTCTCACGTGAGAGAATGGCCCCCTTTGACCCCCAAGAGAACACAGGGGGCTCTGCCCCTTGACCCCGCCATTGCGAGGTTTGGGCTTGAAGAGCTGCTCAGCCTGCGGAATCGGGTGTCTGCTGTTTTTTTGCTGCGATACAATTTGGTTTGCTCCTATTATCCGCTGCCGCTCTGCCCATCTTGTAGAAGTACAGCCTAATTTCTGTCTACTTTGGATTTGTACGATCTTGCTGCTGCCTGCCAAGGCGGCATTGCTGCGCTCGCCGCGTTCAGGTTTGCTTCTTTTTTAGTCCTCTGCTGTAATATAGATTTCTTCGGCTTTTTGTTGGGCGAAGATGAGGGCGTCTTTAACATCGCCGTAATTCTGTGCTTCCAGTTGAGTCAGTGCGTCGGTGATCGCGTTGAATAGCAGGTGATACATCTTTTCATAATCAGGCATTTTCATCCCTCCTTGGGATTATAATAACCTGAAACAGATTAAAATGCAAGTTAAGAAGTTGCTTGCTTTATAGTTTTCCTGGGGTGAAGATGATGTATCCGAGATTGAGAGACCTGCGGGAAGACAACGATATGACGCAAGCTGCACTTGCGAAGCTGCTGGGCATGTCGCAGACCGGCTATTCCAAATACGAGACTGGCGAAAACGACGTGCCAACACAAATTTTAATTAAACTGGCCGACCTCTACGGAACCTCCGTCGACTACCTCCTCGGCCGCACCGACAAACGATAAAAACGACCGCTCACGCGGTCGTTTTTCTTGTAATGCGGCGAGCGCAGCGATGCCGCCCCGCAGGCAGTCTGCCGCCAGTCTACCGTCACACGCGCCTCACGGAGTAAGGCGCGGTTGCTGGATGAACCGAATCGCAGGGGTTCATGGCGAAGCCATGTACACCGCACCCGATTGCGCAGCGCGTGCAGCTCTTCAAGCTGCAATCTGCCAATGTCGGGGTCAAGGGGCAGTGCCCCTTGCGTTCTCTTGGGGGATCAAAAGGGGGCCATTCTCTCACGTGAGAGAATGGCCCCCTTTAACGCACCCCTGCACGGTGCAGGGGAATAAGAACCAGCGCTGCCGCGCTGTAAACCCTCAGACGATAGGATCGTCAATATCTCTCGTCGCATACGCGTTCAGCGCCCAATCCGCTCGCGCGCCAGCGAGATACTCATAATACCCTTGTGCGCCGATCATCGCGCCGTTGTCACCACAGAGCTTGAGCGGCGGCATGTAGAGCCGGTAGCCGTGCTTTCGGCACTCCTTTTCGAGCTCTGCGCGGATGAACGAGTTGGCTGCGACGCCGCCCGCGGCGACAAGCACCTTGCGCCCGCTCTGCTGCATGGCGAGCATCGCGCGCGGGACGAGCTCGTCGACGACGGCCTGTGTGAAGTCACGCGCGAGCGCCGCGCGGTCAAGCTGCTTTCCCGTCTGCTCGGCGTTGTGGGCAAGGTTTACGACGGCGGTCTTGAGGCCCGAAAAGCTCATATCGAGAGGGCACCCGTCGATCTTTGCGCGCGGCAGCTCGTAAACGCCGCCCTCGCTCTCGTGGGCGAGCTTGTCCATCGCCGCACCGCCGGGATAGGGAAGACCGAGCACACGCGCGGCTTTGTCGAAGCATTCGCCCGCCGCGTCGTCGCGCGTTGCGCCGAGAAGGTGAAAGTCCGTGTAGTCGCGCACGTCGACGATGAGCGTGTTGCCGCCGGACATGCACAGCGCCAGAAACGGCGGCTCAAGCTCTGGGAACGCTAAGTAGTTCGCGGCGATGTGGCCGCGGATGTGGTGCACAGGGATGAGCGGCACGTTCAGCGCATAGGCCGCGCTTTTGGCAAAGTTCAGCCCCACGAGCACCGCGCCGATCAGACCCGGCGCGTAGGTCGCGGCCACGGCGTCGATATCTTTTTTCTCGACGCCCGCCTCCTTGAGCGCCTGATCGGTCAGCGCGGCGATGGCCTCAATGTGCTTACGCGACGCGATCTCCGGCACGACGCCGCCGTAGAGCGCGTGCAGGTCTGCCTGCGACGCGATGGCGTCGGAGAGGATTTTTCGTCCGTCCTCGACGACCGCGACGGCGGTTTCGTCGCAGGAGGACTCGAAAGCGAGAATTTTCATTGCTGCGCCTCCGCTTCTGCCGCGCCGAATTCCTTCGTCATGATGATGGCGTCCTCTTTCGGGTGGTCGTAGTAGTTTTTGCGGCGGCCCTCGCCGCGGAAGCCGCGGCTGCCGTACAGCGCGATGGCGGCATAGTTGCTCTCACGCACCTCAAGCGTCAAGAACGCAAGGCCGCTGCCCTCGGCGAAGCGGATAAACACGTCGAGAAGCTGCCCCGCCACACCGCCGCGGCGGCAGTCGGGGCGGACGGCCATCTTGGTGATGCAGCCCTCGTCCACGACGGCGAGCAGCCCCGCGTAGCCGACGACGCTGCCGTTTTCTGCATCCAGCGCGACTAAGAAGGCTGAGCACGCGTTTTCAAGCTCCTCTGCGAGCATGTTGCGCGACCAGGGGTTCGAGAAGCATGTGCGCTCAAGCTCGGCAACGTCATTCAAATATTCGTTCGTCATCGGCACGATGCGGACTTTTTTCTTTAACTGTTCCATTGGTTTCCTCCGGTCATTTGGCTTCCAGCCAGTTTATGCCCCAGTGGGCCTCGGCGGTCAGGGGAACGGAGAGGTGCACTGCGCCCTCCATCTCCTCGGTGAGGAGCCGTGCGACCGTCTCCTTTTCCTCCTCCGGGCACTCGACGATGAGTTCGTCGTGCACCTGCAAAATGAGCTTTGCCTTTAAGCTTTCCTTGTGCAGCCGCTCGTCGACGCGCACCATTGCGAGCTTGATGACGTCCGCGGCTGTGCCCTGGATGGGCATGTTGCGCGCGACACGCTCGCCGAATGAACGGGTATTGAAATTGCTCGCCGCCAGCTCGGGCAGCGCGCGGCGGCGGTGCATCAGCGTTTCGACATAGCCGCGCTCTTTCGCCTGCGCGACGACCTCGTCCATATAGCGGCGGATGCCGGGGAAGCGCTCAAAGTACGTCTCGATATATTCCTTCGCCTCGTATACCGGCACGCCGATGTCCTGCGCGAGCGAGAAGGCGGAAATGCCGTATACGATGCCGAAATTCACAGCCTTCGCGTGCGAGCGCATCTGCTTGGTGACCTGATCGCTTGGCACGCCGAAGACCTGCGCGGCTGTGACGGTGTGGATGTCCTCGCCGGTCAAAAACGCCTGCTTCATCGCCTCGTCATCCGCAATGTGCGCGAGCAGGCGCAGCTCGATCTGGCTATAGTCCGCGTCGACGAGCACGCAGCCGTCCGCGGGGACGAACATGCGGCGAAATTCGCTGCCAAGCTGCGTGCGCGTGGGGATGTTCTGTAAGTTTGGCTCGGTCGAGCTCAAACGGCCCGTCGCCGTGACGGTCATCTGGAAGCTCGTGTGGATGCGCCCGTCGGGCGCGATGACCTTCAAAAGCCCGTCGCAGTAGGTCGAGCGGAATTTCGCATACTGGCGGTACTGCAAAACCTCTTCGACGATGGGATTCTCCCACCGGAGCTTTTCGAGCACGTCCGCGTTCGTCGACCAGCCGGTCTTCGTCTTCTTGCCGTGCGGGAGCTGCAATCTCTCAAAGAGCACCTCGCCGAGCTGCTTGGGGGAGTTGATGTTGAACGGCCCGCCGGACTCTTCATAGATGTGCTGCTCGAGCGTTTTGAGCTGGACTTCCATCTCGCTGCCGAACGCCGCGAGGGCGTTCGCATCGACGCGCATGCCCGCGTGCTCCATGCGCGCGAGTACGGCGCAGAGGGGCAGCTCCACTTTATAATAAAGCTCGTGCAGCTCGCGCTTCTCAAGTTCGGGGGCAAAGGCCTCATACAGCGCATCGACGGCGCTGGTATAGACGTGGAACGCCGCCTCGGCCTCGGCCGTGTCGCCGAGCATCGAGAAAGCGTCTGGATCTAAGTGCTTCGGCTCGGCAAGCGCCTGGTGGAAGTAAGCGGCGAAGAGCGACGCGATATCGTACTTGCCCGCCGTCGCGTCGAGCAGGTACCCTGCGAGCGCGGTGTCAAAAATGAACCCTTCGATGGGAAGGTCGTTTTCGAGCAGCGTGCGCTGGAGGTCCTTGACGTTGTGGCTGACTTTCTTGATATCATCCGAGAACAGGGCGCGCAGCAGCGCGTTCCAGTCGCCCTCGTAGCGGCTGAAGCAGAACTCGGCAGAGACGGCGGTCGATTCGCCTGCTACGAAGTCGACGATCACGCCGGAAAGGTCCGGCAGCGCCAGCAGCGTCACGTGCTCCGCCTTGCGGAAGAGCGAGAGATATTCCTTGGCCTTTTCCACCGTGGTCACGGCCTCGACGGTCACGGTGAGGTCGACCGGCTCCTCGGCGGCGGGGATGTCGGCGGGCGGCTTGAGACCGTATTTGTCGATGAGCTTGGTAAATTCCAGCTTCATAAAGAGCGGATAGAGCGCGTCTGACGGCGCCTTGCGCAGATTGTCCTGCGGAGAAAATTCGAGTGGTGCGTCCGTCACGATGGTCGCGAGGTGGAAGCTCTGGCGTGCGCTCTCCTCGCCCTCGGTGAGCTTTTTGATGACGTTCGGCTTGGCCTTGATATCGGGGAGCAGCCGGTAAATTTCGTCGATGCTCTGGTATTTCTGGATGAGCGCCATCGCCGTCTTTTCGCCAACGCCCGGCACGCCGGGGATATTGTCGCTCGCGTCGCCCATCAGGGCTTTGAGGTCGACAATGTGGATGGGCGCAAAGCCGTAGACCTCACGAAAGCTCTCGGGCGTCATGTCCTTCGTCGTGGTCTGGCCCATGCGCGTGGAAATGAGCTTGACGGTCGTGTGCTCGGTCACGAGCTGCAAAGAGTCCTTGTCTCCCGTGGCGACGACACAGTCCCAGCCTGCGCTTTCGCACTTGCGTGAGATCGTGCCGATCAGATCGTCGGCTTCAAAGCCCGCGAGCTCGTAGCGGGGAATGTTCATCGCGTCGAGCACGTCCTTGAGCACCGGCATCTGCATGGCGAGCTCTTCGGGCATGGCGTGGCGCGTGGCCTTGTAGCTCTCGTACTCGAGGTGGCGGAACGTCGGCTCGCGGCGGTCGAAGGCGACGCACAGCGCCTCAGGCTTTTCCTCGTCGAGTAAGCGGCCGAGCATCGTCAGAAAGCCGAAGATCGCGTGGGTGAAAAACCCGTCGCGCGTGGTGAGCGGACGGACACCGTAATAGGCGCGGTTGATGATGGAGTTGCCGTCTAAAACCATCAGCTTCACGGCATGCACCTCCCAAAATGCAAATTTTTACTAAATATAGTATAGCGCAAAGCAAACAAAAACACAACAGAAACCGGCGGAACTCTCGGCGCGGAGTGAGAAAGTGTGGTAAAAATAAACAGAACACTTGCAATTTCTTGTCGGGATGTTTATAATATTGACTGAAAATCTGTTTTGCTTTCTAATTTTTTGTTAGGAAGCGGGCGGAAAAACAAAAAAGAAAGGGAGAAAATCATGGAAAAGCTATTTAAGCTGAAGGCCAACGGTACTACGGTACGCACCGAGATCCTTGCCGGTCTTACCACGTTTATGACCATGGCCTACATCATCGCGCTCAACCCGAACCTGCTGACCAACTTTGCAGTGGGTACGCCGCTGTGGAACGGTGTGTTCCTTGCCACCTGCATCGCCTCGGCAATCGGCACGATTTGCATGGCGTTTTTCGCCAACAAGCCGTTCGTCATGGCACCCGGCATGGGACTCAACAGCTTCTTCGCGGTGGTCGTCGCCAACATCGCGGTCATCAACGAGTGCGAGTACGAGTCCGCGTTCCAGGCGGCGCTCGTCATCATCCTTGTCGAGGGTATCGTGTTCCTCATCCTCACGCTCTTAAAGGTGCGTGAGAAGATCGTGGAGGCCATTCCTCTCGGCGTGCGCTACGGCATCGCTCCCGCCATCGGCCTGATGCTGATGAACGTGGGCCTTGGCTCCAACGTCGGTATCTACTCTGAAAACGGCGGCCCGTTCTACATGATGCGTGACTTCTTCGGCGCGCTGACGCCCAGCATCATCAAGGGCAACATGGGCTCGGGCTACGATGCGATGGTCCTGACCGTCGTGACCGCGTTCCTCGGCGTTTTCGTCATGGTCGTCCTCGCCAAGAAGGGCGTGAAGGCGGCAGTGCTGCTCGGCATGCTGTTCTCGTCCGTCATCTACTGGGCGGGCAGCGCCATCTTCCTGCATATCAATCCGTTTGCGAGCCTCGCGACTGCGAGCTTTGTCCCGCCTTTCGCCGACATGGTCTCCACCACGCTTTTCAAGTTTGACTTTGCGGGCTTTGTGAACATCGGCTGGTTCACCGCCATCACGCTCGTCATCACTTTCTGCATGATCGATATGTTCGATACCATCGGCACGCTCGTCGGTACGGCCTCCCGCGCCGGTATGGTCGATGAAGAGGGCAACATGCCTCAGATGAAGGAAGCCCTGCTGTCCGATGCCATCGGTACGGTCGCGGGCGCCTGCACCGGTACTTCCACCGTCACCACGTTCATCGAGTCCGCCTCCGGCGTGGAAGCGGGCGGCCGCACGGGCCTGACCGCGCTCACCGCGGGCATCCTGTTCCTCGCCTGCATGTTCCTCGCCCCCATCGCCGCCGTCATCCCCGGCGCTGCGACCTCCGCCGCGCTGATCTATGTCGGCGTGCTGATGCTCCAGGGCCTCAAGAATGTGGACTTCAGCGACATGGACCAAATGCTGCCGGTGTCCATCATGCTCATCGGTATGCCGATCTCCGGCTCCATCGGCCACGCCATCGGCCTGGGCCTCATCTCCTACACCTTTGTCAAGGTGCTCTCCGGCAAGGCTAAGGACGTCAGCGTTCTGACCTACGTGATCTCCGCGCTGTTCCTTGTCAAGTTCTTCGCTGTCGTGTAAGTGTGTGAAAAAACCTTAAAAAGAGCGTCCCGTACGGGACGCCCTTTTTTTCTGCGCCGCGGTATGATATCATGACGAAGATACATAGGGTAATAGGAGCGCACGGCGAAAAAAACTTGAAAAATCAAGGATTGCAACTGCCGGTTGACAAATTTGACAGTGCGCTTTCTTTCCCGCAACCGCGAAATAGGCTATGATAACGCCATCCAGACGGCGCGAGACCGCGCCTTAGAATTCAGGAGGAAGACGATATGATCTTAGCGGATAAAATCATCACGCTGCGCAAAAAGGCAGGCTGGTCGCAGGAGGAGCTGGCAAGTCAGCTCGGGGTGACGCGCCAGTCGGTATCCAAGTGGGAGGGCGCGCAGTCCGTGCCCGACCTTGACAAGGTGGTGCAGATGAGCCGGCTGTTTGGCGTGAGCACCGACTATTTATTGAAGGATGAACTTGAAGAGGAAGAGTTTGTTGCCACAGCGAGCGACGAGCCCCTGCGCCGCGTGACGATGGAGCAGGCGTCCCGCTATCTAGCGCTGCGCTGTGCCGCCGCACCGAAGATGGCACTGGCGACTTTCCTGTGCGTGATCTCGCCCGTTTGCCTGCTGCTGCTTGCGGCGATGAGCGAGGTGCAGCGCTTCGGCATCAGCGAGAATGCCGCGGCGGGCATTGGACTGTGCATCCTGTTGGCGTTGGTCGCGGTAGGCGTGTCGCTTGTGCTTTCACAGGCGGCGAGGGTAAAAGAATTTGACTTTCTTGAAAAGGAGCCGTTTGAAACGGAATACGGTGTGAGCGGTATGGTGCGGGAACGCCGCCGCGACTATCAGGAGACGCATACGCGCCGCTGCATCATCGCTGCGGTGCTGTGCATCCTCTCGGCGGTGCCGCTGTTTGCGGCGATGTGCTTCGACGCGCCGGATCTTTGCTATGTGGCGGCGGTCTGTGCGCTGTTGGTGATCGCCGGGACCGGCGCGGCGCTCTTTGTGCTCACGTGTACGCAAACCGGCGCGATGGATCAGCTTTTGGAGGAGGGGGACTATACGCGCAAAAGCAAGGCGCGCAGCGGCGTGATGAGCACGGTGTCGCTCATCTACTGGCTGAGCGTGACGGCAATCTTCCTGTTCTACACTTTCGGACCCAAGGGGAACGGCCAGCCGCAGTATAGCTGGTTTATCTGGGCCGTTGGCGGCGTACTGTATGCGGCGGTGATGGGTATTGTGTCGCTCGTGCTGTATCACAAAGATAAAATGTAAAGCAGACTTGACAAATGGGAACGACAGTGATATCCTACAAGTAAAGCAAACTTGACATTTGCAAAATGGCTCTTGACAGTTGGAAATCACATGATATTATTTTGATATCACAAAGATATTCGAAACGACTGCAAGAAGAAAAGAGGGAGAACCTTATGCTCTATATTGAACACCTGACCAAGACCTTCGGCGAAAAGAAGGCCGTGGATGATCTGTCGCTCCACATCGCGCCAGGGGAGATCTACGGCTTTATCGGCCACAACGGCGCGGGCAAGACCACGACGCTCAAATCCGTCGTCGGCATCCAGCAGTTCGATTCCGGCAGGATCACGATCGGCGGGCACTCCATTCAGGACGATCCCATCGCCTGCAAGAAGATGCTCGCCTACATCCCGGATAACCCCGACCTCTACGAGTTTATGACGGGCATCCAGTACCTCAATTTTATCGCCGACATCTTCGGCGTGGAGGAAAGCGCGCGGCAGGAGCGCATCCGCAAGTATGCAGACCTCTTCGAGCTGACGACCGACCTGGCCCAGCCCGTCGCGGCCTATTCCCACGGCATGAAGCAGAAGCTTGCCATCATTTCGGCGTGGCTGCACGAGCCGAAGCTCATTTTGATGGATGAGCCGTTCGTCGGCCTCGACCCGAAGGCTTCACATATCTTAAAGGGCATGATGCGCGAGGTGTGCGACGCGGGCGGCGCGATCTTCTTCTCGACCCACGTGCTCGAGGTGGCCGAAAAACTCTGCGACAAGGTCGCCATCATCAAGGGCGGCAAGCTCATCCGCTCCGGCACGATGGAGGAGGTCAAGGGCGACGACTCGCTCGAGGAGGTCTTCCTTGAGCTGGAGGGCGAATCATGCTGAAAACGCTCGTCAAGAAGCAGCTGATGGAAATTTTCCGCAGCTACTTTTATAATGCCAAAACCAATAAAAAACGTTCGACGGCGGGGATTATCGCTTATATCCTGCTCTTTGCCGCGTTGATGATCGGCCTGATCGGCGGGATGTTCACGGGGCTTTCCGTTTCGCTCTGTGCGCCGCTTACGCAGGCGGGGATGGGCTGGCTCTATTTTGTGCTCATGTCGCTGCTCGCCATCTTTCTCGGCGCGTTCGGCAGCGTGTTCAACACGTATTCGGGCCTGTACTTCGCTAAGGACAACGACCTGCTGCTGTCTCTACCTATCCCGGTGCGGACGCTGATGGCCTCGCGGCTGCTGACGGTCTATCTCATGGGCCTTATGTACTCCGCGGTCGTCATCCTGCCCGCGGTCATCGTCTACTGGGTCACGGTCTCGGCGGCGTCGATGGCGCTCCTCGGCGGCGTGCTGCTGACGGCACTCATCTCAATCTTCGTGCTCACGCTCTCGTGCGCGCTGGGCTGGGTCGTGGCGAAGGTGAGCCGTAAGCTCAAGCACAAGAGCTTCATCACGGTCATCGTCTCGCTCGCGGGGCTTGCCATCTACTATTTCTTCGTCTTCAAGGCGCAGACGGCCATCGAGCAGCTCGTCGCCAACGCCGCGGTCTACGGTGAGAAGATCAAGGGTGCGGCGCACCCGCTCTACGTCTTTGGCCTGACCGGTACGGGCGATGTGACAGCGATGCTGCTGAGCGCGGCGGTCATCCTCGCGCTGTTTGCGCTGACGTGGACGCTGCTCTCGCGCAGCTTTTTGCAGATCACGACCGCGTCGGGCGCATCGGGCAAGGCTGTGTACCGCGAAAAGGCCGTCAAGCGCCGGAGCATCGATGGGGCACTTTTCGGCAAGGAGCTCGCACGCTTCACCGCGAGCCCGAACTACATGCTCAACAGCGGCCTCGGTATCCTGCTGCTGCCGATCTCGGGCATCCTGCTTTTGTGGAAGGGCGGAACGGTCGTGTCGCTGCTGAACGAGGTCTTCACCTCGCAGAGCGGCTGCGCGGAGGTGCTGCTCTGCACCGGCGTGTGCGCCATTGCGTCGATGAACGACATGGCGACGCCGTCGGTCTCGCTCGAGGGAAAGTCCCTCTGGCTCGCGCAATCGCTGCCCGTCAAGCCATGGCAGGTGCTTCGCGCAAAGCTCAAGGTGCAGCTTGCGCTCACGGCCCTTCCAGCGCTCGTGCCGCTTGCCTGCATGGCGTTTATCCTGCCTGTGACGGCGGCGCTGCCGCTCGTTTTTGCCGAGGCACTTGCGTACATCACGTTTTCCGCGTGCCTGGGGCTGACGCTCGGCGTCGCGCGGGCAAACCTGACGTGGACGAGCGAGCTCATGCCCATCAAGCAAAGTCTGGCCGTGACGATCGCGCTGTTCGGCGGCTGGCTCTACGCCATCGTGTTCGCGGGGCTCTACCTCTGGCAGGGGTGGAAGCTCGGCGCGGCTGCGTATCTCGCCATTGCGGCGGCGGTGACGCTCGCGGTGACAGCACTGCTTCTTCGCTGGCTCAAAACGAAAGGCGCACAGCGCTTTGCGATGCTGTAAAGGAAAATAAAATGAGAGAGTGCGGCGGTCGAATGACCGCCGCACTTCTTTTATATAGGCAGAGGCAAAAATTTACACAGTTCGTTCTTGCGGAAAGCGGCGGACCATGCTGTTATGTGACTACACTCACAAGTAAACTTTGAGGAGCGTGATCGATATGCTGCTGCGCGGCAAGCAGGCGAGCGGACTTTTGACGCAGCAGAAGAGGCTGCGCGCCGCCGTAAAGCTGTTTTTGGAAAAGAGATATGAGGGCACGACGACCGCGGAGATCGCCCGCGCCGCGGGCATGACGCCAAGCTCGTTTTTTCGGGCCTTTCCCAGCAAGGAGGCGCTGCTGCTCGAGCTTGACAAGCGGATGTTCAGCGGGCAGTTCGCGCTGGCCGAGCAGCACAGCACGGCACAGGACCCCGTCCTGCTCTACGCGGTGGAGACGGCCATCCAGCTCCACATCGCCGAGCTGACCGAGCCGCTGCGCGAGCTGTACGTGACGGCCTACACGTTGCCGTCGACCTCGGCATACCTGTACCGCAGCACGGCGAAGCGGCTGGAGGGCATCTTCGGGGACTATCTTCCGGACGCGGAGGCCAAGGATTTTTACGAGATGGAGATCGCCTCGGCGGGCATGATGCGCTCGTTCATGGCTGTGCCGTGCGACGTGTATTTCACCGTGGAGCGCAAGATCGCGCGCTTTTTGGAGTGCGCGCTTAAGCTCTACAATGTGCCGCCAGAGCGGCGGCGGGGGTCAGCGCGGCCGTTTTGCAGCTCGACCTGCACACCATGGCGGCGGGCATCATCCGAACGACCGTCCAGCAGGCCGAAAAGGGCTTCGAGGCCGTAAAGGCCGAACCGGCATTTTAAGAAAAACCGCAAGGGGATATCCCCTTGGTGCATCCGATGGATGCACCAATCGCTTTGATGGAGGAATGATATGAAAAAACGTATTTTCAGCATTTTGACGGCCCTGTGCCTGTGCCTGACGCTGTTGCCGACGATGGCGGCGGCGGAGGAGACCGCCGGGACGGCAACGGAGGTCAAAACATCGGACGAGTGGGTTGGAGCCTTGGCGGACCACGATAAGGCCGTTGTAAAGCTGGTGGAGAACACAGTTACGGTTGCGTCCAGCGGAAAGATCGAGAGCGGGACTGAAACTAAGTTTATGGCGAAGGCGTCCAATTACGGTACGATCTCAGGCGGCGCGTTCGAGGCTGAGGTGACCAACAACGGCACCATCTCCGGCGGCACGTTCAACGGTTCGGTGGTGAGGGAAGTTTCCAATGATGCGGATTTCTTGGCCGCGCTTGCGGACAAGAACGTCACGACGATCAAGCTGATGAGGAATATCACGGTCAATGCAACGGAAAATGTCAAAGAGCTGACCGTTGACCGGCCAATCACGCTGGAGAAGGGCGGCGAGGATAATAGCCGCGTGCTGTATCTTTATCGTCCCCTGACCATTGCCGAGAGCGGGGCGCTGACGCTTGAAAATGGCGCGTACTTCTATCCTCTCAGCAGCGTGGAGGTCTACGGCAAATTTACCGTGGGCACGGGCTGCGGTGTGCTCTTCGAAGGCGAAAACGCTTCCCTGGTGATCAATGAGGGCGGTACCGTGACGACCCAGCCCGCTGGCGAAAACACAATTTCTGGCCTGCTGTCGTTGGGAAAGAATGCTGCGCTGACGGTGGACGGCGCACTGGTCAACAACGGCAGGCTTTCCGTCTCCGACATGGCAAACCTGAAACTGGCGGCGAGCATCGGCGGCGACCTGATACTGGACGACATTACCATCACAGAGGATTATACCCTGGATATGAAAGGTTGTACGCTGACCATTGGCCACATTACCTTTCTCGATGCGAACTTGACTGTGAGAAACGCCAGCAAGGTGGATGCCACCTCTGTTAAGCTCTCCGGCGGAAGCTATTACTGCCCGGTGAATGTCGGAAATGCTGAGGGTGTAATCACCGGCGGCAGCTTCTACGGGCCGGTCACAGTCAAAAAAATCAGCGACGCGACTCCCGCTTATATTTCCGGCGGCACGTTCTACAACGAATTGAAGGGAAGCTATATCACTAAAGGCTGCATAGTGACCTTCATGAATGGAAGCAGCCAATACGCCATGCAGGTGGTGAAGGACAAGGCCAGCGCACCGGATACACCAGTCAAGTCCGGCTACCGTTTTGTGGGCTGGTATAACGGCAATGCAAAATGGAACTTTGACACGCCTGTGACAGAAAATTTGACCCTGACGGCGAAATGGGAGAAAATCCACACATCTGTCCCCTCCGCGCCGCGCTATGACGTTGCGGTCTCTGACGGCGCGCACGGCAGCGTGACCGTCAGCCCAAAGTCTGCCTCCAAGGGCAGCACTGTGACCGTCACCGTCACGCCCGATAAGGGCTATGCGCTCGAAACGCTGGCGGTCACCGACAAGAACGGCAGCGCGCTCGACCTGACCGACAAGGGCGGCGGACAGTACACCTTCACCATGCCGTCCAGCCCCGTGACCGTCGCCGCGACGTTCATGGACGACAACACGATGCTCAACTTCTTCGTCGACGTCCCCGCGGGCGCGTACTACTATGACGCGGTTCTCTGGGCGGCGGAGGGCGGCATCGTCACCGGCACGGACGCGGTGCACTTCTCGCCGGACGCCTCCTGCACCCGCGCGCAGCTCGTCACGTTCCTGTGGCGCGCGGCGGGGTCTCCCGTGGTGAATTACGCGATGAACTTCACCGATGTGGACAGCGGCGCGTACTACGCCGAGGCTGTCCGCTGGGCGGCGAGCGAAAAGGTCGTCGAGGGAACGACCGCCGAGACCTTTGCCCCCGACGCCGCCGTTACCCGCGCGCAGGTGGTCACGATGCTCTACCGCTTTGCCAAGGCGCAGGGAATGGACACGACGCAGGGTGGCATGGCGATCCGCGAGTTCGACGACTTCGACGCCGTTCCCGCCTACGCGCTCGAGGCGATGGACTGGGCCGTCAACGCGGGTGTGCTCAAGGGCGACAACAACCGCCTCCTGCCGCAGGATAACTGCACCCGTGCCCAGATCGTGACAATGCTCTACCGCGCGCTGGGCGAAAAGTGAACGATACTATATAATATAGGAAAAGAGGACGGCAAAAGCCGTCCTCTTTTTTCAGCTCTCCATGTGCTTGCCAAGAAAGCCTGCGATGGCCTGCGCGAGCTTGTACTCCGTCTCGCCTGCAGCCGACTCGCCCTCGGTGCCGATGAAGACCACGAGCCCGAGAGCGTCGCCCTCGGAGATGATGGGCGCGGCGATGGTCGCGCAGTAGCGGTCGAGCGACTCGGTGACGAACACGCTGCGCTCGCTCGGCACGGCGCGGTAGATACCGCGGTCCTCCATGATCTGCTCGAGCTGCGGGCTGATGCGCTTGCCGATAAGGTCGCGGCGCGCGTTGCCCGCCGCGGCGATGACGCTGTCGCGGTCGGTCACGGCCACGCTCGTGCCGGTCGACTTGCTCAGCGTGTCGCACAGCTGCGCCGCAAACTCGTCCACGCCGCCCATGAGCGAGTACTTCTTAAAAATGACCTCCCCGTCCTTGCTCGTGTAGATCTCCAACGGGTCGCCCTCGCGGATTCTCATGGTGCGGCGGATCTCCTTGGGAATGACAACGCGGCCAAGGTCGTCGATCCGTCTGACAATTCCGGTTGCTTTCATCTATCAAAACTCCTTTTATACTCGATAAACTGCACTTAGTCTTTGGAAAAGCCGCCAATTTATCCAAAGCCGCGGCTGGAAGATTTTGCAGCGCGCTGAGGATGACGTTTTTTAACAAAATAAGGTGAAAGAGGAGCGGATGTGGATATTGTGCACAGCTAAGGGCGGATTTTAGATGATGAAACTGAAAGAAGTGACAGACCAAAAAAACTTTGAAAAATACGCTTGACATTTCCTGGGATGCGTGTATAATAACATACTGTTCCGCGAATGGAGCGTGCACCTTGTAAATTAAACAACGAAACTTTGACAAGCACCAGATGAAAAACTGTGCGA